>Ga0210394_10005557_pt1 | contig 14081 bp, 10 predicted proteins | sample IncBWC12MmetaG_FD_160121 | JGI IMG/M metagenome (GOLD analysis project Ga0210394, IMG submission 160121) | Forest soil microbial communities from Barre Woods Harvard Forest LTER site, Petersham, Massachusetts, United States - Inc-BW-C-12-M | ecosystem: Environmental > Terrestrial > Soil >...
CGCCCTCGGTATCGGGGGTGATGAAATTGCGCAGTTCCTCGCATGGGCGGATTTCGCAGGCGTTGCTATCCAAGGACCTCCATTCTGTTTCGAAAAGAGCCGACAATCCGCGACCGAGAATGGCATCTTTTCTTGGGAGTTTAACATCAAATATGGGCGATCCTTCTCCCGCAATGACCTGAACTTCCCTGCCCCCGCCGACTTCATGAGCAAGGTTCTTTGGCAATGGCCGGTCGTTCTGCCGCGCGACGAGCAGTTCGACGGGGCCGTGGCCACAATCAATAGCTTCACTCAAAATGGTCTCTTCGTCGGCCAATCACCGGACCTCCTGCGCAGGTTGGCGCAGATGGCAGGGGATGCCGACGCGGCCGTTCACAGTCAATCGCTGCTTCGACCAAGAACGCTTTAAGCATCGGCGCGCGATTTGGAATCCCTTGTTCTCAACCCGAAAAGCGCCACAGCACGACAATTAATTGCGCGCTCTTGGAATAAATCCGGAGAACAGAAGTTAAGGAGAGTGAGGGCGGCATGAGCGGTCTGGAGCTGCAACTGCGCAAGTCGCCCTTCGCGGATTAGGAGGAACATCGATGCCCCTTCGTATCACTCTTCTACTTAGCACGTGCGTGATTTTTGGTTCAGTGAGGCTGGGAGTCAGTCTCATGGGAACCAGCTCTCAGTCGGCGCAGGAAGCTCCAGCCGGCTTCAACACGCCAAGCTTCAACGGCCCCCAGAGTATCAGCAACGGAATTGCGGAGCCAGTAGGCGATACCTTCGCCCTCGATCAGCAGGTGTATGAACTGAATCATTCCATACAGACCGGGCTGGGGCCTGTCTACAATGCAACTGCATGCGTCAGCTGCCATGAGAACCCTAATAGCGGTGGCGCAGGCCAGATCACGGAATTGCGCGTTGGTCACAATGACGCAAATGGCAACTTCGTGAATCCAACGATCTTAATTAACGATGGGATGACCACCATCACCGGGCGCTCGCTTGTAAATGACCGCGCCGTTTGTCCGCAGGCGCAAGAGCAAATACCGGCGACGGAGAATATTCGGGCCCTGCGCGCGGTACTTAATACTCTCGGTGACGGCTTTGTCGAAGCCATCGACGACAACACATTAATGGCCATCTCGGCACACCAACCGGAACAGAGTGACGGTACGATTCACGGAGAGGTTGTGCAGGCACCGATCTTCGAGGCCCCGGGACAGACCCGTGTGGGCCGCTTTGGATGGAAGGACCAGCACAGCAGTTTACTCTCATTCATTGCCGATGCTTATGTAAACGAGATGGGTGTGACGAACCGCCTGCGACCCAAAGACACAACCACAGTCTGCAAGACCACAACGGATCCTGAAGATCAGCGTGACGATCTCGGGCTAGCGGACATTGACCATTTCGCTCAATTCATACGCGGCACCATGGTTCCTCCCCGTGATGAAGTCTTAGCTGCTACCGCGGCGGCACACCAGGGCCAGGACCTGTTCACGCGCATAGGGTGCGCCACGTGCCATGTATCGTCCATTACCACAGCTCCTGCTGGAACGGTCGTTGACGGGGGGATGTTCACCGTTCCAGAGGCTCTGGGCAATAAAATCATTCATCCATTCAGCGATTTTCTGTTACACGACGTGGGAACCGGCGACGGAATTGTCCAGGTCGGTCCGCAGGATACCGCGAACAAGTTGAGGACCGCCCCATTGTGGGGCCTACGTACGAAGGCACGGTTCATGCATGATCTGCAATCCTTGTCTCTTGAGGATGCTATTGGACGCCACAAAGGCGAAGCTGGCAACGCCGAGCGGCGCTTCGATCAGCTCGCTCCCCAAGAGCGTGCCTCATTGATAACTTTCCTCAATTCACTCTGATTACCTGGATTGGTGGAAAGGGCACCGCCCCCGAGCGCCCTTTCCACCCGCATTCAACAACTCTCATCTTTCAAGTGCGCTAAGCATGACAACGCTTTAATGGAAAGCCCGGACACCTCCAATTTCGGGCTTGTTTCGCGTTTTTTGTTCTAACAGCTTCGCGTTATTCAATTTCATGATGTGCCTCGATAGAGATCGTCGCATGGGACGAGGATCTCCTTTGTCGCGCAAATTGTGGACGCGGCTCGCCAACATTGCCTTCGATTCCTGTGCATCGTCACTATTCCAATTTTTCTTGTAACCGGATGCCGGGAGCAAACCTCTACATGAGCGCATGGCTCCTTTGATGATTGCAATTCGTCTTCCCCAAACAGAGCCATGCAAACCAAACCAACCAGGAGTCGAATAATGCGCAAACGGATCCAGAGTATGTCCATGTTTCTCGCAATTGCAGCCGCGGCATTGCCAACGGCCTCATTTTCTCAGGAAAACGGCTCAGATGGTGAGCACGCAGTGTTTGTCATGACGAACGCCGCAGATCACAATGAAGTCATCGCCTACCAGCGCGCCGAGAATGGAACGCTGCGCGAAGGCAACACGTTCCTGACAGGTGGCCGTGGAAGCGGAGGCAATAACGATCCGCTTGAATCTCAGGGCTCTCTCACTCTCAGCCAAGACCACTCGTTACTCTTTGCGCTGAATGCAGGGAGCGGCGAGGTCTCCGTTTTTCGCGTCGAAGGATCTTCGCTCTCCCTTACTGACAAGGTATCCTCGTCTGGAAGCGAGCCCAATGCGATCGCTCAACATGGGAGTCTCGTATACGTGCTCAACACAGGAGGCAGCAGCAACGTGGTTGGGTTTCGTCTCGAGGGGGATCATCTGACACAGATCGATCACTCGCTCGCGTTTCTTAGCACCAATACTGCCGGCGCAGCATCGATCGCAATCAGTCCCGATGGCGAGTTCGTCGCTGTGACGGAACGGTTGACGAATAGTATCGACGTGTTCAAGGTGCAAGGGGATGGAACGCTTTCACCGGTTGTCGTCAACCCGAGCGTTGGTCTTGGGGCGTTCTCCGTCTCCTTTGCGCCAGGCGGAGCCGCGATCGTTTCCGAAACCGGACCGAGCAACGTTCCGAACGGGTCGGCCGTCTCCTCCTATGAGGTTCTCTCCAACGGCACGCTTTCCCCGATCAGCAGCAGCGTTCCCACATTGGGTGCAGCAAATTGCTGGAACGCGATCACACCGGACGGTCGCTTCGTATATGTGTCCAACGCGGGGTCATCAACTATCGCGGGGTTTGCAATCGCGGCAAATGGGGCCCTGTCGGCCCTTCCAGGTACGGTGGTTGGAGAGAATCCGGCCGGGGCTACCAACCTTGATTTAACTGTCAGCGGCGATGGGAAATTCCTCTACACAATGAATTCACACAATGGCACCGTCGGCATCTTCGCGATTCAAAAGGATGGGACACTCAAGACCGTTACTGCTGCCGGCGGCATTGCTCCAAATTCCGGTTTTAACGGGATCGCGGCCAACTAGAGCATTGTGGGTTCATATTTCCCCCCTCAGCAGTGTCCGACTAGCTCGTTTCTGAATATGAAGGTCCTCTCAGCTGCAGACCTTTTTGAAAGGCGCTGAGTCGACCGAAGAGGACGTCTGCGCAATTTTCCGCAGGCGTCCTCTAATTTCCCTTTGGGGATTAGTTGCATGACGTCCTTTCATCGATTCAGCTATGCCGCCCGCGGCCTCTCGAAGAACTTCGAGGTTGCGTTCACCAGCGTTTTGACTCTCGGTCTCGGCATTGGGATCACCTCCGCCAATTTCTGCGTAATTTATGTCGTCTTGCTGAAGGCGACTCCCTTTGCTCACGCCACCAACCACCTCTGCGTTTCTCGCGAATGATCGGTTCCAACCAAGTACATCGATCGGACCTGAACGTCGTATCCACCTTATCTGGACTGGAAGCGCTACAACAATAGCCTCGAAGACGTCGAGGTGCCCGGAATAGGGTCTAAGGCCTTTGAATTCCGGCCTCTCTCCGCTGTTGCACTTCGAAATACGCCAGCAGTCGTAGGAATGTGGTAATCCCAAAGGGGTATCCAAGGAGCGTGTCAAGGGTGGAAAGCCGGCTTCTTGGCTTTCCACCCTTTCCATATTCTGTCACTTCCATGGTCTACTTTGGGAACGCGTATCCCAAAATCGACAGTCGTCGCGAAGGCCTCTTTTCGAGACAGGAACCACCATCTGAGATGCCTACTATTTGTCAATATGAATGGCGTTGGCTCGGTTGTGACGGTGATTCCAGGAACTGTTTAGATGGCGCGAGCGCGATCAAGACCGCGCCGATGGCCACTAGAACAGCCACACCGATCAGTTCTCCACGTGCCACCATGTTGCGACACGCCTGGGTGCCCATGAGCGCAGCATGAGCGAAACTCGACCATGCTGTGAAGGCAATCACGCTGCGACTCGCCGATGGATTGCGGATTGCTAATAGCAAAAAGACGCCGAGTGTGACGTACAGGCTGAACTGCATAGAAAGTGCAGGCGCTTGTCGAATAAACACCACCATGGGGTAGCCCAAAGAGACAAAGAGCAATCCCACCACTGCCAGCACGATCTTCAATGCCAAATCACGATTCATGGATCCCCTCCGAATGCCGCCTGACAAACGGGACCTGCAACCTGTTAATGCATTTGTCTGCTTGCACCGACTCTGCGAACATCATACGCGGGCTGATTCCTATAAGCTCTTCGCCATGGCGACAGGAATCGCGCGACCACGTAGGGACCTTGACATCACCGTCGGGATGGGCGTTTTCGGGTTTTAATCCTCTAAAAACTTCCAAATAGCAGTGGATGAGTCCGTTATCGGCAATCGAGCCGGGTTCCAACTCCCGGAACGGTTCAACCGTCGTTGCCAAGGAATGATGGTCACTCTCTACGGAGTGTTTCCCACGGATCGGCAAACGCCGCGTGGCGGGCCAGGATCAGCGTGGCGTGCTCATGCAGGGTATGCCCTCAGCGGCGGCATACACTCCGGCTCGCCGGGCAATGAGAGTTGATCCAGTGGTCGCGTTGCGAATTAATAGCCCACGCTCGATTCGATCATCGAGTGGGGGACACCTGTAACATTGATCATTGTCAGTCGAGCAAGAGGAAGTTAGATCATCAACCTAATGATCGCAATGCGCCACTTTGGCCTGATTGGGAAAGGCCCCTTGTCCATCGAAGGAGTTTAGCTTTCCTGGCCTTTGGAGATCAGGATCTCCAGCATTTCAACTTCGGGAAGTTCTGCTAGAATCTCGCCTGCTTTTGCGAACAGGAGATTGGCGACCTGGCCGTTGAGGTGAGCGTTTCTCCCCTCCTCGTTGGCGAAGGTATCGAATATGCCGTATTGCCCATCGTCAAATTTCACTGCGTACCAGCTCACGGTTCCCACTTCATCAAGCACAAGTGGACGCGCAGCGACTAGAAGCTCCTTAACCTCGTGCTCCTTTCCGGGCTTGGCTCGTAGCCTGACCAACAACGCAAATCGTTCCATTTCAGTCCTCTCCTTCACTGGCAATAGAGGTGCACGTGATGTCGCGCGGCAACAAGAATACCCAATCACATTCAAGAACTAGAAACCCTTTGCAGGCCCATTCAGGGGTCACCGCGCTTGTTATTAGATGGTTCTTATCGCCAGTCTATAATCGTGATGTTCCTCGCCTAACTAAACTAGAAGTTCAGCTTGATCGCCAGTTGGATCTGCCGGGCGGAGGTGGTTCCATCCGGCCGGGTAAGGGTCTGAGCAGACAGTCCAAAGGTTCCCGGGTTCTCAATCACATTTCCTGGTTGACGAAACTGGGGATGGTTCAGCACATTAAAGAATTCCGAGCGGACTTGCATCCGGAAACGCTCCGTGACGCGCACACTCTTCATCAGTACCGCATCGGCATTGGTGTAATTCGGGCCATAAAACTGGTTTCTACCCGAGTCACCTAAGTGCCCCAGAAACGCGGAACTGAATGCGTTCAGATTCGCTCCGGTCGTGACGCCGGCGTTCTGAATTCGTGGTCCAGGATTATCGTTTGGATCGCTGAGGACATCAGGCCATGAGAAGCTTGCAACTCCCGTGCGCCCATTATCGAGTTGGGTAAACACCGAATAGGGATGCCCGGTCTGGGCACTCGTGATCCCCGTGAGCGCGATCTCTTCGAGGGCCTTGCCCAACATTCCACCGCTCAGATATCGCTTGCCAGATCCGAGAGGCAACGCATAGGAGAATTCGACGACACCGCGATGCCGAATGTCGTTATCCGAATTTCCTCGAAACGTCTGGTTCGGGTTCCGGGAGTCAACCGGAAAACTTCCTTGGCCGGCTTCTGGAGTTAGTGGGTCATTGGAGTCGTCAGTAGCATGAGACCACGTGTACGAAGCGCCAAATTGCAATCCATACGAGAGCTGCTTCGTTAATCTGGCTTGTAGGGCGTGATAGTGAGCATCACCATTCGTTCTAGTGATATTCGAAACCGGAAAATTGAATCCAGTCTGCAAGGCTGTTTCTCGAACCGAAACCGGCACTCCGATTTGAGGGATTCCGCCGTAGAGCACTCCGGCGCTGATTCTTCCTTGCGGGTCCCCAAGATCGCAACCACCGCCGGCGAAGGGTCCTGCGGCCACGCAGGCATCAATGGCCTGCTGGACGAGCGCGGGATCAGGCGGAACTGCATCGAGTGAGCGAATAACGCGGGTTGCGTGGGCTCCTACGTAGTCTGCTTCCAGAGCCAAATTCGTCCCGAGCCTGCGTTGTAGCCCGAAATTCCAGTTTTGGCTTGACGGGTTCTTAATGTTCGGATCCAACAAAGTGACAACCTGATTCTGTCCATTCACGAAAGTCAAACCTGGAGGAGTGCTTTGCGCAAAAGGAACGGTCTCCGGCGTCTCTTCTCCCGAGAAGGAATTGAACACCGTCTGCTGAAACGGGGGGTTGCCTCGCGCATTGCCAAACAGATTGTCGAAGATGCGATCGTGAAATATGCCATACGCCCCGCGAACCGAAGTCTTGCCGTCTTTGAAAGGGTCCCAAGCAAATCCAACTCGCGGCTCTATATCACTGAAGTCGTTCTGGTAGACATCGTGCCCAGTGCCCGGCCCAACCTCGGTAAACGTAAAGGACGGAGCAGCACCGTCCGCATTTTGGAACAGGTTTGAGAAGTTCGCTCCCGTCTCGAACGGAAGGCCGTTGAACTGGTAACGCAAGCCATAATTCAGCGTCAGGTTTCTCTGTATCTTCCAACTGTCCTGGGTGAAGACGTCGAACTCACGCTGGCGGAAGCTCTTGCTATCGGTGGGAACTCGGGCAGCATTCCTATTGAAGAACTGGGCCTGGAACTGCGTGCTGACTCCGCCCACAAGCAACCAGGTCAGATCTTGTGTAGCCTGATCGAGAGTTCCCTGGACGAATGCAGGATTGGTGCCACCGGAATTCTGAAAGCGATTGAAACTAAGGTCGTCGCGCGAGTTGAAATTCACATTGCTTGTCGAACGCACGTCGCGAAAATCGCCACCAACTTTGATTGCGTGGTTCCCCATGACCCAAGTGATCGAATCCGTAAAGCTCGTCGTACCTGTATTTCGGGCCTGTCCTTTCGAATCGAACAGGTCGTTGCACCCAAATGCAAACAGCGGCCCCACTCCAAGGTTGCCTTCTGGGACGCTGAAGTCTCGCCCGTTCCCCAGTGCAGTTCCGGTAATCGGATCGAAAATCCCAGCACAGTTACTTTCGAATGCGGCATAGTTCTTGTTCCAGCCAAGCCGGAATTCGTTCACCAGATGATCGCTCAGCGTGGAAGTCAAACTCACAGAGGCCCCATGAACGTAAGCGGGTGAGCTCACGACATCGATTCCTGGAGCTGTTTCACTATGGAATGGATTGGAATCCACGGCGCGATTGAATGCATACCGCAGCGATATCTGATGCTTCGCCGCCAGCTTGTGATCGATCTTTCCGGTCCACGTGTATCCATTGAAGCTATCGGGGCTCGGGAAGTTGAGGAGACCGGTTACGCCTGGGATCACGGGGCCGGCGTTCGGAACAGGGAGAAGGCCCAGAATCTTGCTTATTGTCGGATCAACACTCAGCCCCGTTAGATTGCCGAGTGAAGCCGGAGTCCGAACATCTACCTGGGTCCCATCGGGGGCAGTGAACAATCCCGACTTGTATGCGGCGGTTGGGACGACTGAAGTATCAGTGAGGGTCGTTCGAAATCTTTGATACTCATTATTGATGAAGAAGAAAGTGCGATTCTTGATAATAGGTCCGCCGACTGAATAACCAAAGTCATTGCGCACGTATGGGTTCTGCGGATCGGGAATAGGGTTGGCTGGAGTGGGTGCCCGGTTGAAATAGTCTCGCGCACCGAGCGCGTTGTAACGGCCAAACCAATAAGCATCACCATGCAGGCTGTTGGTCCCCTCGCGCGTGACCACGTCGATGATGGCTCCGGTGTTCCGGCCGAATTCGGGACTGAAGCTGTTGGTGATCACCCGGAATTCCTGAGCGGAGTCGGGATTGATACCAAGGATTCCGCTTCCCCCACCCGGAACGGACGTGTCGTTGTTGTCGACGCCATCCAAGAGAAAATTGTTGTTCCGATCGCGGGAACCGTTGACCGCAAAGCCAAAATTTCCGTTATTGGGCTGAACTACCCCAGGCGACAATAAGACCAACTCGTAAGCATTGCGCGTCAGCAGCGGCAGGTCGTTCATTGTCTTGCTATCGATCAGGGTACTGAGCTGACTGGATTCGGTTTCAATTTGCGACGCCGCCGAGCCATTTATCTGCAGAACCTCGTTAACCGATCCAACTGCGATTTGTGCGTTTAGTACCAGAGCCTGTGCCACGGTCAGAGAAGTGTTGTCGAAGCTAGTTGTCTTGAATCCATCTTTCTCCAACACTACCCTGTAGACCCCAGGCGACAGGTTGGTGATCGAGTAAGCCCCAGAGGAACTTGTCTCTGTTCTCTTTGCGGCATTAGTGGCCTGGTCGGTTGCCGTGACCGCCACGCCCACCACGACCGCTCCGGTCGAGTCTGTCACCGTACCTGAAATAGATCCAGATGTTTGACTCAACAATAGACTCGACAAGCTCAAGAAACACAACACAACACTGGCCTTCAACGCTTTCATCACACGCTCCCCCAAGTTGTGCGGCCCACCCCGCACTGAGTTCGTTTGGCGAATAGGACATCTGGAGCTTTGAGGAAATGCACCCGATTGAATATGCGTCGTGTCAATCGGGTGCAACTGTCTCATGGGTTCAAATCCGGCTATTTCCCTTCCGGCGCGCTGTTGTCCGCAGGCGCGAAAAAGCCGAACAGGCCGTGAGACTCATCCCCAATGCCGGCGGTAAAGAACAGCCAATTACTGGGACCAGCGGCGTTGCCATTGCCGAATTGCAGTGCCCATAGGCGGTCGTTCTGGAGAGCGTGTCCGTTCGCATCACGAAGAAGGCCATCGAAGTGACCGCTTTCGACGTCGTACACCGCGATTTGCCCACTGCCGGCATTCCCGATCAGCAAATGATTGCTGAAGAAGCCGAAGTTGGCCGGCGCAAGTGCAACTCCCCAAGGCGCATTCAGCCAGGGACCGCGATCCAGCCGCTGCAGAAGTTTCCCTCCAGGCGAGAACTTGTCGACAAATCCAAAGCCTGGGAAGTCGAAATCATCATGCTTTGCGGCGTTTTGCTTGGCGTAGGTCACATAAAGGCTTCCGTTGATTTGCTGCACATTGAAGGGAGCGAATCCAGGCGGAACTTCGCGATCTTCAAACGCAGGCTCATCATCGTTGGCGGGGAGATCTACTGGACTGAAGTTTGTGTCATAAACCTCCACTCGCCCTGATCGGATATTTGTCACGTAGAGGAAAGACGGTCCACCCGCGGTCAATTGCGCAATCGTCGCGCCCTTGTAAACGGCGCCTTCCGCGGCACTAGGATTACTCGAGTTATTGACGACAACGAATGCGTCGTTGGGAAGGCCTTGGGGATTTATCCCCGGACCCCAGGCTACGATGGTGCCGTCTTCGGTCACAAAGGTGAAGACTGCGCCTGCGGTCTTGCCGTCCGCCTGGAAGGTAAAGTTAGCCGCTCCCGTAAAGACCACCCCAGTCGGAGTGCCTGCGACCCCACTTACGGGTGACGGTATGTTGACTACAAGGCCTTGTTTTACACCTTGCCCGTTATACAGTGTTGAAACTCCGGCATTGTTGTCCCCGATCCACCAGGGACTAGTAGGGCTAGAGATGAGGCCCCAGGGGTTCACAAGCTGCGCATCGGGCTGGCCGCTGGTTGGGTTTTGAGCGAGCCCCTGAATGTCTGAGACCAGGTTGGATTGTTGGTACGCCTGCGCCATTACGAACTTGCCGCCAAAGCACACAGCAGTTGCCAGGGTGCAGACACCCCACCATCTACGAAGTGACATAGAGTACATTTCTCCCTCCGCGGAAATTGCGCATCTTGGGGATGCAGTATATGTAACTAAATTCGGCCAAGAATATTCCCAAAAGCCGCACACATTCCTGAAATCACATTCGCTCATCGAGAGCGTCGTTGAATGTGGGCGAAAACGATCGACGAGGCATGCTCACGGCTTCGCGATAGAAAGGATGCTCCATTCGTGCCCCTATCGCGCCATTGCTGGCCCTAGATCCCAGCGCCATCCTTCAGTCTTACCTACCGTGACTATCTCGTGACGAATGCGGGACTAAAGAATTTGTTGATGGTTCGGGAATATTTTTACCCTTCGCCAGTTTCATAGGGTAGCCGGAACGCACGGCACCATCTGATCAGGATTGGAGCGTAGCGCGCATGAAAGAAGAGACTCTTCCACCTATGTTGACACCGGAGGCAAGTTCACCGGAAACATCTTCGACGGGCCAAGACGTTCAGCGCCATTGGCGCGGGGTCGTCAAACGACGTTCGTTCTTGCAGGGTATTGGAATGACCGGGGCAGCACTTACCGCCGGCGCCTTGCTTCCTAGCGAAGGCAAAGCTCAAAGCAGGTCAACCAGCGGCAGGCTCTCCCCTGGCGATTCCGCTCTGCTCCAATTCGCGCTTTGGGCCGAACTCGTGGAAAGTGATCTGTGGACCCAATATGCGGAACTTGGCGGAGTCGGCCCTTCGGGCGGTGGGGCCGCGCAAGAGGATGAGGAATTCCAAGGATTCATCGGAGGAAATCCCGCGTACGCTCTCGCGCTCCAAAATCTGGATGGCGACATGCCTCAGTACATAACCGACAACACTGACGATGAACTTAGCCACGCGGCCTTCCTGAGCGCCTTCTTGCGGTCCAGGGGAGAGGTCCCGTTAGACCTTGATCCATTTCGAACCCTGCCGAGCAGCCAAGCGACCGGAGCGCGGCAAATCAAGCGGATCACCAATCTCATGCGGCTGAGTGTGGACCTCAGTTGGTATACCCGTTATCGCAGCGGAGACAATCCGGATTTAGGCGCGGTATTCAAGGGACCTCTCGTTATAACAAACCAGCCGGCAATTCCGCTCAATGATACCGATACTCCGCCTTCGACCAATCCAACGATTCCGATTACTGGTCGTGACGCGAGTCGAATTCAAGCGATCGCGAACACCGCAGGGTTCCACTTTGCGTTCATTGAACAGGGTGGAGCAAGTCTCTATCCGACACTCGCCATCAAGGCAACTGATCCCACGGTTCTGCGGGTCCTGATCAGCATCGGGGGAGTAGAAATCGATCATTTCGGACTCTGGCACGATAAAGGAGGAAATGCGGTATCTCAGCCACTGGCCGGAGTAGTCGATCCTGTCACTGGTCTAACCTTCCCCGATTTAAACAATCCTGCGACAGAGCTGACACAGACGAACAAGATCCTGCCTGAGCCATGCCAATTCATCAGCAAGAATCTGCCGCGGTGCTCAGTCATTCGACCGACTTCGACGCAGCTCGGAGGCGCGGTAGCCACAGTCGAGGCCTTCATCGAGGACGGCATGTTCATTGGTCAACCCGATGAGTTCTTCGACCTTTCGATGAGGCTGGCAATCGCAGCTGATTCGGTCGTACGTGGCTTTTAATCACCTGGTTCTCTCTGTTGCTTCACGCGCTGGCGCTGCGGCTAGTGACCGGTCGTAGCGCCGGCATTTTAACAACTGTAAGTATTCCTGGCGACCTTTCAAGGAGCACCGATGTTTGAGGGACTGTTTCAACCAACCCACCTTCTTGTTCTTTTCGGAATTGCGTTGCTGGTGTTCGGAGGAAAGAAGATTCCCGAACTCGGCAAGGGAATCGGCGAAGGTATCCGCGGCTTCAAGTCCGCGATGAAAGAGGAAGAGAAGCCGGAATCCACAACGACAGACATTGCCGGGAGCTGACGATGGGTTTCGCAGTGGAAATCGTGTTCTTGCCCCGGTTAAGCCTATTGGGAGAAGTGCAAACCACAATCGAGGCTCGAGGAATCGCCCTACACCCCAGGTTTCAAATGAAAAGACAGTTGGCTGACACTGCCGCTGAACCACAGCAGCGAACAATCAATCATTCTCAAACCAGAGGGGCGCCGACCCACGAAGCTCCGGACCCGTCGCGTCAGCGGCTCGAAAGCTTTTCGCCGCGAGGTGCGTGGCCACATTGATCAGAAGCTAACACCGAACAAGAGGGTGGATATGATGAACCATCACAAACACGTCGCAATAAGCTGCCTTGGCCAGTGTAGGCGAATGCTCTGTCAGCAATTCAAACGTCCAGTCTTGTTTCTGGCGACACTCCTAATTCTCACTTCGACAGCGGTGGCGCAGCTGACAACCGCAGATATCCTTGGAACGGTAACCGACACCACAGGCGCGGTCGTTCCCAACGCCAACGTCTCGCTCCTCAATCTGGAGACCAATGAGTTGCGGACCGTTCAGTCCAATGGGACCGGGGACTACATCTTCACACTTCTTCCCGTTGGACACTACTCCATCACCGTCAGAGCTCCGGGGTTTCAAGCGTCCATGACAAAAGACCTGGCGGTAGAAGCGGGTGACCGCGCTCGCTCTGATGTCCACCTGCAACTGGGGTCGGAGTCGACCATTGTTGAGGTAACTGCGAGCACTCCGCTCTTGCAGGCTGATAGCGCAACAGTTAGCTCAAACGTTACGGCCATGGCAGTTCAGGACCTCCCACTAAACGGGCGGAACTTTGTTCAGCTTGTACAACTGGTTCCGGGCGCCAACGAAGGGCCGGGCAACGGACTCAGCAGCGGTGGTCGACCCGACGATCGGCGCACCAATGCGGCCGGCATTTCCGTGAACGGACAGGACGACACGCTCAATAATTGGGTGGTTGACGGAATTGACGACAATGAACGAATCATCGGGTCCATAGGAGTGAAGCCGAACGTTGAAGGCATTCAGGAGATTACAGTCCAGACCAACAGTTATGCTCCAGAGGCTGGTCGCACGGCCGGCGGTGTAATCAACATTGTCACCCGCTCCGGAACGAATCAATTTCATGGCAGCGCCTACGAGTTCTTCCGCAACGATATCTTTGACGCCCGCAATGTTTTCCAGACCGGCGGCGCCAAGCCCGAGTTGCGCCAGAATCAGTTCGGCGGCAGCATCGGTGGACCGATATTCAGGGATAAAACCTTCTTCTACTTTGACTATGAGGGTTTGCGGGTCGTATCAGGAGTCACTTACATCAAAACCGTACCCACTCTCGCTGAATACAATGCCATTAACGGCATCGGAGGCGCCAGCCCACAGGATCTTCTCTCTGCAGCCAATGGTACAGCGGGTCTTTCTATCGACACCATTGCGCTAAATTATCTGAAACTGTTCCCTGCGCCGAACACCGGCGCGGTTGGTCAGCTGTCGAATAACTTTACAATCAGCCCCAACAAGACACAGTTTGGGAATATTTACGATGCCCGGGTTGACCACAAACTCAACGACCGAAATCTGTTCTTTGCGCGCTTCGCCTATAACACTGTGAACACCTTCACTCCACCGGGTCTGGGCACTGTGAACGGGCTTCAAATTAGCGGTGGCCGGTTTGACTTCGATGGACCTGCTTCCGATGTGGCCCAGCAATATGCCTTGGGCTATACGCATACTTTCACTCCGAACCTTCTTCTCGACCTCAGGGCAGGCTTCACGCGAATCAATAACCTTTCGCTTCCGCTCAATTTCGGTGCGAACGCGGATACCACTGT
>Ga0210394_10005558_pt1 | contig 14079 bp, 12 predicted proteins | sample IncBWC12MmetaG_FD_160121 | JGI IMG/M metagenome (GOLD analysis project Ga0210394, IMG submission 160121) | Forest soil microbial communities from Barre Woods Harvard Forest LTER site, Petersham, Massachusetts, United States - Inc-BW-C-12-M | ecosystem: Environmental > Terrestrial > Soil >...
CGAACGTCCTGCTGGCGGATGAGATCAACCGTGCCCCGGCCAAAGTGCAGTCAGCGCTCCTCGAGGCGATGGAGGAGAGGGGGGTCACTCTCGAGGGCGAGCAGCTCGCGTTGCCGGCGCCGTTTCTGGTGCTGGCCACCCAGAACCCCGTCGAGTACGAGGGTACCTACCCGCTGCCCGAAGCCCAGCAGGATCGATTCCTGTTCAAGATCCGGCTCGACTATCCAACCTCAGCCGACGAGATGGAGATTCTTCGCCGTTGGGAGTCGGGCATCGAGCTGCGCGATCCCTCCAAGGCCGGCGTGGAGCCTGTGCTGAGCAGCGCCGACATCGAGGCGTGCCGCGAACAGGTGGCAAAAGTCGTTATCGACGAAAAGATTCGCAAGTACGTCGTCGACCTTGCGTCAGCCACTCGGACCGCGCCGGAGATCGCCCTCGGCGCCAGCACCCGCGCGGAGGTCCTGCTGATGCTGGCGTCGCGGGCGCTGGCGGCATTCGATGGATCGGAGTTCGTCACTCCGGATCACGTGAAAGCGCTGCTCGCCCCGGCCTTTCGCCACCGGCTCATCCTGCGGCCCGAGGCCGAGGTCGGCGGCCAGACACCGGACAGCGTCCTGGAGGCGGTCGCGGCCAGGGTCGTGCCGCCGCGCTAGCAAACTCGCATTGATTCGCGGACTGGCGCCCCAACCCCGCCTGCTCTGGGCCATAGCGATCGGGGCCGCGCTGATCGTGCTGTCGATCGTGTCGCCGCTGCTCGCCCTGGTCGCGGTGGCATACCACGTCGGCCTCGTCCTCATCCTCGCGCGGGACCTGGCCCTTCTGCCGAGCCGCTCGGGCTATCGCGTGCAGCGGCATGTTCCGGAGCCGTTCTCTCTGGGCGAGCCCGAAGAGGTGACGGTCGTGATTGAAAATCCGGCCGCTGCCGGCCTGCGGGCGCGGGTGGCGGATCACGCGCCCGCGGCGCTCAAGCCGCACCCGCGCGAGCTCGAGGGCCGATTCGACGACCGTGGCCGCCTTTCCGTGACCTACGTCACCTCGTCACCGCGGCGTGGCGCCTTCTCGTTTGGCCCAATCGACCTGCAGGTCTCCAGGGACGACGGTTGGTGGCGCCGCCAGGTGCGCCTCCCCCGGCCCGATGAGGTTGCGGTCTTTCCCAACGTGGTGGCGATCAAGCGGGTGCAGCTCACCTTGCGCCGCGGCTTGCGTGCGATGGCCGGCCTGCGGAGAGCGCGGCCGCCGGGCGCGTCGACAGCATTTGCCGGGCTGCGTGACTATGTGCGCGGCGACGACGTGCGGCGGGTGAGCTGGACCGCGACGGCTCGGCGTGATCGGCCCGTGGTGGTTGAAGTCGAGGCCGAGCGCGGCCAGCAGGTGATGATCGCTCTCGATTGTGGCCGTCTCATGACTGCGCCGGCGGGCGAGCTCGACAAGCTCGACCACGCGGTCAACGCGGCCCTGATGCTCGCGTGGGTAGCGCACGCATATGGCGACCGCGTCGGCCTGATGACGTTCGACGATCGCGTCACGGGTTTTATCAAACCCGAACGTGGCAGCTCGCAGATCCGGCGGCTGACTGAAGCTCTATACGCGATCAAGTCCGACTACGTCGAACCTGATTTTGGCCACGCTTTCACCCACCTGGCGCTGCGGCTTGGGCGTCGCTCGATGGTGGTCGTGCTCACGGACGTTCAGGATCCCGAAGCCTCCAAGGAGCTCGTCGCCCACTGCCTGCGACTTGCCGCCCGCCACCTCGTGCTGGTGGTGGCCATGTCCGATCCGGCTGTCCTCAGGGCCCGAGATGCACCCGTCGCCACCTCTTCGCGCGCTTACGAGTGGGCTGCAGCTGAGGAATTTGTCGCCAGCCGCCGCGAGAGCTTCGAGCTGCTGCGACGTGGCGGGGTGTTGGGACTCGATGTTGTCGCAGGCAGCCTCAGCCCGGCGCTGGTCGAGCGCTACCTCGAGCTCAAGGAGCGAGCGCTGCTGTGACTTGCCGCCCACGACCAACCAGCAAGAGGTACGAGTAGTACAGCAACCCGGTCGCGAGGCCGATCGTGAGCTTGGCGGCGAACGGCGCGTCGGATGGAGAGATGTTGCCTTCGATCGTGCCCGCGACCACCAGCAGCGGGGCGAGCCCGATCAGCAGGATGAACGCGCGCTGGCCCGCGTCGACAAGCGCGTCAACGCGCCTTCGATTGCCAGGCGACACCAAGGCCCAGCCCATCATCAGCCCGGCGGCGCCCTCCGCCACAATTACCGACAGCTCGAGGACGCCATGCGCGATCACGAAGTCGAAAAGGCCGCCGGCCAGCCCGTATGCCGCGGTGAGGCCGAAGAGGCCGCCAATGCTGATGCCGTTGGTGACCAGGACGTAGATCACGGGCAGGCCGAATATCAAACCAAAACCAAAAGCCAGCATCACGACGATGATGTTGTTGGCCATGATCCCGCCGCCCGCGATCGCGCGCACCGCAGGCGGGATGTCGGTCCACAGCTTGTGGTGGCGCACCTGGTCGATGAGGTCTGGCGTGGCGCCGACTGCTGTCGCTGAATCCGGGTTGGCAAGGACGACGAAGAAGCTGACGATGGCAGGCACGAAGAGCAATGCCGCTGAGGCCAGCAGGTATGGCCACGCTTCCCGGTACGTGCGCGGGAGCACCTCTGCGTAGAAGTCGCGGATTCGCCGCCAGACCCTGCCGCCGCGCCGGTACACGACGCCGTGTCCTCGCCCGACCAGGCCGTTGAGGTAGCTGTGGACCGGCTCGCCGGGCCAGTCCCGCTGGGCGCGTGCGAGGTCGGCGGTAGCTCTCCTGTACAGCGCCGCCATCGTCAATACCTGCGCCGGTGCGAGGGCGCTCAGCTGGCTGGCGCCGGCCCGCGCCAGCAAGTCCTCGAGGCGGTTCCAGTCCTCGCGCCGCTGCGCGACGAATTCTTCTGAGCGCACGGCAAGCCAATCTACTCGCCTGGAGATTGCAGGTTTGGGAAACCAGATCGTTCTTCGAGCCCCTCACCCCTGGCCCCCGCGCTGCAGGTGGGAGGGAGATCAGGTTCGGACATAATCGATCCGACATGGAGCGCCCGCTCTCCGATAGCGACCTGATTGTCGCGACGCCCGAGCGCGTTTCGTTCGAGTTCCAGATCGCCGGCCTTGGCACGCGAGCGATCGCTCAGATCATCGACCTGCTGATCGTCGCCGTCGTCGAGATTGCGGTGCTGTTCTTCGGGTTTGGCGCGGGCACGGTGGCCAACTCCTTGACGGCCGCCGTCCTTTTGATCATCGTGCTCAGCTTCATCAACGTCTTCGGGTACTTCTGGGTGAGCGAGGCTCTGTGGTCGGGGCAGACTCTTGGCAAAAAGGCGTTTCGCCTTCGTGCAGTTGGGGATCGTGGCGAGCCGCTCACCTTCATGCAGGCAGGGATTCGAAACATCGTGAGGATCATCGACTTTCTCCCGTACGGCTATGGGATCGGCATGGTCGTCCTTTTCGCCAACGGAAAGGGCAAGCGCCTCGGCGACCTCGCGGCCGGGACGCTGGTGGTCAAAGACTCAGACCACGTGAGACTGTGGCAGCTGGCGGGGGGAGCCCCGCGCACGACCAGCGCGGCGACCCCGAAGGCACCGCCGCCGGACAGTGCGCCGCCGCCTCCCGGTAATCCGCCGGAGGTCGGCCACCAGAACCCGCCGCCGCCGCCGGGCGCGCGGAGCAACTTTCCGCCGAGCCCGTACGCGCCGGCAACCGCCGCTGAGCTGGCGCTCCGCCGCCTGGATCCAGAGCTCCGCCGCTTCGTCACTTCCTATGCACGGCGGCGCCCCCAGCTGGCGCTGGAACTTAGGGTGCAGCTGGCCGGGACCCTCGAGAAGAGCTTGCGTGCGGCCGCGCCTGAGGTCTTTCTACAGCAGGGACCGCTCGCGACACTCGATTACCTGGCCAACCTCGCCAGCCAGTAGTTGCCTGCGGCCGCCGACTCAAACGACTTCGCCAGGGCAGTTACGTGAGCCATTTGGCAATCTGGTGTTCGGTCAGGTTTCCCCCGCAGATCGGCGTGGCGACGCGCTGACCCTCGAGCTCGTTGCGTCGCTTGGTGATCGCGGCCAGCCCGGCGGCGCCGGCAGGCTCGACCACCAGGCCGGTCTCAAAGAAGAGCACCTTCATGGCGTCGAGAATCTCCTCGTCGCTGACCAGCATCACCTCGTCGGTGGTCGCGCGCATGGCGACTAGAGCCTCGGGAATCGGCACCCGCACCGCGATGCCGTCCGCGATGGTGGTCGCGGATTCGGTGCTGATCGGCTTGCCCGCTTGCCAGGAGAGCTCCATAGCGGGCGCCTGGTCAGCGCAAACGCCGACGACCCGGGTCGAAGGCGACTCGTGTTTGAACCACGTGCCGATCCCATTGATCAGGGAGCCGTTGCCAAGGGGCACGAAGATGGCGTCAAGCGGTTCATCGAGGCGCCCCAGCTCATGGGCGATGGTGCCGGCTCCTTCAGCGATCTCCGGCAGCAGGCCGTCCTCCACGTAGAGGGCACCGCATTCACGCGCATGCTGGTTCGCGGCCGCCTTGGCGGCGTCGAAGTCGGCGCCCGCCAGCACCACCTCAGCGCCGAGCGCACGCATGCGGCTGACCTTCAACGGGTTGGCGCTCACCGCCGCAAACACCGTGAGGCGCTGACCGCGCTTGCGGGCGGCGTAAGCCATGCCCTGGCCGAAGTTGCCGGCCGACGCGCAGACGAGGCCCTGGGGCTGGTGGCCGATTCGGTGCATCAGGTAGTCGGTCCCGCGGCCTTTGAAGGAACGGATCGGGTTGACACACTCCACCTTGAGGACCACGGTTACGCCCAGCCGCTCGCACAGGGACTCGGCGACGAATTGTGGGGTGTCCTTGAAGGCGGGGTCGATGATCTCCGCGGCTTGGCGAATTCGATCGATCGAGATGGCCATTGGCCAAGACGCTAATGGTTCGAGTAGTTTCGGTGCAATTTCCGGCCCTGAGGCCGAAATGAGACGCCGCCCCGGGGGTAATCAGGGCGGCGCCGTACGGGTCAAGGAGCCGGGAGGCACTCCGGCGATTCCTCTCGCTGAAATAAACGATTGAGCCGGTAAAAAGGCTACGGCCAACCTTGTAAAAACCGGATGATGGTCCAGCGATGCCAAAGGCGACCATCACATTTGTCTGCACCGACTGCGGAGGCGAGTCGCCCCGCTGGGCCGGACAGTGCCCGCACTGCCAGGCATGGAACACACTGCAGGAGTTCCAGGTCCGGAAGGCACCTGGGGGCAAGGCTCGCCAGTCGCCGATATCCGCCGGCGCCAGACCCGTCCCGCTGACCGAGTTGGCCACCGAAGCCGCCCCGCGCATGGCGCTGGCCTGGGGCGAGCTCAATCGCGTCCTCGGCGGCGGCATCGTTCCGGGCAGCCTGGTGCTGTTCGGAGGCGAGCCGGGGGTCGGCAAGTCAACCCTTTTGATGCACGCCGCTCAGCAGGTGGCGGCACGCGGCGGCCAGGTTCTTTACGCATCGGGGGAGGAGTCGCCGCAGCAGATCCGAATGCGAGCCCACCGACTCGGTGCGATGGAGGCTGGAATCCTGCTATTCGCCGAGAATGATCTCGACGCCATCTGTGAGGCAATCCGCTCGATGCGGCCGCAGCTGGCAATCGTCGATTCCATCCAGACGGTCACCGACGCCGGCTTCGAGGGCAGCGCGGGCAGCGTCACCCAGGTGCGAGAATCCGCGGCCCGGTTGATGCGACTGGCCAAGGAGGTTGGGGTCCCGATCTTCCTCGTCGGACACGTCACCAAGGAGGGAGCAATTGCCGGGCCCCGGGTCCTTGAGCATATCGTTGACACCGTGCTCTACCTGGAAGGCGATCGGCGGCAGGAGCTCCGCGTGCTCCGCGCCATGAAAAACCGATTCGGCTCGGCCGAGGAGATCGGCGTCTTCGCCATGGGCGAGGCGGGCCTGGAGGAGGTCTCCGACCCCTCGACCGCGCTTCTCAGCCAGGCCACGACGGCGTCGCCAGGATCGGCCATCGTGGTCGCGATCGAGGGCACGCGGCCTTTGCTCATCGAGATCCAGAGCCTGGTTAATGCCAAACCCGACGCCGCGTTGGTTCGCCGTATCGCCAACGGCGTCGATATCAACCGCCTGCACATGCTCATCGCGGTCATCGAGAAGCGGGCGGCGCTCAAGCTTGGGTCGTCAGACGTCTTCGTCAACGTCGCCGGCGGCATGCGCATCACTGAGCCTGCCGCCGATCTCGGTCTTGCCCTGTCCATCATCAGCAACGATCTCAACAGGCCCCTGCCGGACGGCCTGGTTCTGATCGGTGAGCTGGGATTGGCAGGCGAGGTGCGTCGCGTCGGCCAGCTGGAGCGCCGTCTGTCTGAGGCGGCCCGGCACGGGTTTACGCGCGCTTTGATTCCGGCCGGCGTCAAAGCCGTCCGGCCGTCCGGCCTCGAGGTGATCGAGGTTCGGACCTTGGCGGAAGCTAAAGCCGCCGCATTTTCTTCACCCATTACGTCCGGCAGATTCATCGAGGAGGCCGGCATCTCGGTCTCCTAGGAGGTTCCCCGTGAAGCGTTCAGAGAAGCTGGCCCGCTGGCTTGGTGCGGTGCTCGGCCTGATCGGTGGTTTCTTGCTCGGCTATTTCCTGGTTCGTGGCAGCCCTCACACCTATCCCGGATACGTGATCATCGGCTTGACCACGCTCGAAGGCTTGATATTCGCGTACCTCGGCACGCCTTACGTGCTTGGCGGCTGGCGAACCTTCAATTTCCGCCTGACGAGCACGCCGCTACCCGACATGTTGAGCGGGTTGCTCGGAGTGGTGGTTGGATTGGTGATCGCGTCCTTGATCGGTGTCTTCGTTCGGGATTTTCCGGACGGTGTGTTGCTCTCTGCCATCCTGGCGCTGCTGCTGGCCGCCCTGGGTGCTTCAGTCGGACTGACACGACGGGCAGAGCTCACGGCTCTGTTCTTCGGCGGCGGCGCCAACGAGCATAAGACCCACCGCCTGACCGGCGTTTTGCTCGACACCTCGGTGATCATCGACGGCCGAATTCTTGACATCGCCAAAACGGGCTTCATCGATATGCCGTTGATCATCCTCAGCTCCGTGCTCCGCGAGCTGCAGCAGGTCGCTGACTCCGCCGATGCCACGCGACGGCGCCGCGGTCGCCGCGGCCTCGAGGTGCTGACGGAGATGCAGAAGGACTCGACGATCCCGCTCGAGGTGGTCGACGATGACGTGACCCCCAGCGTCGAGATCGACGCGCACCTGGTGCGCACGGCCAAGCGCAAGAGCTGGGGGATCATGACCAACGACTTCAACCTCAACCGGATCGCGCGCCTGGAAGGCGTCACCGTCTTGAATCTCAACGAGCTCGCTCATGCGATGCGCCCCGTGGCGATCCCCGGCGAGGAGATAGTGGTCATGGTTGCCCGCGAGGGCAAGGAGCCGGGGCAGGGCGTGGGCAGCCTGGACGACGGCACGATGGTCGTCATCCAGAATGGGCGCCGCCTGCTCAACCAGACGATCACGGCGGTGGTCACCTCCGTGATCCAGACCTCGGCGGGTCGCATGATCTTCGCCGAGCCCGCCGCCGCCGACGGGCGTCGCGCCAGTCCACGCCCGAAGGCGGACGTTGGTTAGATCGATCACAGTCGGGGCGATTGTCGCCGCGGCCGGGTCTGGCTCGCGCCTTGGTCGCGGCAGCAAGGCGCTCGTGCGCTTGAATGGCAAGACCACGCTCGCCCGTGTGCTCGAGCTGTTTTTAGCCCTTGACGAGATCGATCGGATCGTCGTCGTCGGACCACCGAGCCGGCTCGAGAATGCCGAGCGAGAGGTCGCCGCGCTGCACCCGCGCAAGCCGGTGACCGTGAAAGGGGGCGGCGAGAGCCGCCAGGAGTCGGTGCGCGCAGGGCTGGCAGCGCTAGGGGAGTGCGACTTCGTTCTGGTGCATGACGCCGCCCGGCCGCTGGCGACTGCGACGTTGGTACGGCGCGTCCTCGCGGCCGCCGTCGAATCGGGCGCTGCCTTTCCAGCCATCTCACCGCGCGACGCGGTCAAGCGCGTGGAGGGGAACCGGCTGGTCGAGAGCCTGGACCGCTCGCGCATAGTTCTCGCGCAAACACCGCAGGCATTTGCATACGAGCTGCTGGCCCGCGCCCATCGCGAGGCGGCCGACGCCGGGCTGGTGGGTGACGACGACGCTCAGCTCGTCGCGGCCACGGGCCACGCGGTCACGGCGGTCGAAGGCGAGCCCGCCAACATCAAGCTGACCACTCCTGAAGACCTCGAGGTGGTGGAGGCGCTGATCAAAGAACACGAAGCCGCGACGACGTGAGGGTCGGCATCGGCTACGACGTCCACCCGTTGCGGCCGGGCCGCGATCTGGTCATCGGCGGCGTTCATATCGACAGCCCGCTTGGTCTCGACGGCCACTCGGACGCCGACGTCCTGACGCATGCCGTCATCGATTCCCTGCTCGGGGCGGCCGCCCTGGGCGACATCGGTCAGCACTTTCCGGCGAGCGATCCGGGGTACGAGGGGGCCTCGAGCCAGGACCTGCTCGCGATGGTGGTGCGAACGGTGCGCCAGGCGGGCTACCGCGTGATCAACGTCGACAGCACCGTGATCGCCGAGTCGCCTAGGCTGCAACCGCACATCGAGGCGATTCGCCAGCAGCTGGCCAAGACCCTCGACATCGATCCCGGCGCGGTCAGCGTGAAAGCGACCTCGCCGGAAGGACTCGGGGCGCTGGGACGTGAGGAGGGAATCGCCGCCCAAGCCGTGGCCCTGATCGAGGCAACCGGCTAAAGCTAACCTTCTTCGGTGGCTCTCAAGCTTCACAACACGCTGACCGGCACGAAGGATCTGTTCGAGCCGCTCGAGCCCGGACGCGTGGGCATGTACACGTGCGGACCGACCGTATGGAACTTTGCGCACGTCGGCAACTTGCGGGCTTTTCTCTTCTACGACCTGCTGCGCCGCCAGCTGCAAGCCGGCGGCTACCGGCTGACGCACGTCATGAACGTCACCGACATCGACGACAGGATTCTCGATCAAGCCATGCACGCCGGCTTGACGATCGGCGAATACGTGAAGCCATACCTGGTCGCGTTCTTCGAGGACATGGCGGCCCTTCGTGCGCAGCCGGCGGAGCACTATCCGAAGGCCACCGAGCATATCGATGTGATGGTGGCGATGATCAGCACCCTGCTCGAGGCCGAGAACGCGTATGTCGCGGATGGCGATGTGTATTTCAGAATCGCGAGCTTTCCTGCGTATGGCGCGCTGTCACGTCTCGATCGCGCCGGCCTGCGCGCCGGGACTCGGGTTGCGACTGACAAGTACGACAAGGAGTCGGTCAGCGATTTCGCCCTGTGGAAGAAGGCACAGCCGGGAGATGAGCCGCTGGGGGCCGCATGGGACGCGCCGTTCGGGCGCGGCCGGCCCGGCTGGCACATCGAGTGCTCAGCCATGAGCAAGCGGTACCTCGGTGAAACGTTCGACATCCACTGCGGCGGCGTCGACCTGATGTTTCCACACCACGAGAACGAGATCGCGCAGTCCGAGGCCGCGAACCACAAGCCCTTCGCGCGGGTATGGCTGCATTCGGAGCACCTTGCAGAGGCGGGCGGGGAGAAGATGTCAAAGAGCGCGGGCGCGTTCACCACATTGCGCGACCTGGTCGCGGCCGGCCACGATCCGCTGGCCGTGCGCTTCTTCCTGATCGCCAACGCGCACTACAGGGCGCGCATCCGCTTGAGCAACGAGGCTTTGCACGCCGCCGCCGAGCAGGTGCGGAGGCTGCGCGACTTCGCAGACAGGATCCGGAGATCCAGTCCAGCGGCCGGCGAAGATGAAACGCTCGTGGAGAGGATCGCCGCTGTTCGTGCCGGGTACAAAGAGGCCCTGGACGACGACCTCAACCTGCCGCAGGGGATCGGCCTCGTTTTCGAGCTGATTCGCGAGGCCAATGCCGCCCTCGACGAGGGCAGGGTCGGCCGGCGCGGACACGCCGAGCTGCTCGCGTTGCTGGACGATGTCGATGCGCACGTCGACGTGATCGGCGCGGCCGAGCCCGGCCTCGCTGACGAGGTCGAGCGCTTGATCGCCGAACGCGAGGCGGCGCGGGCGGCGCGAGACTTCGCTCGGGCGGACAGGATACGCGACGAGCTTCGCGAGCGGGGCATCGCGCTGGAAGATTCAAAGGAGGGAGTGCGTTGGAAGCGCGTTCGCGTCGGGACCGAATAAGGAAGCCTGGTGAGAAGCCAGACCGCCGACCGCGCCCGGCTGCGCCCGGCGGAGCTCGTGCTCGCGGACCTGCGCCGGACTCGCAGCGCCCTCAGTCAGGAACCTTCCGGCGACCGCTCGCGGCCGAGCGCGAGGTGTCCAAAGCACCGCTGATCTACGGCCGCAACGCCGTGCTCGAGGCGGCGCGCGCCGGCCGCGTGTTGAAGGTCCTCCAGGCGTCCGGTCTCGGCCATGATCCACGACTCGAGGAGCTCGGCAAGCTCGCTCGAATCGAGGTCGTCGAGCCCGCGCGCCTCGACATCCTCGCGCCAGGAGTGCACCAGGGGGTGGCGGCGGAGCTCAAGCCGCGGCGCGAGTGGAGCCTGAAGGAGCTCCTGGCGACCGGCCCCAACCTCCTGATCGCCCTCGATTCGATCATGGACCCGCAGAACCTCGGAGCCATCCTGCGTAGCGCCGAGGTCGCGGGCGCCGACGGCGCGATTGTCCCTGAGCATCGCAGCGCTCCGCTATCTCCGGCCTCGGTCAAAGCCAGCTCGGGTGCCACCGAGCTGCTGCGCATCGCGCACGTCTCAGGGATGCCGTCAGCGATCGCCGAGGTCAAGCGGTCGAACATCTGGTGCGTCGCCCTCGACCCTCGGGGCGAGGCGCTGGCTTGGGAGTTCGACATGACCCAACCCGTCTGCCTAGTCGTCGGAAGCGAAGGCGAGGGGGTTCACCGGTTGGTCAAAGAGCGATGCGATGTGCGCGTCCGCTTGCCGGTCAAAGGTCACATCGCGAGCCTCAACGCTTCGGCCGCAGCGGCGGCCCTTCTGTACGAGGTGATGCGCCAGAGGCACCAGCCGAGCTAGAAGTCGTGGTCATCGGAGGGAGCGGTTTGGGCTCCCTCTCATACTTTGGTCATGGCAGACGCGTCGGCAGACCTGGCGAAGGCCACAGCGGACATTTCACTGACTAGTTCAGGACGCGAGGTCCTCGATCGTGCGGCGGCCCTGGCGACGGCGCGGGGCGCGACCCAAACCGACCCCGTCGATGTGCTCAAAGCGATCCTCGAGAGTCGCGGAACCCTGGCGGCGCAATCGATTCGCGAGCTCGGCGGTGACCCGGCGAACATCAGCGCGCAGCTGATGCCACCGGACGGGACCGCCGGCCTGCCGATCCGCCAGCTGCTGGTCAACGCCAACCGCGAGGCGGGAGTCCTCGGTCACTACCAGGTCGATTCGATTCACCTTTTGCTCGCGATGCTGTACAGCGACACACCGGCGACCTCGGCGGCCCTGCAGAAGGCGGGCCTGACCCTTTACGACTTGCGGCGCCACATCCAGACGGCGGCGAAACCTTCGTTTGCAGGCGACCCGCGCTCGGCGCGTCCGCCCGACGCGGCCCTTCGCCGCAGACCGCTGCCTCCGCTCCGCGGCGTGGTCACCGTCAGTCCCGTCTTCCTCGGGTTGCTGGCCCTGACCGTGGGCAGCGGCGCCCTTTTGTATTTCGAGGTGGTGCCCGCGGCTATTCCGATTCTTACCGTCGTGTTCATCACCGCGGGGTGGATCACCTCGGTGTGCGTGCACGAGTTCGGCCATGCGCTCGTCGCCTACCTCGGAGGTGACAGGAGTGTCGTTGGGCATGGGTACCTGACGCTGAATCCGCTGCTGTACACGAGCATGTTCCTCAGCATCGTGATGCCCATAGCCTTCCTGCTGCTGGGCGGTATCGCACTCCCCGGGGCTGCCGTTTACATCAATCGCTCAGCGCTTCGAAGCAACGTGTGGGATTCGGCGGTCTCGATCGCGGGACCTGCGGGCACGGCGGTGTGCGGCCTGCTGATCGCAATTCCATTTCTGGTTCCCGGCCACCTCGGCTGGATGAGCTCCCACCTGAGCTTTTTCGCGGCGCTCGCGTTCCTTGGGTTCATCGAGGCGTTCGCGATGGTGTTGAACTTGCTGCCGATCCCCGGCTTGGACGGTTTCGGCGTCATCCGGCCGTGGCTGCCCTACGCCGCGCAGGACCTCGCGAACACGTTCGGTCAGTCCGCGATTTTCATCGTGTTCATCGTGCTCTGGTTCGTGCCTTCCGTCTCGCAGGCATTCTTCAACGTCGTTGCGCAGGTTTCCGGCGCCGCCGGAATCGACCCAGGCCTGATCTCGCTCGGGCAAGCCCAGATGCCGCGACTCCGCTGATGGAACGCGTCATCGTCGACGGGTACAACGTGATTCACGCGTGGGTGCCGCTCAAGCGGTTGCTTGACGTCTCGCTCGAAGCGGCACGTGACAAGCTCATCGAGCGACTGGCCGTCTATGGGCTGGTTACCGGCGCGGAGGTGACTGTCGTCTTCGATGCCCACCACTCCACGGCACGCATGAATTCAGAGGAGATTGTCGAAGGCGTGAATGTGATGTTCACCCGCAAGGGGCATTCGGCCGACCACGTGATCGAACGGATCGCATACGCCGCCTCCGAGTCGGGCGACGTCATCACCGTGGCGACCTCTGACCGCATGCAGCGCGACCTCGTGCGTGGCATGGGGGGCGCTGTGATCGATACGCGCGAGCTCGAACGCAGGGTCCTGGAGGCGGAGCAGGAGATGAGCCGGCGCGTGGACAAGTACTCGAGGTGATTCGCCGCACCCGGATCGTCTGCACGATCGGGCCGTCGAGCGCGTCGCCGGCGGTCCTGCGCAACCTGCTTAAGGCAGGCATGGACGTCGCCCGGCTGAACTTCTCGCATGGCGACGAGGCGACCCACCGCCAGGCGGCGATGGACGTGCGCGCTGCCGCCGAGGAAGCCGATTGTCAGGTCGCCCTCCTGGGCGACCTGCAGGGTCCAAAGATCAGGACCGGACCGCTGGAGAGCGCGTTTCAGCGGCTGGTGCGCGGGCGCCGCGTCTTCATGATCGGCACCAAGCGCGAGGCAGAGAACGAGATCGAGGTCAGCCATCCCGAGCTCGTCGATGCCCTGCGGGTGGGGGATCGCGTCCTGCTGGACGACGGCCGCATCGAGCTGGTCGTCCGCGATCGTACGGCGGGGCGGGCCGAGTGCGCGGTGGTCCGCGGCGGCCTCCTCGGCGAGCGAAAGGGCGTGAGCGTGCCCGGCCGGCCGATCCCGATGCCCGCCCTCACGGAGAAGGACATCCAGGACCTGAAGCTCGCGGTCGAGTTGGGAGTCGACTACCTAGCGCTCTCGTTCGTGCGCCACCCCGAAGACGTTCTCGCCTGCCGCCAGCATCTCGAAGGCCTCGGCTGCAAAGCCCACGTGGTCGCCAAGCTCGAAAAGCTGGAGGCGATCCGCAACCTGGACAAGATCCTCGAGGTCGCCGATGCGGTGATGGTCGCGCGCGGCGACCTCGGAGTGGAGCTGAAGCTGGGCGAGCTGCCGGCCGTGCAGAAAGAAGTGATCGACAGGGCCAATCGCGCCGGCGTTCCGGTCATCACCGCCACCGAGATGCTCGAATCGATGGTGACCTCCACCCGCCCGACCCGGGCCGAGGCGTCCGACGTGGCTAACGCAATCTGGGATGGGACCGATGCGGTGATGCTCTCGCAGGAGACTTCAGTCGGCGCCCATCCAGTCGAGGCAGTGCGCGCGATGGCGCGCATCTGCCTGTCGGCCCAGCGGCACCCGGCATTTGAGCGGCAGCGCCAGATCTGGCGCGAGCCAGGACAGATCGGCAGCGCCATCGCTCACGCGGCGGCAGCGAGCGCCGACGAGCTGGGCGCCCGGGTGATCATCGCGTTCACCGAGTCCGGCACCACGGCGCGTCGGTGCAGCAAGGCCCGGCCCCGCGTTCCGGTGATCGCTGCGAGCCCCCACCCAGACGTGCTTCGGAAGACGGC
>Ga0210394_10005559_pt1 | contig 14076 bp, 18 predicted proteins | sample IncBWC12MmetaG_FD_160121 | JGI IMG/M metagenome (GOLD analysis project Ga0210394, IMG submission 160121) | Forest soil microbial communities from Barre Woods Harvard Forest LTER site, Petersham, Massachusetts, United States - Inc-BW-C-12-M | ecosystem: Environmental > Terrestrial > Soil >...
CGCCGTCTTTGGCAAGTGCCCCGGCAATATTCGGGTCGGGCAGCGCGGTACTGGTGTGGGTATAGGAAATCTGCGCCATCAGGCTGATGGGCGCAAAGGCATTCAGTGCCAGCGTCGAGCGATTCGACGTATCGATGCCCGTGACCTGCTTGATGTTGTCCAGAACGTAGCCGTTCAATTTGAACTCACGCCCAAATGGGGTCAGTTCGGGAAACACCGTGTGACACGCGGCACAGGTCATTCCCGTCTGGCGGGCAAAGCTCGGCACGGCACGGCTGCTGGGGGCGAGCCCGCAAAGCAGTGTGACCGCGACAAGCAATGCCCATACCTTAGATATATCAATAGAGGGCAACAGCAAGAGGGTATGGTCCACAATCCGATGGGCCAGAAACATTCAACAACATCCTTGTGCGACCACTTTCACCTCAAAGGTCGCCAGCGGATCGCACGCAATCATCACCTAAGAGCGAATCTCCCATTTGTGCATTCCGACACCTACCATTCGATCGGCCGTGCGTATGGCGCTGATCGTCAATGTATAGGGGTCTGCACTAATTTTCTGTAAGTGAGATTGTGTATGGAATTTACTGTAAGTAAGACTATGTAGGCGGACATCCACACTGTGGATCCGACTTGTGCCAACCATCACAAGAAAGGCCGCGGGAGAACTTGCGGGCGCCGCAAGTGGAATTGACTTAGATATATCATGGAGAAAAGCAAACTGCTCGACGCAGCTCAACTGCTCCCCAAATTCTAAATCCCTATTTCGGCGGGTACGGCTTCCCGTCCTTGTGCGTAAAACCGGAAGGCGTAAATCGCATATCGATATCCGAATAATCGCCCTCGTCCTCGAGCTTGCGCGATCCGATTTCCAGAACCACCGCTTCGTGTTCCGACCGATTCTGCAAATGATGGCCGTCCTTGATGCCCGCCTTGAATCCCGCGCTATCGCCGGCACGAAGTATCTCTTCACCGGAATCCGTCACCAGCACCACCTCTCCTTCGATGATGAACACGAACTCATCCTCGGCCAAGTGCCAATGACGCTGGCTCGACCAGGCACGCGGCGGCAGACGCAACAAGTTGACCCCAAAATCCGTTAATCCTGCCGGCACGCCCAATCGTTGCCGGCTCCTTGCCGCACAAGGCGCATCATATGGCTTGGGATACGCGGAGCCGGTGACAATCGGCGCGGCTGTCAAATCAATTCTTTTCGGCATGACAAAACTTCCCAGGTAATTGCACGTTGAAAAATGCGGCGGCGCAGCGGGTACGACTCGACCTGCACCCATGTCCCTTTTTTCAACCTTGCGGCTGACGCGCAGCAACGCCTTTCGGGGTTGCACATGGCAGCGCAGTTATACCACCGCCGAGGTCAGAGTCGCATTCCGGCCCACCGTCGGTGTACGGCGGCTGTAGTCGCCGACTTCGTGGCAGTTACACGCGATTGACGGCGCACGAGAAACAACCGCGATTGGCGTTGTGCAAGTGGATGTACGCCACGTCATCACGACTGAACATCTTCTGAATCGCGGCTGCGGCAGCGCTGCCCGCACAGACCAGCGCGTCAATCATGAGATGCTGGGTATCGTATGCATGTACCGATATGAGACGCGTGCGAACATAGTCTGGGACCACGCCAGGCTCGACATGAGCTTGCACCGCCGCTTTGCGTACAAAGATCGGGCCGGACGACTTGTACGGTGAACTCGCAGGCTGATGCTCGAAGGCAAGCAACAGGAGCTCATCACCGATTTCCGCATCGGCAAGGCTCACGCGGCAGGGATACCCGGGTTTTGTCGTCGCGAAAACGCGGCGCACGTTGCGCGCCAAAAGCTCCGCATCCGAAAGAGCAAACAACGGCGAAAATGGTTCAAAGGGCAGCCCGACTAACTGAAAGGAAGTCATAACGCACCGCGTTCTAGTTGGAAGCGCTCATCCTCGCTCAAATCAAGCCGCGCGTCTCGCCGCATTCGGACGTTGAATTTGAAGCGTCAGCGCCAAAACGAACGTTGTCAGCGTTGTGGCTGCCCCGGAATGGGCAGGCATTCCATGATCTCAACCGAGTCGCCGGGGAAAATCGTGAAGTGAGGGTGATGTTCGAACATCTTTGCAGCAGCCTCGTGAGACTCAGCTTGTACGACCAGGTACCCCGTCATACTGTTCTTGGTATCCGCAATTCCCTTCGCGGCGGTGCGTTTCGTCTTGCCGAGAGGACCGCCCGGTTCGACGATGGCCGCCTGATGGGTCATCATCCATTCTCCCCACGCCTTCATGCCCGAGGCTTCGAGCTTCTTGCGCTTCGATTCGTCCATCGTGTTCCATCCTGATTTCTCGAGCGCAGCGGGTGAACCCAGATAAATGGCTAGAAACTTCTTCATAGTGTGCTCCAGGCTAATGTTGCAAGGGCGAGGTTTTGGCGGCGATAGCTGACGCCATACTCACACTGACGATCGAGAAGACGCGAAATCGACACCAAGAAACGGAATTTCTGCGCTACTGCTCTTCATTCAACGCTGGATAACAAAGTGGGGATGGCGCACCAGTGCGCGCGGTTGATCAACAACTTCGGCAGCGAATCTATCGCCTCCCAACCGGCCGTTCCGCCTTCTGGATTAGCCCATTTCGACCCAATCTCCACCCGCTCAAGAAAATGATAAAGCCGGAACGTCTGGTCATAGATCCAGAATTCCTTGCGATTGCCCGCGTAGAACCCGCGCACCTGCTGAAAACGCTGCAAGGGACCCTTGACGTTAAAAGCGATGCCGACTTCCTCGGACCATTCACGCCTTATCGCCTGATCGAGCGTTTCGCCATCTTCGATACCGCCGCCGGGCAGTTCCGGCACGTCGGGCGCACAAGCCTCCGCGGAAAGCATTACTGCATTTTCATGAATAGCGACGACCAGCGCAAATACACCGCGGCGCGGCTTGATAATTGACTGCGCGTCGGGGGTTACAACATTGCCACGTCGATCATAGAAAATCCCCGACTGTGCATTTACACAGTCTGACTCAGGGTGTGTATGAGAACTCAGTTTGACCTCAAAAGCTGGATTTTTTTGCCTACGTTAAACATTTCTCGCCGCCTAACCTATGTCGGAATTCATGGCTGCCATGGTACCCAAAATTCCCATCTTTGCGCGCACCCCTGATCAGCTGTCGATGCCACGCCGTTAGCGTCTGCTCGGAGCAGCTGGTCCCGGCCAACCTGGCCGAGGCCGACGTTGACCGCGCTTACCTTCGGGCACAAACTCGACCCGCCGCATGACGAGCCTCGATCCCTACAATCTGCAGCGCTTCATCGACGCCCAGCGCGGATCATACGAACAGGCAATGAAGGAGCTAACAGCCGGACGCAAGCAAAGTCATTGGATGTGGTACATCTTCCCGCAGATCCAAGGCTTGGGCCGCAGCACCATGGCGCAAAAGTACGCCGTTTCGTCACTCGACGAGGCAAAAGCGTATCTTGAGCATCGGATTCTTGGGCCTCGCCTGCGCGAATGCACCCAGCTGGTCACCGCGGTGAAACTGTCTGCAATAGAAGACATTCTGGGCTATCCCGATAACTTGAAATTCCAGTCGTCCATGACTCTGTTTGCGCACGCCGCTGCCGACAATCAAATCTTCGTCGACGCTCTGAAGAAGTACTTTCGCTCGGAGTTCGATAGCGCGACGATTACGCGAGTGCAGATGCTTTGACCACAAGCGAAAACCGCATAGACTTCATCCGCCGACTGCCGCAACGAATCCGCAAGCAGGAGCCGCTGAGGCTGCTGGGAATTTTGTTCTTCACATCGATGCTTGCGGCTGCTCCCGCGATGACTGAAGAGGAAAAAATCGCCTTTCAAGTTCTCACGGTGCCGCCGAATCTGAATATATCGGATAGTCACTCCAATGCTGTGATTCGATCGAACCGAGATTGGAATACTTGGGTATTCAATCTGCGGGAGGTACCCCAGAAACTGCCCGCTGTTGATTTCGAGCATTACACGTTGCTCATCGCCAACGCGGGCTACAAAACCAATGGTCCGTACGAAGTGAAATTTGATTCGGTCACCGACATGCCCAACGAAGTCCGCGTCCATGTCACGGTTACAGGCCCGTTAGTCTGCCCGGCGGTACCGGAAGTGGGACATTACGTCGCGATGGCTGTCTTTCCTCGTACCGACAAACCCATTCAATTTGATGTAACAACGATAAATAGCGCCTGCCCGCACGGCTAGCCCTGAGATCAGAGATTCGCGGGGTAACCGACCGCCAGCGCAGGAAGCGCTTTCCCTTCGACGCCGCCGGCGCTCATACAGTGTCTGTGAGGTGTCAGCACTGGATGGACGCTAGCCTCTCGGATCGTAACAATCCGCGGCATGCCAAGCGGATTTCATATCGAGAAATTGAGCGATGAGTTTGGCCAGTACACCTTGATATTAAGATGCGCGGAATGCGGCCATGAGCGTAAAGCCGAACCGCTCATGCTCGGACGTCTCTGCGGTTGGGATGCTCGGCTCGAGGATGTCGCGAAGCGCATGCGCTGTTCGAAATGCGGCAAGAAGCGCTGCAGTTTACGGGCATTTCCGCCGAAGAAGCCGCGAGGATACACGTCGCTGCCGAAATAAGTTTTGCGAGCAGTTCTAGCCGACTCCCTCGACTGCGAAGAATCTGGCGGTGGCCGCGCCCTCTCGGAACAGTTTCGCCTCCTGATATTCAGGCGATGCGTAAAATGTCTTGACGTGTTCCAGTGAGGGGAACTCGACTATTACGACGCGGCCGGCAACAGCGTCGCCCTCGAGCGAGACCGATTGTCCACCTCGTGCGAGGAAGCGCCCGTGATATTTCGCGATCACCGCGGGCGATCGGGCGGTATACGCTCGATAGGCTTCTGGGTCTTTGACATCGATCAGTGCGATCAGATAAGCCGGCATGGAAGCGGTTCTCCTAAGGGTTAAGTCGCATCATAGCCGCGCTGGGCGGCGGGTTGTTGATCGCCGGTCCGATGCTGCCGGAAAGCTCATGAGCACTATGGCGCCCAAGGAGCTGGGGCATAATTGATCGCCCCTCGAGGGCCATCTGGAGGAACTGAAGATAATGACGAGCCTGGAAAATTCGACAGCCGATCCGGTGTTGCCCGCACCCGTGCCACCTCGCGGTCGGATGCCCTTGCTCAAGTTCCTGCGCACGCTGCCTGACAACACCATTGCCACCTTCGCCCAAGAGGCCTACGAGCAGGATATCGTTGAGCGGAAGCTGCTCGGCCGCCATATGTTCATCATCAACGATCCGGCGGCCATCAAGCAGGTTCTGCTCGACAATGTGGCGAACTATGAAAAGACCGAGATCACTCGCCGCGTTCTCGAGCCCGGCCTTGGCAAGGGGCTGATCACATTGGAAGGAGAAACATGGCGGCGACATCGGCGCACCATGGCGCCCGCTTTTGACCATCGCAGCATCGCATCGTTTACGCCGCTCATGACCGGAGCGGCGGAGGAATTGCTGGGGTCTTGGAACAAGCTTGGCGCGGGAGCCGGCACTGATGTCGCCGAAGACATGATGGAAGTGACGCTCAAGATCATTTCGCGCACGATGTTTTCCTCCGACTCCGACGACATCATGACCATCATGGGCGGCGCCGCCGGACGTTATCAGGCAGAGATACGTCCGAACATTCTGGATTTGCTGGGCTTTCCTCTTTGGATAGCGGCAATCGGTCGAAAGAAAGCCGCCGATCGGGTGTTTGACGAATTCGACACGCTCATCGATCGGCTGATCGAGACGCGCGCGCGCGATCCCGGAAATGGGCCTAAGGATTTGCTGGCACGCCTGATTGCCGCCCGCGACGAACAAACAGGCGGCGGTATGAGCGCGCAAGAAGTGCGCGATCACGTCATTACGATTTTCATGGCAGGTCACGAGACAACTGCGATGGCGATGACTTGGGCTTGGTATCTCTTGTCGCAGCATCCCGCCGTGGAGGCGAAACTGCACGCCGAATTGGACTCGGTGCTCGGCGGACGCGCGCCCAGCCAGGAAGACCTGGCCAATCTCACCTACACGCGCATGGTGATCGAGGAAACCATGCGTATTTATCCGACGGTGCCCGCCATGGAGCGCGAGGCGCTTGCCGACGACACGCTGGTGGGCAGGCACATTCCCAAAGGATCCACGGTCATGATCGTGCCTTGGGTGCTCCACCGCCACGTGAAACTATGGCCGAATCCGGGACGATTTGATCCTGAGCGGTTCTCGGCAGAGCAGTCCGCCGCGCGCCAGCGTTTTACCTATTTGCCCTTCGGCGGCGGCCGGCGTATCTGCATCGGCGCCGCTTTCTCCCTCGCGGAGGCGACGATACTCCTGGCCACCCTCGCGCAGCGCTATCGGCTGCAACTCGCGCCGGGGCACCTCGTCGAGCCCCAGGGCCTGATAACGCTTCGTCCCCGTCACGGGATGAAAATGCGGCTCTCGCCGCGGAGTTGAGGCAAGACCATGAGCTACAAATCGATTAATTTGGCGCAAAAATTCGGATTGTTCGCTGAGCACTGGTCGCCGAAAGTCATCGCGGAAATGAACGACTACCAATTCAAGGTTGTGAAACTGCAAGGCGACTTCCTATGGCATGACCATAAGGACACCGACGAAACCTTCATCGTTATCGACGGCGACCTGCGCATCGATTTCCGCGACGGCGCGGTCCAAATATCGAGGGGCGAGATGTTCGTCGTTCCGAAAGGCGTCGAGCACAAGCCTTACGCGGAACGCGAAGTCAAGCTGCTGCTGATCGAACCGCGCGGCGTGAAGAATACCGGACAACAAGGGGGAGAACGGACTGCCGAAAACGATATCTGGATTTAGGATCTCTGAGGCCACTGGCCGCTACGGCCGCAGTCGCATGCCATCTTCGGCCAAACCCACCGGGCCGGCGTATGTTTGGCGAATTGATTCCAAAACCGCTTGATGCATTGCTTCCGTGGCCGGCGACAAGTGGCTCAACAAGAGCCGGTGCACGCCGGCCTGCTTGGCAACTTCACCGATGGCGTGCGGCGGTGTGTGCAGGGTGTACAGAACGGCAGGGGAACCGGGCGGATCGAGTACCGGACAGTTGAACACCAGCAAGTCGCTAGCCTCGGCGATCTTCAGCAGGCTCGGCAGGCCTTGCGCGTCGATGTCTCCCGAGAAAGTAATGCTTCTGCCCGCATAATCGATGCGATAAATCACGGCGGGTGCATCCCCATGGTGTCCCGCAATCGCCATAATCGCGAAGCCGCTGTCTTTTAGGACCACATTCGGTACCGCATTCACGCTGACTCGAGCGGGAATGTCGTGTGCATGGATGGTCATCGGCGCAGCAAAATCGCTCAAGTACGCAAACGCGCCCTGCGGTCCGAACATCAAATCGAGCAGGCGGCGCGTGGAAGGGAAATAGGCGCCCTGATGCTGCTCTCCCGAACCCTGAGGGCCCCAGACGTTGAATACAATTGGACCGGAACTCGACACGGCACGCGCCTTGAACAGGCCAGCCAGTTCACCCGCATGATCGATGTGCAGGTGAGTCAACAGCACGACGTCGGTATTTGCCAAGGAAATCTTGGCCTCGCCGAGCCGGACAAATGAACCGGGGCCGGCGTCGATGAGTATTCGCGCAACTCCCTCGATGAGCACGAGATAGCTCGACGCGGCGCGGCCGGTGGCTCCAGGTCCTCCCGAGCCAAGGACAACGAGTTCGAGAGTGGGTGCTTGCCCGTAGGCCGCGGGGGCACCGAAGCATAGCAGCGCGAAACAAACCCACAGCCGGGCACGGATTTTCGGTCTGCCCATGCTTAGAATTCTCCGTAACCCCGTGCCATGGCTGCGGCAAAGATGAGCAGTGGGACGAACAGTGCGAGTTCGGCGTGCAGATATCGGCGCACCGAATTTATCGCAGCCTCATCCGGCGCGGCCCCCGACTTTCGCCACCGAATAAACGCCATCGTGGGCGGCACGGACAATAAGCCGATGGCGGCGAAGCTTGTCATTTTCGCCCAAAAGAACGCGTTGTGGGAGTAGTAGGCCCAGCCCTTGGCCGCATAAATCGCTCGGCAGAAGCCGATGACCACGACCGCGGCCGCGAGAATGCCGTACCACAAGTCGACAGAAGCAATTCGAATGGCCGCGGCGCTGCTCATACCCGCCCGCACCGTCATAAATTCGGCAAACAGAATCCCAAATATCCCGAAGATCAGAACGTGGTGAACGATGGCGAGATCAAGATCCAGCATGGCGGATTCCTCACGTGGCTGCGTGCATATTACACCGCGACTCTGCGGCGGCGACGCCTCCAAAGTGCGCACGAAGCGCCGAGCGCATAGACTAGTGCATGAATTTTGTTCAGCAAAGGCGCTCATGAACACCGTCCCGGGATTCGACCTGCAGTCCGTGAACTTGGAAGGGACCGCCCGCGACATTTATCGGGCCGGGCGCGGCCCGGCAGTCATTGTCATGTCCGAAATCCCGGGCATCACTCCCGCAGTCGCGGGCTTCGCGCGACGGCTGGTCGATGCCGGCTATACGGTGTTCATGCCCCTCCTATTCGGCGAGCCGATGCGGCCGCCGGAGCGCGGCTATGCGCTACGCACGATCTTGAAAGCCTGCATCAGCCGGGAATTCCGCGTTCTCGCGGCCAATCAATCCAGCCCGATCGTCGACACTCTGCGCGCGCTCGCGCGCCGCGCGCATGCCGAGTGCGGCGGCCGTGGCGTCGGTGCCATCGGCATGTGCTTCACCGGCAACTTTGCGCTTGCCATGATGTTGAATGCGCCGGTGTTGGCGCCGGTCCTGGCGCAGCCATCGTTGCCATTTGCGCTGACCAAGTCCCGGCGCGGCGCATTGCACGCGTCGCCGGAGGAAATACAAGCGGCCCATGAAAAGATCGATCACGAAGGCGCACGCATACTTGCCTTGCGATTCATTCAAGATCCGATGTGCCCCGGCGAACGATTCGCGCGGCTGCGCAGTGAATTCGGCGCGGCGTTCGAAGCGATCGAGATCGATGCGAAGTACGCCAATCCGCGCGGCCCGAAGCCGGCGCACAGCATGCTGACGAATCACCTGATAGACGAGGCAGGACAGCCTACCCGCGAAGCACTCGACCGGACGCTTGCGTTCCTCAAGGAGCAACTCCTTTGAGCGGCGTCACTTTTGAGCAAGTGCGTCTTATCGCCCGCAACTTGCCCGGCGTCGAGGACTCCACTTCGTACGGTACACCTGCTCTTAAGGTCCGCGGCAAGCTGCTGGCAGTCTGCATCAAAGCGGGGACTGTCTGGTGCTGCGTGCCGATCTATTGGGCCGCGAGATTTTGCTGCAGTCGGATCCGCGTGTCTTCTTCATCACGGACCACTATCGGGACTACCCATGGATTCTTGTGCGCTTCGCGAGCGTTGATGCTGGCGCGTTGCCGGAACTCATTGAACGCGCATGGCGTATGGTCGCGCCCAAATCGCTGCTGTCGAAGTACGATACCGATCGTCAGCGAGCCTAGGACTCAGAGCGCTCGCAATGCCGCCGCCACCGGCAATCGGGCGGCGCGAATCGCCGGAAACAGACCGCCCACCAGGCCCACCACGCAGGCCCAAGCAACCCCGACGGCGATCAAATTGAAACCTATGTGCAAGTGAAATGCGACTTGCGAGAATCCGCCTGCTCCGGAGATCGTGCTCACCGTATTGCCGTTGAAAAAGAACCATGCAAGTGCGGCGCCGCAGAGCGCGCCGAAAATCGCCAAGGTCAGCGCTTCCACCAGCACCGACATGACAACGCCGGCACTGCCGAATCCGATGGCGCGCAAAGTCGCAATTTCCACCGCACGTGCGCTGACCGCCGAATACATGGTATTCAGCGCACCGAATATGGCGCCGATGGCCATGACGATGCCGATCACATTGGCAACGACGGCAAGAAATGTTCCGAATCTCTTCGACTGCTGTTCGTAGTAGGCAGCTTCTCGCTGTACGTCCATCGAGAGAGTCGGGTTCGTCGTCACGCTTGCTTTCAGGGTATCGAATGCCGCCGGGGATTCGAGCCAGACCGTTACCGAATTAAAGGTCGTTCGATGGTATGCGGACAAAACCGTATCGGCGTCGGCAATGAGTTCGGATTCGTGCGCGTCGCCGTTGCTCTCGAACACTCCTACGACCAGCCATTCGCTGTCGGTCGATTTCACGCGGCTCCCCAATTTCAGGCCTTGGAAATTCGCCTGTGCGGTCTTGCCGACCATCAGCTCGCGTACGCCCGGCTGAAATATACGGCCTTGAAGGATCTTGATTTCAGGGCGCACGGCGAAGGGATTGCCCGACACGCCGCGAAACGTAACGCTGCCTAGCGCGCCCGTTGCACTTTTGGGCAGCCACATCGATGCCATCGCATCGGCGGACGCCACGGGTTTGCCCTCGCCGTCCCGCTTGATTCCGGGCAGATCCATCAGTGTCAGCACCGCGTCGCGCGATAGGTTGCTCTCTACCTCGGATTGCGCGCCGGTGTAGAGAATAATGGCGCGCTCCGCGCGCCCGGTATTGGCAAGAGTGTGGGTGAGTCCGGTGGAAATGGACAGAACGGAGATCAGCACCGCGACCACGCCGGCAATGCCGACCACTATGACGAACGAGGACGCGGCACGCGCCGGAAGATTGCGCAAATTCATCGCGGTCACCGCGACTACCTGTTTGAAAGTATTGATCGAAATCCCCTTAGCGGCCTGCGAGTGCGTCGACGATCTTCAGGCGCCGGGCGCGCCAGGCCGGCGGCAACCCGCTCGCCAGCGCCAGCAGAACCGCGATGCCGGTGCCCCACCCATAAACCGCTCCGGGCACACGCAGGCCCTCGAGGCCTCCGCTTGGAATGCGAGCCATGATCGCGGGAAAAGCCGCCGACGCTGCAAGGAGCCCCAGGCCCGCCGCCGCCAGACTCAGCAGCAGTGCCTCGACGAGTACCAGCGCCAGCATGGTCGCGTCTGAATAACCCAGCGCCTTGAGCACGCCGATCTCCGGTATGCGCTCGCGCACCGATTGCATCATGGTATTGGCCGTCAAAAACAACAGCGTGAACAGCACCGCGCCCACGATGCCGTTGACGAAGAAATTGATATCGCCGATTTGGGCAAGCGTCGACTGGATGAAATCCTTTTCGTTCTGCGTCATGGTCTGGTTGGGTGAATTCACGAACATATCGTCGATTGCCGGAGCCACCTTCGTGTAGCCTTTGGGATCATTCAGTCTTACGGTGATTTGCATTTCGGTATTTTTGCCGCCGACTCGAGCCTCGTTGACGTAGTCGTAGTTGATCAGGATATTGGTCGCAAAATCATGCGCCTGATCGATGTCGTAGAAGCCGACCGCGGTAAAGATCCAATTCTTCGAGCCATCGCTGTTTGTGATGTTGAGCGATTGCAAGGGAATTCGATCGCCGATTTTCATTCCGTACCTTTGCGCAAGAACGACGCCAACCAGCGCACCGTCGCGGGTGCGCGCCATCGCGCGCAGTTGATCCGGCGAGGTTCTGAACTCAGGGTAAACTTTGTGCCAGGCTTCCATGTCCACGCCGAGTGCGACAATTAAATTGGAAGGCCGTTGATAAGTTCCCACCATTGCCGTAATCGGCGTCACGCTCGCGACGCCGGGCAGGCTTGCAATTCTGGCAACGTGCGACAGAGGCATGGTGCCCTGGCGGTCGATGCGATTGGAGACTCGCAAGCGTGTCGTATCGCTCAGCCGGTTCGTTACGGAATTTATGCCGATGTTGATTCCCTGCAGCATGCCGAACAAGAAAAACGCGGTGACGACGGAAAACACCGTCAAGATCGTGCGCACCTTCTTTCGCCACAGACCTGCCCACACCAGCGTGAAATATTTCATCGATCGCAGCGTACATCCCGCGGCCTTTTGGCGCTACCAATGGACGCGGGCCGGCAAGGGACGCACGTCATTGACACATGCTGGGTGCCCGGACACTATTTTGATGCGCGCCGATCGCGGTTACTCCAATTAGATGTCCATTCGAGGTCTTGCATGGCGACCAAAGCTGAAATTGTCGAATTTCTGGCGCGCGAATTTCCGCAAAGCAAATGCGTGGTCGAGGAGGTTGGCAGCCGCTCTGCCACCGTCTCCCATCCCGTGGGAAAGGATCAGCTGCGCCCGGGAGAGACCGTCTCGGGGCCGCTGCTCATGGCGGTGGCGGACGTCGCGCTCTATGTCGCCATACTGGGCACGATCGGCATCGTACCCCTGGCCGTCACCACGAGCCTGACCATTAACTTCCTGCGCAAGCCTTCGCCGCATCGGCCCATCGTGGGCGTATGCCAGCTGCTCAAGGTCGGCCGTAGCCTGATCGTCGGCGAAGTAGCTCTTTACTCGGACCGCAACGAAGAGATGGTTGCCAAAGCGGTCGGCACCTATTCGATACCTCCGAAACGAGGCTAGCGTGATTGCAGGGTTTGCGCGCTTGCCCCCGCTGCCCTGCGGCTCCCGCTCGGCCCGATTTCCTACTTGACTTTCCGTAAGTCCTGACTTACCGTAAGTCATGGCTTACGTAAATGCATTGACTGCGCTGGCCGACCCAACCCGCCGGGCCGTGTTTGAGAGGTTGCGCCGCGGACCGGCCTCGGTGGGCGAGGTCGCTGCGGGGCTGCCGGTGAGCCGCCCGGCTGTCTCCCAGCATCTGAAGGCGTTGAAGTTGGCTGGGCTCGTGACCGGTCGGCCCGACGGCGCTCGGCGGGTCTATTACATCGATCCCAACGGCTTGGGCGAGCTGCGCCGCTGGCTCGACCAGTTCTGGGAAACCGCCCTTGACGCTTTCAAGACCGAAGTGGAAAAACCCAAGACAATAAAACGGAGGAAGAAACCTTGAGTGCAACAATTAGCATCGCGCCTGTGCGCAAAAGCGTGGTTGTGCAAGCCACTCCCGAAAAAGCCTTTGCGGTATTCACCGGCGGGATAGATCGCTGGTGGCCGAAAACGCACGGCGTCGGGGAGACGCCGATCAAGGAATCCATCATCGAGCCGTTTGTCGGCGGCCGCTGGTACACGCGGTCCGAGGACGGCGCGGAAGTGGTCGTCGGTCATGTACGGATCTGGGAGCCTGCCAAGCGCTTCGTCATGAGCTGGGAGATCAGCGCTGCGTGGAAACCCGATTCCCGCGTGCAGTTTGCCTCCGAAGTCGAGGTGCGATTCGTTGCCGACAGTGCCGGGCATACGCGGGTTGAACTCGAGCACCGCAATTTCGAGCGCATGGGTGCAGAGGCGGGTGAAAAAATGCGCAGCGGCGTCGACGGCGGCTGGCCGGGCCTGCTCGAACTGTTTGCGAAAGAAGCCTCGGGCGCGGTTTCCGCGTGAGGTTTGCGACGCTTGCGGTCGCGTACGTCATCTGAAGCCGCTTAACCAAAGGTGAATAGCCATGAACGAATTCGTCATCCATAGCATCCCCGGCAGTCCTTTCGGCAGGGCCGTGTTGCTCGCGCTGGAAGAGAAGAGCGCACCCTATCGCCTCGCTCCCGTGGCGTCCGGCATGTTCAAAACGCCCGAGCATCTGGCGCGCCATCCCTTTGGCCGAGTGCCGGTCCTGGATCATGGGGATTTCAGACTCTACGAGACCCAGGCGATCCTGCGCTATGTCGATCGCGTGCTGCCGAAATCGGCGCTGACACCCGCCGATCCGCGCTCTGCGGCGCGCATGGATCAGTTGATGAACATCAACGATTGGTATCTTTTCCAGGGTGTTGCCAGTGTGATCGCTTTCCAGCGCGTCGTGGGGCCGCGCCTCATGGGGCTCACCCCGAACGAGGAAGCAATCGCTGCCGCCATGCCAAAGGCCCACACCGTGTTTGCGGAACTAGCGCGCCAGTTGCGCGGCGACGCGTTTTTCGCCGGTGATTCACTATCCTTGGCCGATCTGATCCTGGCGCCGCAAGTGGAATTTTTCAGCCAAACTCCGGAATGGGAACCCCTCACGGCAGACAAACCGAATCTTCGCTCGTGGTTGGACCGAATGAACGCGCGCCCGAGCATGCGTGCGACCACTTGGGAGCGCGTCGCCGCGCTGGCGAAGGTCGCCTGAACAC
>Ga0210394_10005560_pt1 | contig 14076 bp, 19 predicted proteins | sample IncBWC12MmetaG_FD_160121 | JGI IMG/M metagenome (GOLD analysis project Ga0210394, IMG submission 160121) | Forest soil microbial communities from Barre Woods Harvard Forest LTER site, Petersham, Massachusetts, United States - Inc-BW-C-12-M | ecosystem: Environmental > Terrestrial > Soil >...
AAGACCGTGCTCATTCCGGAAGAGAACGCCAAGGATCTTGTCGAGATCAACGACAGCATCAAGAGCGGGCTCGACATCATTCCGGTCTCGCGCATGGACGAGGTTTTGACCCGCGCGCTGGTGCGCAAGCCCGAGCCGATCACCTGGGAAGAGGCGACCGCCAAGCCGGTCGACGTCCCCGAACCGGCGGTCGAGGAAGACGCCTCGGGTCTCACCGCGCACTGAACGGCATGAATCGAATGAAAACGGCGCCCTCGTGGGCGCCGTTTTTTCATATGCAATGAGGCGGTACCGTTGGGGGGATTATTGAATTTTATCCGTTCGTTTACGTCAGCAATATCTTAACCGCCTCGCGCAAACCTTAGGGCGGGTTTCCTCTTCCTCGCGTATGATGGTTCCATGTACCACCGCGTACTCCGCAAGAAGAGCCGCTCCGAGAGCGTCCGCCAGAGCCTTGGCGTGGTCGCGGTCGGCGTCGTGTTCGGCACCAGCCTGTTCGCCATCGCCGATTATTCTACCGTGCAGCACTGGGTGAGACCGGCGACGGCGGCCCGAAATGCCGGAGAAATCTATACCGGATCGGTCCTGTACCTGCCCCAAGAGGGTCGTAACTGCCATCAGATGCTGTTCGACAATCAGACTGGCCGTTTCACCGACAACGGCTCGGTCGATTGCGAGAACGCCGCCTATCGCGGCGTCGACGGCAATCTGGCCAAGCAATGGTCATCCGCCCGCGCGCGCGTCATCGCCGACGGGTTCCGCCCGCACTAGATCGTCCCGATAGCCCTACATGGCGATTGGCCGGCCGCGCGACTTTGGCTACAGTCCGCGCCGGCCGGGGCTTTAGGTTTCTGGGGTATTGGTGTGGCGATCATCAAACGGATTTTGACCGCGGTTGCGCTTGTCATCATCGCGGCGGGCGCCGCCTTCGCCGACGACTTTCCGCTCAGTGGCAACTACACGCAGAATGTCCTCTGTAAGGGCGACGGCACCGATCCGGTCGCGGTGCGGGTCAAGATCTCGCCTCAGGAGATCGTGTCCAATGTCGGCACCTGCACGATCCTCGATGCGACGCGCGACGGCGAGACCTACGCCGTGCGGGTCGAGTGCAAGTTCGCCAGCGGACCGCTGATGGGGAACTTGAGCTTCACGCCGAAGCCCGATCACACCATCGACTTCGTCGATCGCGACGGCAACTACAAGGCGGTCTTGCATCCCTGCCCAAACTAGAGGTGCTGCTGCTTTTGGCCGGCGCCATGTTATCCTTCAACGCCCAAAGAACAGGGGAGTGAAATATGAGTTTCTACCAAGGTCTGCAGGCGGAAACGGTGCCGTTCCGCGGCCATAATGGCGATCAGGGCGAGGCCTATTACGCGCGGCCGGCACGCGCCGGAAAATTTCCCGGCGTCGTCGTCATTCATCACATCCCGGGCTGGTGCGAGTGGACCACCGAAGTCGTGCGCAAGCTGGCCCATCACGGCTATGCGGCGATCTCGCCGCATCTTTATTTCCGCGAGGGCAATCCCGACGAGGCGCCCGACGATCTCGGCGCCCGCATCCGTGCCGCCGGCGGTGTCGCCGATGCGCAGATCATGGGCGACGTGGCCGGCGCCATGGCTTATCTGCGGGCGCAGCCGAACGCCACCGGCAAGATCGGCGTCATCGGCTTCTGCTCAGGCGGCCGCCACACCTATCTCGCCGCCTGCACGCTGCCTCGCATCGATGCCGCGGTGGATTGCTGGGGCGGCAATGTCGTCGTCGACGATCCCAAGTTGCTCAATGCCAAGCGCCCGGTGGCGCCGATCGATCTCACCGAGAAGATGACCTGCCCACTGCTCGGCATTTTCGGCAACGACGACGCCAATCCGACCGCCGACCAGGTCAACCGCACCGAAGCGGTGCTGAAAAAACTCGGCAAGAACTACGAGTTCCACCGCTACGACGGCGCCGGGCATGCGTTCTTCAACACATTGCGCGACGCCTATCGGCCCGAGCAGGCGATCGACGGCTGGCGCAAGGTGTTCGATTTCTTCAATCGCCAGCTGGCGGCTTCCGCCAGTAGCATCGCAGCCGAGTAGAGGAGGATGCCAATATGTGCTCCTATATCGTCGAAAAAGCCGCTCTCGTCGGCAGCGCCAAGGGCCGCAAGGGCTGGATGAAGATCGACACCGCCAACGTCTATTTCGACCATCCCTATCACTCCACCCTCGACCATGTGCTGGCCATCGACTTCACCAATGAAGGCGAAGGCGGGCGCGACCGCGTCGCGGTCGAGCTCAGCGCCGATTCGGCGCGCGCCTTGATCGATAAAATCCTTGCTGCGCTGGCGAGCGGCGAGGCCGCGCACGCAATGCCGGCGCCGGCAGTGCCCGTCGCCGCGGAATAACAACAAGAATTGGGAAGGTCGCTCATGTCGCTTGCAACGCACGAGTCCATGTCGACGAAAGCGTCCGACGCGGTGCGTCTGGATGTCGTGCCGCTGACCAAGCACATCGGCGCCGAAATCCGCGGCATCGATCTGCGCGACAAGCCCGACGAAGCGACGGTGAAGGCGATCTACCAGGCCTGGCTCGACCACCTGGTGCTGATTTTCCCGGAGCAGAAGCTTTCCCAGGAAGATTTGATCCGCGCCACGAAATTTTTCGGCGAGCCGGGCAAGTTGACGCGGCCGCCGAAATATTTCCCCAAAGGCTATTCCAGCATGCTGCCCGGCATCATGCTGATCTCGAACATCCGCGAAAACGGCGAGCCGATCGGCGCGCTGCCCGACGGCGAAATGATGTTCCACCACGACATGATTCACGCCGAGGTGCCGAGCAAGGCGACGATGCTCTACTCGGTCGAAATTCCTTCGACCGGCGGCAATACGCTGTTCGCCTCTGGCTACGCCGCCTACGAAACGCTCGATCCGGCGCTCCGCCAAAAGCTCGAGGGCAAAAAGGCGCTGCATCACTACAATTACGGCTCGACCATCAAGGGCGACGGTCGCGGCACCGTGGCTTTCTCTGAGCAGACGCATCCGGTGTTCCGCACCCACGACGACACCGGGCGGAAGGCGGTCTACGTCAACCGGCTGATGACCGTGAAAGTGCTCGATATGCCGGAGGACGAAAGCGAGCGGCTGCTCAACGCGGTGTACGAGCACGCCGAAAAACGCGAATTCGTCTACGAGCACGTCTGGCGCGTCGGCGATCTGCTGCTGTGGGACAACCGCTGCTCGTCGCACGCGCGCACCGATTTCCCCTCGACCGAGCGGCGGCTGATGCTGCGCACCACGGTCGAAGGCAACGTGCGGCCCTACTGACGCGCGGCGCTGCCGAGCGCCTGTGGTTTTGGCGTCAACAGCCGCGCCAGTTCCGGCAAGATCGTGCTGCGCGCCATTTCGAACGGGTGCACGTCGCCGCGATTGGCCAGGATGACAAGGCCGATTTTGCGCTCCGGCACCAGCCCGATATAGGCCGAGGCATTGTCGAGGCCGCCGGGCTTGTCGACAATCGTCACCCCGAACGGACTTTCGATTTCCCAGGCCATTGCCTGCCCGTATTGCGGATTGACGCGGAACTCTTCCCGTTGGGTCAATTGCAGCGCTTCGCGTAGCCCCCTGCCTAACCCTGCCCCGCTTGTGGCGGAGGGAAGGGTGGGGGTCTCGCCGAGACAGGCGGCGAGCAGGATGGCGAGGTCGCGCGCCGACGAGAACATCTGCCCCGTTCCCGGGAAGTCGAAATAACTCTGCTGATTACCCGGTAGGCCGATCGGCTCGCCGTGGAGCGAATAGCCTTGGACCGCGCGCGCCAGGAGTTCCGGGGTCATGATGGCGCGGTCGTCCTGGCCGCGCTCGGGCACGACGGTCGATGTCATGCCGAGCGGCGCGATCACGCCGCGATCGATCAGTGTCGTGATCGGTTCGCCATAGCGGCGCTCCAGCACAAGCTGCAGCAACACATAGCCGGCGTGGGTATAGATGCGCTGCTTGCCGGGCTGTTCGTCGCCGGACGGCGTCCAGGCGTTGAGCGCGTCGTAGAACGCGGCGAGCGAAAAATGCTCTTGCGGCCAGGGCGGATGATCGGTCGGCAGCAGCAGGCCCGACGTGTGGCTGACCAATTGGCCGATGGTGATCTGCCGGATGTAATCGCCGTGCAACTCGGTGACATATTTCGCCACCGGTTCGTCGAGCTTGAGCTCGCCGCGCAGCACCGCCTGCGCCACCAGCGTGGCTTCGAAGATTTTGCGCACCGAACCGACATTGAACAGCGAATCCGAGGTGATCGGCCGTTTTTCGGCCTGGTCGGCGAAGCCATAGTTGAAGAACAGGTTGCGGCCGCCGATCTGGGCCACGACCGCGATGCCGCCCGCGCCATTCGCTGCGACCATGGGCGCGATGCCGTGGCTGATGATGTGGTCGACGTCAGCGTCCATTGTGTGTCGTGCCGTGATGGCCGATGTCGCGAGCAGCGCTGAAAACAAAGGCACTGCGATGAATAAAGTTGCCGATCTTTTCGTCAGGCTCGGGCGGCGCGGCAACATGTGGCGGTCATCCTGATATTGGCAACGCACCCCCGAGGAACTTGCGAAAGAATTTTGGCAATATCTGGCCGCATCGAGCCTGCATCGGCCGCAACGATACGCAGAATTTATACGCGAGCCGGGGAATTGCGCGCGGGTCGATAATTCGGCTCACGCAGGCGCAATCATGCCGCGCGCGCAGGAGCGCGAATCTTCAAGCCTAGTCTCGGCCTGGAAAAGTTAACGCGCGGTTGCCGCTTACCGCACGCCGCCGGAATTGACGATCGGGCCGCTATAGCCCTCGAACTTCTTGCGCAGCTCCTCGACCTTTTTCTGGTCGGTGAGGAAGGCGCGGTAGTCGTTGGCGACCTTGTACGACAGGATCGGCTTGTAGCCCGCCGGCGGCGGCACGTCGCTGCGCGGCGACCAGGTCGGCAGCTTGGCTTGTTGCTCCGGCGACAAGAGCCACGACAGGAACAGTTTTGCCGCATTCGGATGCGGCGCGTTTTTGAAGATGGCGCCCAAGAGCGGCCAGATCGGCAGCGCGTCGCCAGTCGGGAAATGCGACTCGACTGGCTGGCCCTGGCGCTTGAGCCCTTCGGTGATGTCGAGGATGGAATCGAACGTGACGAGGTTTTGGCCCGAGCCGATGCTGCGCTGCTCGCCGAGATGGCCCTGAATGAAAGTCGGCTTCTGCGCCATGTACTTGTCCATGTAGCTCCAGCCGTATTTCTGCACGATGTGATTGAACACCCACAGCGTGACGTCGTCGTCAGCCGGATAGGCGGTGACGACCTTGCCCTGGAATTGGGGTTTCAGGAAATCCGTCGCCGCGTTCGGGATGTCGGCGGCTGCGACCTTCTCGGTGTTGTACATGTAGGGCACCACATTCACCATGGTGGCCCAAGAGGTGCCGTCGGCGTCCTTGAACGCCATATCCATCTTGTTGAAACCGTCGGGCTTGAATGCCAGCAGCCGGCCTTCGGCTTTCCAGCGCCCAAAATCGCCGGCGGTTTGGAATATCACCGCATCGACCTCGAGCTTGCCGGCGGCAAGCTGCGCGTCGACCTTCTTGTCGAGCACGTTGGAGAAGCCGCCGCCGATCGCGATCTTGATGCCGGGAAAGCGCTCCTCGAACACCTTGGCGCGGGCTTCCCACGGCGCAGTCGGGCCGCCGACATAGAACGCGAATGCGCCTTCGTCCTTGGCTTTGGCATAAAAATCGTCGAGCGATTGGGCGCGCGCCGGCACTGCCGCGGCGAGGCCGGCGAGCAAGGCAATGCCGGCGGCGGCCGCGAACCGGTGTTCGATGGTGGCAATCATAAACAGTCCTCCCCAAGTTGTTTTAACCGAGTTATTTTGGCCAGGATCATCGCTACGGGCGGCGAGGAAAACAAGCAACTCGCGGTGGGCGGCCGCGGCAGCGTCTCGCCAAGCTACCGGCCGTCATGCTAACCCAGCAGCGGCATGGAGTGCGCCTGCCTAATCGATGAGGGAAGACGTCCAATGAAAATGATTGCCTACCTGCTGGCCATCATCTGCGTGATCGCCGCCGTGATGTATTTCGTGATGCCGGCCGGCCAATTGCCGACCTTCATGCCGGGCTATCTCGCCGGCTCCTCGCACATTCATACCACCCATGCGATCGCGGCTGCCGTGGCGGCCGTCGTGCTGTTCGTGCTCGGCTGGATTTTGGGCCGGCGCTGATGACCGTTACTTTTCGGCCCGCACCTTGCGCTGCACGCGTTCGTCGAAGCGCTCGACGCTGACGACGACACGCTCGTGGCTGCCGCCGCCGATTGCCTCGACCTCGTCGCGGGCTTCGACGCGGAATTTTATGGTGCGGCCTTCGACGCCGACGACCTCGGCGGTGGCGGTGACGCGCAGGCCGATCGGCGTCGCCGCCACATGGCTGACGTCGAGATGGATACCGAGGCTCTGATGGCCCGCCGGCAGGAGATGTTCGACAGCGTTGAGCGCAGCGGCCTCGATGACGTTGATCATCACCGGCGTTGCCAGCACCGCGATGCGGCCCGAGCCGACGAACGGGGCGGTATGTTCGGGGCCGACCACGATCTCGGCCGTGCCGGTGAGGCCGGGCGTGATGCGGGACAGGACCGAGCTGACGCGGGCAGGCGAGGCCATGGCACTTTATGGCCGAATATGGCGTAGGATACCATCATGACGATTCAGGAGGCGCCGCTATGCTTCGACCTATCTTCATTGCTCAAAGTATCTTCGTTGCTACGGTGCTGCTGAGTGCTCCGTCCTTCGCCGTGACGGCGAAGGAAAAGATGGCCACCTGCAAGTTCGGCGCCGATGACCAGAAACTTGCCGGCGCGGCGCGCGCAAAATTCATGAAGAATTGCATGGCCAACAAGAACGATCCGCGCGGCGGCGCTGGCGCGGCTGGCCCGGGCGGGGCAGGTGGCCTGCCGCCGCCACCGAAGAATTAAGCAACCGCGGCAAAAGCGGCGCGGACGCACGAACCGCGTCCAAAATCAAAAATATCGACAGGGAGGCAACAATGACGACGCAGACCGGCGCGATGCCGGCCACGCATTTTCGGCGCGGCTGGATCTATGTGCTGACGCTGAGCCTGGTCACGATCAACTACATGGACCGCTCGGCGCTCGGCGTCGTGGCGCAAGCGATCCGCGCCGAGTTCAAGCTGTCACCGGTCGAGATGGGCTATCTGTTCTCGTCGTTCTTCTGGAGCTACGTGGTGTTCCTGCTGCCGATCGGCATCATGCTCGACCGCTACAGCACCCGGACCATCAATTCCGTCGGCATCGCGGTGTGGTCGCTGGCCATGGCGGCGACCGCCGGCGTGTGGAGTTTCGGCACTCTGATTGCTGCACGCCTCGTCATGGGCGCGGGCGAAGCGACCTCGATCCCGTCCTGCGGCCGCATCGTACGGGAATGGATGCCGGCTCAGGAGCGCGGCGCCGCCACCGTGTTCTGGAGCGCCGGCAGTTTCGTCGGTCCGGCCATCGGCGCCATCGTCGTCGCCGCGTTGACCAGCGCCTGGGGATGGCGTGCCGCCTTCGTCATTCTCGCCGCGCTAGGTTTGGTGTGGCTCGCCTGCAATCTGATCTGGTTCGGCAAGCCGGAAAAGGTGAGCTGGCTCACCGAGGACGAGCGCCGCAAGATTTTGAGCGAGCGCTCCGCCGGCTCGCCCGACGAGATCGGCATGCAGGGCAGCCCGGGTGTGCTGGGCACGCTCCTTAAATCGCCGTCGATGTGGGGCGCGATGATCGCCCAGGCCTCCGGCATCTATACGCTCTATCTGCTGCTGTTCTGGCTGCCGAGCTATTTGCAGGACACCAAGCATCTGACGATCCTCAAGACCGGTCTCTATACCGCGATCCCGTGGGCGATCGCGGTGCCGGTGAGCATCGTGCTCGGAATCGTCAGCGACCGCTTGCTCAAGAGCGACACCCTGCTCGCCGGCCGCCGCCGTGCCATGGTGATTTTCTGCGTGCTGCTCGCCGCCATGGTGGTGTTCGTGCCGTTTACCGATAACACTGCGCTGATCCTGACGCTGTTCGCGCTGTCGCTCTCCGGCATCAATGCCGCGATCTCGCTGAACCTCGCGCTGGTCACGGACTTGGTGCATCGCGCCCGCGACGTCGGCAAGGCGATCAGCCTGTGCATCCTCAGCGGCAACATTTTCGGCCTATTGGCGCCGATCATCACCGGCTATGTGGTGGCCGGCCTCGGCGCCTATGATTGGGCGTTCGGCATCGCCGGTATTTTTCTCCTCACCGGCGCGCTCGCGCTCGCCACCATGACGCGCCACGTGATCTTGCCGCAAGCGTAGCGGCACACACGGGAACTACGCCAGGAGATCGCGAAATTCCGGATGTTTTGCGATATAGGCGCGTACGAAAGCGCAGCGCGGTATCACTTTGAGGCCACGCGCGCGGGCGATTTGCAGTACGCCGGCAGTGAGCTGCGACGCAAGACCTTGCCCGCGCGCTTGCGGCGGCGTCTCGGTGTGCAGCAACGCGATCACGCCGCCGTCGATGCGATAGTTCACGAACGCCGTCACGCCGCCGGCATCGAGCTCGAAGCGGGATAGCGCGGTGTTGTCGCGGACCGGCATGCGGCCAATGTAGCGCCGCGCAACCCCTTCGGCCATGCTTGCCGACCAGCCCGCCGTGCGCGACTATGCGGCAAACAGCAAGGAAGGAAACGCCCATGACGACCGCGACCCTGGAAGCGAAAACCACCGATTTCGACGTCGAAGACCTCGAATATCTCCGCCACGGCGACAAGCCGCTGTTGGCGCGGGTCTATAAGCCGCGCGGGCAGGGGCCGTTTCCGGCTCTGGTCGAGTGCCACGGCGGCGCCTGGTGCCAGAGCGACCGCCTGACCGAAGCGCTGCGCCACAAATACATGGCGTCCCACGGCGTCGTCTCCATCGCGCTCGATTTCCGCTCCGGCAACGAGGACCCTTATCCGGCATCGGTCCAGGACATCAATTACGCGGTGCGCTGGGCCAAGGCGCATGCCCGCGAGCTGAAGACGCGGCCCGACCTCATCGGCCTTTCCGGCCAGTCGAGCGGCGGCCATCTGGCCATGCTGGTCGCCATGCGGCCGCACGATCCGCGCTATGCGGCAATCGCGCTGCCGGCCGGGACGCCGGCGCAGGATGCCACCGTGCGCTGCGTGGTGATGTCGTGGCCGGTGATCAATCCGCTGTCGCGCTACCGCCACGCCAAGCGTTCGCTGGCTGCCGGCGCCGAATGGGGCAAGCCCATCATTCCGCGCCACGATTCCTATTGGCGCGGCGAAGCCAACATGGAAGAGGGCAATCCCATGCTGGCGCTCGAGCGCGGCGAGAAGCTGCAATTGCCGCCGGCGATCTGGTTCCAAAGCCGTGGCGACATCGTGCACGATTACAAGGACGCCGATTCGAGCTTTGCCGGCAACGAGCCGCAACGCTTCGTCGCCAATTACAAAAAGGCCGGCGGCGACATCGCGCTGCACTATGTCGAGATGGAACGCCACGCCGGCCATTCGCCGGACCTGACGCAGAGCGGCGACATGTTCGAGCGCATGGTGGCGTTCGTCGGCAAGCACGCCCCGGTTTGAGCGAAGGGGAGAACGGCACGCTGCGATACGAACGCAGGGACTATTTGCGTGATCAGAAACTGGAAAGAGGTCTGCAAATTCCTCTCGGGCGCCTTCTTCGTCAGCACCGGCGTGTTGTTCTACCTCTATCTGGCCGGCTCGCCGATTCCGGTGGTCGGCGCGCAGTTGACCGTGACGCCCACGGTGAACGGCGTCCGCGCCGCCGTTCATGCCGTTCTCTTCGTGGTGTTTTTCTATCTCGGTTACATCCGCAAATAAGTGCGGTCCGCGAAAGCGGATAACAGGGAGGAGAGTCATGCCGGTCGTCGATCCGCGGCTTGCGGGCAAGCCGGTGCCGAAAATCTCGCGCGAGGCCATGGAGCGCGGCCACGTTGCGCGGGCGGCGAAAGCCCGAGGCGCCGATATCGCCTTCGTCGACCAGCGCATTCCCGCCTATAAGCGCGAGATCATCAACATGGTCGGCATGGGCGTGACCGAAAATCCGGAACTGGCGCCGCACGTCAAGGCGGGTGCCGCCGGATTCTCCGTCACTTATGTGCGGGCGCCGCAAGGCTGCGGCGCCGCGCTGCATCGCCACGCCACCGAGGAAGTCTTCATCCCGGTCAAAGGCCGCTGGCAGGTGTTTTGGCTCGACGGCGACGCCGAACGCACCATCGAGCTCGACGAGGGCGACGTGTGCAACGTGCCGATCGGCATCTATCGCGGCTTCCGCAATCTTTCCGGCGGCACCGAGGCGCTGCTGGTGGCGATCATCGGCGGTCCCGACGCCGGCAAGGTCGACTGGCATCCGTCCGTGGTGGCGGAAGCGCGCAAGACCGGGCTCTCGGTCGACGACGACGGCAACCTGATCGTCGACAAGAAGCCGGCGGCGTAACGCCGTAACCCAGCACGGCAACAAATCAGGCCGCCGAGCAAAGCTCCGCGGCCTGATGGCGAACAAAGCCTGCGCCCCCGCTGGCATAGGGCGAATGATATCGGTTTAAGGACTGCCGGATAGCAATTGGCGCGTGCAGCGACAGTGAGTCTCATGCGCGCACGATAGGCTCACGTCGTCACTTCGGCCGCAATCGCGGTGAGCGCCTTGGCCATCGCCTCAACCGCGGCGGCGCTCGCAGAGCCGAGGCCGTGGCGTTGCGCGATCCAGGCTGGTTCGTCGTAGCTGAGCCAAACTTTGCCGTCGGCGTCTTGCCAGACCAGCGCCTTGAGCGGCAGATCGATGCCGGCCGATTGCCGGTCCTGCATCAGCGCGGTGCCGCCTTGGGGATTGCCGAAGATCACCACTTCGGTCGGGCGCAGCGACAGGCCAGCGCTGGCGGCGCCGGCGGCATGATCGATGCGGGCGAACACCGTCATGTTGCGCTTGGCGAGCGCGGCAAGCAGGCGATCCATGGTGTCGCGCGCCGGATAGCGGCTGGAAAGCGTGATGAGGCCGTCCTGCGGCATGGCTGTTGTCCTCGCGAGCCCTGCAGCGATCTTAGCGCCGCTGCTTTTCGGGCGCGAGGGAGGGCCGGAGGAGGCGTGTCAGGCGAGGCGCGCAGCAGGATTCGTCATTCAGGGTCGGGGGAGGGACGCCAAGCACCTCCCCCGCGGCATCGCCGCAATAAGCTCTATCGCGGCGACGCCGAACACGGCGCCTATTCGCGCAGATCCAATTTCTGAGAAAAAGCGTGAGAGTTCAGGTGAACTCTCACGCAGCGGTGTGATCGACGCTCAGGCCGCGGCGCTGACTTCGCCGCTGGTCGGCACGGACGCGATCGTCTTGAGGATTTGGGAGGCGATCTGGTACGGGTCGCCTTGCGAATTCGGCCGGCGGTCTTCCAGATAGCCCTTGTAGCCGTTGTTGACGAAGCTGTGCGGCACCCGGATCGACGCGCCGCGGTTGGCGATGCCATAGGTGAACTCGGTGATCGCCGCGGTCTCGTGCTTGCCGGTCAGCCGCATATGGTTGTCCGGACCGTAGACCGCGATGTGATCCGCGCGGTTTGCGTCGAACGCCTTCATCAGCGCCTCGAAATACTCCTTGCCGCCGACCTCGCGCATATATTTGGTCGAGAAGTTGGCGTGCATGCCGGAGCCGTTCCAGTCGGTGTCGCCGAGCGGCTTGCAATGAAATTCGATGTCGACGCCGTATTTTTCGGTGAGGCGGAGCATCAGATAGCGCGCCATCCACATCTGGTCGGCGGCGGTTTTTGAGCCCTTGCCGAAAATCTGGAACTCCCATTGCCCTTTGGCGACTTCGGCGTTGATGCCTTCGTGGTTGATGCCGGCGGCGAGACAGAGATCGAGATGCTCATCGACCATCTTGCGGGCGATGTCGCCGACATTCTTGTAGCCGACGCCGGTGTAATACGGGCCTTGCGGCGCCGGATAGCCGCTCGACGGGAAACCCAGCGGCCGGCCGTCCTTGTAGAAAAAATACTCCTGCTCGTAGCCGAACCAGGCGCCGGGATCGTCCAAAATGGTGGCGCGCTTGTTCGACGGATGAGGCGTGCCGTCTGGCATCATGACTTCGCACATCACCAGCACGCCATTGGTGCGTGCGGCGTCCGGATAGACGGCGACGGGTTTCAGGATGCAATCGGAGTTGTGGCCTTCCGCCTGCAAGGTGGAAGAGCCGTCAAAACCCCACAGCGGCAATTGCTCGAGCGTCGGAAACGCGTCGAAGTCCTTGAGCTGGGTCTTGCCGCGCAGATTTGGCGTCGGCGTGTAGCCGTCGAGCCAAATGTATTCGAGCTTGTATTTGGTCATTCCCGTCTCTCTTGTGCTGATGTGCGATATTTGTGTGCCGAGACGGCGCTGCCGCAAATCGCGGCAGGATCGAAAGCATCCGCGCCGCCTCCCGCCGCTTTTAAGCATTTTGTGTGCCAATCGGCGCTTAGGGCGGGGCGCGCTGCCGCGACGCAGCGAATCAGCGGCGCTGCGCGGCCGCGTTGCTGCGAGCCGAATGAGCAAAAACACGAATGCTCATATTGTAGCCATGCGCTGATTTTCTGTGAGGCATACCGAATAAAAGTCAGGCAAAGCACTATATTAACGACGACTCAGCAAACTCACGAATTGACGCGCGCATTGGGATGCGCGCACGGCCAAGGAGCCGAACCATGACGACGAATTTTTCCGCAACGCCGACCGTGTCGGCCAAGATCTATACCTTCCCGCCGCGGGGCCGTTTCGCGCTCCGCATCGACGACACCGCGCCGGCCGCGAATGTGCAGTTGCCGCGCGGCACGAAGCTCGTGTCCGGCAGTGGCTGGTACCACGACGAAGCGATCCAGGCCGAGAACCCGCGCAAGAACTGACGCGCGCCGGCGCCGCCCTGGGCGTCAGTCGAAGCGCAGCTTGACGCCGTCGAGCGCGATGCCGCTGAGCGCAGTGCTCCAGATTTCGCCCGGCTGCACCGGCATGGCCCGCGTAAGCGTTCCGGTGGTGACGATCTCGCCGGCCGCGAGCGCATGATTGACCGGATCGCCCGCCAACAAACCGACGAAATGGCGCAGTGCCGAGAGCGGCCCGTCGAGCACGTTCGCGGCGTGGCCGTTGTCGACAACGCGGCCGTCGCAGCACAGCTCGATGGTAAAGTCGGAAAGCACGTTTCGCCATTCTCTGCCACGCGTTCCGATCTTGTGCCGCGGCCCGATCAGCAAGGCGCCGTGAAGCGCGTTCACGGCGACGGTGTCGGCGGCAAGAAATTTCCAGTCCGGGAAAGGCGACTGAACAATCTCAAAGCCGTGCGCCACCCAATCCAGGCAGGATAATAACGCGGTGTCGTCCATGTCGGGCGACGGCACTGCGGCAAGACCGAAGACGATCTCCGGCTCGATGCGTGGCTCGGCAAGCCCCGCAATCGGCAGCGCCGTGATGCTTTCGAGATTATGCACCGTGGAATCGTAGACGTAGCCCCAGATCGGGGCGTGGACGTTATACTGCTGCCAGATGGTGCGGTTGGTGAAGCCGATTTTCCGCCCCAGTCGTTTTTCGCCTCGCGCCTCGCGCTTTTGATTGAGCAGCGCCGTTATCCGGTAGGCGTCATCGAGCGTCAGGCCCGAGGGGCGCGACGTGAACGGCGCGATCTGCCGTCCAGTGCCGAGAGTCGTGAAAATTTCCTCGGCGATGGCCGACAGGTCGACGGATGCCGCCGCAACGGCAGGTGAGGGCGCCATGAAAGCTCCTCGCGCCAAAATTTCGTGAGCTAGATCAAAACTTCAAAATCACAGTCCGGCGAGATAATGCGCCATGGCGTCGCGATCGCTCTCCGACAGCGCCTTCATGAAGCCCGGCATGTCGCCGTTATTGGTGCGTTCTCCATTGGCGAAGTTATTCATTTCGCGGGCCAGATATTCGTAGCTCAGCCCGGCGAGCCGCGGCGCCGGCGCGCCGCCTTCGAAATTCGGCTGATGGCATGGCTGGCACTGGGTGATGCCGTTCGGCGGTGCGCCGGCGTCGGCCGCCGCCTGCTTTGCCGGCCAAGGTTTC
>Ga0210394_10005562_pt1 | contig 14069 bp, 11 predicted proteins | sample IncBWC12MmetaG_FD_160121 | JGI IMG/M metagenome (GOLD analysis project Ga0210394, IMG submission 160121) | Forest soil microbial communities from Barre Woods Harvard Forest LTER site, Petersham, Massachusetts, United States - Inc-BW-C-12-M | ecosystem: Environmental > Terrestrial > Soil >...
ACAGAGCCGTACAGCAACCGCAGCAGATCCAGCGCCCTGCGCCCACTCAGCGACCGCAAGCGCGGCCGCCGATACCCGAAAGCAGGACGACGGCCCAGCGCCCGGCGTTCACCCCGCAACCGGAGACACAGCGCGCACCGCAGGCTCGTCCAGAAACTCGGGTACCGGCTGAACCAGCACGCCCCAAGCCTCAAGCTCGCCCGGAACCCATACCGACAAATCCGCCGCGCGGAGCACCAGCGGCGCGTCCGGAAGCTCACCCGGCACCTCCGCCACCACGTGCTGAACCACAGGCTCGTCCGGCACCCGCGGCACGCACCGAGGCGCATCCTCCTGCGCCTCCGCCACACCGCGCGCCGCAATCAAAGAAGGAAGAAAAGAAGGAACCGTAGCGGCTCTCCAAAATCGCTTTAAAGTAGGGGCGCCCGCGTCGTTTGATTACTCTCCCGCGTCGTCTCTGTTTTCACCGACATCCCAGGGCGTTCGAACGCGGTTCCCTTAGGAGCGGGCCATTGCAGGCTCCGGACGGTTCGTTTGTCGGCTCGTATTTCGCCCACGAAAAACCGTTATCCCGACGAAACGATTCTCGTTCTTGCGGCACTCATTTGTAGGAACGAGACTTTGGTATATGCTGCGTTTGCTTCTTGCCGAGGATAATCCTGGCGATGTGAGGTTGGTTAAAGAGGCGCTTCGTACTTCGCCGGTCCTAACCGATCTAACGCTGGCAACCGATGGGGAAGCGGCCCTGCGGTACCTTCGGAATTCGCGATTCGACCTGGTCATTCTCGATCTGAACCTTCCAAAGCGTCATGGGCAAAACATTCTTCAACTATGTGCCGCGACCGACGAAGCGCCTCCGTTCGTCGTATGCAGCAGTTCTCTCAGGCAATCGGATCGGGAGTTGGCCTTCCTAGTTGGCGCAAAGGAATATGTAGCGAAACCGACTGACCTGGACGAGTTCATCAAGGCTATCCAGAGCATAGTCGACCGATGGGGCAATCACCGAGGTAAATAAGAACCTCGATGAAATCCTCCAGTCATTCGATGTAGATTAGCCAGTCACTCGAATGAGAACAATGATTACCTCTGGATCGCCAGAAACGATGAACCTCGTGCCTCTGCCTCGTTGCCCTGGGTGTTGCAGACCGGCCTATGAAAGGCGGCGATGCATTGGGAGCCATGGTCCAGAACCCCAAAGTGACGCTCTTTGGCCAGGACCGGATCTCAAAGTCCCTCTAGCACGGCGATCCAGCCGCTTTCTGTCCGGGTACTTGTTAATAATCTTATTCATACGGCGGAGTCCAACCAAGGAATCTGGTTGTTGGCCAACATCACGATGCGGAGACGGATGATCTGATCGCCGGTCAGCGTCGGAATGAGGCCGACAAGCGCGGCATCTAGAGCCGCGACGCAAGCAGTAAAGATCAGCCTGCGGTCAAGGAACCGTTTGATTATCTCTTCGGTCTCTCGTTTAGAGGAGAGGTCCCGGTTGTCCGCGCGACAACCCTTAAAAATGGAGTACCCTTAAACCTATCACCTTTTCTAACGCTTTCGACCGCACGGACCTTTCAAATAGTACCGGTTGGCGCGGTCTGCGGTACTGCTTCAACGCAGTTTTGAACATGACCCAGCACCCACTACCAGCACTTCGGTTACCATGGGAATGAAATGAACAAGCATGCACCGGCCCCGAACGTGCCCGGCAACACTGACGGTTTCAAAGGCGGATCTGCTGAAGGAAGAGGCCGGTTGAAGCGGGCACGTGCGCGGAAGAAACGAGCCAAAAAGTCTAGCTGACTGTCGGCCTGGCACGCCGATTTAAATTTATCGGCGCGGCAGTCGCTTTGTCAACTATCTATATTGTTCCTCTGAGAAGCGGCGCTGCACTCCGCTCGGCCAGCCAAACATTTGAAAATTCTCAGGGTTTACGCCGAGCCTTCCCGGAGGTTTATAGATTTAGCGAGAAGAAAACGTGGTATCCAGGGCGACCGGTGTGCAATTTAGAACAGAAGCCAAATTCCGGTTGGAAGTATACTCGGCTCAGTGCACCTTTATGAAGCTCAACAGCATCGTGATGAGCCTGTGGACTATCGGCTCTTTGATTACAACCGGCTGCCAATCCGCTGCAACCCCATAAGGAGCGCAACAACAAGTACTCTAAGCACGCGAGCCCCAAAAAATGGATGAAACAGGAGCAAGAGGATCGAGTCTCACCACCAAGGAGTGCACCCCATGTGTGGAAATCCTTGGGCGTGGGGCACAATGCGGGTGACACGGTCTTGATTAAGCGTTTGGAGGCTAAAGTGAAAATTTCGGATGACGGTAGCATTTTGAGCGGTACGGGGCTTCACCCCAAACTTGTGGCTGCAATAAAACCTAGTCTAGTTGGTCCTGCATTTTTCGCATCTTTCCTTCTCGCTCTCAGCGCCAGTGGCGCTACGGTTCCGCTCGATACTCTCAGCTACAACTTTCAGCTCGGCGGTGGTGGCGGTGGCTCACAAACGACGCTGAACGGCGTCTCGTTTGAAGGTTTTTCCGACGATTTCGCGAACAAAATTGGGACCCACAACGACTATTCGGCGGACGTTACCACACTTAGCACAGTGGCGAATCTCGACGAGACCAGATTCGGCGAAGTCTCTGCGTGGACCGCAATCAGCCTAACGGGCGGATCGAAGACCGCGAAGCAGACCGCGAAACAGGACGACAAGTTCTTCAACAACGGCGCCGGATCGTCCGCGTTGGCGCGGTATGAGATGGCTGCCTACTTGGTCTCGCAGTACAACGTGGGGCAGGGGAACAGTCCGTCCAACGAGGGCATCCAGCAGGGTATCTGGACGCTACTGGACCCCAAGGCAGAAGGTCGAGCGCCGAATCCCAACCGAGTGGACCCCAGTGTTGACCTGGAAAATGCCGCCAATTGGTACAGCACGATGAATACTGCGGCCAACGATGGCGCGCTGAACTCGTTCTTGGCGAATTACGAGATCGTGAGCGCCGCCGGCATGAAGCTCAGGAGAGGGCTGGGCGTTGGTGGTTTCGAAGAACAAATCGTGGATCCGCCCGGACCCATCGTCGCCCCAGAACCGCGCGCCGGTGTCTGGATGTTAATCGGACTGTTCGCCGTAGGCGGATTCCTGCTACGGAGATCCCGCGTCGGCGTTCACCGCGCAAGCTGACAACCTTCAGCCCACCATAAATCAGCGTTCCAAATCCCTTCGAGGAGGAAGCGCAAATTCACCTCTGATTGAGCCGGGGCCCAGAGCGATTTTAACGCAAAACCGGATCTATGAAACGTATTCCGAATCTATGCCAAACTTCTTACTTCTACCTATCTCGCTAAGATTTGGGGAAGTTTACTGCTTCTACCGGGCAGACTAGCAACTTCCTTCCTGCATTGGCAATTATTTTAACAACCTTCCTGTAGGTTCCTTCGCCATAGCCACTAGATCTGTCGTAGGTTCGAGACCCGCTAAGGGAGCCACACTTTGGCTCAACTTATATTCTTATAACGCAGCAAGCCATTTGAACCGGCGCCAGGGATTCTGTTACATGCTAGCATCGGACTTTTGAATGAACACTGGCCGCGAAAACTGTATTGCGGACGCTGCTTTTCCCGGCCTGGCCGGGTGATAAAAATCCCTACGCTCCAAAAGGCTCGCTCGACGAATGCTCATGGCTTTGGATTCGATCGCCCTGACGTTCGTGCTCGAAGGTCAGAACGAAAACGTAATCTCCATTATGTATCGAGGCCGTTTTCCGCCCGTCGCGGCCCGACGATCAAACCGTGCTAAAAAGGCGACCGGCAGGCAGGCGCACACCGTCCCTAGCTTCGTGTTACGCGCGACTGGGCCATTAGCCGATTCTGCGGCCCCCACCTCACTCAGCCCCTACCAAAACTGTAGTGTAAGTACCGGTACTAAATCTCCAGCGAAAACCCTCAATGATATTGTAAATAGGCCTTAGAGCATGGCATACTTAGTCCAGTTGGGGCTGTCCTCAACGGAGGAGCTATATGAAATCTATAAGCAATGTCTCCCTGCTTGTGCCAACACTGGTTCTGGTACTTGTATGCATGACTGTCCCGAGCGCTAATGCGAATCTTGTTGGAACCGTGCCGATCACACCTACCGAGACTGTCTTTCCAGGTTTCGTTCCTCCGGGTACCGATCCTGGGACTCTACTCGCCTCAGAGAGCGAATCTTTCAGCTTTACGACGACCGGGGGCACTACCAGCGGGTTGCTTGATTCCGCTGTTTACAACGACGGCGGAACTCTCGATTTCTACTATCAAGTCTTCAATAACGCAACTTCCGCGAGTAGCCTCGCGCGTATGACGGCCACCAGCTTCGTGGGGTTTACGACTGGCACTGCAGTGGGGTTTCGCGTCGACGGCAGTACTCTAACAGGGACCCCGTTTGTAGACGGGACTGTACCTCCAGTCACAGCAGACATGAACAGCACCGGAAGCGTTATCGGCTTCAGTTTCAGTCCACCGGACTCGGCCAAGATTGCTCCCGGAACTGTATCTAACGTGTTGGTCATCAGCACGGATGCAAAGAGTTTTAAGGCGGGCAATGCCAGCGTTATTGACGGCGGGACTGCCACCGTTGCGTCATACCAGCCTAGTAGTGTGGTGCCGGAACCCCGCTTCTACTCCCTGCCTTTGTTCGCGGGAATCGTTGCGGGAGCGGTTTTCTATCGCAAAAAATTCCGCGCGGCTTAGGACCACGGCAATACAGGCGAGAACCTTTCCTCATCTGCGCCCGCTCGGTTGTGCTTGGCCATCCGGATCAGCACACACCGGCGGGCGTAATCGTTTTCATTCAAGTCTTTTAAGCTTCCTAACTGCATTTCGATCTTCACGAAGGCACCAACAACTTGTTCCGTCGTTGAACATGCGCATTCATAGCGTCAGTCCTACAGCCCTTTCCAGGCTTTCTTTGACCAGGCAGCTTTGAAGACGGCGGCGATTTAACTCGAACCAGCCGGTTCAATTCACACGCCGATCCGCTTTTCGGACGCCGGCCCGATCATTTTTTCGAATCGCTTGCTGAACGTAGCCCTGCTCGGCATTGCTCTACTCGCTCATTCCTGATTCCACCCGCGGGACCCGAATTCAGCTCGATCACTACCGGTCGTCCCAAACTCGAAACATGCCAGATCCTTCCGTCGCCACCCTAATGTTGATTTCCAGTCAATCTCCCGGTGCCTGCCTTACTTGAGGAGGCCGTTCTGGGGTTATGGCGCTAACGTTGTGTTGATTGCGGGCAGTTCAAGTCCTGTTTTCATCAACCGCGCTACTTTCAACAGAGTAGTCATCCCTAGGGTTTTCCTCTTCTAACGTTGACGCAATATGTTAGATTTCCACAGGATACTAGCTATGGTAGATTGACTATTCTTGCAAGTGACCTTACCATGGTCGTTCAATATCCGTTTGACGGGCGTCAGGCGAGCCTCTAAGAAAGAACGCCCGAGAACCTGCTCGCTCGCCTCTCTTAGAACGTCCAAAGGAGAACAGCCCAGATGTGTATCTACGCCTCGCGAATCCTGAATTTTATATTGTTTTCAGTGTTTTACGGTGCGGTCGCAAATGCGCAACCGTATGCTTATGTTTCAAACGTTTCTGGCAATAATGTCTCGGTCGTCAATAGCGCGACCAACACAATGGTTACATCGATCCCCGTTCCTGCAGGTCCTACTGGACTGGCCGCGACACCGGACGGAAGTTCCGTCTATGTTGCTTCGCAAAGCATGAACAGTGTGTCGGTGATTAGCACTTCCAGTCATTCCGTCGTTGCAACCATCGCTGTTGGCTCCGTTCCGGTGGCGTTAGCGGTCAGCCCTAACGGCACCCACGTGTATGTTGTCGACCAAGGCAGTAATCAAGTCTCTGTCATCGATACAGGAACGAAAACAGTCACGGCAAAGATCACAGTAGGGACCAGGCCAACTGCAATTGCGTTCAGTCCGGACGGGATGCACGCGTTCGTAACCAACCTGTTGAGCAGCACGGTGTCTGTGATCTCCACAGCGACCCAGAGCGTCGTCTCCACGTTTGCAACTCAATACGGCCCGTCCGCCATTGCTATCGCGCCGGGAGGCGCCTTTATTTACGTTGGAAATGTTTATTCGAATTCAGTCACGGTGCACAACAATCCGTCCGGTAGTCTCGTGAAAACCATTACGGGACTGGTCTATCCCAACTCCGTGGCTGTGACTCCCACCGGAAGCCACGTCTTTGTGACCAACGGCAATGGAGCTTCCGTCTCTGTGATCGATACCTCCACCAATACCGTGATGGAAACTCTTCCAACGGGGAGTATTCCGACCTCCGTCGCGATCAGCCCCGATGGAAAGCACGCATACGTCACCAATGAGTTTGGCTTTTCTCTTTCCGTAATCGACACCGGAACGAACAAGGTCACCGCTACCATCCAGCGGGTAGGCATATATCCTGTTCGAGTGGCTACGGTGCTTTGAACCTGTCCCTGGCGAATTGGTAATCCCGCCTGATGTTCTTCGGAATTAATTCGCTGCCGAGACTCGGGACCTCGGTTCAAGCTAGGTAACATTGTTACATGAGGGGTGAGGCCCAAGGTCGTCGCAAACTCTGCCGGCGTTCGATCATCGAGCGAGCTATGAGGACGATGTTCATTGTAGCCGCGGCGCCAGCGTTCGAGTTTTCCCGCGCATCGGCCAGGTCGAAGAAGACTCAATGTTGAGACATTCATCGCGCAGCTGTCCGTTGAGGCTTTCGATGTAACCGTTTTCCACCGGCTTGCCAGGCCGGATCAGATCGAGCTTCGCACCATTTTTGTACGCCCACGTTTCCATTGCTTTGCCTGCGAACTCGTCGTCGTTGTTAGTAGTGATCGACTCGGTCTGCGACCGATCCGCGTAGGCACGTAGGCACTCGCGGGTGTACTGATCCACCACCGTGAGAATCCCGATCCAGCGACCGTCAGCCAGTCGATCTCGCACCAAATCCATACTCCAGCGCTGATTCGGACTCAACCGGCGATAGCCGTAACGCGGCCGGTTGCCGGCCAGCTCGCGCAAATGCTGCCGCAACTGGTCCTGTGGGTCGCGGCGGCTTTGATACCGGTTAATCCATTGAATGATTCCCACCAGCCCGCAGGCACGGCTCTCGTTGAGCTGATGCGCTTGGCGGATCCTGCGCACCAACTCGCGCGGGCTGCAAGCTTTTTTTGAGAGCACTTCCTGCAGAATGTGCTTGTCCAAGCTGAGATCGGCGACCATCGTCTTCAGCTTCCGGTTCTCTTCGCGCAATTGGCGAAGTTCGCGAAGTTCGTTCAATCCCAGTCCGGCGTAACGTCGCTTCCAACCGTAGAACGCCAGGGCGAAACACCCATTTCGCGGCAAATCTCACTCACCTTTTTGCCGGTTTCCACCGGCCGCAATGCGTATACGATCTTCTCTTTGCTGTGCCCTTTCTGTGCATCGGTTCTCCTTTCCTCTGTTGTTCAGAGAACCACACCGCGGCCAAACCATCAACTTTCCTTTTGTCCCATGTTCGGTTTTTGGGTCAATTTTCGCGTTTTGGGTCAGGTCAAGCGTTTTCTCTTGACACCTACCGGCCTTCTAATGGAAGACCGACAAAATGGGCCGAGCCCTAAGTTCCATGAACGTGAGTACCCCTACCGGTTGCTGTCCCGATACTTACTAGTAATCTTATTCATACGGCGGAGTCCAACCAAGGAAGGGTCGTCGACGCCCATGCAGCGCAGGAAAACCGAACCTGTCTATACGCCCGCGGCCACTTACCGGCTCCAGTTCAACCAGTCCTTCACCTTCCAGCGAGCGGCTGAAATTGTGGAGTATCTGGATGATCTCGGGATTTCCGATCTTTACGCGTCGCCCTTCCTGATGGCCCGGCCGGGCAGCTTGCACGGTTATGACGTCACCGATCACAGCCGGTTCAATCCAGAGGTCGGCGACGAACAATCGTTCCTCAAGCTCTCTGAAAACCTGCGACAGCGCGGCATGGGGCTGGTGGTCGACGTCGTACCGAACCACATGTGCATCTCCCATCCATCCAATCGGTGGTGGTGGGACGTGCTTGAGAACGGTCCCAGCAGTCCCTTTGCTCGCGTCTTCGATATCGAATGGCATCCGCCCAAGGCCGAGCTCGCGAACAAAGTATTGCTTCCGATGCTGGGCGATCAGTATGGCCGTGTGCTCGAGAATCAGGATATCCGGGTTATCTGCGCGGACGACGAACTCAAACTAGCTTTCTATGAAATCCCGCTGCCTCTGGCTCCGCGCACCTGGACCATGATCCTGGAACCGGCGGCGGCCAAGCTGAGAGACAAGCTGGATCCGGCGGACGAAAATGTGGCGGAGCTCGAAAGCATCGTCACTGCCTTGAGCCACCTGGCGGACAACACGGAAACCGACGAAGCCAGAATTCGCGAGCGCCAGCGGGAAAAAGAAATAGTAAAGAAGCGCCTGTCCGCACTTCTCGGCGCAAGCCTCGCGGCTCGCCAGGCGCTTGAGGAAACGCTAACGGAAATCAACGGTGAGCGCGGCAACCCCCGCAGCTTCGATCGCCTCGAAAGGCTACTGGATAGCGAAGCCTACCGCTTGAGTTTCTGGCGAGTGGCGATGGATGAGATCAACTACCGGAGATTTTTCGACATCAACGAGCTGGCCGCTATTCGTGTGGAAGACCCGGAGGTCTTCTCGCCCGTCCACGCTCTTATTTTCGAGCTGGTCAGCCAGGGCCATGTGACTGGCCTTCGAGTAGACCATCCCGACGGGTTGTACGAGCCGGAGAAATACTTCCGCTATTTGCAGGACAATACCAAAACGCAAAACGGGCTGGCCAAGCGAAATGGCAACGGCAAGCGCAACGGCGTGGAGCGAACGTTTTATATCGTCGCTGAAAAGATCCTAACGAGAAATGAGCCGCTGCGCGCCAACTGGGCGGTGGAAGGCACTACCGGCTACGGTTTTCTGAACTTGCTCAACGGCCTCTTCGTCGATCATTCGAAGGGAAAAGCTTTTCAGCAGCTTTACGAACGATTTACCGGCCGAACGCGCGATTTCGCCGACTTAGTGTGCGACGCCAAGCGCCTGATCCTGCAGGTTTCCATGTCGAGCGAGCTGAACGTCCTCGCAAGAAAACTGGACCGCATCTCGGAGCACCATCGCTGGTATCGCGACTTTACGCTCGAGAATCTGCGTGACGCCCTTCGCGAAGTGATCGCCGCCTTTCCCGTTTATCGAACCTATATTCGCACCGACGACAAACAAGCCGATCCGGAAGATCGCCGGCAAATCAACATTGCAATTCGGGAGGCGAAGCGTCGCAACCCCGCCTTCAACGAATCGGTGTTCGATTTTATCCAGAGCCTGCTGCTACTCGAGCATCCCGAGGGGCTGGACGACGCGCAACGCGCCGAACGACACTCGTTCGCCATGCGTTTTCAGCAATTGAGCGCGCCCGTAATGGCCAAGGGAGTAGAGGATACTGCCTTCTATCGCTATTGCCCGCTGGCTTCGTTGAACGAGGTGGGCGGAACTCCAGAGCGGTTCGGAGTTTCAATCAGCGCCTTCCATCGCAGAAACCTGATTGGCGCGGAACTCTGGCCGAACGGCATGAATGCCACCTCCACGCACGATACCAAACGCGGCGAAGACGTTCGGGCGCGAATCAACGTGCTCTCGGAGATGCCCGGGGAATGGTATCGCGTCATTCGCCGGTGGCAAGAGATGAATCGGCGCTGGAAGGCCAAAGCAGGGGAACTGCCGTCGCCAGGCGACAACGAAGAATACCTTCTCTATCAGACTTTGGTTGGGACCTGGCCGCTGCTGCCAATGAACGCCGCCGAACACTCCAGGTATATCGAGCGGATTCAGCGCTACATGGAAAAAGCATTGCATGAGGCCAAGGTCCATACCAGTTGGATCAGCCCCAATGTTGATTATGACCAGGCGGTCCAGGAATTCGTCAGGAACATTCTGGATCCTTCGCCGGGTAATGCCTTCCTCGAAGACTTCCGGCAGTTTCAAGCACCCATCGCGAGGGCCGGTATCTGGAATTCGATTTCTCAGGTGGCGTTGAAAGTCGCGTCTCCCGGCATGCCCGATTTCTATCAGGGCAATGAGCTGTGGTGTTTCGATTTGGTGGACCCCGATAATCGACATCTAGTGGATTTTGAGGTGCGCCGCCAGATGCTCGGGAACATACGCGCGCAGGCCCGGCAGGATAAAGCCGCATTGGTGGATCGGCTGGCTTCAAACCCGTGTGATGGCGCCATCAAGCTTTACACCACCAGCGTCGCGCTCGGATTGCGCAGAGAACATCGCGCTCTATTTTCCCAGGGTTCCTATGCCGCACTCACCGCCACGGGAAGCCGCGCGAATCATGCCGTGGGATTTGCGCGCAGTCTCGCCGGCAAGACCGTTATCGCACTGGCCGGCCGATTTTTTCTCCGCCTGTTCGATTCCCACACCGCGCCCACAGGCGACGTCTGGGGAGATACGGCTCTGATACTTCCCCGCAAGATGAAGCAGGCTTACTTCCACGACGTCATTACAGGCCGGAACATATCCGCTGAGCGGCGCGAGGACGGATTGGCCATTCCGCTCGTGCGGTGTTTTTCCCATTGTCCGGCCGCTCTTCTGGCCAGCGTTTCGGCCAACCGGGAGACCGACTAGTTCGGATGACGGCCTGGCGGATGCAGTACGGCGCAATGCCGCTTCGCGAGGGAGGCGTTCAATTCCGGGTCTGGGCGCCCAACGTGCGCGCGCTTGCGGTGAACGTGGCCGGTACGGTTTTTCCGATGTCGCGTCACGGAGAAGACTTTCATGTTCTTGTGCCGCAAGCGCAGTCCGGCCAAACCTACTCGCTGGTTCCGGATGATTCCAAGGAACGGCCCGATCCTGTCTCGCGGTCTCAACCGCAAGGCGTCCACGGGCCTTCCGAGATTGTCGATCCGGATGCATTCCAGTGGACCGATCAGAACTGGCATGGACTTGATCTTGAGAAGTTCCTCATCTATGAACTGCACACTGGAACCTTCACACCCGAAGGAACTTTCGAGGGCATCATCGCGAAGATTCCCTATCTCAAAGAGCTCGGCATTACGGCAATCGAGCTGATGCCGGTGGCTGAATTTCCCGGCCGGCGGAACTGGGGTTACGATGGCGTCGATCTTTTCGCACCACAATCTTCTTACGGTGGTCCAGAAGGCTTCAAGAAGCTGGTGAACGCCTGCCATTCGGCAGGATTGGCAGTGGTGCTGGATGTGGTTTACAACCATGTTGGACCGGAGGGCAACTACCTGGCCGAATTTGGTCCCTACTTCACGAATCAGTACCGCACTCCTTGGGGGCAGGCGGTGAATTTCGACGGACCCGGAAGTGATGGAGTCCGTCGCTTCTTCATCGACAACGCCTTGTATTGGCTGACCGAATATCACATCGACGCGTTACGGTTGGATGCCATTCACGGCATTTACGATTTCGGCGCTAAGCACTTTTTGGCCGAACTCGCCGAGTGGTTCCACCAGCAGGCGGCGCGGCTAGGACGCCAAGCCTGGCTGATTGCTGAAAGCGACCTTAACGACGTTCGCGTAATCCAGCCGCGCTCGGCCGGAGGTTATGGGCTGGACGCTCAATGGAATGACGAATTTCACCACGCGCTCACCAGCTATTTGACGAAGGCAAAGCGCGGCTTTCTGGGAGCTTTTGGTAGGCTGACGGACGTTCAAAAGGCGCTCACCGATGGCTTCGTTTACGACGGGATTTACTCAGACTATCGCCGGCGCCGGTTTGGCAGTTCGTCGAAAGATCTTCCAGGGAGAAGATTTGTAGTTTTCGTCCAGAATCACGACCAGATAGCCAATACCAACCAGGGCAAGCGATTATCGCAATTGGTATCTCTAGATCAGTTCAAGGTGGCTGCTACGGTGCTGCTTTGTTCCCCTTACGTTCCGTTGTTGTTCATGGGCGAAGAGTTTGCCGACACGGCGCCGTTCCTATATTTCACCAGCTATCTGGATACTTCTCTCGCGAAGCTGGTCACTGAAGGGCGCCGGAGGGAACACGCCGAGTTCGAGGTGTCGGCCGAATTCTTTGATCCACAGGCCCAAGGTACATTTGAGAAATCCAGAATCACGTGGCCGCTGCTTGAAGATGCCAGCCATGCCGAGATTCTTAGCTTTTATCGTCAGGTGATAGCTCTGCGAAAAACCTGGCCGTGTCTTTCGAACTGCCGCAAAGATCTAACTCGCGTGGAGCTTGATGAAGGGAAGCAGCTACTGCGGATGGAGCGAGGCGATCCTGAAGGCACGCGTGCGCTGTTGGTATGCAACTTTAGTTTCCAAGCTTCGTCGATTGATGCACCTCGCGCAAATTGGCAAGTAGCCCTGCAAACCAATTCATCCGACTACGGAATGATCGCGGGTCACAGCGCGATTTTGTATTTGGCAGCAGAAAAACACGAGTGAAACTAATTCTTATCGGCGTCCATTCGCCGCCCTAAGTATGCCACCGATTCCCGGCCCTGAGATCACAGAGTGGCGCGAACTTCACGCGCGCCCTTCGGAAACCTCGCGCTGTTCCAGGTCATTTCTGCCGTCATCAGTGAATCCTTCTACGTACACCGTCAGATCGCTTCGGCGGGCGAGCATGCTGGCTATCAATCCGAGGCGCTCGGACCATCTGTGCCGTTTGACGGTTGGCCGACCCGCGACGGCAGGCGCCTACAGGCCGCGTGCAGCCGCTTGGCGACCCCATCGGCCGATAGCCTCCCGAACTACCTCCATGAATTCATCAATGTTGGAGGGCTTTACGATGTATTCCTTAGTAGCACCCGATTCAAGGGAGCGTTGTTTATCTCCCGGATTGGCCGAACCAGTTAACACAATCACTGGTGGCGCTTGATTTGCGCAGAGGTGCTCTAGAAATTCGAAACTATTGAACTTCGGCACGGTAAGATCCAAGAGGAACACATCCGGCCTGAAATGAAACTCAGTGAGAAATCGGAGAACATCCCCCGTCGTAAGCGATTATCAAATCTGACGTGATCGAATGTGTCCGAATCGCCCCACGGACCATCAACAACATCAGCCGGACTGTCCTCAATCAAAAGGACGTGCAATATAACTTGAATGAGATCTCTCGCCTGCGGGTTCCAAGGTCAGAGATTCCGCCGAGCCAAGAACGTTTCACCGGTTGTTTTGGGCTTCAGAGTCTGCAATAGGTGGGTCGCCCACAATATTGACGCTACAACCGTGGGGATCCCACGCCGGCGCTGTCATGGGCCGCCCACTTCTGGATCATTCCGGCAACAGCGGTTTTGTAATCATCAAGGTCCGGTGGTTTGAGAACAAACTCTTTAGCTCCGAGCGACAATGCACGTCCCACATCCGACTCGTTCTGAGATGCGCTGAACACGACGACGGATGCCTTCCGCGGTCGGTACGACGCCAGCACTCCGTAGCCCGAGATTCTGGGAATATTCAGGTCCAGAATGATGAGGTCGGGTGCGAAATCAGGTTCCTGCAATATCTGAAGCGCCTGTTCACCATCGCGGGCGATGCGCAGGTGCACTGGCCTTGGGCACTCTGAAAGGGCCTGTCGGACCATAAGCGCATCCCCGGCGTTGTCTTCTACAAGAAGCACTTCGGAGGGGTTTGTAGGCGCAGCGGGATTCTGAATCGTTTCTAGGGTTCCGTATTCGTCGCAAATATCGACTTCCCTGTAAAGGCCGGCCCCTCCGCGCAATACCCGCTCAGCTAGCTCCCGCGCTTCCGATAAAGTGTGGTGAGCTAGCGAAGTCTTTTCGCGCCTTCCATTTTTTCGGATGCAATGAAGGGAAAGGGTTGGTTGATCGCCCATACCGATTCTCCTTCCTGCGGGTTCGACTCCGCTGAGCCCGAAAGGTTTCCTAGATCCCTTGTATTGTTCCTGTCGTCTGCATCAGGTGACGGCCAAGTTACCTAAGCTCTGGAGAGGATGCCCTGATCAGAAGCGTCGATAGCTCTCCCCCGTGTTTTGTTTAGGTTAGCGTCGGCTCAACACTTCACGCTGGTCCA
>Ga0210394_10005564_pt1 | contig 14068 bp, 13 predicted proteins | sample IncBWC12MmetaG_FD_160121 | JGI IMG/M metagenome (GOLD analysis project Ga0210394, IMG submission 160121) | Forest soil microbial communities from Barre Woods Harvard Forest LTER site, Petersham, Massachusetts, United States - Inc-BW-C-12-M | ecosystem: Environmental > Terrestrial > Soil >...
GAGATTCTTTCGCAATCTCGGTGATTGGCCCGTAACATCTCGATTCGCCTTATATTTAAGCCCGGCATATGTCGCGCTTGGCTTTTTTTTCCGTGTCGACGCGGTTGGTTATTGGGCCATGCTACCTGCGACGCTCTATTCGTGTGCAGCGTTAGTTGGCAGCATTGCCCTGCGCAGAGCCAACCTTGAACTGTGAGCCGAATTCGGATCGATGACGCAGCGCTGGTCAATTCGCCCCTGGTAGTGGCACACCCGACGCATCTTGCGATGGCGCCAATAGCGGTGTTGAGTTGCCGCTTGCCTTGCGCGACAACGCGCGCATATTTCACGCCAAGCCGGCCAGGATTTCATGTGATGCCGGGCCACCGTTTCATGGCAAGGCGGGCCGGGGTTTCACGGCATGTCGGGCCGGCATTTCACGCATGCCGGGCCACCACGCTGCCGCGAGGCCGGCATCGGCTGGCCGCCGCCAGCGCAGCTCGCTGCAAATTGAAACTGCCGGATCTGTCAGCTCGCCGAACCGCTGAGGAAATACTCGACCTTGTCGCGATAGGTGCGTGAGAGCTTCAGCTCGTGGCCGCCCTCGAGGGTGAGGAAGTACTCGCCATTCATATGCGCGCGCAGGCTCTTTACCAGCCGCAGGTTGACGATGGTGGAACGGTGTACGCGCTGGAACAGCTTCGGATCGAGCAGCTCCTCGAGCTCTTTCATGGTGCCGCGCAGGATGTGGGTATTGCCGCTGGCGTGCACGCACATGTAGTCGCCGGCGGCGTCCACCCACTGGATGGCCGCGATCGGCACCCGCACGGTCTCGCGTCCCTGGCGGATGGGCAGCACCTCCGGATGGCGTCCGGCGATGGCCTTGCGCCCGTGAGTCAGCAGTTCATCCAGTGCCAGCTCACCGCAGCCGGTGATGTCGGCAATGATCTCCAGCAGGCGGTCGCGCTGGCCGAGGGCGCGGCTGGCGCCAATATGTTCGCGCACGCGCGCCAGCGCCGCCGCAAAACGCACGTCATCGATGGGTTTCAGCAGGTAGTCGATCGCGCGGGCTTCGAATGCCTGGATCGCGAATTCGTCGTACGCGGTGACAAACACCACCAGCGGCATGGATTCCTGCGGCACGTGCGCCAGCACCTCAAGACCCGACATGCCGGGCATCTGGATGTCGAGGAAGATCAGGTCCGGCTGGTGCTGCTGGATGGCGGCGAGCGCTTCGCGGCCATTGGCGCACTGGGTGAGGATCTCGAAGTCGCTCGCGGCGCGCAGCCGGATCTCAATGCCGCGCCGCGACAGCGCCTCATCATCCACGATGACGGTACGGATGCTCATCGGCGCGCTCCGCCGAAGGCGCGCGCCGGTGCCAGGCTTGGCGTGGCCGGATTGGCCGCCGGTTCTGCCACCTCGAGCGGCAGCGCCATGTCGACCCGCAGACCCGGATGGCTGTTCAGCACCGTGAAACGGCAACGCTCGCCGTACAGCACCGCCAGACGTTCGCGCGTATTGCGCAGGCCCACGCCGCGGCGCACGCCGTCCGGGGCGTCCTCGCGCAGGCCCGGGCCATCATCGATGACCGAAAGCTCCAGCAGCCCCTCGCGTGTGCGTCCTTCGATGCGCACCATGCCGCCCTGTTCGCGCGCGGAGATCGCGTACTTGAGTGAGTTCTCGAGCAGCGGCTGCAACAGCAGGCTCGGCACCAGGGCTTCCAGCGCCGGCGCATCGATGGCGTATTCCAGGCGCAGCCGCTCGCCGAAACGCAGTCGCTCGGTGCCCAAGTACAGGTCGAGCGCTTCGATTTCCTGCCGCAGTGTGACCTTCTTCATCGGGTCCTGGTCGAGGGTGTAGCGCAGAAACTCCGACAGGCGGGTGACGGCATGGTTGGCGGTGCGATTCTGGTTGTCGATGATGAGCGTCGAGATGGCGTTGAGTGTGTTGAAAAGAAAATGCGGGTTTAGCTGGTAGCGCAGCATTTTAAGCTGCGCCTCCTGCGCCAGCGCCACCGCCTTCAACATCGCCGCCTCCTGCTTGCGTTGCGACTCGTAGAACTTGATGCCGAAGTACAGCACGCTCCAGCACAACAAAAGATAGGTCGTCGACAGCGCGCCGCCGAAGAACTCGAACAGCGTCTGCGCCTGCCAGTCCGGCTCGATGAACTGCTTGTAGGACAGGTTGATGACGATGCGCAGCGCGAGCGCGGTGATGTAGCAGGTGGCGAGCACGCCGAAGATCATGGTGCGCGGGCCGCGGCCCCACAGGCGCTGATAGATGTAGCGCATGGGCATCGACAATAGAAAGCCCGATACCGCCGCCACGGCGATGACGCGCGCGTAGCTCGAGGGCTTCTCGTACAGCAGGGCCCCGAAGTACTGCGTGACGCCATAGGCCGCCCAGCCGGCGGCGTGCAGGCTCCAGAACAGCACGTTGCGGTTGGTGCGCAGTTGGTCGAAGGTCGGCATTTTCATAGGAGATCGCCGCCCCATAGTACAGCCGCGGCAGCCCATGAAAGCTTAGGGCATATCGGCAGGCCGGTCTGCCTTGGGTGGGCGCAGCCGCCACTCGCTTCGTCGCAGCGCTGCGGGCCGCAGCGGCTGTGGGAATCAGCCCGGGGCGGGCCGGGCGAGCAGGCTATCCATGAGCTGCGGGTGGGACAGTGCGCTCCCCTGGGCGAAATCGCAGCCGATGGCGGTCAGCCACTGCAGCGCCGCCTGGGAGTCGATCCGCTTGGCCGCGCAATGAATCCCCAGGACCTTCACCGCCTGCACGGTGGCGATCACCAGCGCCTGCGAGAGCTTGTCCTTCAGCGCGGTCGCCGTCAGCTTGTGATCAAGCTTGACCAGCCGCACCGCCTTGGAGCGCAGCAGCGGCAGCACCTGGGAGTCGAAGGAGAAATCATCCACCACCACCCACGAGCCGGCCTTTTCGCACTGGGTGATGAAACGCTCGACCAGCGCGCGCCGCTGCGTGCACAGCGCCTCGGTAATCTCAAAGCCAAGCACCTCGGGTGACAGTCCGTTGCTGTTCAGGGTCCCTGCCATGCGCTGCACGAACCGCTCGTCCTCGAGCGTCGCGATCGACAGGTTCACCGTGAAGCTGGTCGGCTGCGAGCTCCAGCCGCTGCGATGCGCTGCCAGCCACCCCACCAGGCGCTGCAGGATGAGTGCATCGGTGGCGCTGCTGCGGGCCTGCACCTGGAAACGGCGGCTCTGGCCTCCGGCGCGCAGCTTGCCGAACTGCACGACCTCAAGAACCAGCTGCGAATCGCCTGCGGTGACACTGGCAGCCGGGGGCTGCTCTGCGGCAGCAGGCGTCACCGCCGGCGCCGGCGGCTGGACCGTGCGTGCTCTTTGAACCGCCGCGCTGACCCGCGCGGCGGAGGATGCGGCGCCTGCGGCCGGTGCGGGGCGCGACACCGGTGCAGCGCTGCGCACTGGCGGGGCGACGGGTACGGATACGGGCGCTCGCGCAGGTGCGGCGCTCAACACGGGGGGCGCAGGAATGAAGTCCAGGAGCAAGGCATCCGGCGACTCTTCTGCCGTGTCTTCGACAACAGGCGTGTCCGCTGGCGGCACGCGCGCAGCCTGCCGTGGCGAGATCTCGGGTGTCAGCTCGAACTCGAGCAGGTCGTGAACTTCCTGGGGCGAGATTCCCGATGCCGTATCCGACAAAGAGGCTGCCGCGGCAGGCGCGTGTTTCGTCGTTGCCTGCATAGCGGGCGCCTGGGTCGGTGCGGCGGCCGGGGTTTCTGGCTCCTCGACGAGTTCCAGTACTGCCAGTGACGGCACGGAGGTGCTGGAAACACCGGCGGGCTTCATCAGCACCGCGAGGCGCTGCATGATGGCCCGCACGGTGGGTGCGCAGATGCGCTCCTGGGCGCCTTCGCCCATCGACTTCACGTCGGCGAGCACCATCACCAGTCCGACCACGGCGCCCGAGGGCGTGCGAACCGGCAGAAACAGACCGAAGCGTCCATCCTCGAGACCGCTCTCGTGGCTCAGGAGGGACTTGTCGCTGTTGAGCTGCTCGAAACCTTCCAGCACCAGGGTGTGCTCATCAGGTCCGAGCGCACCTTCATTCAGCCACTGCACACTGCCTTCGGCATCCCACACCGAAATGGACTGCATGCGGCGCAGGGCCAGCGCGTCTTTCAGCTGCCGGCCGAGGGACTCCACCGTTGCGGGACCTGAATCCACGGGCAGGCGCGCGGCGGGCGCCGAAGCGGCGGGAGTCTGATCGGAAGAACGCACGGCCGTGGCTTTGTGTCGCAAGTGACTTTGCTTCCGCCCGTAAACTGACGAGGACAGGCGTCCATCGCCCGTCACAATGCAGTGAGGGTGGCAGCGTGCAGCGCGGCGCGCCGTGATTTCCCTCGCGGTTCTGTTCGCAGAACAGCGACACCCGCGCCGGTCCGCGCGTCGTTTGTCATAAGCAGCCAACACGCGCGTGCGGCGCGCGCAGCTGCGCTGCGAACCTCAGGGAGGGTTGCCGTCGGAGAGGAAGTCGCGCTTGCCGAGCTCGACACCGTTGTGACGCAGGATGTCGTAGGCGGTGGTGACGTGGAACAGCACGTTGGGAATGGCCCAGCGTTGCAGATACTCCAGTCCCTTGAACTCGAGCGTCCGATCGCCGCCCGCGGGCACTTTGATGTCGCGCTCTTCGGAGCCTTCCAGGGCGCTCGCCGGAATGCTCTTGATGTAGTCGATGGTGGTCGCGATGCGCGCCCGCAGTTGCTCGAACGAGGTCTCGTTGTCTTCGAAGCGGCGCGGCTCAACGGCTGCAAGCCGGGCGACCGAGTTCTTGGCGATGTCGCACGCGATCTGCACCTGCCGGGTCAGCGGCAGCATGTCCGGGGCGAGCCTTGAGGCGAGCAGCACGCCCGGGTCGATCTTGCGGGCCGTGGCATTCGCAAAACCCTTGTCGAGGATTGCGGACAGATTTCCGAGCGTGTTGGAAAACAGCCCGGCCGACATCACGTGCATGGAGATTTTCATGGCGTCGAGTCTAGCGGACGGGGGCTGGTATGTATGCCTCTCGGGTGAAACAATGGGGTCCCCCAGAAGGGAGATTGCAGCAGCCATGAACCTGATCTGGACACCTGCTCAGCTGGCGATGCTCGCCAAGGTCATCGATCTCAACGGCTTCTCATCGGCGGCGCGGGCGCTCGGGGTGCCCAAGGCGGCAGTGAGTCGCGCCGTGGCCGACCTCGAGAAGAGCCTGGGGGTCCGCGTCCTCGAGCGCACCACGCGGCGAATATCGCTCACCCAGGCAGGCAGGCTGATCTACCCGCACGCCAGGCGCGTGAGCGAGGAGTCAGATCTCGCCCGCTCCAGTATCGCGAAGCTGCAGGCACCGGAGGCGCGGCCCCTGCGGGTCGCCGCCGATCCCACCTACGGGCGCGTGCTGTTATCGCCGCTGGTGCCGCGGTTTCTCGAGGCGTTCGCCCACGTGCCACTCGAAGTCGCGCTCGACGCGCGGCAACTCGCCGCGGGCGAATGGGACGTGGCGATCCGCACGCATCCGCCGGCCGACGCCGCCGTCATGCAGCGCCTGCTCGGGGCGCCGCCGGCGCTGCTGTGTGCGACGCCAGCTTACCTGCAGCAGCACGGTGTTCCTGAGCGCCCGGATGATCTGCGCAGCCACGATCTCCTGACGCCCGACGCCGCCGAATTGCCGGAGTTCCGCCTGCATCTGTCGCGCGGCGCCCAGCGGGCGGAGGTGCCTCTGACCCCGAAGCTGGCGGTGGACGACCCGGCGGTGCTGCACGCCGCGACCGCGGCCGGCCTGGGCATTGGTCTTTTGCCGGAGTTCCTGTGCCGCCAGGGGCTGGCGACCGGGCGCCTGAAGGCGGTGCTGCCGGAGTGGGCCGTGCCACCCGCAGCCGCGCTCTACGCCCTGTTCCCGGCGGCCCTCGAATCGGATGCCCGCGCGCAGCAGTTCGTGGATTTCCTGGGCGCCAACATTGTGCCGGCGCTGGCGCTGCCGGCCACGGCGCGCCACTAGAATCGGTGCGCGCGCGCTGACTTGGCGGGCAACCGCTACACTAGAAATGCGCCCTAAAGGTATGAGGCGCGCCCGCGAGCCATAAATAAAAGGGGACTGATCATGTACCGAGCGCCCGTGCGTGATACGCGCTTCGTTCTGGAGGAGTTGCTGGGCAGCTCGAGCCTGGCCGCCTCACCGCTGCTCCACGAGTACTCGGATGAACTGGCGGTATCGGTACTCGAGGAGGCCGCGCGCTTTGCGGAAGGGGTGCTGGAGCCGCTCAACCGCCCGGGTGACACCACCGGGGCGCGCTGGACGCCGGACGGGGTGGTGACGGCACCGGGATTTCGCGACGCCTACCGGCAGTTCGCCGAAGGCGGCTGGCCGGCGCTGGGGTCGGCACCGGAGTATGGCGGCCAGCGCGTGCCGCAGGTCCTGAGCAGCGCGGTCGGGGAGTTCTGGGGCTCTGCCAATCTCGCTTTTAAATTGGGGCCGATGCTGACCCACGGTGCGGTGCATGCGCTCGAGCTGTGCGGCTCGCCGGCGCAAAGGCAGCAGTACCTGCCGAAGATGGTGAGCGGGGAGTGGACCGGCACCATGGTGCTCACCGAGCCGCAGGCGGGTTCGGATCTGGGCCAGGTGCGCACGCGCGCCACCCCGGACGGTGATCACTACCGTCTTTTTGGCCAGAAAATCTTCATTACGTGGGGCGACCACGATCTGACCACCAACACCATCCACATGGTGCTCGCGCGCATCGACGGCGCGCCCCCCGGCGTGAAAGGGATTTCGCTGTTCATCGTGCCGAAGCTGCTCGTGAACGCGGATGGCTCCCTCGGCGAGCGCAATGATGTGCGTTGCCTGTCCATCGAGCACAAGCTCGGCATCCACGCGAGCCCGACCTGCGTGCTGGCCTTCGGTGAGAAGGCTGGCGCCGTGGGGTATCTGGTGGGTGAGCCCGGCCGGGGCCTCGAGTACATGTTCATCATGATGAACAGCGCGCGGCTGTCGGTGGGCAGTGAGGGCTATGCGGTCGGCGAGCGTGCCTTCCAGCGCGCCGTGGATTGGGCCCGCACGCGCGTGCAGGGCAAGCCGCCGGTCGCCGCCCCCACCGGTCCCGCACCGATCATCAACCACCCCGACGTCAAGCGCATGCTCCTCATGATGAAGTCGCAGGTGGAAGCCTCGCGCGCGCTCATTCTCTATACCGCGTTCCAGTTCGACCAGAGCGTCTACGGCGTGGATGAGGCGGCTCGCAAGGCCGGGCAGGCGCGCGGGGAACTGCTCACCCCGATCGCGAAGGGCTGGTGCACGGAGATCGGCAACGAGGTCGCCGGCATCGGCGTGCAGGTTCACGGCGGCATGGGATTCATCGAAGAGACCGGTGCCGCGCAGTACGTGCGCGATGTGCGTATCACCACCATCTACGAGGGCACCACCGGGATCCAGTCGAACGATCTCATCGGTCGCAAGCTCGCCAAGGATCGCGGCGTGGCGATGGGCGCGTTCATCGCCGACATGGAGCGCGAGCTGCAGGCACTGGCGATCGCGGATGCCGCGGTTGAGACGACGCGCACGGCGGTCCTGGAGTCGGTCGGCTGGCTCAAGGGCGCGACCCAGGCGCTCCTGAAGTCCATGGCCATGCGTCCGGATGCGGGCATGGCCGTGTCGGTGCCTTACCTGCGACTGTGTGGCTACGTGATCGGCGGCTGGCTGCTGGCAAAGTCAGCGGCGCTTGCCGGCGCGAAGGCGCCGGGCAGTGAGCGCGAGTTTTACGCCGCCAAGATCCGCACCGCGGCTTTCTATGCCGCGCACGTGCTCCCCATCGCCCTCGGGCTCGCGCGGGTGATCGACGGCGGGGCTGCCAGCGTCGTGGAAACCGACGCCGCGCTTATCTGACAGTGCGCCGCTGCAGCGGATGAACCGGCGTGAACTGCTGGCAGGAGGCATGAAGATGGCGGCGGCCATGGCCGTTTCTGCGAGCGTTGCCGCCGCGGGCAGCGAAGGATTGCTCAAGCGAAAAATACCCTCGAGCGGCGAGGAGTTGCCGGTCATCGGCCTCGGGACTTCCGGTCCCTTCGAGGTCGGCGAGTCGGCCGCGCAGCGCGCGCCGCTGGCTGAGGTGCTGACGGGCTTTTTTGACGGCGGCGCGCGCCTGATCGACACCTCGCCCATGTACTCGAGCGCCGAGAGCGTGTTGGGTGAACTCCTGACTCCAGCACAGCGCGCGCAGGCCGTGCTCGCGACCAAGGTGTGGACTTCCGGCGCGCGCTCCGGCATCGAACAGATGACGCACTCGGCGGAGCGGCTCAGGACACCGCGCCTCGATCTCATCCAGGTGCATAACCTCCTCGATCTGAAGGTGCACCTGAAAACGCTGCGCGCCTGGAAGGACGCGGGCCGCGTGCGCTACATCGGCATCACGCACTACACAGTGGCTGCGCAGGCGGAACTGGCGCGCGTCATTGCCCGGGAGCCGGTGGACTTCGTGCAGTTCAATTACTCGCCGGTCACGCGCGCGGCGGAGGCGCGCCTCCTGCCGCTCGCCACCGAGCGTGGCGTCGCGGTGCTGGTGAACCGGCCGTTCGAGGACGGCGCGCTGTTCAATGCCGTGCGCGAGCGGCCCCTGCCGCCGTGGGCCAGCGATGTTGATGCGGCGAGCTGGGGCCAGCTGGCGCTGAAATTCATCATCTCGCACCCGGCGGTGACCTGCGTGATCCCGGCCACCGGGAAACTTGCTCATCTGCGCGACAACCTCGGCGGTGGACGCGGGCGGCTACCGGATGCGCGGCAGCGCGAGGCGATTGCCACGGCCCTCAGCTGACTTCTTACGCGGCTGCGCGCGGGGTCGTGCGACCGATGCCCAAGGCGGTGCGCAGGCTGAACACCGCCAGCACCGCCGCAGCCAGCGCATTGATCAGCACTCGCACATCCAGGACGTTGCCGCTGATCGCTCCATAGCCGAGGGCGATCGCGATATGCCCGAGGCATCCGCCAAGACATACCCATGCCAGCGGCCGATCGTGCGGTCGGCCGACGCGCAGCAGGTTAAGCGCCGCCACCAGCAGCGTCGCCAGGGAAGCGGCGAGTGACCACAAGAGCATCTCAGGCGCATGGCGGTAACCCATCCAGGAACCCAGGATGTGCAACAGCGCGCCGAGGATGAGCAGACACGCAAGTCCGCGATCGATGATTTTCACGGAAGTTGTCCTGTTGTTTGTCCGGGGTCGACTATCGCGGCACCCGCAGCTTGAGTGACACGGGTTCATTCAGGTTCTGCAGAAACACGCGCCGCGCTTCCGGCGACAGCGTTCCCCAATTCACCTTGGCAGCATGCAGGCGGCGCAACTGCGCATCGCTCACCTGCGCGCGGGCGCGATTTGTCCCGCGCCAGTTCCCGGGCAGGCGCCGGGTGGCGCCGTGGCGCAACAGATCCACGACCGCGGCGCCGACCTGGCGGTCACGGGTGAGGTCGCTATGGGCAACGCGTGCAAAGTAGCTGCGGGTGCCGCTCAACATGGCGCTCGCGGCCGGCACGGTGCCGTCACCGGCGCGCGTGAGGGTGTAGAGGAAGTCATCGCCACGCCGGGAAATGCCCGTGACCGTCGGCTGACCGACACCCGCGATAGTGATGAAGCGCGCGTCGGGTGGCGCCAGGCGCTCGCGGTCTGCGCGCGCGCCTTCCAGGAGCGCCGTGCGCGGTTGCGGACCTTTGCGCGGCCACGCCGCCGCATCCAACAGCGCTGTGCGCGCGTTCCCCGGGGGCAGCAGGTCGTAGAGGCTCGCGAACGTGCTGTAGACATCGGTGGCGAGCGTTTCCGCGGAGTCCCCGGGCGCCAGTCGCGCCACCTTGCGCACAACGGCGTCCGTGCCGCGCAGCGCCTGCACGGCAGCGTAGGAGCCGTGATTGGGTGTGCCGAGAAGAATCACCCGCTCCACGTTCTGCGTACCGGGCTGCGCGAGGGCCGCGCGGGCCACGAGCCCACCCAGGCTGTGTGCGACCACACTCACGCGCGCCGCGGGGTGTGTGCGCAGGCGCTCGGCGAGGGCGCGCCCGACTTCGGCTGCCGATAACCGCCAGTCGTAGTCAAAGAATTCCGCCGCGAAGCCGCTGGCACGCAGCTGCAATTTCAGTCGCAGGTACGAAAACAACACCGCGCCCAGCGGCACGATGTGCGCCGGCCCGGGGACGCGTAGCGACCGCAGGCGCCCGTGTTGAATGTCGATCGGGTCGATCCAGACGATGTCGTCCGGCAACGGTGGCGGGCGCCGGATTCCAAGCTGCGAACCCATGATGCCCGGCACGATAAGCACCGCAAGCGCAGGGTCGGCTGCCGGGGTGCGTTGCGCACGGCGCGCCAGCGCTGCCAGGCCGCGATATTCCGCGGCGCCGAAGTAGGCGATGAGCTCGAGGGCGTGTGCGCCGCTCGCGAGCCACTCCCCGACCGTGGCGTCGCTCCACGCGAAGCGATCGTAGGGGGTGACGTGATCGAGCGCTGTGTCAGTGGAAATCACGGGAAGCTGGCCGCCGCGAGTCGCTTCAGGTTCCCGGCGCGATCAGTCGGCGTCCAGGGGACGCACGCGGGCTGTGACCGCCACCGTGCCGCCGCCTTCGAGCTGCAGCACGAGCGGCACGCTCTCGCCGACGGCGGGGGTGTGGTTCAGCATGTGCAGCATCACGTGCAAGGCGCCCGGCCTGAGTTGCACACTGGCACCAGCGGGCACGACCAGTCGCTCGACCGGGCGCATGGTGGATCGCCCGTCCTGAATCCTGGACTCATGGATCATCGCGTGCCCGGCGAGCGCCGACTGCACGCCGATCACTGCCACCGCCTGCTTGCCCGGGTTTCGCAGCGTCATATAGGCGGCGGCAACGTCGGCACCGGGCGTGACCCGCACCCAGGCGTTTTCCACGGTAAGCACCGCTGCGGGTGTTTGCGTCGGCGCGTCGGCTTGTGCCAGAAGCGCCCCGAACCCCAACACGAAAATTAATCCGCAGCCAAGCGATGCGCGACGTTTCACGCTGGCGATTATGCCAGACGGGTTTCGGCGCAACCTACTATGATTCCTCGGGCCGCGACGCGTGCGCGGCATACCATGCCCGAGAACACCTCAGCCACACCCGCCCGGCCGCAGTTCACTGCACTCGTGGCGCTGTTTGCCGGCGCGCTCGCGATCGGCGCCTCCGGGATTTTCGTCCGCTTGTCGGAAACCGGCCCGACGGCAACCGCGTTCTGGCGCGGCGCGCTGGCGTTGCCGTTCCTCGCCGCCTGGGTGCTGCTGGAGCGCAGGCGGCGCGCGCCGCAGGTGCCGGCCGCTGCCGCGTCGCTGCGCGAGCCGTTGTTTCTGTGGGCCGGGGTATTTTTTGCGGGCGATCTCGCGTTGTGGCACGCATCGCTCCTGCTCACCTCGATCGCCGCCTCGACGCTGGAAGCAAACTGCGCACCCATTTTCGTAACCCTGGCAGCCTGGGCGCTGTGGGGTGAGCGCCCGCGCCTGGGGTTTGTGCTGGCGCTCGCCGGCGCTTTTTGCGGCATGCTGCTGATCCTGACGCCGAAGCTCGGCGCCGGAGGCCACGCGCTGCTTGGCGATGCGCTTGGCCTCGGCACGGCGTGCTTCTACGCCGCCTATATTCTCGCGGTCTCGCGCCTGCGGACCCGGCACGGCACCGCCATCGTCATGTTGAACACGACGCTGGTGTTTACCGTGTTGTTGCTGCCGCTCGCCCTGGGTCAGAAGTTCCTGCCTGACACCCTGCATGGCTGGCTGCTGCTGGCCGGCTGCGCACTGTCGGCGCAGGTCATCGGTCAGAGCCTGATCGCGTACGCGCTCGCGCATCTGCCGGCTACCTTCAGCGCGGTGGGCTTGTATGTGCAGGTTATCGCGGCGGCTCTTTACGCGCGTCTGTTGCTGGACGAGCGTCTGACGCCGCTGCAACTGGCCGGGGGTCTGGTCGTGCTGATCGCGATTGCGCTGGCGCGCGGCTCTCAGGCGCCGCGCGCATCGAGCCAGTCGAGCGCGCCACGCCACAGCGAATCGCGGTGACGTTCCGAGAAAAATCCCTGGTGGCCGATACGGCGGGCGCCGACCTCCCGGGGCGCGGTGCAGCGCCGCTCGATGCGCGCATGCGGGTAGGATTGCAGCAGCGCATCCACCGCGGCCGGCGTGGCGATGGGATCGTCGGCGAACGCCCAGTTCAGCACCGGCTCGCGCACGGCAGCGAAATGTGCGGCCCGCAGCGCCGGGTCGAGGTCCGGACCTAAGTACTGCGGGCGCAGGCACCAGGCGCGCCATTGCTCGAACACGCCCCGGGGAAGTGACTCTCCGCGCCACAGTGCGCCGTGCGGCAGGTAGCCGTGGCGCCGGATCGCCAGCGGTCCGTAGACCTTCCACAGCAACAGGGCCAGGTAGCGGAACGGCACGCGCTGCCGCCGCCAGTAGCCCGTCGAGGCGGCGATCATCACGTGCGCGCGGGCGCGGTTCGCCATGCAGCCCACGAGCTGCCCGCCGACGCTGTGCCCGAGCGTGAACAATGGCGAGCCGGCAAACCGGGCGGCCAGGAAATCCAGCGCGGCGGGCATATCCAGGAGCCCCCAATCGCTCATGCGCGCGTTTTCCGTCGCGAGCGCGGCGGGTGCCGAGGCGCCGATGCCGCGGTAGTCATACACCAGCGTGTGATAGCCGCGCCCGGCGCAGTAGACCGCGAACTTCAGGTAGAACTCGCGTGGAAAGCCGGTCGCGCTGTTAACGACCAGTGCGCCGCGCGCCGCGGCCGTTGGAATCGGCGCCGCCGGTACCAGCAGTCCCGCCAGGACCCGGCCGTCGCGCGCGCTGAAGGTGACCGGCTGCGGCGGTGGCGGCCCTGCCTGGCCGCCCGTCACAGCGCGTGTTCCGTGATGACCCGGCACACGGCCTCAATCGCCATCGGGCGCGCCGTGCTCTTGCGCCACAGCGCGCCGATATGACGAGTGGGCGCGGGCGCTGCGAACGGACGGACGGCCACCCCGCGCGCGTTGCCCCACGCGCCACGGCTCGCCAGCATCGGCAGCAGGGTCACCCCGGCACCCGTGGCCACCATGTGACGCAGGGTTTCCAGGCTGGTGGCGCGAAAGTCCTGCGAATCCCTGGTGCCCACGCGACTGCAGATCTCGAGCGCCTGGTCGCGCAGGCAGTGGCCGTCCTCGAGTAGCAGTAAGGTCTCGCCTTTCAGGTCCGCCACGCGCAGCGTCTTTCTGGTGGCGAGCGCGTGGTGCTCGGGCAGCGCCACCGTGAAGGGCTCGTTGTAGAGCTCACGGGCGTCGCAGCCCGGGGCCTCGAGCGGCAGCGCGAGAATGCCAACGTCGAGCTGTCCGGCCTGCAGTTTCTCCAGCATCGGCGCCGTCTGGTACTCGTACAAACGTAACTCAAGGCGCGGCAGGGCTTTGCGCAGCGCCGGCGCCACCCGCGGCAACAGATACGGGCCGATGGTGGGCAGCAGCGCCACGCGCAGCTTGCCGGCGAGCGGATCGCGGTGACTGCGCGCCAGCTGCACCACTTCCTCGCTCGCCTCGAGCATGCGCCGCGCCCGCGTCACGATCTCCTGGCCGGCGGGGGTGAGCGTGACGTTGTTGGGCGCGCGCTCGATGAGCTGCACGCCCAGGTCCTGTTCGAGTTTTTTCAGCTGCGCGGACAGGGTCGGCTGGCTGACGAAACAGCGCGCCGCGGCCCGGCCGAAGTGGCGTTCATCCGCCACCGCCACCAGGTAGCGCAGGTCTTTGAGCTTGAGGTCCATGGGTTGCCGATATAGTAAATCTATCGGAATCATGAAATCAATCGATTGGAATGATGGAAGACTCACCGCCATCATCACCTGCATCCCGCGAGGGCCATTGGTTTCAGGACATTCAAGGAGTCCCAAGGCATGTCAGGCGTCGGTCATCGGTTTCCGCAGTTCGCACTCACGGGCGTCGTGTCCAACGACGTCGCCAACGCGTTCCAGTCCTTCACCCATGAGAGCTTCCCCGGCAAGTGGCGGGTGGTGTTCTTCTGGCCCAAGGACTTTACCTTCGTGTGTCCCACCGAGATCGCCGCCTTCGGCAAGCTCGAGAAGGAG
>Ga0210394_10005566_pt1 | contig 14065 bp, 15 predicted proteins | sample IncBWC12MmetaG_FD_160121 | JGI IMG/M metagenome (GOLD analysis project Ga0210394, IMG submission 160121) | Forest soil microbial communities from Barre Woods Harvard Forest LTER site, Petersham, Massachusetts, United States - Inc-BW-C-12-M | ecosystem: Environmental > Terrestrial > Soil >...
TGGCTAGGCCATCCCTTATGGTCAGGTCACCCCTGAAGGACCGTACCCGTGAGCTTCACGATACCGCCCGGTGCCAATGGCATTCTGCCCGACCGCATGATCGCGGCGATGGCGGACGCCGGGCTGATCCTGCCGGCCTATCCGTTTGTCGAGAGCCAGATTCAGCCGGCCAGCCTCGATCTGCGTCTTTCCGACATCGCCTATCGGGTGAGGGCGAGCTTCCTGCCGGGGCCCGGCGCCACGGTGGCCGAACGCATCGACGAGCTGAAGCTGCACGAGATCAGCCTTTCCGACGGCGCCGTGCTGGAGACGAACTGCGTCTATATCGTGCCGCTCCTGGAGTCGCTCGCTTTGCCGCCGGAAATTGTCGCGGCCGCCAATCCCAAGAGTTCGACCGGACGGCTCGATGTGTTTACCCGCGTGATCGCCGATGGCACGCGACGGTTCGACATGATCGGCGCGGGTTACCACGGCCCGCTCTATGCCGAGATCAGCCCAAAGACCTTTCCGGTGCTGTTGCGCGAGGGCTCGCGGCTCAGCCAGGTACGCTTTCGCACCGGCGATGCGATCCTCAACGCCGAGGAACTCGACGCGCTGCATGTTCTGGAGCGGCTGGTCGATGTGGACAAGGCCGATCTCGCCAACGGCGTGGCGCTAAGTGTCGATCTCTCCGGCGAGAACGCCAAGGGCTTCGTCGGCTATCGCGCCAAGCGACACACCGGCGTGGTCGATATCGACCGTCGTGGCGGCTATGCGATCGGTGAGTTCTGGGAGGCCATCGCCGCGCGACCCGACGGCAGTCTCATTCTCGATCCCGGCGAGTTCTACATTCTGGCCTCGAAGGAGGCCGTGCAAGTGCCCCCGGACTATGCCGCGGAAATGGTGCCGTTCGATCCGCTGGTGGGTGAATTCCGCGTGCACTACGCGGGCTTCTTCGACCCCGGCTTCGGATATGCCGGTGCCGGCGGCAAGGGCTCGCGTGCGGTGCTGGAAGTACGTTCCCGCGAGGTGCCGTTCATTCTCGAACATGGCCAGATCGTCGGCCGCCTTGTCTACGAGAAAATGCTGGCGCGGCCGCAATCCATTTACGGTCAGCGCATCGGCTCAAACTACCAGGCCCAGGGCCTGAAGCTCTCCAAGCATTTTCGAACCTGATCGCAACGATCCGCGCTACTTGACGCGGCGCAGCAATTTGGCTTGTTCCGGCGAGATGCGACTTTCGGATGCCGTGCGCTGATTGTAGCATCTCATCTATAATGAACCGCTAGAAAGCGGTTTGCGTGGGCGCGGGAACAACCAAAAGGGGACAATTCAATGGCTATGGCAGTTACACACGGGGGATTATCCGAATCCGACCATAGTGCGCAGTTGCGCAAGGCGGTCATCGCATCGACCATCGGCACCGCCATCGAGTGGTATGACTTTTTCCTCTATGGCACTGCTGCCGGCCTGATCTTTGGCAAGCTCTACTTTCCCAACGAGGATGCGCTGACGGCGACGCTGGCGGCCTTCGGCACCTATTTCATCGGCTTTGTCGGGCGCCCGATCGGTGCGGCGATATTCGGTCACTACGGCGATCGGATCGGCCGCAAGGCGACGTTGATCGCCACCCTTTTGTGCATGGGTATCGCGACCTTCCTGATCGCGTTCGTGCCCACGTACTCTTCCATCGGCATCTGGGGCGCGGTCATCTTGACCGTGCTGCGGATGCTTCAGGGCATCGGCGTGGGCGGCGAGTGGGGTGGATCGGTACTGCTGGCGATGGAATGGTCGCGCACCCATGGTCAACGCGGGCTGGTGGCATCCTGGCCGCAATTCGGCGTGCCGTGCGGCCTGTTCCTGTCCAACCTTGCCGTTCTTGCATTCAGCCAACTCACCGGCGACCAGTTCGTCACCTGGGGCTGGCGGCTTCCTTTCGCTCTCTCGATCGTTCTCGTGGGCGTCGGACTGTGGATTCGTCTCGGCATCCTCGAGACGCCGGTGTTCCAGCAGCTTCTGGACGACAGGAAGATCGAGAAGGCTCCCGTTATCGAGGTCTTCAGGAAGCATCCGAAGGAGATCTTGCTGTCGGCCTTGTTGCGGATGTCCGAGCAGGCGCCGTTCTATATCTTTACCGCATTCATCTTCGCCTACGCGGTCGGCACCCTGAAAATGTCGCGCGATCTGATCTTGATGGCGGTGCTGGTCGCCTCTTGCGTCTCGTTCGTCACCATTCCGCTATCGGGCCACATCTCCGACCAGATCGGGCGCAGGAAGATGTACCTGATCGGCGCGGCGACGGTGGGCGTGTTCGGCTTCCTCTATTTCGGAATGGTGGACACCGCATCTCCATTATTGGTGTTCATCGCGATCGTGTTGTCGCTGATCCCGCATGACATGCAATACGGTCCGCAGGCGGCCTTGATCGCGGAAGCCTTTACGCCGCGGCTGCGCTACAGCGGGGCTTCGCTCGGCTACCAGCTCGCCTCGATCATCGCCGGCGGCCCGGCGCCCCTGATCGCAACGGCGCTGTTCGCCCACTATCACTCCGGCTATGCGATTTCCATCTACATCGCTGCCTGCGCGGTCATAAGCCTTGTCGCGGCCTCGTTCATGCCGGACTACACCGGCAAGGACATTTCGGTCGAGTATGATGCCTGACGCGGCAAGGCGCCCAGGCTGATCGAGACCCAATTCCGCAATGATGAGACGCGCGAAATGCGCGGCTCATCATGCGGGTCGGTTCATCGCCCGGCCGATTTGGCTGCCGGCGTCACGCGCCAGACCGCGTTGCCGACGTCGTCGGCCACCAGGAGCGCGCCTTTCTTGTCAATGGCAACGCCCACGGGCCGCCCCTGCGCTTCGCCATCCTCGCTGAGGAATCCGGTCAGCACGTCCCTCGGCTTGCCTGAGGGCATGCCGTTGGCGAAGGGCACAAAGATCACCTTGTAGCCCGATCGCGGTTTGCGATTCCACGAGCCGTGCTGGCCGACAAAGGCCCCATTGGCCATCCCGGACGGAAACAGATTGCCGGTGTTGAACGCAAGCCCAAGCGACGCCGTATGCGCGCCAAGCGCATAATCCGGCGCGATCGCTTTCGCCACGAGGTCGGGACGCTGCGGCTGGACGCGGGTGTCGACATGCTGGCCGTAATAGCTGTACGGCCAGCCGTAAAATCCGCCCTCCTTTACCGAGGTCATATAGTCGGGCACGAGATCGTTGCCGAGTTCGTCGCGTTCATTGACGACGACCCATAGCGCGCCGCTCTGCGGCTGCTATGCCGGGCCGTTCGGATTGCGCAGGCCCGAGGCGAACACCCGCCACTTGCCGGTTAAGCGATCGACTTCGAGCACGGCGGCGCGATTGGTCTCGGCCTCCATGCCGTTTTCGCCGATATTGCTGTTGGAGCCGACGGTCGCATAAAGCTTTGATCCATCGCGGCTGGCGACAAGGTCTTTGGTCCAGTGATGGTTGAGGGGTCCCGCAGGCAGGTCCACCAGCTTGACGCCCGGCGCGGTGATCCTGGTATCGCCGGAATGGTACGGGAATTTCAGGATTGCGTCGGAATCGGCGACATAGAAGTCGTTGCCGACCAGCGCCATGCCGAACGGCGAATTCAAGCCCTCGATGAAAACCGTCCTGGTTTCGGCGATGCCGTCGCCATTGGCATCGCGCAACAGCGTGATGCGGTTGGCGCTTACCGTGTCGGCGCCGGCGCGGCCCATGACCATTTTCGTGATCCAGCCCTTGAAGCCCTTGGTCTCTTCGGGCCTGTCGGGCGCGTTGGTCTCGGCCACCAGCACATCGCCGTTCGGCAGGACGTAAAGCGTGCGCGGGTGATCGAGCCCGGTGGCAAACGCGTTAACGGCCATCCCATTGGCGGCGACCGGCTTGTGGCCTTCCGGCCAACCGATCGCCTTGGCGACATTGACCGTGGGCAATAGCGCACTTTCCGGCGCCGGCAGCGCGGGTGAGGGTCCGAAGGTTTGCTCGGCGGCCGCCGTTTCCTGTTCGTTGCAGGCGGCAAGCGGGAGCGCCAGGCCCATGACGCAGATGGCGAGCAAAAGATTGTTGAGAAGCAGAACGGGTTTGCGCATGCTGGTCCCTCGCTGATGGCGGTACAATACGAGAAGCCGGAACATATTCACAGCACTACCCATGAATTTCGCGTGACATCGATGCGCCAACGTGACAACGCGACTTGACCGGTGTGAGAGAAAAAATGACGGGAATGCATCAGAGCGCGCAGGAAGTCGAATGGCAGCGATGGCGAGCCGTCGCCGAACTCTATCATGCCTATTTCACTGGACTCATCCTCACGGTGGTGACGCGACGCGGAACGCATGATGCCGCGGAGTTCGTGTTCCGGGTGTTTCGCCGCCAGCAACAGGAGCGCTTCCTGCCGGGTTTGCAAAAGCTCGGCCTCAGCCACCTGCCGCCGGCAGTGGCGGCCGCGCAATACCACTATCTTTCCAACTGGATCGGCGGCGTTTGCGTCGAATACATGTACGAGTCCGACCGCAAGGCCTGGATCCGCTATCCGCCACCGCGATGGATCTGGAAGGGAACCGCGATCTGCGGCGTGCCCGGCGAAGTCTCGCGCGCGATGCTGCGAGGCTGGCATGCCAACAACGGCGTGTCGCTCGGCAATCCCAGGCTCGGCTTCGTCTGCACCAAACAGAGCGTGGATGGCCAGGACGGGTTGGAGGGTTATTACTGCGAATACGACCACGCGCTCGAGGTCGAGCAGCGGCTGGTGTTCGCGCGTCACCTCGAAGCGCCGCTGTTCGATCCCGCCACCGCGCCGTCGTTGCCGGTGGCGAGTTGGCCGAAGCCGCGGCTTGAAAAGGCCTATCGGAATTACGCCATGGAATATGTTCGGACCGCTGCACCCGTGATGGTGCAGCTGTTCGGACCCGAGGAAGCGGGCCACCTGCTGCATCTCACCGGCAAGTTGATCGGCATGCAGTATTTCGACGAGACTGCGCGTTGCTTTTCCGCCGACAGGGGAAGCGCTGCGGCTTTCGCAGCGTTTCTGCACGCGCTGCTGGAAGCGCAAGGCGATTCGGCCGACATCGTCCGCTCGGGCGGCACCGTCGAAATCAGCCAACCAACATGGAAGCTGATGTCGGACGTTACCGATTACCACCCGGCCTGCGCCGGGGTGCTGCAGGGAATGTGCGAGGGTCTCGCGGCCGGTTGCGGCCGGCGCATTGGCGTGACCATGAGCGCGTCGGCCGGCGGGCCGCCGTTCATCTGGTCGATCGGCTGATCGGATCCCCGCGCCACATTGATAGCGATTTATTTGAGCAGGCGGCCCATGCGCCGGACGCACTGGCGTCGCCGCGGATCGGTGCTAGGACACGACGAGGTTCCGCATTGGATCGGGTGGCCGCGCGGGAGAGGGAATGTCCGATATTGCAGGTGCCGCGATTGCTGGAGCCGACGACGAGCTTCCGGCGCTGAGCAATGCGCTGATTGACGCCCCGATCCTGCCCACGTTGTTGCGGCTCGCCTGGCCGAACGTGATCGCGCTCAGCGCGGGCACCTGCGTGGTGATTGCCGAGACCTCTTATATCGGCCGGCTCGGCGTTGAGCCGCTGGCGGCGATGGCGCTGGTGTTTCCGTTCGTGATCCTCACCATGACGATGTCCGGCGGCGCGATGGGTGGTGGGGTCGCGTCGGCGATCGCACGCGCGCTCGGTGGCGGCGATACCGACCGTGCATCGACGCTTGCCACGCACGCTCTGCTGATCGGCATCTGCTTTGGGCTGACATTCATGCTCGGCATGCTGATCTTCGGCCCTCGGCTGCTGGAATTGCTCGGCGGCCGCGGCAATGTGCTGGCGAACGCCACCGCTTACGCGCAGGTCTTTTTCGGCGGCGCGGTTCTGCCATGGTTGATGAATTCGATGGCGGGAATCCTGCGCGGCACCGGCAATATGCGGCTGCCCTCGCTGATGATCCTCTGTCAGGCGGCGCTCCAGATCATTTTCGGCGGCACGCTCGGTCTTGGGCTTGGTCCGATTCCGCAATTCGGCATGCGCGGTGTTGCGGCCGGAACGCTGATGGCTTTCCTGATCAGCACGTCTGTCATGGCCTGGTACATCTTTTCCGGGAGGGCGCGGGTCGTCCCCAAGATCAGCGGCGTTCGGATACGATGGGCGATGCTCGCCGACATTCTCAAAGTAGGTCTGGTCTCGTGCTTCTCGCCATTGCAGTCGGTGCTGACCATCAGCATCTTCACGCACATGCTGGCGGGCTTCGGCACGGAGATCCTCGCCGGTTACGGCATCGGCTCGCGGCTTGAGTTCATGCTGACGTCGGTCGCATTCGCGTTTGGAATCGCCTCGGTACCAATGGTCGGGATGGCGATCGGTGCGGAACGGATTGCGCGCGCGCGACGGGTTGCCTTGACCGCCGGCCTTCTCTCGTTCGTTTCGGTCGGTGTGATTGCCACGTTCATCGCAATCTTCCCCGACGTCTGGGTCAATATCTTCACGGACGACCCAAATGTGCGCGCCACCGGCCGGCAATATCTGTCGACGGCGGCACCGATGTACGCATTCATCGGGCTTGCGATGTCGATGTATTTTTCCTCGCAAGGCGCGGCCAAGGTGCTCGGACCGGTGCTGGCACAGAGCGCCCGGTTGTTGTTTATCGCGCTCGGCGGCTGGTGGCTGTCGAGGCATCATGCTCCCGCCGCGGATTTTTTCGTGTTGGCCGCGGCTTCGATGGTCCTGCTCGGCGTTCTGTCCGCCGCAAGCGTGATCCTGACGCGATGGGGGCCGAGGGGCGGGGCCATCGCGCCCGTTCGCCCAGTCCTATCCGGAGCGCTCGACTAGCAATGCGCGCGCGTCAGGAGTGCCGCCGGTGATGCCGGCGGCCGTGTCCGCCGCCGAAATGGGCCATCTGCATCAATTGCGGAATCATGCTCATCATCTCGCCGCCGCCTCCGCCGCCGAGCATGCCCATGACGTCGCCGCCACCCGTGCCGATGCCGTAACCTTCAGGCGCAAAGCCCGCACCGCCGCCGAAGCCACCGGGGATTCCACCACCGCCAACCATGCCACCGAAGCCACCGCCGCCGTCCATCATCTGGCTCATCATCGGCCCCATGGTCCGCATCATCATGGCAAAGCGCTTCTTGCCCATCTTCGCCTTCATCATCTCGAGCATCGGCGCCATCTGGGTCATCATGTCGCCGCCGCCGCTACCGCCAAATCCGGGGATCTGGGCCTTGGCCGGCGCGGAGGCGAAAGCAAGCGCCAGAAGCAGTGCCGCGGCGGCGCATACTACCTTGCGAGCTCCAATCATGGTTTTGTCCTCTATGCGTAGTCCGCGGAAGCGGAACAAACCGGACGCATCATGGAGGCTTAGGCGGCGGTGGGCGCCGGTTCTGTGAGAAAGATCACATTGGTGGAGTGGATTTGACATTCGCTTCCCACCCAGCGGCATCGCGGCCCAACGCCTTCTGCATCGCGAGCACGCCCTGATCCATCTGGCCCGAGATATAGGGCGCGATTTCATTGGGCAACACGTCGACGATCCAGATCATGCGACTGCGCGTTGGCCCATCGCCGACCACCTGCACCGACGCGCTGTAATGTTGCACGCGCTCGCTGATGATCGCATAGGCGAGCCGCCGCCGCGCCTCGTCGCAATCGACAAATAACTCGCGCGCGACCATGCCGTTGTGGAAGGTCACGATGCGGGCGTCACCGTCCAGACGCGCGTCGGTCACAAAGCCCGGCGCCAGTCTGTGCACCGCGCCGAAATCGCGCACCGCCGCCCAGACGTCTTCGGGTAGCGCGTCGATTGGGATGTCCTTGTGGATGGAAGCCATGGGGTGGGGTCCTTTGTTGAACGTCATTCCGGGGCGATGCGAAGCATCGAACTACGATGTGCAATTGCACATCGGAGAACCTCGAGATTCCGGGTCTGGTCCTTCGGACCATCCCGGAATGACGGTGGCGTTGGATGCGACACTACGCACACACCGCCTCGACATTGTTGCCATCCGGGTCGATCAGGAACGCGGCGAAATAGGTCGGGCTGTAATCGGCCCGCGGCCCGGCGGCGCCATTGTCACGGCCGCCGGCTTTCGCGCCCTCGCTGTGAAATTTTCGGATCGCGGCGTGATCGGGGGCGCGAAACGCAATGTGGGCGCCGGCGACCGGCCCGTTGTGCCGATAGAGCCACAGCGCCGGCTCGCCCTTGGGTCCAAATCCCGCGCCGTTGTCGTCGCGGGAGCACAGGACATAGCCGAGCGGCGCGAGCGCCGCCGTGTAGAAACGCACGCTGGCGTCGAGATTGCCGACTTTGATGCCGATATGGTCGTACATGGTGGCCTCCATTCAATGCGCGGGTTCCAAACCCAGCGAAACAAGGAGACGACCTTAGTCAGTGCAGCGCTGGCCGATCTTGGAGAATCTTGCGCTTTCCCCGCGAGGCCTTCCGGAAGGCGCGCGGGGAGACGCCGGCCGCACGGTGGAAGGTCCGTACAAAATTTGAAAGATCGCCGAAGCCGACATCGTAGGCGACGTCGGTGATGGCGATATCCTCGTCCGCCAACAGACGTGCCGCGTGACGCAGCCGCGCGCGCACCAGATATTGATGCGGCGTGACGCCGAGCACGTTGGCGAACAGGCGCAGGAAGTGGAACGGGCTGATCCCGGCCTGGCGTGCGGCGGCGTCGAGGTCGATCTGCCGTTGCGAATTCGCATCGATCCAGAGCGCGGTTTCAACCGCGCGGCGGCGGTCGCGCGCCTTGATCTCTATGGGGCGGCGCGGGCGTCCCGATACCACCTCGACAAAGCGGCTGGCGAATAGTTGACCGGCCTCGTCGAGGCTGACGTCGCAGCGCGCGTCGGCTGCCGCCTGCGCAAGCTCGCCGAGCACCATCAATTCGGGCAGCGGCGGCGCGGCGCCGACTCGCCACGCCCGCGAATGGTCTCCGGTCATGTCAACCAATTCAGCGCTCAGGAAGAATGACAGGCACTCATCGCCGCAGACGTGATCGTGGGTGCAGATATATTCGTCGCCGGGAAACCCAACCAGAACCGATCCCGCCACCAGCTCGAAACTGCGGCCGCGGGTTTTGCATCCGAAGCTCCCCTTGCGCACGTAGGAGACGGAGTGGCAGCGATACTGTTCGACGAACGGTTTGTCGTCCGGCCCGGCGCTGCAGCGGAAATCGGACACCGAGATCGCCGGGCGTTGCAGAAGCGTCGTTCGGTTCATGGTGTGAAATTTAGCTGGACAGCCGCGGCGGAGCAACGGGCAGCAACACGTCAAACAGGGTCTTGCTGCTCGGGCAGGCGGTGCCCTCGATCGAGAGCAGCCGGCGCTTGGAGATCGTCCCGCCATGCGGGGAAATCTTGTCGGCGTAACTTCCCGGTTCGAGCACGCGATGACAGGGAACAATGATCACAAAGGGGTTACGGGCGATTGCCTGAGCCACCGCGTGCACGGCGCCGGAGGCCCCGAGCCGCGCCGCGATCTCGTCATAGGTAACGGTTGCGCCGCGCGGAATTCCGCGCGCGATCTGATAGACGCGCTGGTTGAAGGCGTGAATGCCGGTCATGTCGAGCGTGACCTCGGAGAAATCGCAAGCCTCGGCGCGCAGCAGTGCGCCGATGCCCTCGATCGCGATCTCGATGTTCGGCGGCGGACGCATTTCGCGCGCGTCGGGATAGAGGTGAAACAGCCGCTTGCGGGTTTCGATCTCGCGGGCTTCGGGAAGTTGCACGCCGACAATGCCCGCATAACCCCATGCGATGCCGCATCGGCCGATCGCCGTGTCGAATATGGTGTACGCCCGCCCCGACATACGATGTATCCCCGAACGCATCATAGCACTGTCACAATCGGCCGCACTTAAAAAATTTTGGATTCCGTTAAGGCGAGATGACCGCGGCGGCTTCGACCAATTGGGGATTAGAGCGTGACGGGTTTTGAGTGGTGTCGTTCGGGGGGTTCACCTCTGCCCTGCGGGGAGAGGTCGATTTGCGCAGCAAATCGGGTGAGGGGCCACCCTCACCCCAGCCCTCTCCCAACGGGAGAGGGGGCAAACCTCCGCTGCCGCTGCTGCTCAACCTAATCGCATCCCACTCTAGCGGTCAGCTCTCGGTGGCCCCTTTGATGGAAATGCCCATCGCCGCCCGCATCACGGCTGCGACCATTTGATCATGGGTCAAGGGCTCGTACATGAACGGCCTGAAGCGGCCGACATGGTCCAGGGCCAGGAAGCCGTGGGTGGTCGAGGTCATGATGATGGTGCGCACCTTGACCTCGGTCTCGTCGGCGTCGGGATAGGCGCCGGCCACCAGCTCCCAAACAAGGCGGTAGGATTTCTGCGCTGGTGCCAGCAGCACCTCCGGTGGAGGATCGCGGTTCAAGAGGTTGCTCTCGAACATCAGCCGGTAAAGACCGGGCCGCTGCGTTGCAAAATCGTAGAAGGCGCGGCCCCCAGCGCGTAAGCGCGCGCGGCCATCGCCTGAACCGGCAAGGGCGGCCTCGTACAGCGCGACCAGGTCATCAAATCCCCGCGCCGCAACGGTCGCCAGCAGCGCGTCGCGGTCGGCGAAGTGCCGATAGGGCGCCGCGCGCGACACGCCGAGCGATTGCGCGAGATCGCGCAGCGATACCGCCTCCGCGCCCCCCCTTTCGACCAGCTTGAGCGCGGCGTCGACAAGGGCCTGGGCGAGATGGCCGTGATGATAGGTCGATTTGCTCATTCTTTGATGTTGACACAGCTTACATTTAAGCGCAATGTGAGCGGTGACAACATAGGAGCCCGTCATGATCCAACTCCCCGTCAAATTCGCCCGAATGGGACTAACTGCCCTGTTTGCCGGCGCGCTACTGTGCGCCGTCGCCAGCCGCGTCGACGCTGCCGAGGTCGGTTTCACCGAGCTGACGATCGCCAATGGGGCCGAGAAGCCGCTGGTGGTCGGGGTCTGGTACCCGACGGGCGCGATAGCCCAGGCGCATCCACTCGGCGCCTATGTTCAGACGGTGGCGCCGGACGCGCCGGTTCTGGGCGAGCATCTGCCGCTGATCGTGATGTCACACGGCAATGGCAGCACCTACCGAAACCACTACGACACAGCGATGACGCTGGCGAAGGCCGGCTTTGTCGCCGCTTCCGTCAGCCACACCGGCGACACCCATGACGATCAGAGCCGCGCGGTCTACGTCATGGATCGCCCGCAGCATATTCACCGGCTGATCGATTACATGCTTTCCGAATGGTCGGATCGCGCGCGTCTCGACGCCGGCCGGATCGGCGTGTTCGGCTTTTCGATCGGCGGCTTCACCGCGCTGGTCGCGGCCGGCGGCGTCCCTGATCTCCGCCTCGCCGAGGCGCACGCCCGCGCGCATCCAGACTATTACGATGCCCAGGTGGCCAAGCGCAGCGGCATGAGCGAGGAGGATCTGGCGGCATTTCGCGCCAAACTGTCGAGCGTGACCTGGGTGCATGATCCGCGCATCAAGGCCGCGGTGGTCGCAGCGCCCGCGCTCGGTTTCACCTTCACCCGCGAAAGCTTGAAAGACGTCAGCATTCCCGTGCAGCTCTGGCGCGCCGCGGATGACCACATCCTGCCGCATCCGGATTATGCCGAAGCGGTCCGCATCACGCTGCCGAGCCCGCCGGAATTTCATCTGGTCGACAATGCCGACCATTTCGACTTCCTCGCGCCCTGCACTGATCTGCTGCGGCAAGTCGCCCCCGTGATCTGCGTCTCCCGCCCGGGCTTCGACCGCACCGCATTCCACCAGACCTTCAATGCCGAGGTGGTGCGGTTCTTTGAAGAGAAATTGTCCGTGGGAGCTTCGCATTAGAGCTTCATGAGATCGGTTGAGTTGGAGGCGCGGCGGCGGCCCCGCTTCTCCCCTCTCCCCGCCCTTCTTCGCGGGGAGAGGGTTGGGGTGAGGGGCTCTATCGGCAAAATCGCCTCGTGGAGAGTCCCTCCTCACGCGGCGCTCACCCGGAAGACCGCAATTAGCCGGCGGTTGCACAGCAATTGCCCCACAACCGGCATCCGAGCATCTTTGGACCTTTTGCAAAAAATGCTAGGGCTGCTCTCCGGATTCGGGGGTGCAACATGGCAGGCGTGAACCGTTGGGTTGTATTGATCCTTGCATTGGCAACGCTGGCATTCTTGGCGCAGGGGACGACAGCGCTTGCGCAGGCAGGCTCGACCGGGGGCTCCATCGGAAAGACCGATAAGTCGATTTCGGGAGGCGAGCCGGCGCCAGCTCCACGTCAAGCGGTAACCAAGCAAACGAGTGCGCCAAAGCCTCAAGCGACCGCTCGCTATGTCGGCTGTTTCAAGGATCAACAGAAAAGCTGGCTGGCTCCTGCCAGTACGGAGGGCCGCGATGTGAATGGCTTCTTCACCAATGACTCCGGCATGACTTCAGCGCGCTGCATTTCAGTCTGTCGCAGTCAGGGCTTTAAATATGCCGGCACCCAAGACTCCACCCAATGCTTTTGCGGAAATGCCTATGGCCGCAGCGGCGCGGCGAGCAATTGTAACGAGGCATGCGGCGGCAATCCCGCAGAAATGTGCGGCGGGAATTGGGCCAACAGTATCTATCGCGTGCAGTAAAGGATTTTGCGCAGCGAAATCCGATCGCTGATTTCTTGCTTCACTTCAGCAGGCATCCGATGTTGCCTTTGGCACTTTTCGGAAGTGTCAGCCTCAATACGCAATATCCGCTTCCGGGTTGATACCACTCGAAGCTTGGGTGATTTCCTCATGGATCGGCGGCGCAACGCGGCTTGCCGCGTAACGCGGGAGCGGTCTATAAAACGGGGAGAGGGCCGTCAGCCGTCCCCACGAGGGCCTACATAAATCGAAGCAGCTTACCGTTTAAGTCTTTGATTTGCGGGCGTAGTTCAATGGTAGAACGGCAGCTTCCCAAGCTGCATACGAGGGTTCGATTCCCTTCGCCCGCTCCAGCCCCCTGATCCTTCAACATTTCGTGTGATGCCCCGATCCCGGTGGCCCGGTCCCAGGTCGCGCGTAACAAGCGCGATTCCGTCGCGAAGAAGGGTGAGCCGACAGTTAAGGAGAACCGTCATGCTCTCGCGCCTTGTCATGTCCATCGGATTGATCGCGGGTCTAGCTCCCGCGACAAGCCTCGCCGCGGAGCGGCCTGTCGTGGTCGAGTTGTTCACCTCGCAGGGTTGCTCGTCCTGTCCGCCGGCGAACGCTTATCTGAACGAATTGTCGAAAGGGCGGCGCGACGTGCTGGCGCTCGCCTTCCACGTCACCTATTGGGACCGTCTGGGCTGGAAGGATCCGTTCTCGCTGGAAGCGGCCACCCAGCGCCAGGACGTGTATGGCCACCGCTTCGGCGACGGCTCCTACACGCCGGAGATCGTCGTCGATGGCGCCACGAGTGCGGTCGGCTCGGATCGCAGCGATGTCGGTTCCGCAATCGAGAACGCCAAGCGCAATGGCCGCACTGCGGCTGCCGTCAGCGTGACCAAGAACGGCGAGCAGGTGTCGATCGAGGTCGGCGCCGGCAGCGGCAATGGCCGCATCCTGCTGATCGGCTTTGACCACGAACATACCACCGCGATCGGCCGCGGCGAAAACGGCGGGCGCACGCTGACGGAAGCCAATGTGGTCCGCTCGATCCGCTCCGTCGGCCAATGGTCGGGAAGTGCGCTGCGCATCAGCGAGCGATTCCCGGAAGGGCAGGACGTCGCGGTCGTGCTGGAAGCGCCCGACGGCCGGATCATCGGCGCAACGCGGCTTGCCAACGGCGGATCGACCTGAGCGGCCTGATTGGAAAAGCCCTTAGGGCGAATTAGCCGGAGGCGTAATCCGCCGCCGCAGCATAACGGCGGATTACGCTGACGCTAGTCCGAACTTCTGCGCACCATCCCGGAATGACGAATAGGACTTGACACGCACCTCGCTGCGCCTTCACGCGCGGCCAGCTGATTTGCCCGTCGTGTCAATCTGCCGCAACCCGACGGCGTTGCGCATCAGCCCAAATCGAATCCATAACTGCCGCCATCCCGGCCCTACTAACGAGGGGCGTCGCGACCGTCACGAACGTTGGG
>Ga0210394_10005567_pt1 | contig 14063 bp, 19 predicted proteins | sample IncBWC12MmetaG_FD_160121 | JGI IMG/M metagenome (GOLD analysis project Ga0210394, IMG submission 160121) | Forest soil microbial communities from Barre Woods Harvard Forest LTER site, Petersham, Massachusetts, United States - Inc-BW-C-12-M | ecosystem: Environmental > Terrestrial > Soil >...
AATCGAGAGGCCGCGGCGTACTGGATCACCCGCTTTCGCGGGTGATGACAGCCACTTATGGAGCCAAACCGATTGTCAGTATCCACACTAATTCAACCTCCGTCCCCCCTCCGTCACCGCGTCCAGGAAGGCCCCCGCCTCGCGGTTGAGAAACTCCACGTCGGCAGGGATTGCGCCGCCGGCTGCGGCGTGGCCGGTGACGGTGCCGGGGCTGATCGTCATCATCTTGACGTTGGCGATGTTCTTGCCGGCTTCGATCGGCTCGAATTCCGGATTGAGCAGGTCCTTGGTGCCGGTGAGGATCAAGGTCTTCGCCTTGATCGAAGCCAGCGCCCTGGCGGTGTCGCCGCCAAAGCCCGGCGTGGTGCCGACGTCGTGCCGCTCATAGGCCCAGGTCTGGTAGATCCAGTCATTGGCGTCGAATATCCTGAGCGCCGCGGTTTCCTGCGCCTCCATCCAGGGCAGCACGTCCATGCCGTTCTTGAACTGCGCCGCGTACATGTCGGGCGTGCGCGCCGACAGGAGATTGAGGATGTCGCGCCACAGCCGGATGCCCTTCTCGGGCGGCGCGTCGTAATTGCCGTCCTTCCAGGCCGGATCGTTCATGATCGCCTTGCGCGAGGCTTCCACCACCGCCACGCTCCAGGCCGGCGTCCTGGAAAGCGGCACCATCGCCACCAGCGCATCCATGAAATCGGGATGGCTGACGCCCCATTGCAACGCCTGCATGCCGCCCATCGACGGGCCGACCACGGCGACGACATGGTCGATGCCGAATTTTTCCCGCACCAGGCGATATTGCGATTCCACCATGTCGCGGATGGTGAATTTCGGAAAAGCCATGCGCCCTTGCGCCTTCGAGTTGCTCGGCGAAGTCGTCAGCCCGTTGCCGATCGCGTCGGTGCAGATGATGAAATATTTGTCGGGGTCGAACGCCTTGCCGGGGCCGATCATGAAGTCGATGCGGTGGTGATTGCCCGAGATCGCCGTCACCATCAGGATGGCGTTGGATTTCTTCTCGTTGAGCTTGCCGTGGGTGACATAGGAGATCGAGAAATCCTTGATCGCCTCGCCGCTTTCGAGCTTGAGGTCGCCTTCGCTGTAGAGCTGGTGCGGCGGCTGTTGCGGCGTATGGGCTGCCACCGGCAGCGCCAGCAGCAGGCCGAAATAAAAGTTCAAGGCAACGAAATGTGCGATCCGTTTCACGCGTTTCTCCCCATCATGACCGGAGGGACTTTGATCGGCTGCCCCCTCTTCGAAGGCGCGACGATAGGGCCATGCGCGAGCGCTGTGAAGCGCCCGCGGGTCACCGCGGGCGATGATTTGCCGGTGCGATGCGCGGAAAGCGCGCGCGAAGGCGTCGCGGCTTCTGCGAGGCCTGCATACAAACCGCTGCGGACTTGCTATGGTGGATCGCGCCGAAATCTTTCAACCGAGCGCAAGGGAGGTCGCCATGGCCAAGGGTCAAATGCGCAGCAACAAGGAAAAGAAGAAGCCAAAGGCCGACAAGAACCTCAAGAAGGGCGGCGTGGCGCCGGTCAATCCGTTCGCCAGCGGCAAGACGCCGGCCGGCCAAAGCCCCAACAGCAAGAAGAATTGACGGCGCGCGTTTTGGCCGGCCGCGCGCGGCGCCGACCACTGCGCGTCACGTCTCATGTCCCGCGATCATGTCCGGCACGTATCGACGTTTGCGAGAAATATCGCACCGATACAGCTTTTAGTTGTTGGCCGATTTTCGATGTCGCAGCGGCGATCCGCTTCGGCAGGATGGAGGTTTTTGCCGATTGATCCCGGCGCAATTCGGTTCACAATGCGCTTCGCTTTGACAAGGCGAGTCGGGCTCAACCCGGCGGAGAAGACGATGGTCGAGTTTCTTCACCGGCAGCGTGTGCTGCATATGATCGAGGCATTCTATTGCCGCGACATCGAGGGCGCGCTGTCCCACTGCTGCGACGACGTCGATTTTTTCTGCAATGCGCCGATCGATATCCTGCCGCATCTCGGCCACCACCAGGGCAAGGCCGAGATCAGGGAGATGTGGGAGACGGTGTACCGCCGCTATTCCAGCATGCGCTACCAGATTCCCATCGTCGTCGCCGAGGGCGACCAGGTTGCCGTCAATATCCGCGCATTCTTCGGCAAGCGACGCAACGACCGGATCGTGCAATTCGACTTTGCGGCGTTTTATACCCTGCGCGACGGCCGCATCGCAAAGATCCGCGAAATCATCGACACCTTCGATCTGGTCCAGCAGCTGGTTGAGCGCGATCTCGCCGGGCTTCTGACCGAGAACATGTTGGGCAAGATGTAGCTGCCGGGGTCGACGCGAAACCTGTCATCGGGACGCGCTTCGCGCGGACCCGTCGATGTCGCCGTGGAATGACATTTCCATCTCCCGGCGTTGAACCTTGCGGGCCTCGCGACGACCAAACATGGGGTCTTACGCATCAGGGGCGCAAATCATCCATGAAAATCGCGTTGCTCGCCTTGCTTGGTCTGATGTTGGGCGCGCTCGGCGGCGCCGCGGTTGGCATCGGAGCCGGGCTCGCCTGGGTCGAAATCTTCAAAACCACAGGTTTTGAAGGCTATAGCGGCATGCTGGTGTTCTTCACCTTCATGCCCCTCGGCGCCGCCATCGGCGGCCTCGGTGGCGCGGCGCTGTTCGGTGTCATCGCGGCGCGCGATGCTGAAGTCGCCGTGAGGCGGGAGCCTGCCGGCCCGCACCAGCGCTGAAGCGGAACCAGCCGCATTTGTGTAATGCAAAATTGCGCATTGCGTTTTGAGCCGATCCTATTATTTGAAGCTTCAAATAATAGTGCAGCCTCCAGGCACGGCGCCGCCAATGGCGCCCATCAGGGCCGGTCGCTGATTCGCAAAAACCCAGTTCAGGAAGCAGACATCATGACAGAGCACAGCCTCTGGCGCTTCTCCCGCGCGTTGCATCGCGCGATCAACGAGCGCCAGCACGAGGACCTCGAGGCCTTGATCGACGAGGAAGTCGACTGGGCGATCTATGGCCCGATCGACATGTTTCCATTCTTCGGCGCGCGGCGCGGCAAGGCCGCCGTGCTCGAGGTCATCAGGCAGATCGCGGAAAACGTCAGGGTCCACCGTTTCGACCGCGAGTCGATCATGCTGGGCGTGGAGTCAGCGGCCGCGATGATGCGCTATTCGCTGACCGCGCTTGACGCCAACAAGCCGATCAGCCTGCGGCTCGCCCAATTCGCTCGGTTCAAGGCCGGCCGGCTGGTCAGCCTCCGCGTACTGGTCGATACCTTCGATCTGGTGGAGCAGGCGCTCGGGCAGCCGATTCACCTGCCGAAGATCGCGTCGGCCGGCTGACTTCGATCGTCCCTAGCCCATGCAGGGTCTGGCCCTGCCGCACCATCCCGAATGTGGCGGCCTCCCGCCACAATTTCGCGCCGATGTGCACCCATCTTCGGGGTCGGCAGGCGGGCGGGGTTATGATTTCCAGGGCAGGATACGGCTGGGCGAGGCTGCTGGTATTGGCGGCCAGCGTCGGTTTGACCTCCTTACCGGCGAGTGCGCAAGCCGTGCCATCGACCGCAGAGGCGGATGCCCCGGCGATGGAAACCGAGGCCGCCGCCGACCCTGACGATGCCGATATCAAGGATTTGGAGCTCGACTGGAGCCAGCTCAACGTCGACGCTTCCACCCTGACGACGAGCCCGGCGGCGAAGGCGCCTCTCGCCAAGCGCGCCGGTACGTCCACCGAGATGACGTGGTCGTCAAAGGACAAGCCGAATGGGTCGGCCGCCGTGTCGGTGAAGCAGCCGATTTCGCCGTTCTGGGACACCCGAATCGGCGCCGACATGACCGTTGTACGGCAGCCGGCGACGCTGTCTGAGCTGCTCGCCGAAAAGGCAGCCAACGGCGGCAGCGAGCCGCAATCCTCTGGATCGGCATGGGCGGCGATCACGGCCCCCGGCGTCGCCGCGATCTGGGACAAGACGGCGATCGAAGCCCGCGTCGATCCCTTGCAGGATCAGAGCAAGCTCGGCACCTCCTTGAGCAAGTCGCTGTCGCTGAGCGAGCAATATTCGCTGACCCTGCAGAACGGCTACAATGTGATCCAGCAGGGCAGCGGGCCGGCGCCCGGACTGGCCGGGCACGCGCCGCGGAATTATGAAACCGAGCAATCGGCGAGGCTGAGCATCGTCGACACGGGCACGAGCTTCAGCGCGGGCCAGACCCTCTCCTCGACCGACGACAAATGGCTGCGCAAGGTCGGCGCCGAGCAGAAATTATTCGGTGGCGTCAGCATATCCGGCTCGATCGGCGAGACGCCGCTCGGCACATCGAGCAAGAGCAACAGCGCTGGTTTCAAGCGGAGCTGGTGAAGGGATCGCGACCCTCGACAAATCCCCCGAAAGATCGGGCATTGCCGCATATTGGCCGCGATGCGGTCAAAATCGGAAGCCCTGATGGCGCTGGTTTAATTCGTCGTGCGGGGGACATCCGCGCTCGTTACACACGCGAAACAGGGAAAACAGCCGATGAACGCCATTCACCCCGAGAAGATTGAATCAAATGAAGAGGATAACAATGTCGACGCGGTCTCGGAGGTCGAGGCCGGCATCCGCGATTTCGTACGCAATGACATCGCCTATTTGCGTCGCCCGGCACCGAGCATGGTGAGCAGCAATGAGGCCGCGGTCGAGCCGAGCAACGACGCTGCCGTCAACAACGTCAACTCGCTGATTCAGCGCGTCGCCGGAACGTCGCTGGCGGAGATCGAGAACCTGATTTCCGAGCTGGAAGGCCTGCGCGACCTGCTGCATGCCGAAGGTCAGCGGGTACAGCGCGAGATTTCCGGCTACGCCCAGCTCAGCCATGCCGCGATGAAGTCGACCCGGATGATCGCCGACAACGTCTCGCAGTGGAAGCGTGCCGCCGACGGGCTTCGCAAGACCTGATCTTCCCCTCCGTTCCACCTTGATCGTGGCCCGCGCCATTCCGGGATGATCCAAAGGACCAGACCTCAGATGGGCAATCGCGCATCTGAGGTCTCAGGATTCCGGGTTCGCGCAGAGCGCGCGTTCGCCCAACCCGTTGCCGCCCTCAGCGACATCGGACCCGCATTGGCGCGGGAAATGACAACGATGTTTGCCTGATGTTTCTTGAACCTCCGGGGTTCCGACCGCGACCAAGTGCAGGCGCCGCTCCACGGCGACAAATTTAGGGATTCACCTGCATGAAAAGCCTTCGGCCGCACAATAGCGATCCCATTCCGTTGCGGAGTCCGCCGCACAATATGGGCACCATCATGATCCGCTTTGTCGGGCTACTGCTGGCCGCGGTGGTGGCGCTGGCACTGATCTGGAGCCGCTGATCCGACCGCATTTCGGCGAAACGGAACAGGCTTGGGCCGGAAAATGCGATGATTCGGCCGATATGGTTAGCGAATCCCGACTGATGGGACGGCGATCACGTCGCCCTCCAGCGAATAGGCGCCGTCGGCATAGCCCTTCACCACCATGGTGGTGGCGAGCATGACCGCAAGCGTCACGGTTGCGAAGATGAAACCCAGAAATTTCAAACCGCGGCGGTCCGCCATCGTCGTCCCCTCATTCTGTCCTTCTGTCCTGTTTGACAGACACAGGTTCAAAATGAGTTAGCAGGCAGTCAGTTCCATCCGACCCTTCAGGCCTTGCTGTTTCGCCGTGGCACAAAGGCGGTCGCCAGTATCGAAAACACCAGTTCGCCGCGCTGGTTGGTGCCGGTATTGCGGCCCTGCAAGATGCCCCAATCGGGGCGGCTCGAAGAGGAACGCAGCGATTCCACCTCGCTCGCGAAGCTGATGGTATCGCCGGCCAGGACCGGTCTGATCCAGCGCAGCTCTCGAAATCCTGGTGACGGTCCCCAGATCGCTACCTTCTCGCCGCGCGCTGCGGCTTCCCGCGCCAGACGCTGGCCATCGGCCACCAGCAGCTTCATGCAGATCGAGCCGACATGCCAGCCCGACGCGGCGAGGCCGCCGAACAGCGATTTGCGCCCTTCCTCCTCGTCGAGATGAAAACGCTGCGGATCGAACTGGCTCGCGAATTTCTTGATTCCATCGGCGGTGAAGGTGAACGATCCCAGTTCACGCCGCTGCCCGACCTCGATGTCCTCGAAGAAACGCATCAGCCCGGCTGCCGCGAAACGATATCGTCGCGTCGCCGAACGATGATCGGCGAAACCATCTCGCACAACGCCTGCCCCGCCGCGTTACTCACGACGGCCTTGAACGTCACGATGCCAGTGGTTGGACGGCTGCGCGAAACCCTTGCTTCCGTCACATCGACGTCGAGCATGAGTTCATCGCCCGGCCGAAGCGGCGCGAGCCAGCGTAGTTCGTTGACCCCTGGCGAGCCCAGCGACGCGGTGCGGCCAATAAAGCCGTCGAACATCATCCGCATCATGAGCGAGCAAAGGTGCCAGCCGGAACCGGAAAGCCCCTTCAACATCGACCGCGAAGCTGCCTCTTCGTCGAGATGCATCGGCTGCGGATCGAACTCGGCGGCAAAGGCGAGAATGTCCTCGCGCGTGACGCGGCGCGGCCCGAATTGGCCGAAATGGCCAGGCGTGAAGTCCTCGAAAACATACGTGTTCATGGCTGGGGACATGGTGGAAAGAGGCCCGATTGTGGCCGCACTTTGCGGCAATCTCAACCCGCCCACGCGCATGGCTCGTCCCCGGCTTGCCCGAACCGACATTCTTAGCTAGCCATTTGCTGACTGGGCACAGGTTGGACGCGAATCATTTTCGACTGCCGGGAGAACCACCGATGTTCGATTTTCAGGATTTGTTTCAATGGGACCGCTTCATTACGCCCACGATCATCAAGACATTTTACTGGCTGGTCATCGCGCTAATCGGGTTGTTCGGCATCGCCGGCATCTTTTCCGGCCTGGCAGCCATGGCGATCAGCCCGTTCGGCGGATTCATCCAGTTATTGGCCTCGATCGCCAGTGTCGTGGTCGGGATCATCTTTTCGCGCATCGCGGCGGAATTCATTCTGATCGTGTTTCGCATCAACGAGCATCTCGGCGCGATCCGCGACCAGGGGGCCGGGCACTAGGGTTTGCGTCATTGCGGACGAAGACTGGATGGCTTCGCCGCTTTCGCCCCCCGCAATGACGATGGCTGGCAGCCGAGACGATCAGGTATTGAATCTGAAATGCATGACGTCGCCGTCGGCGACAACGTACTCCTTGCCCTCCAGCCGCAGCTTGCCGGCGTCGCGGGCGCCGGCTTCGCCGCCAAGCGCGACGTAGTCGGCGTAGGCAATGGTTTCGGCGCGAATGAAACCCTTTTCGAAATCGGTGTGGATGACGCCCGCAGCGGCGGGCGCCTTGGTGCCGCGATGGATAGTCCAGGCGCGGGCTTCCTTCGGGCCGACGGTGAAATAAGTGATGAGGTCCAGCAATTGATAGCCGGCGCGGATCAGGCGGTCGAGCCCGGCTTCCTCCAGCCCGAGCGTTTCGAGAAATTCGGTGCGCTCCTCGCGCGACAGCGTCGCGATCTCCGATTCGATCTTGGCCGAGATCGTCACCGCAACCGCGCCCTCCTCTTTGGCGCGCCCGGCGACGGCATCTGAAAACTTGTTGCCCCGGGCGGCCGAACCTTCCTCGACATTGCACACATATAGCACCGGCTTGGACGTCAACAGGCCGAGCATTCCGAAGGCGCGCTCTTCCTCTGGCTTGCGCTCGAGGAAACGCGCCGGCTTGCCCTCGCGCAGCAGCACCAGCGCGCGGTTCACGAGGTCGAGCTGCTCCTTGGCGTCCTTGTCGTTGCCCTTTGCCTTCTTGGTCAAATTATCGACGCGCTTTTCCAGGCTATCGAGGTCGGCGAGCATCAATTCGGTCTCGATGGTCTCGATGTCGGCCGAAGGCGCGATCTTGCCTTCGACGTGGGTGATGTCGGAATCCTCAAAGCAGCGCACCACATGGGCGACCGCGTCGACCTCGCGGATGGTGGCGAGAAACTGGTTGCCGAGGCCCTCGCCCTTCGAGGCGCCGCGCACCAGACCGGCGATATCGACGAAGGTCAGCCGCGTCGGAATGATCTGCGCGGATTTTGCAATCGCCGCCAATTTGTCGAGGCGCGGATCGGGCACCGCGACTTCGCCGACATTCGGCTCGATGGTGCAGAACGGATAATTCGCCGCCTGCGCCGCCGCCGTCTCGGTCAGCGCATTGAACAGCGTCGACTTGCCGACATTGGGCAACCCGACGATACCGCATTTGAATCCCATGATGTGTCCTGAAAAGTCCGTATCGTGACCGGCAGCGCGCTAGGCGGCGCCGCCGGCATCCTCGTCGAAAAATCCCTCGGCCTGCATCGCCAGATGCACCTTGTTCTGGAACGTCGAATCCTTGCCCTTTGCGAGCAGCGCCGCGTTATCGGCAATTGCCGCGCACAACGCTTCCACCCAGGGACGTTCGTCCTTGGCGAAATCGGACAGTACGTAACCGTGCACCAGCTCCTTGACGCCGGGGTGACCGATCCCCAACCGCACGCGGCGATAGTCGTTGCCGATATGCGAGGAAATCGAACGCAGCCCGTTGTGGCCGGCAATGCCGCCGCCGACCTTGACGCGCGCCTTGCCCGCCGGCAATTCGATTTCATCCTGAAACACGGTGATCTCGTCGGCTCCGAGCTTGAAAAAATTCGCAGCTTCCTGAACCGCACGTCCGGACTCGTTCATGAAAGTCGACGGCCGCAGCAGGACAACCTTTTCATGGTCGAGCGCGCCTTCCGAAGTCTCGCCCTGAAAGCGGCGGCGCCATGGTGCAAAACCATGACGCCGCGCGATTTCATCAACGGCCATGAAGCCGACGTTGTGCCGGTTATGCGCGTATTTCGCGCCGGGATTGCCGAGACCAACAAAGAGTCGCATGACGCGGCATCCCGCGGCTAGTGTGATGGTTCAGAAGTTCTCTTCACTTTGGCCGCGAGTCCGTCAAGAGAACTTCTGAACCATCACACTAGAAAACTTGAGGCTTCCGGCGCGCTTTCGAATCCGAAGTTCGCAAAAGTGCTTGCCGCGAGCGGGCGAACTGCGGATTCGACGGCGCTGGTTACTTCTTCTTGTCGCCGCCACCGGCAGGCGCTTTGGCGCCGGCCGCGGGCGCCTTGGCACCCGCCGCGGGGGCCGCACCCGCCGCAGGCGCGGCAGCGGCAGCGCCGGGCGCCGGAGCCGCACCGGACGCAGCCGGAGCGCCGGCAACAACCGCCGGACCTGCGGCCGCGGCCGCCGCAGCGGCTTTCATTTCTTCGGCGTAGCCGGACGGCGGCACGATGGTCACCAGCGTCACGTCTTCGCGCAACAGCGACTTCACGCCGGCGGGCAATTTGATGTCGGATAGATGCAGCGAATAGCTGATCTCGAGCCGGCTGACATCGGCTTCCACAAATTGCGGGATGTTATCGACCGAACATTCCAGCTCGATCGTGTGGGTGACGATGTTGACGGTGCCGCCGCGCTTCACGCCGGGCGAAGATTCCGCGCCCTGGATGTGCAGTGGAACGCTGACGCGAATGGTCGCGCCTTCGCCGAGCCGCATGAAATCGACATGGATCGGAAAATCGCGCACCGGATCGAGATGGAAGTCGCGCGGAATCACGCGGTGCTTCTTGCCCTCCAGGTCGATGTCATAAATCGTCGTGAGAAACCGGCCAGCCAGGATGCGCTGGCGCAGGTCGGTGTCGTCCACCGAAATGGTTACGGGGGGCTGGTTGTTGCCGTAGATCACTCCGGGCACTCTGCCGGCGCGACGCTCTGCCCGGGCGGCCCCCTTGCCGCTCTTCGGACGTACGGTCGCCTTCAATTCCTTGACGGTCGCCATTGTCTTAAGTCCTTGTTTTCTAAAAAGTTAAAGGCCGCATCGCGGCCCGTTGGGTGCTCGCAGCAGGCCTCCAGGGGTGCGGGGGCTGCGGACGTGGCGGCGTTCTAGCCCCAAAGGCCAAAAATGACAAGGAAATGCAGGGCTTTTTCTGCCGGTTTTCTTACTCACCCGGTCGTGGCCGCGGCTCGTCTGTGCCCCAATCACCCATCCGTTTTCAGGCTACCCGCATCCGGGGCCGACGAGGGAACGCCGAGTTTGGCTTCCAGCGTAGCGATGCGCGCTTTCAGCGCCTCGTTTTCCTCGCGCGCCAGCCGCGCCATGTCCTTGACGACCTCAAACTCCTCGCGCTTGACGATATCGAGGTCGCGCAGGATCTTTTCGGCCTGATTGCGGACGACGGTGTCGACTTCGCGCTTGACGCCCTGGGCAGCGCCGGCGGCATCGTTCATCAGACGCCCGATCTCGTCGAAAAACCGATTGCTGGTCTGGGTCATCCCTCAAATCTCCGCTTGGCTGCACCGGGTCGGCAGAACAAGACAATGGCGATCCGGACGACGCTGTTCAAGACCGCGCTTGTTCCCCAAGAGACGGGTCGCCTTGTCATGTCCTGGTTTCCTTGCAATCGTATCGGAATGCCCGACCAGGAAGCCACGAATCGAGAAGCGAGAAGAAGCGCGCCATGATCGACCAGCAGATCGAAATCCCCACCAAGGACGGCCACACCGCCACCTTCATCACCCATCCGGAGCGCGGCGGGCCATTCCCGGTCATCCTCTTTTACATGGACGCGCCGGCGATCCGCGAGGAACTGCGCGACATGGCGCGCCGGCTCGGCACATCGGGCTACTACGTGATGCTGCCGAACCTTTATTACCGTTCGGGCGTCATGGAGCTCGGCCCGTTGCCGGCGGACCCCGAATCGCCCGAGCGCAAGCGCATGTTCGAGTTGATGGCCTCGATCAACATTCCCCTGGTCATGGAGGATACGCACGCACTTCTTGCTTTTGCCGACCAGCAGGCTGCGGCGCATACCGACAGGGTCGGCACGGTCGGCTACTGCATGAGCGGGCGATACGCGATCAACGCGGCGACGCATTTTCCGGACCGTGTCAAAGCCGCGGCATCGATCTATGGAACGCATCTTGCGACCGACCAGCCCGACAGTCCCCATCTCGCCGGACGAAAGACCAGGGCCGAACTCTATTTCGGCTGCGCCGAGACCGATATTTACGCACCGATGGAAACCGTCGACAAGGTAAGGCAGACGATGGAGACCGACCGCGCCCATGCCGAAGTCGAGATCTATCCCGGCACCCATCATGGGTTCGCATTCCCGAAGCGGCCGGTCTACGATCGCGAAGCTGCCGAGCGGCATTGGGAGCGGCTGCTTTCGCTCTACCGCCGCAATCTCTGGTGATATGCAGGCGCGAGGGATGAATGAGACTGCTCGCCTTGTCGGACATCCATCATAACCTGGTGGCAGTGAGAAAATTGCGGGCGTCGGAAACGAATTCGTTCGATGTAATCGTGGTTGCTGGCGATATTGGAAGCGCGAGTGCGGACGAATTCTTCAGGATTCTCTCGACGTTCAAATGTCCGGTCTTCTATGTGTTCGGAAATTGGGATCACGAGTTGGGCTACCGCAAGTTCTACGGCGACAATTGTCACCTCATCCATTCAAACGTCGTGACAGTTGGCGACCTTCATTTCACCGGTTTCAGTGGATGCCCAACCAACTGGGGTAAAAACCCGATCGCACGCAGAATCTTCTCCAACGTAAGGAAGACGGATATTGCCCAACTCCGCCTCGCCAAAAGTTCAATCCTCGAATTGAACCGCGAGAGCGTCCAACGCGCCATTAGGAACGCCTCGGTCGACCCGCATAAATGTGTAGTCGTCACACACGAGCGCCTTGCGCGATTGAGCGACGAAATCCCTGGCGCGCTTCTCCATCTGTTCGGTCACATCCACCGTTTTTCGGACCAAATCTACAAGGGCACGCGATACGTCGACGTCGCAGCGCTTGATCGTCCCGTCCCGGTTCGGCCCCGTGCAAAAAAGCGCTGGACGATGGAAGATTGCCGCAATGTGAATGCAGGCAATTACGTGACGATCGAGATTAGTTCCTCACGAGCGATTAGTGCCCAATGCGTGTACATGCGTCGGGAATATCCGGAGTGGCTGCCGCTTGAAGATACCCGCGTCCTTGCGACGGACTGGATCCCTGAAGAGAAAAGATGGGCGAATCCGTCTAGGATGCCGGCAGAATGACCAGTCGCTATCGTCTCACCCGATCCCGCAGGCCGTAAATGCCCTTCCTCACCATCGCCTTTCCGGAGTTCGATCCCATCGCCATCGCGATCGGACCGATCGCGATCCGCTGGTATGCACTGGCCTATATCGGCGGCATCGTGCTCGGCTGGCTCTATGCCCGCGCCCTGCTCAAGAACGAGAAACTTTGGGGCGGGCCGGCGCCGATCACGCTTGCGCAAATGGATGATTTCATCCTGTGGGTGACGGTCGGAATCATTGTCGGCGGCCGCACCGGCTACGTGCTGTTCTACAATCCCGCCTTCTTCGTCCAGCATCCCGCCGAAATTCTCGAGTTGTGGAAGGGCGGGATGTCGTTTCACGGCGGTTTTCTCGGCTGCGTCGCCGCGGTGATCCTGTTCTGCCGCAACAACAACCTGCCGATCCTGTCGCTCGGCGATATCGTCACTGCGGTCGGCCCGATCGGATTGTTTCTCGGGCGGCTGGCCAATTTCATCAACAGCGAATTGTGGGGCCGGCCGGCGGACTCCAGCGTGCCCTGGGCGATGGTATTTCCCAATGGCGGGCCGCTGCCGCGCCATCCCAGCCAGCTTTACGAAGCGGCGCTTGAGGGTATCGTATTGTTTACGATCCTGGCGGTGATGATTCGGATGGGCGCCCTGAAGCGACCCGGCCTGATCCTCGGCAGCTTCATCGCGATTTATGGCATTGCGCGCATTATTGGCGAATTTTTCAGAGAGCCGGACCCGCAGCTTGGATTTTTGTGGGGCGGGCTCACCATGGGCATGCTGCTTTCCGTGCCGATGATCATTGCCGGAGCAATCATTATTGTGGTGGCATGGCGCCGCGGGACCGTGACGCGGGTAGCGCCACCCCTTCAAGGAATGTCGTGACCGAATATTCGCCGCTGCAGTCCGAGATCAAGAAGCTCATCAAGTCCTCCGGTCCGATGCCGGTGTGGCGTTACATGGAACTGTGCCTGATACACCCCACGCACGGCTACTACCTTTCCCGCGATCCGCTGGGGCGCGAGGGCGATTTCACCACCGCGCCCGAGGTGAGCCAGATGTTCGGCGAATTGCTGGGGCTGTGGGCGGCGTCGGTGTGGAAGGCGATCGGGTCGCCATCCCTGCTGCGGCTGATCGAGCTCGGGCCCGGCCGCGGCACCATGATGGCGGACGCGTTGCGCGCGCTGCGCGTGCTGCCGCCGCTCTATCAGGCGCTGAGCATCCATCTCGTCGAGATCAATCCGGTGCTGCGCGAGAAACAGAAATCCACGCTGTCGGGGTCGCGCAGTATCGCCTGGCATGACACGATCGACGACGTGCCGGACGGTCCCTCCGTCATCTTCGCCAACGAGTATTTCGACGTGCTGCCGATCCACCAGGTGGTGAGGCGCGAGACAGGCTGGCACGAGCGCACCGTCGAGATCGACGACGACGGCAAACTGATATTCGGCGCCGCCCCCGAGCCGACCCCGGGTTTCGATGTCCTGCTGCCACCACTGGTGCGCGCCGCTCCGGTCGGTGCGGTGTTCGAGTGGCGGCCGGACGCCGAGATCATGAAAATCGCCAGCCGGGTGCGCGACCAGGACGGCGCCGCCCTGATCATCGACTACGGCCATTTGCGCAGCGACGCCGGCGATACCTTTCAGGCCATCGCCCGTCACAGTTTCACCGACCCTTTGAAAAACCCCGGACAGGCCGACGTCACGGCCCATGTCGATTTCCAGGCGCTGGTGCGCGCCGCCGAGGATCTCGGTGCGCGCATCCATGGCCCGGTGCCGCAGGGCGATTTTCTCAAGCGGCTTGGCATCGAAACCCGCGCGGTGAGCCTGATGGCGAAAGCCTCCCACGAGGTTTCCGAAGATATTTCGGGCGCGCTGAAACGGCTGGTCGGAGGCGGCCGCGGCGGCATGGGATCGATGTTCAAGGT
>Ga0210394_10005569_pt1 | contig 14059 bp, 11 predicted proteins | sample IncBWC12MmetaG_FD_160121 | JGI IMG/M metagenome (GOLD analysis project Ga0210394, IMG submission 160121) | Forest soil microbial communities from Barre Woods Harvard Forest LTER site, Petersham, Massachusetts, United States - Inc-BW-C-12-M | ecosystem: Environmental > Terrestrial > Soil >...
ATCGCAGCTCGCGGAGACGATTCCCAAATAGTCTGCGTGGGTCAGAGGGCGGCACTGCGCCATGATTGGCGCTTGACCACTATCAGTCTACACACTATAAGTGTTTATTGGGCGAGCCAGCGATGGGGGCCAGCGTGCTGTTCGCTTGGCCTGGGTGTCATATCGCCGCGCCTGAGGCTGCCGTCGCCACCGAATTGGAGAAATTGTCCGACTTGTTAACCGGAAAGAGAACTAGTATGAGAAAAGCCTCGTGGGTCATATCCGCCGTTTGTTTTTTCGCCGCTCTTCCTACCTGGAGCCAGCAGGGGCATGCGGCACCAACTAAGGCTACGTCTATAGCGGAACTGTTTCAAAAGCTCTCACCATCCGTCCTAGTGGTCGAAAGTTTTGGTTTCGAGGGTAAAATTCAGGGGAGTGCCGTGGCCTTGGGAACCAACGTTGCCGTGACGAACTGCCACGTAGTGACTCCGCCTTATCGAAATTCGGAAATAGCTGCGGCCATTGTCGAGGTGGCCGACGAAGCCGCCAACGCGGCCTCGATGGATTCATCTAATCGGGACGCGATAGACACTCTGAACGCGGCAAATGTGCTCAGCCAAAGATTGTTCGGACAGACAGCTCCCAATCTAAAAATTAGGTCGGGCGACCTCAAACCCTCCGTTGAACTAAGGCAAGGAGAGAAGCGTTGGGATGTCTTTAACATTGTCCGCTCAGCCATCGACGAGACAGGAAACTCTGACCTTTGCCTGTTATTCATTGTGACCCAAGACATTCAGCCACTTCATCCGATAAGGAGAACGCGGTCAGCCAATACACTACAGACAGGCGAGCGCGTCTTTACTATAGGCGCTCCGAAGGGGTTGGAACTAAGCTTGTCTGAGGGTATCGTCTCCCGATTGGAGACGGCGCCTATGTCGGAGCGAGAACTCGGAGGAGCGAGGATGCCACGAATGGTCACACGGATTCAGACAACAGCCCCAATCTCCCCAGGGTCGAGCGGAGGCGCGCTGTTCGACCGGCAGGGTGCGCTGGTTGGAATTACCACTAGCTCTGTCCGTGATGGGCAGAACCTGAATTTTGCCTTGCCCGTAGGAGATGCTTTATTGCTGCTCAATTTCAGCCGACCGCAATAAGAGTAGGAACGAAACAGCCGGTCCCTTCGCTAATCTCCGCTCGCCGCTATTTCAGAACAAGATAACTAAAAAGTTCAAAAATCTAATCCCCACGCGGGGGACCCAATCGCGTTGCCAACGGGTCCCATCCCAGTCCTAAGCCTAATTCCCATCCACTTTTTAGATTCGCGCGCGAGGCAGCAACAGCCTTGGTGTGGATGCTGTAGCGGCTACCCTCACCTTTGCCCTGCAGAATCCGGAGGACCGCACTGCGAAGGAGTGGTTAGCAATGTTCGATTCTTCCTCCGCGATAGACTCCTCATGCATGTTCCCAGACCCGCAGGACGCCGATGTAACCACGCTCGGAGGTGCACGGAACAAGGCCTTGTTTCTCGAATTAGTGAAACGCTGCCGAGAAGGAAGGGATTTGTTAAAGAACATAGAGGACTTCATTAATTTTGAATGGGTGGCAATTGCTTTGAAGCGCCGTAGCAGACGTCGGCGTCCAAAACCAGAATGACACTCCTCTCCGCGCCCTTGTCCCTCGATAGAATTCGCTCCTGTTCAAAACAGGAAGACCTGAAGGACACCCTATAAGCAACAGTGTAATTTATTACTCTGGCCTATATGGAATTGAGTTCGAAGGGCGAACCACCAGTTGTAAACCTCGATGAATCTTACCCTCCCGCAAAGTTTTATTGACCATTGTGCAACCACTGTGCAACGCCGAGGAGCTTGGGAAGGCTATGTGATTGGGGTGAGCGACGGGGTTTGAACCCGCGACCCTCGGTGCCACAGACCGATGCTCTACCAGCTGAGCTACGCTCACCACACGCTGATTGGAAACAGTTTAACATCTTCGAACCATGCTGTCACAGCCGCGTTTAACGAAAAAGTGGGTTGAGCTCGGTATTTGATGATGTCCGGTTATTTCTTCGGCGGTCAAGGGGTAGGGGCAATGGTAAATCTCCCGTTATACGGTGACGACCACATTTGATGAATGCCACCACCCACGTATTCGTACTGAGTTCTGCCCTCGAAATAAAGGTAATCGCCTTTCCAGAAACCCACAGAAGCTTTCACTTCGCCCTGCGGAAGCGGGACGCTTGAATGTATACCGTATGCGGAGTGAAAGACTTGTTTGGTTCGGTCAGCAGCTTCCAACTTTGCCTTACTCCTTATCTCGACCCACTCGCCGGGCTTAATTTCTAACTGCGTCCATGGCATGTCGTCAGAACCGTATAAGGTAAGAAGAAGCACACCCATGTTTCGTTCCTCCGACTCGCGCAGTCCGAGCCAAATCTCCATGGGAGCGTATTGGAAGTCTGCTGAGGGGTCATCGGGTTCTAAGTCTGCCAAGTTAAAACGAGTCGGAATCTTAATCGGCTCTGCGCTGACATTTCGCACATCCAGCGTGTAAACAATCTCATCTCCCATGCTGTACGCCTCTCGGTCCAAGGAAACCATAGAAACAATGAGCGTTGCTTCTCCCAAGATTCCGGCGGCCACTCCGCCCAGTTTCATGCCCGGTGGAAAGGGTTTTGGGACTCGCTTTCGCGCCTTGGGAACCGTTGCAGTGAAATCCAGAACTGATATGCGCTGAGCCCTAGCGTCTCTGGAAGTTCCGCAGACGCCTATGAGGAGAAGAATGCACGCAAGCGTCTTAGATTCCCAAAGACGACGTCGACCCGCGAAGGCATAGCAGATTCGGCTCATGTGTAACCATATTAGGCCTTTATTCTTGGCTAACGAGAATAGAACTATAGTGCCACGAGTTAGTGCCGAGTATCTAAATAGCCATCTGTCTCACTGAGACGAACCAGCTGTTTTGAGATAGCTCTATTTTGAAATAGGATTTCGTCCGTATAAGAGTGATAAATGTGATAAATGCAGGTCAGAAGCATCGAAGAACACCACGGTAGGAATCGAGAGCGAAGCCGCAGACCGATGCTCTACCAGCTGAGCTCCGCCATTGCAGGTGGCGGTGGTGGTGGCGGAGGTGGTGGCGGCTGCGGCGGGGGAGGCTAAAGCCGTCACATTTAATGAACCGCGTGAACGATCCTCAAATTGATGCAGCCCTTTAACTCAAGTCTTGTTGCCTCGATTGCACGGAACTGACGAAGAGCCCGACAGAAAGCTTTCATCAGGGCCACACTCCACGCCATCCGTCTCGTGGAACCAACGGACGTGACCGTCACCTTTCAAGCGGATTCCGTGTTTGCGTAACATCAGTTTTACTTTCCGGGGTCAATTGCCGGTTTTTCCTTGAGACGATAGCTTGTGCTGCGACCGCCGCCTTCTTCCCGTTCAAGAATCCCGACAGCGATTAACTCATCTATATCGCGAAGTGCGGTGCGCGGAGAACTATCAGTTATTTTTGACCACTTCTCGGCTGTCAATTTGCCTTCGAACCCATCGAACAGTTTCTTAATGACTTTCTCTTGACGTTCATTAAGATTGATCGCTTGCTTTTTCAGATTCCGCCAGAAAGATTCCTTTTCTAATGCGCTGTCTGTTATCAGATTCGAGTTTTCGATTGCTCGATCGAGACACTTCAGAAACCAAGTGATCCACTCGGTGATATCAAGGGATCCCTTTTGTGTCTTTTCCAGAATGTCGTAATAGCCTTTTCGTTCTTCGAGGATTTGAGATGACATGCTGTAGAAGCGTTGTTGGCTGTTATCAGATCGGGCCAGACACAATTCCGAGATCGCTCGCGTGATCCTTCCGTTGCCATCATCAAACGGATGAATGGTGACGAACCAAAGGTGGGCAATGGCGGCCTTCAGAAGCGGGTCGGTTTGAGCATTGCTGTTGAACCAAGCAAAGAATGCCGTCATTTCAGGCTCAACTCGATCAGCCGGGGGAGCAGTGAAGTGAATCTTCTCTTTCCCCTCGTTCCCGGATACAACATCCATGCTGTCATTGCGCCAATCGGCAACACGAATCTTGCGAAGGTCGCTATAGCCGGTCGGAAATAAAGCGTTGTGCCATCCGAAGAGCCGTTCACTGGTTAAGGGCTTTTCGTATTTCTGCGTGGCGTCCAACATCATTTGGACCACGCCTTCGACGTTGCGGTTTTCTTTTCGGACGCCGGATTTCTCAAGTCCGAGTCGCCGCGCTATAGAAGATCGAACATTTTCGGGATCCAGAACAACGCCTTCGATCGCGCTCGATTTGATCGTTTCTTCGGTTAAGACTTTCAGCGTGGCGTGCCATTGCGAGGAAAGTCCGTAACTCCGCATCTTGCCTAGCAACTCGCCTTGTCGAAGCCTGACCGCGGACAAGAGTCCGGCGAAGGCACCGGCATCGAAGGTAAAGCGCGGCCAATTGGGTTGTTCGTAGATGTATGTTCCAGCCATAATCTCGTCAAGTCCAAGCACTAATCTCGCCATATTCTCGCCATTATTCTCGTCACTGTCAAGAGTTAATCTCGCCACATTCTCGCCATTATTCTCGCCAAGAGTCCCTGAATTCAGAGGCGTACGGTGCTTAATTGATATAAGCAGTTTATAATCAATGAGATATAGATATGATAGAAAGAGGCGTTTGCACCGCACTAGTGCGCTAAGTGCATTTGAACCACATGCCACAACAAGTAGAGGAAGCATAGGGTTCCCACAATCTTGATCTCCGTATTGATTTCACCCTCGATTCTGCCCCCGAAAATAGTTCGGCAGTAGAAACATCCTTTAAGAGGCCCAAAAATTTGTGAGGCAGTCAAAACATCTCTTAGGTTCTACCATTTGTAAAGTTTCTCGGTTTCTTCTTGGAGCCGAGCGGTCCTGCCGGACCGAAGGAAAAGGTTTACGAAAGTCGGATTACTCGAAGAATGAAGCAGCAAAGGCAGTCAATGCAGCGTTGGGCGAGAACTTCGAAGACAGGCTGAAGAATGCGTTAGAAATTCTGCGGGCAACCCTGTCCAAAACAGACAACGCGAGGCCCCCAATTAAGGATACTTAGTACCGGGCCGCGCCGAGCGGAAAGTTGTAGTTTGTCGCCCTGGGACACGCGCGTGAAGTGCTGGGTCGCATGGTTCCTCCTAATTTTTTACTTGGCCCAAATACGTGGACACACGTCTAGCGTGCGGTCACAAACGCATGAACGAGTTTCAACAACGAAACTCATGGACCGTTCTCGTCTTCGCGGGGGGGAAACGCGAAAACTTACTGATAGTCTGGCGGGCAATATACGCGCGGAGAATACAAAGTCAGGTAATAAAGTAAACAATTCGGAAAATGTTAAGCGGCATTGACGGAATGCGTAGGGATTACAGATTTGTTACATCTCGAAACGTGAGCAGCACGCGCCTTCTGGAGGTGGACGGGCTAGTAGTGTGGCCCAATTTAACATCGTTACAACCGTGGCTTGCGATTCAATCCCCTTCGCGCGGGAAAGCAGCCATGAAAGCGATTCAGATCGAAGCATCGAAATCGCTGCGCAAGTCCGATTCCCAGCGGGACTTACGAATGGCACGCCGGTTGCGAGTCCGCCCCACGAAGCTGAGCGTGACACCGAACTGTAGGTACGACCAGAGAAGGCGTAAAATCCGAAGGAGGGAACATGGCGTCTAGTGCGTGGAAGGGTTATATCTCTTTTGGGCTGATCTCCATCCCAATCAAACTGTATCCCGCGGCCCGTTCATCCCACGTCGCCTTCCACGAGATTCACCGGAAGTGCGGCCATCGCGTCCATCAGCAACTTTATTGTCCCTATGACAAGGAAGTGGTTTCACGCGATGAAATTGCCATGGGCTACGAAATTGAGAAAGATAAATATGTTCTCGTCGATCCGGAGGAACTAAAGAAATTGCAGCCGCGCTCATCGACGGCGATGGAAATCATTCAATTTGTGAAGTTGAGCGAAGTCGATCCTGTCTATTTTGAAACTTCATATTTCTCTGTACCCGAAGAAGCGGGAGAACGTGCCTACGCTTTACTACTCAAAGTCATGGATGAATTAAGTTACGCGGCAATCGCCAAGGTCACCATACATCAAAGAGAACGGACGGTAATTATCCGGTCCTATCAGAACGGACTAATTCTTCATACAATTTATTATCCTAACGAGATTCACGAGGCGAAAGGTTACGGGAAGACGACCGCAAAAAACCTAAAGAAACAGGAAATCGATCTGGCGGAGCAATTTGCTAAGGCTTTGGTCAAGCCGTTCCGTCCCGAACAGTTTCATGATACGTACGCAGAAAGAATCGACCAATTGATCGAGAGCAAGAGCAAAGGCAAACCCGCACCGAAAGCGGAAAAAGTGCTGCGGTTGGCACCCGTGGTTGATCTCATGTCTGCGCTCAAGAAAAGTCTTGCCGAAAATAAAGGCGGAAGCACTGCCAAAACAGGGAAGCTGAGAAAGACGGCATAGCCTCGTGGTTCGAGACGTGAACTCGGTGGCCCTAACTCCGGCGCTTTTCAGCGCGCTCTTGACCGCCAATTGAGCGGTTCGGCTCTCAGCGACATGCCCTGCAATTTTCAGTCATAGTTAAAACCGTCAAAAAGAGAATCTAGCCGCATTCAGAATGGTGTTTTGTACCGAAACTCACTAAGGTCTATAGTTCATTTTGACCGTCAACTCGCGGAGTACAACTCGCCTATGAATTTTAGCGCAAGAGCCTCGATCAACATCGACATTAGGGATCCAGGCCTGATCCAAATGCTACTCGGTCGACCTGAATATTGTGAGGTGGAAGCAGAGCCTGAATCGATTCGGGGTCGTGGCGTCCTGATAACCGGTGCTGGTGGCTCCATCGGTAGAGAACTTGCAATGGCGATTGCTCGATCTCACCCGAAATCCCTTGTGATAGTGGACAGCGCAGAATCAAATCTCTTTCGATTAGAATCAGAACTCTCTTCGTTGCTTTTAGACGTGGTAATTCAGCCTATTGTGGCTGACATAAGTCGTGAGTCGGACGTCAGTAGAATTTTCAGAGAGCACTCTATAGACCTTGTATATCACGCCGCGGCCTACAAGCATGTGCATTTCGCTGAGCGGTACTGCATCCCTGTCCTGAGGACGAATGTGCTGGGAACGGAGTACGTGGCCCACCAAGCTGCGGAAGCTGGTGCAACATTTATTTTGATCTCTACGGATAAAGCTGAACAACCGACGGGACTGTTGGGCATGAGCAAACGACTCGCTGAACTGATCACAAATGACCACGCATCCGGAGGCGCAAGAAGCTTCGCCATACGTTCAGGGAACGTTCTAGGCAGCAACGGAAGTTTTCTTGAGGTAGTTGCGCAATCGCTTCGAAATGGTCATCAAATTCCGGTTACCGATATGAATGCGTGCCGATACTATCTGACTGCCCGCGAGCTTGCTACCCTCCTTCTTCGTGCAAATTGTGTTGGCCAGAGCGGAGATATTTATTGGCTTAACCTAGGTCCGGAATTATCGGTGAGAGAATTACTTGAACGCTTAAACGAATGGCTTTCGAGAACAGCCCACACGAAAGCCGGCGTAAAGATAATCGGCTTGCGGCCAGGTGAACGCTTGCGCGAACCAATCGTTCTAACTTTCACGGAACCTATGGCAAGCGGCATATGGCTGATCCGTCATGAACCTGCAATTCCATTTGAGACTGCAGCCCTCATTCGTGATTTAGGTCAAGCATGTAAGTCTCAGAATGAGGAACACGCGATTCGAGTTGCAACTGAGTGTCTCGGTACATGGAATCGCGGTGTCGCCTTTCCTCATCCACCGGCACTGTGCCGAGCCTCCTCCGCGAACGCAATTCCGCCAGGTGGAGAGGGTAAGAGTTAAGGAATACCGGCGAGCTCTAATAGCAATTTTGAACCGAGAGCAAAGTAGAGGCGAAAGCGGAAGATTAAGGGCGTTTCGGGGCTACCAGGGGAAGACCTCCAGGAGAGCCGGGAGCTGTTATTGCGTGGGTGCTACTTCGGAGAAGTACTACCGTTTTTCCGCGATTAGGCAAACAGAAGCTGCGATTGAGTTCAAGTTAGCGAAGTTCGTAAGAAGAGCATAGCCTAAGCTAATTAGATATATAGGCAAAAAGCTGGAGTAGCAATGTGACTGATAGAGATACACTTTCTTTGTAATTGTCTCTAGACCGTTGCGGGCCAAGATTTTTCTCAGTGGGTTTGGTCCCGCAGTTGTGATAAGCAGCTGGGAATCCTCCATGGGATTCCTGTAAAAAGCGGCGAAGAAGCCAATTCGTCACAAATTCACGAATCAGCCGGGGACGGTTCGCTATCAAGACTCGGGCGCGGTTCATCTGCGTCTCCATGAGGATGCGAGTCAAATCGAAGTATCTAGAAAACGAATTTCCAGCGAAAGGTTCAAAGAGGATTCAGATGTGGACGAATCTCTGGAATCGTGAAGACACCGTTTAGGTTCAAAGGGTCAATAAACGAAGGCGGACTAATGTAGTACTGGAGGCGCTATAAATGAGGTACTTGAAGATAATTTTAGATTGCTAGCATCTGCGTTACACAAGCCTCGGATACCTCGAGGCGATCCTCTGCTCCTAGCTTGCGAAGGATTCGATGGACATGATTTTTAACGGTCTGCTCGGATAAACCGAGTTGAGAAGCGATCTCCTTATTAGTCAGCCCGCGTCTAATAAGAGGAATCAATTCCTGTTCCCGGCCAGTAAGTCCCACGTACGATCTCCTCCTGCCACTCGGAACATCTGACATCATTTCTGCCACGTAATTAAAAAGCAAGCGTGTGTAGTGCGGAGGACAGATTGCTTCTCCTCGCGCAACCGCTCGAATAGCCGCCGTTACATCCGTCGCGGAAGCATCTTGCAGCACGTATCCACTTACACCCCGGCTTACGGCCATTAGGAAACGCTTTGGCTCGTCAGCCATTGCGACGAGAACGCAGCCCAAGGGGCGTTCTTTGGACCCCAATCGCGGGATGGACGCGGCCATCTCGAGGATGAATTGCAGCGAGTCAATAACAAGTACGTCAGCGCTTGACTGGCTAATTTCCTGTTCGGAAACGGACGTTAGTGGTTTCGCCGCGACGATCTGAAGATCAAACTTTTTCTCTAGTATCCGCGCGATCGACTCTCTAACTAGACGATTCTGGAAATACAGAAGAACTTCGACTTTTTTGTCTACCATAGTCCAGGACCAATAGAGACATACGCGAGCCCGGCAATGTTTATAACCTAGCTATTACATTTAGCAACTATTATTTTCTGAGCCTCCTTGGAAATACAGGATTTTGCCGGTTGAATTTACTGCGATTAATGCACCTGCTAGTACGCTGCCGTACCGTGCGAATACCCAGAAGATTGATGAATACTGCAGGCTCGCGTCGATGATCGCTTGGGCAAGACCTACATGCTAAACCTGAGCTCCTACTCGTATGAATGATCGATCTAAAAGGTTTACTGGGTGGTTGGCATCACGAGCTTTTGAACCACAGGCACCGGTAGCGGTCCCTGATCCAGCACCAGGTCGTGAAACTTGAGCAGGTCGAAATTTTTGCCGGCGGCAGCCTGGTATTTTTTGCGGAAAGCGAGCCACTCGCGAAGGCCTACGAAATATGTAGGCAACTGCGTGGAACTCAGCTTCGCGCGCACAAGTTTTCCTTCTGCTTCGGCTTGGGTTTGGAACACATCTTTGGTCATTAAATCCATGGCTTGCTCATCGGTCATGCCCATGGTCTGCATTTTTACGTCGAGGATCGTGTTGGCCAGCAATCGCAAACGGATTTTGCGCATCACCATACGAAAACGCGGATCATTGTTCAGGAAACCTTCGTCCATCATTACTTGCGCGATGTATTCGGCCCAGCCTTCTACATAGGCTCCATTGGCGTACAGCGATCGCAGCAAGCGGCGGCGCTCCGGCTGAATATTATTCAAGTGCTCGAATTGAACGTAGTGGCCGGGCAGAGCTTCGTGGATGCTCAGCCAATAAAGCGTGTAATTATTGTATTCGCGCAACTTAGATTCCACTCTATCTGCCGGCATCTTGGGATCGATGGGAGTCACCCAATATTCCGCTTCCGCTTGCGGTTCGAGCGGCGGCGCGCTATGAAATCCGGCTACGGAATAAATTCCACGCTCGAACATCGGTGTTGGAATCACCTTCAGGTTGTCGCGCGTGCCTAGCGAAACGATCTTTTTCTCGCGGATGAATTGCTTGATGCTGTCGAGTTCGGCTTCGATTGTTTTCTGCAAATCTTCGGGACGCGGATGCTCGTCTGAAATCTTGCGCAACACTTCGGTAATGATGAGATTCTGGCGATCGTGAACGCTGAGGTCGGAGTGATCACTGTGGTCCGGATACATCTGCTGGTGCATCGGCAGAGCCAGCTCGAGCATTTCGGCGCGTACCGAGCGGAGTCCTTCTTCGGCGTCGGCGAGCACTTGCTCAGGCGTGACCTGTGTTTCCATTACTAGGCGGAATTTCTGATCGTAGAGCTCCTTGCCCAGGCGCCAAGTTGCATGCGTAGGCCGCTTGGCCAGGTCGTTTTGTAGCCATTGAGAGAAATCCTTCAGCGCGGCGATGGCTGACGGGGCAACCTTGTCGTATTCCGCTTTTAGTGGCGATCCGGGCGGAATTTCTGCGGCGATGGTGTTTTCGATCAGATCGATGTTCCCGTCATTTTCCTGAACGGCGGTAGCAATGAAAATCGGATCTGCGTCATTGAGGTATTCTTTCACCTGCCTCAACAGGAGCGGAACAGCGCTGACCCTTGCGAGGACGTGGCCGACTCGAACATCGTGAGGCTCGTAGTCTTGTGTTAGCGGGAGGAAGAGCGCGTTGCCAATTAGCTCGACGGGCACGGTTGGGTTGTGGCGATAGTTCTGGATTTTGTCGAACTCAAGCAAGTTTAAGCCGATTTGATCGTCGATCAGTTGCCAATCCGCCACGTCCTGGGGGTCCAATGCCGAAACCGGTGTCTCGTTGCGGAAGCGCTCGCGCCATTGTGCGTAAAATGCGCGCTGCGCCGCTATGGATTCCAAACTCATATCGTCGAGCAACGCATCGAGTTCGAGTGTCTTGCCGGTTTTGGGGTCAATATGCTTATGATAGCCAGCCTGTGAAGCGCTACTGGGAGAAAGCGCCAGAGAATCCTTCATGAAGCGATCGCTCAACGCCGCAAATTTCTGCGTCGAGGCGCCCTGGGACGATTTTGCCGACGAATTTGTTTCTTGCGGATTTGCCGACATTGCGGAAAAGCCCAGCCACAGAGTAGTGCAAACTGACAAAACCATCACACGGATCATAAAGATTCCTTTCAAATGAATAGAAGCATGCGTCTAGCTGGGACGGCGGAAGGGAATTGGCGCAGCATTTTTTCGCCGGGTTGAAGATTGCCTCAATCGCGCGCGGGCTTGTTCGGCCCAGGCGCCATTTGGCGCGTAACGAAGATAAAGTGTCCAATGGTCGCGAGCGGCGCGGCGTTCTCCCCTTTTTTCATACGCCAAAGCAAGGTTGAAGTGCACGTCCGCATGGGCAGGCATGGCGCGAGCGGCGCGACGCAAATGGTCGATGGCCTGATCGTACTCGCCGAGTTCCTCCAGCGTGCAGCCCAGGTTGTAACGCGAGATGCCATTCAAAGGGTCGAGCGCCACGGCAGCGACGAAAGCGTCGCGTGCGTCGGAAAGTTGGCCCATTTGGTAGTACGCCACTCCAAGATTGATGTGCGCTTCGATCCAATCTGGGGCCAGTTCCACGACACGCTGGTAGTTCTCAACTGCTTGAGGGAGCATTTCCTGTTTCGTCTCACAACTGAGAGCAGTCTCGAAGAATTGTTCAGGCGTGGGACCGGCCATCGAGTGCAATTTCGCCGGCCGCGTGGGAATGTCGAAGGGAAATGCCCATTGTCCCTGAATTGGATTGAATGGTTTTTCGGCGCCGGGGGGGATAACCAAGATATCGCGGCCAAGTTCGACCAAATGCAATTCTTGTAGCGGAAGCGAAGAGCCGCCGAGCTGTTTTTCTATCAGCGCAACGGCGCGGCGCAATTTTCTCGCGGGAATGTGATTCTGAGTGATCCGTTGAATCGAACGCAAGGCAACCAGATCGCCAAAACTATAGAAACGCTCGCCCCAGCGTGCTTCGGGCCGCACGAGGCGCAACTGCTCCCAATAGCGCAGACGGTTTGTCTCAAGTCCCAAGATCCGCCCGGCTTCTGTACGGGTATAACGATTCGTCAAGCGCCCAGCCCCCACGTGCGGAACACTTTCTGCGAATGATTATGCACCTATTGTCAAATCGTGTGTGGACGAGTTTCGTGTGGACATTGATTCATTCGCACGAAGAAGGTTGCCAATCCGCCGATTACTAGAAGCATACATAGAGCGGTGCGCTCCGGCCGGCTTGTAGCCTGCGCTTGTTAGACTAGATTGAATCGCCCGCCACGATGGCTCTCGAAAGCGCCGAACGATTGTATTTGGAGCGTCAGGTAACCCTGGCTAGAGTCGTCCTTGTAGCTCTCGCGTTGGTGGCGCTCTTGGAAATGTCCGGAGGAGCGCGACGTGCTCCCGTATTGTTCCTGGCCGTTTACTTGGTTGTAGCGTTGGCAGTTGTTTTGTATCAGCGCGTCGTGAGCGAAGCACATTTTCAGATTCCACTGGCCGCAGACGTTGCCGCGTTGGCTGTTTTTCTAATTTTCAATCCGCCCGCCTCCGTATCATGGTTCCTATTCTTGTTTGTGGTCTTCGCGCTGGCCACCCGCGGTAACACAAACGCTATGCTTGGTTTGGTGAGCGCAGCGGCTGTCGGCGTTGTGCTGCGCGTAGCCGCTACCGAGGCCTTCAGTTGGCGCGGACTTTGGCACTGGTTATCGATTGGATTGGGCACCTTAATTTCCGGGCTGGGAATCGGATTTTTGGGCGCGCGCGAAAGAAGCCATCTGGAACGTCGGCAATTCCTGGAAAAAATAACGCAGCTATTGCAGTTCGACCGAGGGCTGACTGAGTCGATTCGTCAAACGTTGGGAGAGCTGCTGCTGGAATTTCGGTGCGAGCAAGCTTGCCTGGCGATTCGTGATGACGAGTTGGAGCGCATTTTTGTGTGGAGAGTTCGCGCGGCGGAAACCGAGCCGTCTGGGCCGGAAACTCTGTCACCTTCGCGGTCCGACACTTTTCTGGCCGATGCCTTCGAAGTATCCATGTGCTGGGAATACAAAGACGGAAAAAATGCGGGCTTTGGTTGGGACCGGCGGACGGGCCACCGAATTCGCACGTTGCTCACGCCGCCAAACTCCACGCGCGAAGAGTTCGGAGCTCGCTCATTGCTAGCCGTCACGATCGACGCCAGCGGCCGTCCAGCAGGCAGGGTTCTGCTGATCAACCCGGAGAAGCGATTCAAACCGGCCGACCTGCATTGGCTGGAACAAATTGTTCGCCATATTGCCCTGCCCATGGAGAACGTCTTTCGGCTTCGGCATCTGCGCGCCCGGGCAGTCGAATCGGAACGCAGCCGCATTTCGAGAGATTTGCACGACGGAATCCTGCAAACGATGCTCAGCTTGAATATCCAGCTCGACGTGTTGCAACGCAAGTTCCCCTGGGCTCCAGAACAGGCCGGCAAAGAGCTGGAAACCCTGCAAAACACGATAAAACAAGAAAGCGAAGAGCTACGAAGGATGGTTACGGATCTGCGGCCGGTGCGGGTGGAGAGCGCCGACATGCGCGAATTGATGTTCGGGTTTGCGGAGCGATATCGCAACGAATCGGGACTGGCTGTGGATCTCTTTATAGAGGACCGCAGTTTGCGCATGCCCGACCGCATTTGCCGCGAGATGTTCCAGATTTACAGAGAAGCACTTAACAACGTAAAAAAGCATGCGTCGGCCAGCCACGTCGTGGTAAAACTAGAACAAGACGAGGCGAAAGTCTCACTCGTCGTAGACGATAACGGCCGTGGTTTCAGCTTCTCGGGGCAATTTAAAAGCGAAGAGCTGGACCGGTTGCGTCTCGGGCCAATTTCGATCAAAGAGCGAAC
>Ga0210394_10005570_pt1 | contig 14058 bp, 13 predicted proteins | sample IncBWC12MmetaG_FD_160121 | JGI IMG/M metagenome (GOLD analysis project Ga0210394, IMG submission 160121) | Forest soil microbial communities from Barre Woods Harvard Forest LTER site, Petersham, Massachusetts, United States - Inc-BW-C-12-M | ecosystem: Environmental > Terrestrial > Soil >...
TTCGATCTCCTCGCGCAGCGACTGGGTCCAGCTGTCGTCGCGATCCATGCGATCGCTCTGCACGCCGGAATCGAGCTGATCGCGGATCGGCTCGATCATCGCGTACGGCATGGTCACGTGCAGCTCGCCGCCGCCGCCCTCGAGTTCGATCTTGAAGGCGGTCACCACCACGATCTCGGATGGGCTGACGATATTGGCGAAGTGCGGATTGATCTCGGAAGTCAGGTACTCGAGATTGATGTTGGCTACGATGTTCCAGGCCTCGGTCAGATCGGCAAACGCCTGGCGCAGCACCATCTGGATGATGCGACCCTCGGTCATGGTGAATTCGCGGCCCTCGATCTTGGCATAGCGGCCGCTGCCGCCGAAAAAATTGTCGACGATCGCGAACACCAGTGTGGCGTCGAGCACCAGCAGCGCGGTACCACGCAGCGGGTTGATCCGTATCAGGTTGAGGCTCGAGGGCAGCTGCAGGTTCTGGGTGTACTCGCTGAACTTCTGCACCCTGACCGGCGCCACGCTGATCTCGGGCGTGCGGCGGATCATATTGAACAGGCCGATGCGAAACTGCCGGGCGAAACGATCGTTGATCATCTCGAGCGTCGGCATGCGGCCGCGCACCAGCCGCACCTGCGTGGCGATGTCGAACGGGCGCACCTCGCCGGGAATCTCCGCTGCCGGCGCAGTCGGTACCGCGCCATCGTCAACACCCCTGAGCAGGGCGTCGATTTCATCCTGATTCAGTACCTCGGCAGCCATGGTCATTGAATCACGAAGCTGGTGAAGTAGACCGCTTCGACCAGCTTGCCATTACCGCCCTCGCTGTCGATCACCTTGCGGATCGCGGCGAGGGTTGCCGCGCGCAGCTTCTCCTTGCCATCCACGCTCATCAGAGTGGCGTTGTCCTGGCCGGAGAACAGCATCACCAGGTCGTTGCGAACCGCCGGCTCGATGTTCTTCAGATTTTCCATGACCGCCAGGTCGCGCGACATGGCCTCTACCGTGACCTGCAGGTAGCGCGCGCTGCCTTCGCCACCAAAATTGACCACGAACGCGGGATCGAACTTGTAGTAGATCGCTGCCGCGTGCGGTGCCGCGGGCTTATTGCCGGCGGCCGCGGCATCGGGGGCAGCCGCAGGCTTGAATGCGAGCCAGGCACCGGCGCCGCCGCCGAGCACGACCACGGCGATCGCGATCCAGAGCAGCTGGCCCTTATTTTTGGGCTTGATCGGCTGCACGGTCGGTGCAGCTGCCTTCTTGGCGGGTTCGGAAGCCATATTCAGTAGTACTCGCGTGTTGCCGACGATATATTCAAGCTACTCTCTGGCAGAGCAAGCGTTGTGCCAGCGCAAGGATGCTGAGAACGACGGAAAACTGTCGCTGGCACGATGCCCATTCAGACGTACTCATCGACCAGCCCGAGCGTATGTGACGCGGTGATGGCAACCGGCTCGACGCTTTGCGGATGGGCGAAGGCCGCCCGCACCTGCGCCGTCGTGGATTGTGAACCGGGTCGAGGATCCTGCTGCACGTTGGTATGGCCAAGCGTCAGCCCGCCGCTGGCGAATATCTCACGCAGGCGCGGGACGGTCTGTTCCAGGGCAGCGCGCGTCTCCGCGTGCGCGGCGCTGAAGTTGACGTTGACCTGTGACTGCTGCACGTCGATGTGCACCTCGACCGGACCCAGATGCTCGGGCGAGAGATGCAGTGTGGCGCTCTGCACGTCGTTGCTGACGAACCAGTGCACTTGCGCGGCCAGCGCTTGCGGCCAGCCGCCGCTGCTGACCGGCACGGAAATCGTGGCTTCGGCCGCCGCGGCCTGCGTGCCGGTAGCACTGAAACTGCGCACCAGATCGGGCAGACCCGCAGCTGTGGTCGCGGCGCTCGGCTGACCGGCCGCTCCGTCGGAATTTGCGCTTCGTCCCGGCGCTGCGGCCGCAGCGTCAGGCGACGCGCCGTGGGCAGTCAGCGCAACGGTCGCTGCATCGGCAGCCATCGGCGGCGTATCGCGCGCCGCCGACTGAGTCGTGGGTGTCGACTGCGCCGCCGCACCGCTGGCGGCGATGACGGGTTCGCTGCTGCCGCTGTTGCCCGCCGCGCTGTCGGCGCCATCGGCAGCAGCGCTCGCACCGGCGCCGCCGTTCCTCTGCATGCCGCTGGCGGCGAGCAGCATCGCCAGTGCCACCGGATCGGTTGTGACTGCGGACGCCGTGTCCCGTGCCGGCGTACCTGCGGCGCCGGGCCTGGCCGCCGCCCTGCCGTCACGCAGATTGCCGATCCGGTCGGGCGCCGGCGCGGTCGGATACGGTGTCGCCTGGCTCTCGCCGGATAGCAGGTTCGCGCTGACGTCGTGCGCCGTGGCAGCGGCTGCGATGCTGGCGCTGCGATTGCCATCGGAAGCGGGCGCGTCGCGGACGCCGCTGGGCGCGTCGGCTTTAGCGGCGCTGAGGTCGAGGTCCGTGCGGACACGGCCGGCGCCATCGCTGGCGCCGCCGTTACGCTTGCCACCAGCCGCCGCGCGGTCGGCGGCCAGCTTGATGTCCTGGAGCTGCGCGCTCGCCGTCTGATCGCCGGCCTGCGCGGCATCGGCCAGCGCGGCAGAGAAGTCGGTACTGTCTCCGGACCCACCCCCCATGCCTGAGTCGTGGCCGGTGACGCCGGAGCTGCGGGCCGCAGCCGCTGCGCCGATGCCATCCGGACCTGTGTTAGCGGCCATGGACGTATCTGCCGCCGCAGCGGCCTTGAGGCCGCCACTCGCGCCACCGGGGCTGGCGGAGACTGCGCTGGAAACCCGGGCCGACATCACCGTGCACCGCCCAGTCGCTGGGCCTGTTCATCCAATTCCTTCTGGTTGCGGCGATCTTCGAGCTTCTGGTCCTCGGAGCGCACGTTGGCGATCACCTTGCGCATCGCGCTCTTGCGTGCCGCGGCCGCAAGCCACTGCGTGCGAGCGCGCTCGCAGTCCGCCTGCAGCTGTTCGATCACGCCCTGCTGCTGCCGCACCGCCTCGCCCAGTCGCGCGATGAAAGTCTGATAGTCGCGCATGCCCGTGACACCCATGCCGGCGCTGGCGCGGCGCTGGAACATATTCTGGTATTCGCCCAGATAGCGCTGCAGCTCGACGCAGCGACGTTCCGCATCGGCCAGCCGGCCTTGCAGGGCGGCTACCTGGGTCGCGCACTCGCGCTCGGCCTCGTCCGCCAAAGCGCCTACCGGCTCCAATCGTTTCGATCGCTTCACTTGAGTCCTCACTTGGGTCTGGGAGCGTCAGCCGTCTCCGCCATGGTCGCGGCGAGCTGGGAGGTGCTGCTGGCCAGGCTCACGCGCTCGCGCATGTCCTGGCGCAGGTAACTCTCGATCTGCGGCCAGCGCGCGATCGCCCCATCGATGCGCGGATCGCTGCCGCGCTGGTAGGCACCGATCGTGATCAGGTCGCGGTTGTGTTCATACAGTGCCGTGATCTGCCGCAGGCGGCGCGCCAGTTCGAACTGCGCTTCGGGCACGATGTCGTGCATGACGCGGCTTACCGAGGCTTCGACATCGATGGCCGGGTAGCGGCCGCCGTCGGCGATGCGTCGCGCCAGCACGATGTGGCCATCGAGCACCGCACGCGCGGCATCGACGATCGGGTCGTTGGGATCGTCGCCCTCGGCCAGCACGGTGTAGAACGCGGTTATCGAGCCTTCGCCGGCCACGCCGTTGCCGGCGCGCTCCACCAGCTGCGGCAGGCGTGCAAACACCGAGGGCGGATAGCCCTTGGTCGCCGGCGCCTCGCCTATCGCCAACGCGATCTCACGCTGCGCCTGCGCGAAGCGCGTCAGCGAATCCATGATCAGCAATACGTTCTTGCCGCGGTCGCGAAAGAACTCGGCAATCGCCGTTGCCAGCCAGGCGCCGTGCAGGCGCATCAAGGGCGGATAGTCGGCCGGCGTTGCAACCACGACTGAGCGTGCCAGGCCTTCGCGACCGAGGATGCGCTCGACGAATTCCTTCACTTCCCGCCCGCGCTCGCCGATCAGACCGACGACGATGACATCCGCCGCGGTGTAGCGCGCCATCATGCCGAGCAGCACGCTTTTGCCGACGCCGCTGCCGGAGAACAGGCCGACGCGCTGGCCGCGTCCGACCGTGAGCAGGCCGTTGATGGCGCGTACGCCGACGTCGAGCGGCTGCGTGATCGGCTGGCGCAGCAGCGGATTGATCGGCGTGCCAGTGAGGCGCACGCTGGCTTCCGCTTCGATCGGGCCCAAACCATCCAGCGGCTTGCAGGCACCGTCGACAATGCGGCCGAGCAGCCGATGACCGACGCGCACCGTGCCTGCATACGGCCGCGGCACCACGCGCGCATTGGGCTTCAGCCCGTGAATGTCGCCGGTCGGCATCAGGTACAGCCGCTCGCCGGCAAAGCCGACCACTTCGGCCTCGATACGCGAATCATCGGCGCTGACGATCTCGCAGCGATCGCCCACCGCGGCCTGGCAACCGGTGGCCTCGAGCGTCAGTCCCACCATGCGCGTCAGGCAGCCCGCCACCACCGGCGGCGGTACGTCAGCCAGTCGTTCCTGGTAGCGCGCCAGCGCGCCGGTCCAGCGCCGGGCCGCCGGCGCGTACATCGCATTCATCGTGCCGCCTCGTTCGCAGCGGCGCTGCGCTCATCGCCCAGCACCGCGGCGATGGCCGCGCCCAGGCGCTGCTCGACCTGCGCGTCGATGGTCGAGTTCTCGCTGGTCACGCGGCAGCCGCCACGCGGCAGAATCGGGTCTTCGGTGATACTCCAGGCGCGCTCGCTGGCCACTTCGGTCAGGCGCGAGCGCACCAGCTTGGCGTCTTCTGGATTGAGGTGCACGCGCACGTCGCGTGCCGTCACCGGCAACAGCGACACGGTATCGCGAATCACCCCGACGATATCGTCGGGGTGCAGCTTGAGCTCGCGCCGCACCACATGGCGGGCAATCGCCCCGGCGAGCAGCGCCAGTTGCCGCTGCACCTGATCGTCGACTTCGGCGATCGGTTTGGCCATGAATTCCAGTATCGATCCGAGGTGCTGTACCCGGCGATCGATCTCGGCCAGCCCCGACTGCTGTTCCTGCGCGGCGGCCGCCAGCCCGGCTTCACGTCCTTCGGCATAGCCCTTGTCCCAGGCTTCGCGCTCGACGGCATCGAGGTCGGCACTGCGCCGGCGGCGGGTGAGCACCGGGCCGTCGATCGGCGGCAACTCCCACAGCGCGGCGCCGGCGGCTTCAGACATATTCCTCTCCGCCCTTGCCGCCCAGCGCCAGGCGTCCTTCGTCGGACATGCGCTTGGCGGTCATCAGGATTTCCTTCTGTGCCGCCTCGACCTCCGACAGTCGCACCGGACCCTTGGCTTCCAGATCGTCCTTCATCATCTGTCCGGCGCGTTCCGACATGTTCTTGAAGAATTTCTGCTTCAGCACCTCATCCGCCGCCTTGAGTGCGATGATCAACTTGTCTCCCGGCACTTCGCGCAATAACTCCTGCATGCCGCGGTCGTCGACGTCGGCCAGGTCCTCGAACACGAACATCAGATCCTGCAGCTTCTGGCTCAGGGGTTCATCGATCTTGGCGATCTGCGCCATGATCGTGCCTTCCTGGGCGGTGCCGATCAGATTGAGTATCTCCGCCGCCGCCTTCGGGCCGCCAAAGCCGCTGGCGCTCTTGCCGGCGCCATTGCCGGAAAATTGCTTCTCGAGTACCTCGTCGAGTTCGTTCAGCGCGGATGGATGTACCCCATCCAAAGTCGCGACGCGCATCAGGATGTCGGCGCGCATGCCCTCCGGCAGTTGTGTCAATACCTCGGCCGCCTGATCGGCGTCCAGGTACGACAGCACGATCGAAATGATCTGCGGATGTTCATTGCGCAATATCTCGCCGACGGCCTTAGCCTCCATCCACTTCAGCGCTTCCAGGCCACGGCCACTGCGGCCGCGCAGGATGCGGTCGATGACGCTGCCGGCCTTGTCTGCCCCCAGCGCCTCGTTCAGCACCTTGCGGATATAGTCGTCGGTGCCGACTCCGAACGAGGTCTGCTGATCGACGCTGCTGGAAAACGTCGTCAACACGGTCGACACCTCCTCGCGCGACACCGTCGACAGCTGCGCCATCGCGGCTCCTACCCGCTGCACATCCTTGGCGCCGAGATGCTTCAGCACTTGCGCGGCATCCTGCTCGCCCAGCGCCAGCAGCAGGATGGCAGCGCGGTCCACTCCCGAGCGCGACAGCTGCGCGTCACTCATTGCTCGCCCACCCAGGTCTTCACCACCTGTGCCACACGCTTGGGATCCTGTGTTACCAGGCCGCGCGCCTGCACCAGCTGCTGCTCATAGGCCAGCGGCTGTCCGGCCGCGGCACTCATCATCGGTCGTTCGTCCTGGCCGCGGCCGTCGGCGGGCAGCAGCCCGGGCGCGACCGACAGGGCATGGGTGGACAGATTCTTGATCAGCGGCCGCAGCACTCCGAGCGCCAGCGCCACCAGCACCAGCGCACCCAGTACCAGTCGCACCACATCGCGTAGCCACGGTCGCTGCCACAGCGGGATCACCTCCGGCTTGAGCGTCTCGACCACCTGCGGCTGCAGCGGCTGGTTGACCACGTTGACGCTGTCGCCGCGAGCCTGGTCGAATCCAACCGCGTCCTTGACCAGGCGCGTGATGTCGTCCATCTCCGTCTTGGTCAGCGGCCGTTCGACGGCTTTGCCATCGGCGCCAACCTGGCGCATGTTGTCAATCAGCACCGCCACCGTCACGCGCTTGACGCGGCCGGCGGGCTGGCGCGAATAGCTGACGGTGCGATCGATCTCGAAGTTACGCGTGCTCTGCTTGGAGGTGTTCTCCGGGATCACGGCTGCGGCGGCGGCATTGGCAGCGGCACTGGCGGCGGCGGCGTTGGCGCTGGCGGCGCCCGCCGCGGTCGTGGCCGGCTTGGAGCTGGCGCTGGCGCCGCCCACCGCGGCGCCTACCGCCCCGCCGGGCGGCGGCTGGTTGGTGAGTGCACCCGGGATGCCGCCGGCAGCTGCGCTGCCCGAATGCGAGATCTCCTCGGCACTCTGCTCGCTGCGCACGATGGCGCTGTCGGGCTTGTACTGCTCGTGCGCTTCCTCGCTCGCACCGGAATCCAGGTCCACTGTGACCTGCGCGTGCACCCGGCCGTCACCGACCAGCGGCGCGATCAGCTTCTCGATGTGCTCGATGTAATTGTCTTCGACGCGATGCGCGGCCTCGAACTGCTCAGCGGTGATCGCGGCCTCGGAATTCTTCGGCGATGACAGTAACCGCCCCTGCTGGTCGACCACGGTCACATTGTCCGAATCGAGTTCCGGGATGCTCGATGCCACCAGATGAACGATGGCCGAGACCTGTTCGGATTGCAGCCGGTGTCCGGCACGAAGCTGCAGCAGCACCGAGGCACTGGCCGGACGGCGGTCGTGCACGAACGCGGACTGCTGCGGCAGCGCCAGGTGAATGCGCGCCGCTTCCACGGCCTGCAACGACGAAATGGTGCGCGCCAGCTCACCCTCGAGCGCGTACTGGTAGCGGGCGTTTTCCATGAACTGGCTGACGCCAAAGCCCGGATCCTTGCTCATCAGCTCGAGGCTCGCGTTCTTTCCCTGCGGCAGTCCCTGTCCGGCGAGTTGCAGCCGCGCCTCGTGTACCCGTTCCGCGGGCACCATGATCGCGCCGCTGCTGTTGTCGAGCTTGTACTCGATGGAAGCGGTCTGCAGCGCCTGCACCACGCTGCCCGCGTCCGCGTCGGACAGGTTGCCGTACAGCAGGCTCCAGTTCGGTCCGCGCCACCACAGCACCACGGTAACGCCGGCGGCCACCGCCGCGGCGATGCCCAGCAGCAGCAGCAACGGCCGGATGTTCGGGCCGACGCGTCCGGAAAGGCTGACGCTCTGATTATTCGCCATAAGCGGTATCCATCACCCGGTCAGATCGACATGTTCATGATGTCCTGGTACACGGTGACCAGGCGGTTACGTACTTCAGTCAGCGCGCGAAACGACACCGAGGCCTTCTGGCTCTCGATCATTACGCGCGCCAGGTCGACTCCGGAAACGCCGCGCTCCCAGGCGTCGGCCAGCGCGTTGGCGCTCTGCTCACTGTGGTTGACCGATTCGATGCCCTGCTTGAGCAGGTCGCCGAAGGCCGGCCCCTGCGCGGCGCTGACGCCGCCCGCCGCGCCCGCTGCGCCCACCGCGGTCGACGCGGCCGGCTTGATGCCTGCCCCCGCCTGCGCCGACATCGAGCGGATCTGCGCCAATACCTGATCGATCGCCATGTTGCTCATGCTGCACTCCCGGCCAGCTGGCTCTCGCTCGACAGATCGACTCCGGCGGCCCGCAGCCGCGCCAGCTTGTAGCGCAGGGTGCGTGCGCTGATGCCGAGCTGTTCGGCCGCGCGCTCGCGGCTGGCGTGTACGCGCAGCGCCCGCAGAATGATCTGGCGCTCGGCCAGCGCCAGCGAATCCGCCAGCGCACCGCCCGCCTCGAGCGGCGCCAGCTCCGCGGCCGCGGCGAGGTGCGAGCCGATCGAGGTGACGTTGTCGGTGCTGGCGGCGCTCGCTGCGACGGCAGCGATCGCCGCCAAGGGACGAATTTCGGCCACCGCGGGCTCGAATACGATATGTGCGGCGCGGATCAGGTCGCTCTCGCACAGCACCAGCGCGCGCTGCATGACGTTTTCCAGTTCGCGCACGTTGCCGGGCCACTCGTAGGTCAACAGCAGTTGAGCCGCATCCGGCAGCAGCGCCGGTATGCGGGCGCCGGGTTTGCAGTGCGAGGCCAGCAGTCGCATCGCCAGCGGCAGCACATCGTCGCGCCGCGCACGCAGCGGTACCGGCGTCAACGGAAATACGTTCAGGCGGTAATACAGATCCTCGCGGAAGCGCCCGGAAGCGACGTCGGCGCGCAGCTGGCGGTTGGTGGTGGCGATGACGCGCACATCCAGCCCGATAGTCTGTCGTGCGCCCAGGCGCTCGACTTCGCGCTCCTGCAACACCCGCAGCAGCTTGGCCTGCAGCGCCAGCGGAATCTCGGAGATCTCATCCAGCAGCAGGCTGCCGCCCTGTGCCTGCTCGAATTTGCCCGGATGAGCCGCCTGCGCCCCGGTGAAGGCACCGCGTTCCCAGCCGAACAGAATCGCCTCGAGCATGTTTTCGGGGATCGCGGCGCAGTTGACCGCGACGAACGGCGCTCGGGCACGGAGCGAGTGGCGGTGGATATAGCGCGCCAGCACTTCCTTGCCGGTGCCGGATTCGCCGGCGATCAGCACGGTGCATTCGCTGCGCGCAACCCGGCGCGCCAGCTCCATCAGCCGGGTGGAGACTTCGGCGCAGGCCACCGGCTCGTGAACGTACGTTGAAATTGTCATTGCCTCTATCGACTTCGTCGTACCGGCGAAGATAGGAGCAAATTGCGTGCCGTCCTCAATCTGTGACGCGGCTCACGCTGGCGGCCATTTGCCGCCGTCGCAACGTCAAGTTTCCGGCGCCGCCGTGTCACTGCCGGTCAGCGAATACTTGCGCAGCTTCTCCACCAGCGTCGTACGCCGCAGACCCAGCAGCCGGGCGGCCTTGGCCACGGTGCCGTTGGCGGTGTGCATCGCGCGCTCGATCAGCCGCTGCTCGAGCGATTCGAGGTAATTGCGCAGGTCAAATTCATGCGGAAACTGATCCAGCAGCGCATCGGCCAGCTGCGGGTCGATCGATGTCGGTTCGTCATCCTGCGGCGCGGCGGCATGGCGCGCCATCGCCTCCAGCGCCGGTCCGAGCACACTGATTGCCGGAGCCGACGCGATCAGCTCCTCGGCTGCCTGGGTCGCGTCGGCTGCATCGGCGGCCGCACTCCAGTCCGGCGGCCGGTAGCGCGCCGGCAGATCGGCGATGCTCACCGCGCGTGCGCCGCACTGGATCGACATGCGCTCGATCAGATTGCCGAGCTCGCGCACGTTGCCGGGCCAGCCGTAGGCCTTGAGCGCCTCGACGGTCGCGTGCGCAAATTGTACCTGCGGACGGCCGGCGTTGCCGATGCGCTGCGCCAGATCGGCGATCAGCAGCGGCAGATCCTCGGCGCGATCACGCAGCGGCGGCATGTCGATCGGCACCACGTTGAGCCGGTAGTAGAGATCGGCGCGAAACGTACCCTTGACGATCGACTCTTCGAGATTGTGATGGGTGGCGGCGATGATGCGGACATCGCAGCGCTGCGAGACGCAGCTGCCGACACGTTCGAACACCCGTTCCTGCAACACCCGCAGCAGCTTCACCTGCATGGTCGGATTCATATCGCCGATTTCGTCGAGAAAGATAGTGCCGCTCTCGGCAATCTCGAACCGGCCCTTGCGGGTGGCCAGAGCGCCGGTAAACGCGCCTTTCTCGTGCCCGAACAGTTCGCTCTCGAGCAGCTCGGCCGGAATGGCCCCACAGTTGATCGGTACGAATGGGCGCTGGCGCCGCGGCGAAGCCTGGTGAATCGCGCGCGCCACCACCTCTTTGCCGGTGCCGGACTCGCCAAGGATCAGCACGTTGCTGTCGAAGGCGGCCACCTGCCCGATCAGATGGTTGACCTGGCGGATAAGCGCGCAATGACCGGTCGGCAGAATCGCCGCGCCCGTCCCGGCCAGTTCGTACAAATTACGTGCGTCGGCGCTCACGAAAGCCCCGGCAAGGACGGCTCTTTCAGCCATGGATTTGTTGTTCCCTCAGAAATCTTCGGGAACAGACTAATTATCGGGTTATGGAAAAAAGAGGTATTCCGTCACACCGGCCCTGAGCACAGCGTCGCATTTTGCTTATTATCAGGCTTTTAGCCGCGCGCTTTGCGAACGTCGGCAACGTGGCGCCGATGGCGGACGAACGCCAGGCGCTGAATCAGTTCCGCCACGCCGGCCGACAGACCGGGGAATTTCACCTTCGCCAGGCTGCCTTCGACCGAGATGCACTCGGCCGGTAACTCGAGCGGCTGCGGCAGCGAGCTGCGCAGTTGCACGCGCAGCAGCCCATGACCGCCGACCGGCGGCGTCTGCCCGACACAGGTCCAGGACGCACCCAGGCTGTTGAACAGGATCGGGGTCGCCGGCGGCATGCGATCCTTCGATACCAGCTTGGCCAGCAGCTGCATCACCAGGTTGAGTTTGAAGTCGAGCCGCGCGATTTCCCCGGCGAGCGGCCCCAGGTCCTCGTTCTTGTCGCGTGCCGGGTGCTCCTCGACCGCGACACAGGCCTGCAGCAGCAGCAGATTGGCTTCCTCCAGGCCGAGCAGGTCGAAGCGATCCGGCGGCTCCCACAGCGCCATCCACTGCACCGGCAGCACGTCCTGATAGGCGAGCTCGTTGTCGAGCACGACGGTATCGACGTCTTCGTACATACGGGCTCCTTCCGCGCTGGCCGCGGGTACCGGGCCGCAGCCGGTATTCTACGCGCTCGGAGGCAGCGCCCGAGTCATTTGCCGTACTTCCGGCCCGATCGCCACCCAGGCGCTGCGTATCTCCGCCAGCAGGCTCAGCACCTCGGCGATGAAGGCGGCATTGTTGTCTGCATTGGCGCGCAGCAGCTGGCGCATCATGTAGTCGTACAGATCGCTCAGGTTTTGCGCGATTGCGCCGCCGCGCACCATGTCGAGGCAACCGCGCAGTTCGGCGATCAGGCTTATGCAGCTATGCAGCAGTTTCGCCTTGCGCACCACGTCGCCGCGCTCCATGCAGCCGCGTGCGGTGGTCATGCGCTCGACCGCACCATCCATCAACATCAGCACCAGGCCATGCGGGTCGGCATTGGCGACACCGCCGTGCACCGAAACGCTCTGGTAGGCCGCAAGCTTGGAATTTCGCGCATAGGCGCTCACGCCGCCGTACTCCATCGATCTTCGATGGTTGATATAACGGCCGCAGCGGCTCCAACTTGAGCCTGCGGCGGGCGCCGCGCGCTAGGCTTGCGGCACGCCCTGAACCGTCGGCAGGCTGGCGAATTGCTGCGACAGATAAGCTGATGTGCTTTGCAACGAAGACAGCAGCGTGTTCAACGCGGAGTATTGCTGCGTCAGACTCGCGCTCAGGGCCGTCATCTGATCGTTCAGCTGGTTTTCCTGCTGGGTCAGCGCATTTTCCTGGCTGACCAGCGTGCTGCTGGTGGCGGCGATCGCGCCGGTGGAATTCAGTGCGGCGCTGAGCTGCGAATTGAGCGTCGCGGCCACGCCGCCGCTGCCGCTGAACAGTTGGCTGACGGCACTGAAATTGGTCGCCAGCGCGTTCGACAGCGTGGCATTGTTGAGGCTGAGCGAGCCGTCGGGATTGGTGGTGATGCCGATGCTCGCCAGCGAGTCATAGGTCGACGATCCGGTGTTGACGACGCTGTAGAGCGCCTGCTGTATCTGATTCTGGGTGCCCGATAGCAGCGCATTGCCCAGCAACGGTCCGGCGGTGTTGGTAGTGGCATCGTAGCTGCCAAGCGGCGCCAGCGCGGTCACCAGCGTGTTATAGGCGGTGACGAAAGCGCTGATATTGGTTTCGATCGAAGCAGTGTCGTTGGCCACGCTCAGCGTGGCGTTGCTGCCGGCGGCGGTGGTGCCCAACAGGTTCAATGTCACACCGTTCAGTGCATTGGTCACGGTGTTGCTGGGGCTGGTGTAGGCGACGCCGGCGATGCTGAAGGCGGCATCCTGCGCGGCCGCTTCCTGCGTGTATTGGGCGGTGTTGCCGGTGGCGTAGGTCAAGGCCGCCAGCGCATTGCCGCCGTCGGTCTCGGTCACCTGAATGCTGTTGGCAGCACCGGTGAGCGATGACGACAGTACCAGGTGGGCGCCATCGGTACCCTGCAGCACCGTCGCCCCGATGCCTGGATTTCCGGTCGCACTATCGATGGCCGCGGCGATACCGCTGAGGGTGTCGTCGGTACTATCGATGGTGACGTTGAAGCTTGTGCCGCCGAGCGACAGCGACAGGGTGCCGGTGCCAACGCTGGCGCCCGCCCCGGCGGCGAATGGCTTCGACAGCAGCTGCTGCGCCTGCGCCAGTGCACCGACCGTCACGTTGTAGGTACCGGCCGCGGCACCGGCGCTGGCGGTCGCGATGAACGCGCTCTGGTCGGTGCTGTTGGCGGTCTGCAGGTCGAACGCGCTCGGCGTATCCAGCACGCCGAGCGATGACTGGAAGGTCGATAACGCGCTCTTGAGCGTACCGATGGCGGATATCTGTGTGCTTACCGCCTGCGTCTGCGCCGAGATCTGTGCATCCTGGGGCGCGCGCGTCGCGGCCACCAGCTGCGACACCAGCGAGCTGACGTCGATCACCGAGCCGCCCGCCGCCTGGCTGCTCGAACTGCTGGCGATCGAGACCACCGGTGCGGGCGTAGTGGTACTGCTGACGCTGCTGGTCATGGCAAGCTAGTCCTCGAGACGCAAAACGACGCAGGGTGGGCGCCTTGTAGCGTCCACCCTGCGTGTGCTTTTAAGTAGCTTCGACTCTTGATCCATCGATTTCCGTTACGGCAGCTTCTGCAGCAGCGACAGGATGTTCTGCGGAATCATGTTGGCCTGCGCCACCATCGCGGTGCTGGCCTGTTGCAGGATCTGCGCCTTCGACAGGTTGGAGGTCGCCTGCGCGTAGTCGGTATCCTGAATCGAGCTGCGGGCGCTGGTCAGGTTGGTCGAATCGGTGTTGAGGCCCGTGATCGCGGCCGTGAACCGGTTCTGATAGGCGCCGAGCTGCGCGCCCGAAGTCGCCAGCTGCTGCAGGGCGGCGTCGATCTGAACCAGCGTCAGGTTCGAACCATCCACCGTGGACACGCTGGCAGCGTTCAGGAAGCCGCCATTGGCCAGTGTGACCGCCGCGGTCGTACCGCCGGCGCCGAGACCGAAGGTAGCGCCAACTTCCGCGCCGGCAGCACCCAGGGCGGTGGTGAAGGCCGCGGTCGCCGCGCCGATCACCTGACCGGCGGTGGTGCTCGACAGGTCGATGCCGCCGGTAGTTGCATCCACCGTGGCAATGACGCCGCCGTCCTGCGAGGACAGCTGGTTGATCGCCGCAGCAACGGTCGCCGCGTCGG
>Ga0210394_10005571_pt1 | contig 14055 bp, 14 predicted proteins | sample IncBWC12MmetaG_FD_160121 | JGI IMG/M metagenome (GOLD analysis project Ga0210394, IMG submission 160121) | Forest soil microbial communities from Barre Woods Harvard Forest LTER site, Petersham, Massachusetts, United States - Inc-BW-C-12-M | ecosystem: Environmental > Terrestrial > Soil >...
AGACGGTGGTAACTTGGCGCTGGCCGCCGGGGCCACGGAAGACCGTGGTGCCGTTCGCGGTTTGTATAGTGCGAACGCCGCCCTGGGGGTTGTAACGGGCCACGGTGCCGTGGCTTGTGACTACTCGGTCCAGCTGACCAGTCTTATTATATTGGAGAGTGTTGCCATTCTGGGTTCTTACCGTTTTGCCGCCGTCCGGGCGATTCACCTGACCGTTGGGAGCCGGCTTGCCGCCCTCTTGTTGCCCAGGCTTATAGCCGGCTTGAGGCGTGCCACCGGGTTTGCCCCCATTCTGAGGAGTGCCATTCGAGGGGACTGGTCTGCCGCCGCCTTGTTGCCCGGGCTTGTAGCTGGCCTGAGGCGTGCCACCTGGTTTGCCGCCATTCTGAGGAGTGCTGTTGGAGGGAGCAGGCCTGCCACCGGGTTGTTGACCAGGCTTGTAACCGCCCTGGGAAGCGCCACCAGATGGAGCAGGTTTGCCGCCCGTTTGAGGAGCGTCATTAGAAGGAGCAGGCTTGCCACCGGGTTGTTGGCCAGGCTTGTATCCACCCTGGGGCGTGCCTCCGGAAGGAGCAGGTTTGCCTCCATTCTGAGGAGTGCCATTGGAAGGAGTGGGCTTGCCACCTCCTTGCTGACCAGGCTTATAGCCGCCTTGGGAAGCGCCGCCTGAGGAAGGAGGCTTGCCACCGCCCTGAGGAGTGCCGTTGGAAGGAGCAGGTCTGCCACTGCCTTGGGGAGCCGGTTTATAGCTACCCTGGGGAGCTCCACCTGAAGGCGCAGGCTTGGTGCCGCCGCTGGGCCTGCCTTGGTTTGGAGATCCCTGTTGTGTCCCGGCGGGCCTTTGCGGAGGCGGGGCATTTTTCTTTGGAGGAGGCGGCGGGTTCTGCTTGGGATCGGACTGCGCCGAGAGAAGCAGCGGACAAGCGAAAAGCAAGGCCAGCGCCGCAGTGTATTTAGTTGCACGCCTTAGTGTCTTTACGGGATTCATGATGTCTCCTCTGAACCGGTGAGAACTCTTGTGATGCCTGCCTATGTCGGAACGGCTGCATTGAATACATTCCTTGATGAACGTCGGATGCAGAACTGCTCATTTCTTGCGGCCGGGTCTTTTTTTGCGCAGTCTCATTTTCGCCGGATCGCGCAGGAGCCAGTTACAGGCTCAAGGGCGGATGGTAAGTTGAGCTACATCTTCCCAACTTCGCCGCTCTGAAAAAAACACTTTACGTCAGGCTGCCCGTTTCAAGCGGCTGGCAACTGAGCCACCCTTCAATTTATACCGATGGCCGTGTAATGCAAATCCGAAATGGCGGGGGAGGCTGCGTCGACGGACATCACGAAAGGGATCGTGCGAGGAGACGGGCGTAGAGCGCGACTCCTCTGTTGCCGGCCCTTTCGGGCTAGGGCAGGGCTCGGACGTGGTAAGAGGATAGGAAGACTGAAGAGAGTGAGAAAAAATTCTACTTGCCGAGGACGACGCCGACGCCTGTCAGCAACAAATCCAGTTGGGAGACGGCAATTTTCCAACACGGCCAGTCAGAAAGAGCTTATCCACAGTAACGTTTTGGGAGACGTTGGCCACAGAGTCTTTCGGCAGACCGGTGAGACGCGCGGAGAGACGAACATTTCCAGGAGCCAAGCTCCACTTCAAGTTGCTGGTTAAAGGAACGCAAACGACCGTAGAAATTCGGCTGCGGTTTAGGGCGTCACACTGGATGACGACCACGGGTCTACGAAATCCCGGACCAGAGCCCTCGGGATCGGGCAGGTCCGCCCACCAGACTTCGCCCTGCGAAATTACCATTCGCTTTTCTCAAGAGTCCGGCGAGCAGCGGAGGAAATAAAAGAATCTTCCTGGCCGCCAATCTCGGCGCAAGCCGCGTTCATCGCTTCGGTTACCTTGTCGGGCGTGTGGCGCGCCAAATATTCTTTCAGCGCATCTCTGAACAAACGGCTCCGCGACTTATTTGTGCGCTTCGCGAGGCGCTCCGCGCTTTCGAAAACATCGTCGGGAATGGAAATCGCCGTTTTCAGACCAAAAGTATAACCATACGATGTGAGGGTTTCAAGCCACTGTTGGCGGGAAGGGAATTTGGGAGCGTGCTCGGAGAACGCCCGATGGGAACGCTTATTTGGATTTGGAGATGAGAAGATCGAGTTCGTCGAGGGAGCGCGGCCAGTCTTCGCGGAGGAGGCGGGACAAGGCGCGGTCGGCGAGGAGCTTGCCGCTGGTTTGGCAGGTGGGGCAGTAGTTGGTTTCGTTGCTGGCGTAGCGGATGCGCTGGATTTTGGTGCCGCAGCGGGGACAGGGTTGCTTGTAGCGGCCGTGAACGGCCATGCCTTCGCGGAAAGCAGTGACTTTCTCGGGGAATTTTCCGGCGGCATCGGTGCGGAGGCGGTCGGTCCAGTGGGTGAGGCTGGAGCGGATGGCTTCGAAGAGGCGCTTGATTTCCGGGACGGAGAGCTTTTGCGTAAGCGCGAGAGGCGAGAGTTTGGCTTCCCAGAGAATTTCGTCGGAGTAGGCGTTGCCGATGCCGCTGAAGAGGCGAGGATCGGTGAGAGCACGTTTGAGGGTGTGGTTGGCGGAGAGAAGCGCGGCGGCGAACTGTTCGGGAGTGGCGGCAAGAACTTCGAGGCCGCCGGGGTCTAGGGAGCGGAGGCCGCCCTCGCCGAGGACTACGTGGAGAGAGGCGCGCTTCTGGGATCCGGCTTCGGTCCAGAGAAGAGAGCCGTTAGAGAAATCGAAGGCGGCTAGACCGCGTGGCGGAGAAACTTTGACGCGGCCGGGCTTGGCGCCGAGCGGATGCCAGTGAAGGCGGCCGGCAATCATCAGGTGGAGGACTAGCCAGAGGTCGTCTTCGAGGCCGATGCAGATGCGTTTGCCGAGGCGGCGGAGCTGGAGGACTTTTTTGCCGTAGACGTCGGCGATGGGCGGAGTTGCCGTCCGGAGTAGGAAGGGGCTAACGATGCGGATGCCTTCCAAGGTTTGGCCGAGGATGCGTGTTTCGAGGGCCTCAATATAGACCGTAATGTCTGGAAGTTCGGGCATGCGGTGTTTTTGCTAGTGTTCCAAATTGGGGCTGAGGACATCGTACAACGGTTGAAGACGGTTAGGAGGAGGGGCGACGGAGGAAAAAGGCGCACAGTCAGGAGTGACTGTGCTACTCGAAGGGCAGCACAAAAGGATTGATGTTTTGCGGCAAAGCACACAATACATTGTGGAATTATGGAAAAATTGGCGGAGACTGGCCGGAGGGACAGCGAAAGTTTTTCGTAGAGCGGCGGCGGGAAAAACTGCATATGCAAAAATAGTTCAAAAATACTCTTGACAGAAAATGGCTACACGCACGATACTCCCGTCGCGCCAGTTTTCTGCCTTCCCCTGAACGACGTTCCGGGGTTCCCCCCACTATCCGCACGCCGCACAAAGTCAGCGAGGAGTACCGGTGTCTGTGCAAATAGAAAAAGAAACGATCAGCACGTTCGAAATGGATAGGGAAGTCATTCGCTGTAAGACATGTGGTCTCGTCCAATACCGGACGCGCACGGGAAACTGCCGCCGATGTGTGCGCGCCTTACCTCAGCGTTTGGAGTTCCTGATACCTCCACCGGCACCTCCGGAGGAAACAGTCGCTGAGCCCACGTCCGAAAAGTTCGCCAACCAGCAGACGGTCGAGAATATCGGCCAGCGCATTCGCCAGCTACGCGAATCGCGCGCGATGACCCAGAGCCAGCTGCAGTCGCGCTCAAAGGTCTCGCGGTCTTACTTGTCCCGCATCGAGAGCGGCCAGATGACGCCGAGCCTCGGCACTCTGGAGAAGATCTCCGAAGCTCTGAATGTGGGCTTGAACCGCTTCTTTATCCCGGAATCCGACGGCGAAGCGCTGCTCGAGGATCCGTTCATCCAGGGATTGCGCCCGTTCCTGCGTCAATTGGATTGGGAACAATGGCAGTCCATTTTGAAGAGGCTGCAGGCGATCAGCGATCACGTCCATGCAGTGCCGGTTACTCTCCGCCCTATCGGTAATCCGGCGCGGATGCCGCAGCCCGCGTCGGCTAATGGCAACGGCAATGGTCACAACGGACATATCGGTGCCGGCCATTCGAATGGGCATGCGCATACGCATTCCCATGGGCAGCCGCAGGGCTATGTGTTGCGGCGACCTGGCACGGGACCAATTTTTCAACGGCCGGTAGCACGGTAAGTTTTTCGTTTCTAAACCAGAGCACAAATTAGCGCGGTGTGACTATGAGAGGTCACACCGCGTTTTTTTTCTCTTGGCGTCCCAGGGCGTCTCCGAGCTGCTTCCCAAAGTCCTGCACATCTAAAGGCGGGCCCTTTTTGCATGACACCACCTTCCACCTTCTTCCAACTTAGTCTAGTGGGAAAAGGGGGAGCTTGAATGCTTAAGCTCCCGGGTGCGTTCCCGTTTTCAGTTACGGGGATAATCAATGAAGCGGACGACTTGCCGCCCATTGATGTCTGTTTCGGTTTTTGTTGCGGAGCGGGGACGCAGCCAGTAGGCATTTGTGTCAGCGTCAAAGAGGAAATTCCAGACAAAGATTCCTCCGAAGTGCGGGCTTGTTCGGCTCACGTCGTCTAACGCCTGCAACAGAAGTGTTCTTGCCGGAACGTTTGCGCCACCGATAGTAAGCATCGCTTCCTGCAATGGATTGCTGGACAACCCAATCGTGCCCAACTTGACCTTGACGCCGCTCGTCGCGGCGAGAGTGTCCACGATTAGCTGAAGTGTTGTTTTCGCATCGCGTTGTTGCACGGGTATAGTAATCGGGGTATCGAGCAAAGCGTTAACGGGTTCATCTTTTCCCGATTCATCTCTTCTCGATACACCGATAACTGCGTATCTCCCGTCCGTCTCCTCTCGAACCGCGAATTTGCCTGGATTGCCGCTCGAATTGTAGTCCGCGACGAGCTTCTCCAGAACCTGTTCCTCGGTATTCCCCGATGAAGGTTCGGGGAAACTACTCCGGAACAACCCACCCGATACTCGCACCACGCCTTTGGCATTCGGGTGGTTCGCCCGCCACGTCGGGTCTGTGTCATCAACCAAATCGAATTGACTGTGATACGGCGGGTCCTCGTAATCGACTGTCCAGCCGTACTCTTGGCTGATTGCTTCAACGGCTTGCGCCAGCGGCCTTGGGAAATTTGCTGTGAGTGTTCCTGTATTCCCGTTGTGCTCGACAACTGCGGCGCTCTTAAACGATGGTTTGGTCGGTGCCTGTGCCAAAAGCAGCAGAGGTGGGCCAAACAAAAAGCAAGTAAAAATAATTCGTTTCATGTTAGCGTACCTCCCTCACGGACGGCACTGATTGCGGTGATGATCGCGGCGAGCCACCGCTGTCCAAACGGAAAATGCGTACCCACTGCGTCTCGGTCTTGCCTCCAATTCGGTACGAGAAATCCACCCACTCACTGCATACACCAGCACGGCAGGCTTTTACAGTGTGATCGTCATCGACGGTGATGGTAAGGGTGTCGGTTCTGTAGTTAAACCAAACGTTCGCACTGCATTCTATTTGCATTCCTTGGTATATAGTCGTCACGCACGGGAAGATGATGCCGTGCGCCGATCCGTTTTGCACTATGTTATCCAGGTCGACCAAGTCCCAGCCGATTTCATCAGGCCCCCACTGGTTATGATAGCCGGAGACGCCACTGTATTGTCCGACAGTCCAGTGGGAGTTTTGAGTGCCTGGATTTTGCACCAACCCCGAGGTGCTCCACCAGCACCCATTAGTTCCCGGGGTAACCGTGTATTCTTGGACTAAGTGGTTGTCAAAACTATCGACAGCAGTGTCGCTTAAAGTCTGCTGAAACAACTCGCGGGATATGGCCCCACTGAATCCCTCGTCGGCAGTTGTTTCGGTTGAAGGCACCAGGCACCCTGGAATGCCGCCACCCCCACTGCTGTTCCAAAATGAACCCACAATGCTGCAGATGGCTTGACCATCCGAGATCCAGGAATACACCACGCCCGGAACCCCGACGATCGATTCGGTGTTGGTCGCAGAGAAATAACAAGTAGGACAGCCGTTGGCCGAGTACGTCCAGTGGTCAACGTTGTTGAGTTTATTTTCGGCACCGACATGATGTGTGGCCGCGCTCATGTTGCATCCGGGCCCGGGTGCAATGTTAGCGTAACCCTGTATCGAAACGGATGTGTAGATGTTGTAGCCGTCGCCTGAACTACTCTGGTACACGCTGAACTCCGGCTGCAAAACCGTCCTGCAACCTTGTCCTTTGGTTACGGAACAGTTGAACAACAGCATCAACGATCCCAACAGGAAAAGCATAGCGCGGTTCATTCGGCCCCCTCCGTCGTTTTCATATTTTTCTTTTCGGACACCACGAAGGCGTGCAGCTTTGCAGCGCCTCCGGCTGATAGGCGGGCGCCGATAGTGTCCCGCGTTGATTGAACAAGGTCGTCCAGCTTCTTTAGCAAAGTGTGGACATCTGTTGTGGAATCCGCTTTTGCGGAGGCGTTGTAATCGGCTACGAGAGCATCATATTTCGCTCTAAAATCTGAAAGAACGCTTGTCAACATCTGGCGGTCTGCATCGACAAGGCCAGTCCTCATCAGGTTAGCGCGCTGGTGCGTTCGTTCGGCTTCCGTTGGATTTTGTCCTGTAGAAACCGCCACAAGATACAGGCGATACGCGGTTGGGTCCGGAATGAGTTCTGGGTGAGCAGCGCCATCGATCATGTTAGGTGCCGCAAGTTGGTGATGTGGTGGAGAATTCTGCGCCCGGGCTCCAAACGCGAACATGGATAGAACAAGCACGGTGACATACCGGATCATGTGTCGCTCCTTATTGAAGGGATGGGGGGACGAGAGTGGTGATGTAGAATCGCAGCAGGCATCCGGGTTTCCCTCTTTAGCGGCGCTGTTTGCCCGGAGGTGCGTTCGTGCTCACGGACGGCGCGTCCCACTTATGCGGTAGATTACACCCCTCTTTTAGTCAAAAGGCAATACTAAAAGTTAGGAATAAACAACTCTGTAAGTACTCACTTCGGAATGCAATCCGGCCGAGGTTGTAGCAGGGAAAGGCCCTGTCATTGGCCTCCTGCGATCAGCGGATAGCGGCCCGGTGAGCGAGCAAGATTATTGTTAGAAATACGGACTAATCGCGGATGACGGAGACTTTTGCGGCGGGGACTTCCAGGCGCATCATGCGGTGATTTGCATCGAGGAAGAGGTCGACTTCGAGGTCAGTGGTAGTGACGCGAAAGCCTTCGTAGTTTTTTCCACCGACGCTGGCGGAACCTGTGGCCTCAGCGGTGATGGTGCCGGGCATAAGTTCTTGCGGGATGAAAACGGGGAAAGTTTGAGGGCCGCGTTTGGACCAGTCATAGACGCGAGCCAGGACGGCGTACTGGTGATAGAGGTTGTTGTCGAGGACGGCGATGATGGGAGTTCCGAACGTAAAGGTCTGATCGTAGGGATGGGCGCCCTGCATTTGCAGAGTCATTTTCGCGATGCCGTTTACAAAGACCACGTTTGCGCTGTTGGTTGTATCCGCTTGCGAGGTCCATTCGTAGCTTACGGGAGCGCCATCGGGTAAAAGCGTGAGCGAGCCGGAGACTTTGCTGGCAGCGCTTTGCGAAGGCTTGATGTCCGCGTTGCCCTTGGCGAGCCAGCCACCTGCGGAGGGCGAGATCTCGAATTCCTCATGTCCAACGGTTTGTCCATCGAGCTTGATGGTGAGCTTGCCTTTATCTTCGGCGAAGACGCCTGCGGCGGCCGGAGGGACATTCTTTTTTTGAGCGGCAAGGCCTGCGACGGTGCACGCAAGAATCAGAGCAAAGCTTAGGGAGAGAGAGAATCTGGGCCAAGGGCCGGAAAGTTTTTTATTCATGAAATCCCCCTTCGCAGCAGCGCGCGAAGCACGACATAAAATTTGCGGAGAAAGAATCTCCGCTGCTTATTCTAACGAAGGCTGGTCAGGAATTTGGTTTTTCGACGACGAGGTGTGCTTCGCTGCCACCTGCCACGACGATGCCGCGGCCGAGGATTTCCGCGACGACCTGGGTGGGGTCGCCGGAACTGTCCACGCGATGATCAGCGAGTTGATAGGACGGAAGACGCTGCGCATGCAGTGCGCGAAAGCTGGACTCATCGCGAAAGAGCGGACGGCCTGTCATGGTCATGCAGCGAGACAATAGGAGCTCAATCGGCGAATCGAGCCACAAAACGGGGACGCCGACGTTTCGCAGGAATTCCGGGCAGCCGGGCTGAGCGTAGGTGCCGCCGCCGAGCGCAAGTACGGTGGCTTCTTTTAGTTCGGACGCGCGACCCAGAGCGGCGCGCAGCTGATCAGCTTCAATCTGGCGAAATGCCGGTTCGCCGAAGCGTTCGAAAATTTGTGGGATGGCAAGGCCGGCGGATTGCTCGATGCGTTCATCCAAATCGACGAAATGCCACGCCAGCTGCCGCGCGAGAAGCGTGCCGACAGTGGTCTTGCCGGAACCCATAAAACCGGCAAGGCAAATCACTTGAGAGCGGGCCGCGGAGCCACGCAAAGGGGGCGGTTGAGTCACTGGTCAGTGTAAAGTGCGACCACGAATGGCCGGCTCATCCGAAGCGCAAAGAAATTAGTCGCGCTTCATGATGCGGATTGTACCACTGTAGGAGGAGAGTTCGACTTTGGCGAGGCCCTGGCCGACAGTGCCGACGAGCCCATGCACGAACTTTGAGGGCAGATGCTTCGCGCCGTGGGAATCGGGCTTGAGAAAGGCGTTCGCTTGATTGTCCACGATACCGGTGGCGGTCTGCGCCTTCAGGTCAAAGGAATCCGTGCTGGAAAAGCGCACTTCCACCAAACCGCGGCCACTCTTCATGGAATAAAGGCCGGTGCGGACGAAGTCTCCATCAAAAAGAACGTTACCCGTCGTGGTCATCAGGTTGACGTTATTCAGCTGAGGCTGAAGAATCTGTGCGTTGCCGCCGATGGAACTGAAATCGAGCTTCCCGGCGCATTGCGTGCAGACCAGCGAGCCGCTGGTGGTCTTGACGATGATGTAGCCCGAAACTTCTTTTAGATGGACATCGCCGGCGTAGCTTTCGAGCTTCATGTCCCCTACGACCTGCTCGACGTAGATGAGGCCGGTCTCGGTCTTGAGCTGAAGTTCGGTTTCTTCCGGAACGGTGAGCTGTAAATTGGCTTCGAGTTCCAAAGGCCGCGCCGAAGCGTCCAGGACATTGGCAGTAACGTCGATGCGGTCTCCCACTTGCTCTATATCGAAACCAATTTTGTTGGAAGTTTGCGTGCCGACGATATTGACTTCGGCATTCTTCCAGGACTTGACGTCGATGCGGCCATTGGCCACGTTGTGAATTACGACGACGGGTCGTCCGGTAACGCTGAATTGCTTTTCAATGCGCTGCCCAGCGCCAGCGGCGCGTGCGGGCGCGGCGCTCCAAAGTAAGAGTCCCGCGCTCAGCACCGGGAAAAAGCTCTTCTTCACCCAAGTAGCAGGCCGGGCCGGGGTGATCTCCATCGTTCGAAGGCACATGTCAGTTTACGCTCCTTCCGCGCTCAATCATCGCGGACAGTAATTCGGCTTTTTGCTGGTAGGCGGCGGACAAGTATTCGCGCGTCAGTTCATCCTGAGGCTGTTCCTTGAGGTGACGCTCGCACTCAGCAATAAATTCGTTCACTTTTTTCAGATTGTCGCGCAACGATACGTCGATCGGCGAACTGCTCGTGAGAAGCATTCCCGTGGCGACAGGCTCCTGATCGTTCAGGTCGCGCGCCGTGCGGTCAAACTCACCCGATGGTTGGGGGACAGCAGACTCCGCGACGGTTGGCGGCACGACGGTGGGCTTCACAACGGGTGTTTTCGCCGCTGGAACCACTGGCTGGACTGCGGCGGTTCGGACGGGCGGCTCTACCCGCGTGGTCCGGTCACTGCGAATCTGAAAAACAGCGGCAGCAGCGATGAGGATGCCGACCATGGCTGTGGCAAGCACGCGGTTGCTAAAGAACGCGCTGACCGATTGCCACCAGGAAACGGGCTCGGCGGGTATGACGTCTGCCGGGGTCCGAATGATGCCTTCCTCTTCCAATTGCGCGCGAAGAGAAATCCAAATCCGATCCGGGGGAGTAATTTCTTGCGGTAGTTTCTTCGCAGCGTCGACGAGGCTAGTAAGGTCCGCAATGTAATTGCGGCAATCGCGGCAATCAACCAAATGCGCGCGGGCCTCTTCGGGAAGAGGCTCAAGCCCTTCCTGCTCCAACACTAATTCTACGTCTTTGCACTGCATGGCACTTCGCTCCGCGGCTAAAGACCTGGTAGCCTTCCCGCTCGACTACAGCGTTGCCTAGTAAGACGCTTCCCCGGGCCAGACAGTTGGCTACATTCTAGCTCAATCGCCGAGTCCAGCTTGCGTTTTTGCAGCGTGACGTTCTGTTCGAGCCTGGTCTCGCAAATCTTCCTGAAGCAGCTCGCGCAGACGCGTCCTCGCTTTATGCAATTGCGACTTCGAATTACCTACCGAACATCCCATGATGCCTGCAATCTCGTTGTGTTCGAATCCCTGGACATCATGAAGGACAAATACGGTCCGATATCCAGGCGGCAGCTTCTCAATCGAGCGCTCCAGATTGACCCGGTCCACTGCTCCGCTGAGCCGCAAATCGGGTGCGCCAATGTCTTTCCTCGGGCCGCCAGTCTCTTCATCGGGTTCCGTCGTTTCTTCCAGAGAGGCCGCAGGGAGCGTCTTTTTACGCAACCGCATCAGGACTACGTTAACCGTCATCCGGTGCAGCCATGTGGAAAAGGCCGACTCGCCGCGGAAAGTCCCAATCTTGCGGAAAAGCTGCAGAAAAGCTTCCTGCATCAGATCTTCCGCGTCGGACGGGTTGCCAACCATCCGCAAGCACAGGGCATATACGCGGCGGCTGTGGAGCTGGTACAAATGCTCAAAAGCCGCAGCATCCCCTGCCTGAGCCAGACGTATAGCTTCCGCTTCAGTCGCCGATCGAGGTGACTGAGTGGCATTCACCCGATTAGGCGACGGTAGAGCAGTCGACACACTGGGCTCGCTTGGTCGGTTCCGGGCCAACGGTCCAATTGCGGCGCATCCAACGTTTCGGATGCACCGAATCCCTCCTTGAGTTGTCCTCGCAAAAATGGGCTGTTCTGAATCAAACACGCGGGGACACTATATTATGCGCGGGCTAATTGAGCCTGGCGGCCAGCCTACAGACTGGACAATTCATTCTCCCCTGATTGAGGTCCGGAGTACAACCCCCGCGAAACCAAAGGCGAGGCCCTATATAGCCATCCGTGCGGGCGCAACCCGCGCAGAGTCAGGAATCTTTATGCCCGCGGCACGGGAGCCATGCGTCTGTGACGCATCAATCGCTGGCTGAGGGTCAGTTTCTTGGGTTTGGAAACACCCATCTGTACCTGTACGGTAGTCTGGAAGGCTCCCAACTCGTCATGGGGAAGCGCCATGAGGAAAGACTTCAGCAGAACGATGGCTTCCCGAAGGCAAGTATTTAAGTCGTAGTGAGCCGCGTCCACGGCTTGCCATCGGGAGCCAGAGTCTTCTGCACTACCGCAGGCGATCTCCTTGGCAGCGGCGCAAAAATCGTGGTTGAGATCATCCACCATCTCACCCAGCGTTCCGAGCTTGGAGAGAAACTGGGTGCGCTCGCTGAAGAGAACGCGGCAGAGCAAACCGCTAACGCGTGCCGCGCGCTGGCCCCTGGCACCCTGAAAATTGGCGGGATCAAGGGGAGCGGCATTCGGAATAGTTCCGTAATGCTTGGAGTGTTCGCCAAGCGACCAGAGCAGCGCGACCAGAGGGTGGGCAAAGCGGTTACACAGGTCAGATGCGACGCACACGGCCAAGCTGGCCTGATCCACGCGTCCACCCTGGCGCAGCTCGAGAGCTTCGTCCAGAGAGACACTCAACATGTTGTATGAGATTTCCAGCTGACGGACATACGCACGAAACACCTGGTCTTTCTCTTGCGGTAACCAGGCTCGCCAATCATCTTTTACTGTCATACCGCGGGCTGAGGAGGGGCGCACACGGTCTCTCACGAGGGGTCTCCCAAGGGAACAGGTGGGGGAGTATAACAAATTCCAATTCCGAGAGAATGATTTTCTTGCAGGTGCGACTCGTAGCGAAACGGGGGCCAACACCAGGAAAAAAGAGCCGGGATCTGCAGGTTGTTGCCCCGGAGAGGTGCTGACCGCTATACTCGCGTGGTTCCTCTTCGAAAGGATTTCCGATTGCAATTCGAGCCCCGCGAGCAGTTCGAACAGCGCCAGAAGAAACTCGAGCAGATAGAAGCTCTTGGATATGAGCCGTTTCCAAGAGAATTTCGCTGGACGGACACGCCTGCGGCTCTTGTGGATAAGTACACGGAGAAGTCTTCCGCGGAGCTGGAGGCCGACAAGCATGAAGTTCGCGTGTCGGGGCGGCTCGTTTCTCTCCGGCTGATGGGTAAGGCTGGCTTCGCTCATCTGCAAGGTTCTGGCAAGCGCATTCAAATCTATGTAAAGAAAGACGTTGTTGGCGAGCGCGGCTTTGGGCTTTTTCACCTTTTGGATCTTGGCGATTTGATCGGTGTTCGCGGACATCTGTTCCGTACTAAAACCAACGAGCTTTCCATCTGGGTTGAGGAGTTAACCTTTCTCGCCAAGGCTTTGCTACCGCTTCCAGAAAAGTGGCATGGGCTGACCGACGTCGAGCTGCGCTACCGCCAGCGCTATCTGGACCTAATTGCCAACGACAAAGCACGGCAGGTGTTTGTTGCGCGCGCGCGGATTATTCAGGAGCTGCGGCGCTTCTTCGATGAACGCGGATATATAGAGGTTGAAACGCCGATGATGCATCCCATCCCGGGAGGCGCGGCGGCGCGGCCTTTCGTCACGCACCACAATACATTGGATATCGATCTTTATCTGCGGATTGCACCTGAGCTTTACCTCAAGCGCCTGACCGTCGGCGGGTTTGATCGCGTCTACGAGATCAACCGGAATTTCCGCAATGAAGGAATCTCGACGCAGCACAACCCGGAATTCACGATGCTCGAATTCTACGAGGCGTACAGCAACTATCGCGACTTGATGGAAATGAACGAAGAGCTGTTCGCGCTTCTGGCCATGAGCATCACCGGGGCGACATTGGTGAAGTACGGGGAGCAGGAGCTGGATTTTTCCAAGATGCAGCGGCTTTCGATGCGCGAGGCGATCGTGAAATATTGGCCTGCCGGCGCGGGAGCTGCGCCCACGGAAGCTGAGCTTGCGACGCCTGGTGGGCCGCGAGCGGCGGTGGAGCGTTACAACACTTGGGCAAAAAGCGCGGGTGCCCCCTACGCTGCCTCAAAGGGCACATTGAAGGATGGCGAGTGGACTGGTTTGCTCTTTGAGACCATGGCGGAAGACAAGCTCGTTCAGCCCACGATATTGTACGATTTTCCCACGGATATTTCGCCGCTCTCGAAGCAGAAGCCGGAAGATCCAACCTTGACGGAGCGATTCGAGATTTATGTAGCGGGCATGGAAGTGGCCAATGGATTCTCCGAGCTGAACGATCCCGCGGAGCAAGAGAGGCGCTTCCTGGCACAAATCGCGCAGGGCGGAGAAGAAGTTCCCAAACAGCTCGACACGGACTACATCCGGGCTCTTTGTCACGGCATGCCGCCCACGGCGGGTGAAGGCATCGGCATCGATCGGCTGACGATGTTGCTGACCGATTCGCCATCGATACGCGACGTGATTCTTTTTCCGCTGCTACGTGCAGAGGCGCGGCAAGACTCCGCTACCGAAGCGGGCGGCGCGTAAAGTATCCTTTCTCTAATGCGATTTACCCATGCGATTTGAATGGTTCGTGGCGCGGCGGTACCTGCGTTCGCCGTATCGGCCCGCCGTGCTGCGGCTGGTGACTTTATTTTCGATTCTTGGCGTGGCGGCAGGCGTTGCGACGCTCGTGATTGCGCTCTCCATGAACACAGGATTCCGCGAGACGCTGCAAGATCGATTGCTGGGCGTCACCGCGCATGTTTCGCTGACGC
>Ga0210394_10005573_pt1 | contig 14054 bp, 5 predicted proteins | sample IncBWC12MmetaG_FD_160121 | JGI IMG/M metagenome (GOLD analysis project Ga0210394, IMG submission 160121) | Forest soil microbial communities from Barre Woods Harvard Forest LTER site, Petersham, Massachusetts, United States - Inc-BW-C-12-M | ecosystem: Environmental > Terrestrial > Soil >...
GGCAGGGATTGCGGAATGAGTTTTCCGGGTCGGCCAAATTCGTGAGAATGCCAGTGGGGGGATTGGAATGAAATTCACGACTGCCTTGCGTTGCTTCCTCGTGTTCGCTTGCGTGCCTTTTTCTGCCAGCGTTTCTCTTGCACAATTCAGCGGCAGCGTTACCGGCGTGGTGCAGGATGCCACCGGCGCGTCCGTTCCGAAAGCCAACGTCGTGCTGGTGCAAGCCGGCACCGAAGTTACCCGTGCCGCGGTGAGCGACGCGAACGGCGGCTTCAACTTTGTCAGCCTCGCGCCTGCTAACTACGAATTGAGCGCTGAGGCAGGCGGATTTGCCAAGACGGTTGAGAAGCTCACGCTCGACACGAACCAGAATCTAAGCATCACGATCACGCTGTCGCTAAAGTCGGTAGCAACCTCGGTGGAGGTCACCGAGCAAGCGCCGGTCCTGAACCCCGCCGAAAGTCGCAACCAGATGACTCTCGAACACCAGGCCGTCGATGCGTTGCCGGTCGCAGGCCGAAGCATCGTCGGTTTGGCGACACTGGCGCCGGGCGTGACGGGACTTGGCACCGGCACCGCGAATGCGCCCGGATCGGGCGTGGACAACTACTCCACGGAAACGGCCGTGGATGCTAGCGCCAACGGCCAAGGCGAAATGTCCAATATGTGGGTGGTGGACGGCCTCGACGTCACCAGCGGAATTCGTCAGGGGATTTTGAACCTCACTCCCAATCCTGATTCGGTGCAGGAAATGGGCATCCAAGTGAATACGTATTCTGCAGAATATTCGCGGGCCAGCGGTTTGCAGACGGTGATGACGACCAAGTCCGGCACCGACCAGTTTCACGGGTTCGCCGCCGACTATTATTACAACCGCAACATGTTCGCGCGAGAAAAATTCAGTCCCAACGAGTACCTGCCGTTTCACGGCAACAACATGGCTTTCGGTATCGGTGGTCCGATCATCCCGCACCACCAGTTTTTCTTTTTCTTTGACGTCGAGCCATTGCGCTCGGCCAATTCTACGAACACAGGTGGGATCACTTTTGCCGATCCAGCCTTCGTGACCTTTGCAAATAACAACTTCCCGGGGACGGTCGGGACAGGAATATTGACAACGTACAGGCCCGCGGGTCTGTCGGGCGTTACGGTGTCGCAGACCGCCCAACAGTTCTTTTTTCCAGCGACAGCCACCAACCCAACCGGCGGGTGCCCCGCCGGTCAAACCACAATCGCTGTGGGTGCAGCGGCATTGCCTTGCACATCTCCGTTTATAGACAGCGGCAACTTCAGCGCCAAGGCGCTGCGCAACGGGACGCAGTATTTCGGCCGCGTAGACAAATATTTCAGCAAGGATCGCGTTTACGGCAGTTTCTACCGGACGGTTCTCACCTACGGCCAGCCGACGGCAATACCGCAATTCTCGGCGTCAAACAATCAAAACTGGGAATACGCTGCCCAGGGCAACTGGACGCACACTTTCAACCCAAACACGTTAAATGAAGCCATTTTTGGCGTTAGTCGCGTGGAGGGCACTCTGGGCAGCGGCGCCGCGGTTTACACCGTGCCGAACATAACTGTGGGAGGCGTTTGCACGCAACCTGGTTGCGGGGATAGCAATGCGGCGTTCGGCGCCGGTTTCGCGCAGGGTGATTTTATTCAGAAGAACTATCACTGGCGCGATGTTCTCACCCGCGTGCAGGGTGCGCACACCCTGAAGTTCGGCGCGGAAGGCTGGTACGGCGAGGACATCGAGCCCTTTCAAGGGCCGTATTCCACACCGACGATTCGATTTTCAGATTTGACTACGCTGATTCAGGACAGCGCCATCAACGAGACTGGCGCAATGTACAATCCCATCACCGGCAGTCCAGTGCTATGGTCCTGGGACGCCCGCTCACGCACCTGGGGCGCTTTTGCCATGGACACCTGGAAGGTCAAATCCAATCTGACCTTGACGCTCGGCGTCCGCTACGACGATTCTGGCAACCCCTGGTCGGACAGCCCGACGACCGTCTTCGGGAATTTCTACCTGGGACCTGGACAGACATTCAACCAGCAAGTCGCCAACGGCTTTGCGAAACAAACCCACAACGCCTTGAACCATGCGGTAAACAATCTGATTAGTCCTCGGATCGCTGTCGCTTGGGATCCTACCGGGCACGGCGTCTGGGCGGTCCGCGGGGGGTTTGGGATTTACAACAACTGGTTGACCGCGGCGAACATCCAGGAAGAATTCCGCGGCAATCCTCCAGGACCGGTGCAGCCGACCTTCCTGCCGAACGGCGTGCCCGGGGTTTCTGACCCTCTGATCTTTGGACTGGGGAACAGCAATAAGCCGCCGTTCGGCTTTCCGACTCCCGGTTTCACGGCTGGATTGGACGCAAAGGGCGGAATTGCGGGCCTGAACTTTGGAATCGGAGGAATCAACCCGAACATTGAATCACCGCAGGCTGCGATCTGGTCTGCGACTGTCGAGCGCAGTTTCGCGAAGAACCTGGTGGCTAGCGTTGGTTACACTGGTTCTCACAGCTACAATCTCGTTGGTGCGGGAGATGTGGCCGGCAACGTGTCCTACGGCGTAAACATCAATTCTTTTGCCGGCGACCTCGTGCAAAACAACAGCATAACTCCGACCCGGCTCAACACCAGTTTCGGTGCGATCACCTACGCGGACAACAATCGCTACGGAAATTACGACGCCGTGATTTTCGATGTCCGCGGCAGGTTTTCGCACGGGTTCTTCGATGCATCCTACACGCGTTCCGAGTCCAAGGACGACGCCGGCGTATATCCCACGGCGGCCAACCCGGCCCAGTACTACGGACCGTCTCCCTACGACGCACCGAACCGCTTCTCCCTAACCTTGAACTACCAGCTTCCGGGACTGAACGGCGGGCGAGACCTGGTTGGCCATTTGACTGGCGGATGGGGAATCACCGGCACGAGCATCTTCCAGAGCGGTTATCCGTTCACGGTTATAAACCAGCACCCGTTCGTTCCTATTTGCGAATTCGGAACCAGCAATTGCCCTTCGAATGCTAATCCGATTACCGGACTGGCACCGAACAGCGGCGATTACAATGCCGACGGGACCAATTATGATTACCCGAACGTGACAAGCTATGCGCAGGCTACGTCGAAGTCGGCTTTCCTGAACGGCGTTTTCACGGCCGGACAATTTACGCAGCCGACCATCGGAACCGAAGGCAACGAGAGACAGAACGCGTTCCGCGGGCCGAACTTCGCGGAGACGGACATGGCGATTTACAAGGACAACCGGTTCAAAGAAAGGTTCAACTTCCAGATCCGGTTTGAGTTCTACAACATCTTCAATCGCACCAATCTCAACGACTTGGACATGGATACAGACCCACTGGATCCTAATTTCGGTAAAGCCACCGGACAGCTGCTGCCGCGCTGGTGGCAGATTGGCGGCCGATTTACCTTCTAGTTTGTCCACCCTGGAAAAGAGCCTGCGCCCTCCCCCAGCGACGCAGGCTCTTTTCGTTTTTAGGTCCTTGTTTCACCTGACCCAGCCGCTGTTTCGGCGTGCTCGCGCTAAGTCCCGCATCTTCAGCCTCTAAAAAGTTGGAACTTCCCGGTTCCGACGACTGAATGCTCCAACAGAAGCAGCGCGGGTTGAACTGCGTCCGGCGATTGATTGGTGAGTTGAAGGCGAGCAAGATAATGGGTGAATCGTTCATGTCCAGCGCACGACGAAAAATCGAGAGAACGCAGGCGCGCGGGTCTAGCGTCGCAACGCCGAATCCATTCCCGTGGCGGAGATTAGGATTGCTTCTTTGTTCAGCTCTCCTGTTGCTGGCAGGCGCGCCGCTGCGCAGCCAGCAGCAAGGCCCGACTATTTCGGTGAACGTAAAGCTGGTGACCATGTTCGCCACGGTGCGCGATAAACATGGCCAGCTGATCCGCAATTTGACCAAGGATGATTTCGCGCTGGAGCAGGACGGCCATCCGCAAACGATCAGCTATTTCGCGCCGGACACCGATCTTCCCCTCACGCTCGGCCTGCTGGTGGATACCAGCATGAGCCAGCGCCGCGTGCTGGACCAGGAGCGCGACGCCAGCCACGCTTTCCTCGATCATTTATTGCGCGAAGATAAGGACAAGGCGTTTGTGATTCACTTTGACCACGAGGTGGAACTGCTGCAGGACCTGACTTCGTCGCGGCAGAAACTGGAAGCGTCGCTCGATCAGCTCGGCAGGCCGCAGTTCTCGCAAACGAGCGGAGGAGGCTCGTCGGGAAGCGATCCCGACAGCAGCGGCGGTGGCGGACGCGGCTCGCATGGCTATGGCGGAGGCGGCACGTTGCTGTACGACGCAGTGTATCTGGCTTCGGACGAGCTGATGAAAAAGCAGCAGGGCCGCAAGGCGCTCATTATTCTTTCCGACGGCGTGGATCGCGGCAGCAAAGAAACCTTGCGCGACGCGATCGAAACAGCCGAGCGCTCGGACACCCTGGTTTACTCCATACTCTTCGCCGACAAGGACGAGCACGGAAACGGCGGGGGGTACGGTGGTGGACACATGGGCGGCGGAGGCATGGGGGGCGGCGGTATGGGCGGCGGGCATCGGCGCTATCCGCAGGAATCGCGGCCCGACGGAAAGAAAGTTTTGCAGCAATTGTCGAAGGAAACCGGCGGACGCTTCTTTGAAGTCACCAAGAAGGAGACGATTGACCAGATTTACGCGGAGATTGATGAGGAACTGCGCAATCAATATGCTCTGGGCTACACCCCTGACAAAACAGCCGCCGCCATCGGCTATCACAAAATCCAACTGACCACGAAACAGAAGGACGCGACGGTGCAAACACGCGAGGGCTTTTACCTTGATCGGTAATTGATCGCCAGCTCCACGCAATGCCAGGGGACGCGCGCTGTTATCGCCGGCTAAACAGGTTGCGCAGAAAAGGCGCAAGGCCTTCGTAGCGGCGGTTTTCGGATCGCTATCGGTGTGGCACGAAAGTGCGCCGCTAGCACGGCACAGTCAAAGGCGCGGCCTAAAGGCTGCGGCTACAAAATCAAATGCGGAGCCCTGAAGAGTTTCTACCCCAACCGTAGAGTCACTCCGCGCCTCTGCTCTGATCACGGGCTTGGCGCAACTGCGGCCGGATTCTGTTGCAGCGCGAGGTACGCTCGGCCGAACGCTGCATGTTGCGTGCCGGGCGCGACGGCGACCACCTGCACAGTGTATCGGCCTGTGGGCAGCTTTTGCAGCGGCAAGCTGATGCGGAAGGATACGGTGTGCGTTTTCGGATCCACCTGCGCGGCCGGAACCAGCGGCGTGGCGTTCATCTGAATCCCATTGCGCAGAAACACCAGCCCGGCGCGCAGCGAATTCGGATCGAACGTCCCGTTTTTCTCAACTTTTTCCGGGTAGTACGCCTGCAGAAAGACGTACAGTGTCTGCCCTTGCGTGAAATAGTTCGTCACGCTGGGAACGATTCTTTGCCCTTCCATGTCGAGCGGCGAGCTTGTGATTTTCGCGCGCACACCCTGGCCTTTGGTGGCGACCTCGGACGATTTCTCGATGGGAACCAGCTGGCTCGAAAGCAAAACGGAACTGAGCGTCACTTTCTCCGGCTGCGCGGCCGGCACCACCAGGTTCTGCTCGAAGGTGCCTATCTTTCCCGATTCATTTTCGCGCGCCACGAATTTCAGGCGGTAATTTCCCGGCGCCAGAACCATCCCGCCTTGATAGAGCAGATTACTGTGGCGCACCTGTTCGAAATGTTCGGCATCCAGGTTCACCTGAATCGTATCGCGCAATTGCGCGACGATCTGGCCTGACGGCACGGCGCGCACTTCCACCGCAAAATCAAATTCGGCGTGCTGTTTATTGTGCTTTTGCGCCCAGTCGAGCGCGCTCGAAGCAATTTTCGCCGCGATGGGAACGTAGGCTTGCGTCGAGCTCAGGCGGAAGCTTCCGGTTTCGACAGCCACTGGAAGTTCGACGACCGGATGATCGGAATTAATCGCGTCGGCGAGCTGTTGGTCGCGGTCTTCTTTTTCCAGGTGCTGGAAATCGCGCGGGGCGTAATATCCGTCGCGGTAGCGAACGCGCGCGCCCGCAACGTTGACCTTCACGCGAATCGCTCGCCAGCGGCCATCGTGCTTTACGTCCGCGCCCAGGTTGTAGCCGACCAGGTAGTATCCGCCGTTGTCCCGCTGGATGGCCGGGAAGGCATCGCTCAGATCGCCCAAATCGAAAAAGGCTTTTCCACCGGTGTCCGTGGAAAGAGTCGCGAGAGTGTCGCGCGAGTCTTCGCGCTGATCAGTCTGATGAAATACGGATGCGCCGGTAAACATCGAAGTCCCGGTCGCAGCGTTCGTCGTGGTGTCGCCGCCCGGCGGCGCGGCGAGCAATCCGCGGGAATCGATCGAATAAATGGAGACGTCGGCGCGATTCGCGGCATCCGTCGCGGCGCGCAGCTGCGTACGGTTTTCCTCACCGGTCTGCGTGATTCCGCCGGTGAATTCCACCATCGCTTTTCGTCCCGGGATTCCGCCCAGAACGTCGGCGAGGCCCTCGACGGCCGCCAGCTTCTGGTCCGTGTTGAACACGTTGAACTCGGTTTCATCCGGTGTGTACGCCGCGCCGGTATACTCCTGGACGTCATATTCTCCGTTGGCAGCTGCGGCGTAGAGAGGGCTTGCAAGGTTTGCGGAGTTGTCTGGCGTCAGCTGCGCGATCGCTTTGCCGAGCACGGCGCGGTCGTTGGTGAAATTGGCGAGGACGTTGAGCCGCGTCGAGAAAACGACGATGGCAACCACGTCGGCCTTGGTCATCTGCTGCTTGACGAATTTGTCTGCCGCGTCGTGCGCGCGAAGGAGGTCGTCCGTCTGCATCGAAGTGAGATCGAAGAACAGCACGAGGAGGCGTCGGTCGCGCAGGGCATCGCTGATCGCGTCCGCGGACGGCGAATTGGGCCCTTCATTGTCAACGGAGACGACGATCGGCTTATCGTCCGCGGCGGTTGCCGTTTCGATCGCTTCGATGTCGGCATAGGAAAAGGAAGTGATCGCCTGCGGCTTGCCTTCGTCCGTCACCGTAAATTGATTCGCGGACAAGTTTCTGATCGGCTTGCCCGATTTGTCGGTGACTTCCACATCAATGCGAACCAGATCAGATGAACTGCGCAGAACCGAGGACGGCTGGTGGGCGGCCTGCTGTGCGGGAGTTTGCTGCGCGCGCGCTGGTGCTGGCGCGGGCGGCGCGACCACCACAGGCGCAGACGGGTTGCCTGATTGCGCGCCGGACACCCCACCCGGTTGGCCACTGGTAGCGCTGCCGGACTGTTGCTGCGACGGAGGAGCCTGAGCATCTTGGCTGGTTCGAGCCGCAGCCGGTCCCGCAGCCAGCGCGGCCCCCAGCCAAAGCGTCGCTATCTTGTGAGCAATGTCTCGCATCAGAAATTAAACCTGGCCATCACGTCCATCGTACGCATCGAGCCTGCGCTCGTCACGCGCCCAAATGAGGAAGAGCCTAGCGTGGCCGAAAGCCCCGAGAACGCCGGCGTGTTCGTCAGATTCTGGACTTCCCAGCGAATATCCAGATGATGCCGCTCGCGCGGCCCGAAGCGAAAAGATTTCGCGAGTGACATATTCCAATTGAATTTGCACGGTCCTGCAATTGCGCCGCGGCGCTCGTTGCCATATTCCCCCGAGGCTGGCGTCGCGAATGCAGCGGTATTGAAAAAACCGAGCGGGGAACCGCCGCAAATTCCAAGATCAGGATTGGCCACTTGATCGGGGCGCAGCGAGAAGCTGGCTCCGGTCCCGTTATCCGACGCCGTGCCGCCGAGATACGCAGTGACTGGCGTTCCGGTTTGCCAGGTGACGATATTCTGCAGTCGCCAGTTGCTGAGCGCATGTTCCGCCCAGCCGTGCGTCGCCCAGCGATGATGTTCGCCGAAGGGAAGCTCATACAGGTTCAAGAAGCGCAATTGGTGCCTAACATCAAACGAAGACAGGCCGCGCTCGGCGGCGAAGTTGCCGTCCTGTTGCACGACGACTGGCGAAGTTCCGCCGATGGTGCTGGCATTGTCGAGCGATTTCGCGAAAGTGTAAAACGCCTGGAACGAAACGCCGTGTGTGAAGCGATGCACCAGGCGCACCTGCAGCGCGTTGTAAATCGAGTTCGCGCCGGATTGATCGTAGTAAAAACTGTTGGCGTTAGGAATCTGAAAGGAGTCCTGCGTGTCCAAGGGGCTCGTGCCCAGCGGCGCGCGATTCGGAGCGCGCAACAAATCCAGGTCCGTGCCCTTGGTGCCGGTGTAAGTCAGATCCAGGATCCAGTTCTGCGTGAAGGAAGTTTCCGTGCCCAGAGTCCAGATTTGTGCGTAGCCGTCCTTGTAAAAAGGATTGACGCCTCCGCGATTGGTAATTGTGCTGATACTCGGGAAACCATTCTCCAGGGTCAGCACCTGCGTGCCGGAAGTAATCAGGTTTTCCGAAGTGGCGAAGGGCGGTTCGTAGGACAGATATTTCTGCGCGAGCGAATTGTAAATCGCCACGTTGTAGAAAATCGAATAGCCGCCGCGAATTACGGTCTTCGGCTTGATGCCTCGCGGCAGCCACGCGAAGCCGATGCGCGGCGCCCAATTTCCGTAATCGCCGTGGACCAGCGCGCGCGGATACGGGCCGTTGAACGTTCCCACAGTGCCGGGCGTGACGACGTCCACTTGCGTGGCGGCGGAATTCAGATCCAGGTTCGCGATCTGGTCATATTTGTCCACTGCGGGCGTGGCGGCTTCGTAACGCAGCCCGTAGAGCAGCGTAAATTGCTTGGTCATGCGCCAGTCGTCCTGCGCGTATCCGATAAAATCCCAGCTGCGCAGGTAAATGTTCGGGCCGAATTGCACGGTAGTGCTGTAAGGCAGGCCGAGTAGGAAATCGGCGAGCTCGTAGAAGGGTTCGGTCTGCGGCGTGGCAGGGACGGGTTGTCCGGTCGCGGTCAGTTGCGAAGTCAGCACGCCGGTAAAAGTGAAGGACCCGCGCGGGATCGGATTGGCCTCGGAATTCAGCTCGATGCGGCGCACCTCGCCGCCCAACGTCAGCGTGTGCTTCCCCTGAACCCATTTCCAGCTGTCGCTCAAGCGCAGCGTCTGGTTGCGCACCAGCGAAGGCACCGGATCGTTCAGAGCGGAAAAGCTGGTGAAATTGACCTGGGGAATGCCGAAGGTGAGCGGCTCGCTGGAAACGCCGGTGATTCCCAGATCTCCCGCCACGTTGTTCACAAAAGAATTGTCACTCAGCACGCGCGCGCGGCTGCGGCTCCAGTTCAGCTGCGTGGTTTCCACCAGGTGCGACGTCCAGTTATGCGATAAGCCCAGCGTCACCGACTGGCTTAGCGTAGATTGCGTGCCGGCGGTATTCAAAAAATTGCCAAAGGTATTCTGCCGCTGAGAATTCAGGTTGTATCCGCCGTTCAGGCTGAACTTGGAATTGATGGTGTGCAGCACGTGCAGGTTCAACGTGTCGCTGTTTATTGGCACCGTGGTCTGCAACACGTAATTTTGCACCGTGCCGGGCAGATTCGGCATGGGATAGAAAGCAAGCAGCCCGGCCGCGGCCGTATTGATCGTGGGGACCTGGCAGCCATTGCCGAGCGGCGTCCGTGGCCCTGTGAAATTCGAAAAAGGATCGTAGAGCGTAATTCCCAGGCCGCAGAAATTGCCGGTGCGTTCGGCCGCCGTCGGCACCGTCGAATAATTGTCCAGCGCGCTCGATTGTGTTTCGTGCTGGTAGTTGACGAAGAAAAAAGTTTTGTCGCTGCCATTATAAATGTGCGGAATTTTCAGCGGCCCGCCCAGGTTGCCGCCAAAACGTTCGTCGTAGTGGCTCGGTTTGGGTACCGGGTTACCGGTGATCGAATACGGTTTGGCATCCCACACCGAATTTTCGTAATGATCGTAGAAACTGAAGCGAATGCGATTCACCGCCTGGCGATTTAATCTTCCGCGCCCGCCAAACATTCCGCCTCCCCCGCCTGCTCCGCCGCCGGGAGTTCCGCCCAACATTCCGCCGCCACCGGGACCACCGAAGCCGCCCGCTCCGCCGGGGCCGCCTCCGGATCCGCCGCCACCCGGGCCGCCACGTCCTCCGCCCGGACCTTGTCCACCGGGACCACCTTCTCCCGCGGGATTGCCCGGCACCAAACCGTTCGGTCCGAATCCTCCGGGGCCGTTTCCGGAGAGGCCCTGGCCAACCGTTCCTTGCAGCAAAAATGAATCGGAAGTCGCGCTGGAACCGGCGCCGCCGGGAAGCTCAGCGGCGAGCTGCGCTCCTTCATTCGCGGGGGAGTTCGTCGCACCGGTCGCGCCGGCAGCTCCTTCCTCTGTGAGGTCGGTCTGTTCGAATCCGCCGCTGGCGAGTCCGGCGCGAATCGCATTGGTCACGCCCGCAGGTGTTTGACTTCGTCCGCCGCCACCTCTGCGACCGCCACCTGCGTCCGCGCCCGCATTTGCGTCGGGATTAGCGGCTTCGCCCGATGGCCGCGGATTGCGCGGCGCGCGAGGGGCTTCGGGTTTCGCCGACAATTCCGCGAAAGTTGCGACGCGCAACACAATCGGAATAGGGCCGGGTGGCACCAGCGGAATCTCGACGACCAGCGACGCATTCGCGAATCCCAGCTGGCTTGCTTCCACGCGGTAAGACCCGGCAGGAATTTGCGGAAATTCGAACTTGCCGGATTCATCCGTCCAGCTCAGCCAGGTTTTATTCGTTTCCGTATTCACCAGATGCACGGTCGCAGCCGGCACCGGCGTGCCTTCCGGAGTGCGCACCAGCCCGCTGACCAGTTGTGATGGGCTGGCAGGCTGTTGCGCCCAATTCAAACTTCCGCCGGCGAGCGAAAACAGCAGCAGCGCCAATAGCTTCCCTTGGTGGCGATTAGAAATGACGTTTCCTCGAGCCGATAAGCTTGCGCGACGCGCGGGTGACCCTTCGGCGCTGCCTGCATCATCCCAGTTTCCGCGCCGGTGATCGCAGCCCTTCGGCAGCCGCCGAACTGGGAGCCTTTACCCTTTCATCGTCCGGCGAGCTGGACCGTGGACATAGCGCAATTGTAATGGGCAAACCGTGCCACTTCTCGTGAAATCCGAATTCCTGCGCCGCTAACTAATTCAGTTTCAATGGCGAGAGAGTTCCAGAATTCCGGCCGGGCGCACGGGTTTCCCCAGGGCACTGCGCACGGAAGGCAACTACTCCCCAAAATTGCGGAACTTTTGTACGCTAAAACCAGAAGTATGAAAAAGGTAGCGCGGCGCAGCAGCAGGGAAGCGACATCAGTTGAATCATTATGAATGGTGATGGCAACCCTTACGAATTCCAACTGCATCTGTTCGTTAAAAATGGCGGGGAAAAACGGGTGATGGGGCGTCGGCTGTTGAAGCTCAGGATAACGAACAGATACCCTTCCAGAGCGGCCTTCTTGACGTGGGCGTTTGCATTGGCGCTCACGCTCGGCGCCGTGGTCCACCCAGCGCAGGCGCAGGGCGTGCAAAACGTATTGCACGCGCGCGGCAGGGTATTTCCAGACGTGGGACGCGGCGCGGAAGCCATCGAGCGCGATGCCGCCGGTCATTATTATGTATTGGCGGCGCCGGCCAGCGTCATCTGGATTTACGGCGCGGATGGCAAGCGCATCGGACAAATCCCCAGCGCCCAGGCAGCCAACGCGGAAATCAAGTACGCCGTGGACTTCGACAGGGACGCTGCCTCCGGCCGCATTTTCGTCGCCGATCGCGGCGCGAACGCGGTGAAGATTTTTGCGGCCGACGGCGCGCTGGAAGCCAGCGTCCCGGTGAACGCCCCGATGTCCGTAGTCGCGCTCGCGGGCGGCGAATTCGCGGTGGTCACGCTGCGCAGCGACCACCTGGTGCGCGTGATGAACGAGCGCGGCAAATTGCTGCGCACCTTCGGCAACATTTCCGACGCGGTGAGCGATCCGAGCCAGCTTATAGTGCCTGCCATCGGCGCCTCCGCGGAAAATTCGGCAGGCTATGCGGCGGGCTATTCGATGAGCGCGCCGCCGGCCTACGCCATGGATATCGGCAAGCTCTATAGTGGCGCGCCGGGCGATATTTATTTCGCGTTCACTTCGCTGAAAGATCCCAAGTTCAGAAAATACGATCGCTTTGGATATGCCGGCTACGAAGCGGAAGTTTCCGCGAAGGAATTAATTCCGGATATCAGTCATGATAATTCCCAGGTACAACTGGGGATGCGCGTTTCCGGATTGGCCGGGCCGGGTGAAATGTTTTCGTTCGGGACCATGTACTCGGTGGGCGGCGGCGCCGGATTCACGATGAATGGCGGCCATGGAGCGGGCGGCCGTCGCGGCGGATCCGCGATGCCTGGCGGCGCCGGCGGCGCAGCGCCCGGGGGCGCTGCGGGCTCAACAGGCGCGGCGAATGGCGGCAGCGATAGCGATGCGGCGGCGGGCGGCACGACGAGCAGTGCGACAGGATCAGCCGATGGCTCTGACCTCAGCGGCTCATTATCGGCGAACAGCAGCAACAGCGCGTCGTCCGGCACCAGTTCCAGCAGCACTCCGGATTTTAACGCGCTGCTCGGCGTAGGTGGGCCGGGCGGAGGTTTTGGCGCGCCGGGCATTTTTGGTCCGGGAGCTTTCCCTGGATTCGGCGGGCCCGGTGGATTCGGCGGCGGATTTGAACATCACCTGGGCGCCGAAGGCGCGGGAGGAGCAGAAGGCGCAGGCGGCGCGGCCGGCGCCGGAGGTTTTGCCGGAGGCCACGCCGGCGGACCTGCGGGAGGCGGCGGAGTGGAAAGCCCCGGCGCCGGGCACGGCGAGTACGGCGAGCGCTTCGGCCGCGGATTCCGGCAAGAGGGCCTGAACAGTTTTGCTGGAGTTGTGAAGTTTACTGAACGGGAGCCGAATACAACGGTAAAACCGGTGATTCGCGCGTTGGGCGTGGATCGCGCGAGCCAGCAAGTGTGGGCCGCGATCGGCGACATGCTGCTGCGTTTCGACCGCGATGGAAATCTGCAGGATACCTACCGCGTGGCAACCACCCAGGGCGCCGCGCTGCAGCCCGTGGGAATTTTAGTGGAGTCCGATCGCATCCTGCTGGTTACCGATCCCACGGGAATTTACGAATTTGCCCGCCCCGACAAACTAGCAACTCCCAGCAAACAATCCGTCAGAGCGGAGCCTACATCTCCGTAATTGTCCGCGCACAAATCGCCTCTTCCGTGACGCCCAATCTTTATCACGGCATTGTTTCGCGCAGCTCACTCACAGGCCGGAAGTCTGAGTCACAAGAATTGCCGCTTCGTTGAAGCTTAGCAGGTGAAAAGCTTCCTGAGAGGAAGGGCGAGCTTGCACTGGCAGTTCCGGCACGCCGTTCAGTTGAGGATTGCTTCGGGTATACCGGTTTCGAGTAACTTGGCGAAATTCTCAGCGGGCATCGGCCGGCCGAAATAATAGCCCTGCGCCTCGTCGCATTTATGGTCTTGCAGGAATCCCAGCTCTCCTTGCGTTTCCACGCCCTCGGCTACCACCCGCAGTTTGAGGCTTCGGCCCATGCTGATCACGGCGGTCACGATGGTGGTCTGGTCGGGAGCAGTGGTGATCTGGCGGACGAACGACTGGTCGATCTTAAGGGTATCGATCGGAAATTTTCTGAGATAGCTCAGGCTGGAATAACCCGTGCCGAAGTCATCCACCGCCACCTGCACTCCCCGCGCTCGCAGTGTCTTGAGGATCGCTTGCGAGGACTCCGCACGTTTCATAAGAACGCTTTCGGTCAGCTCCAGCTCCAGAGATTTCGGACTCAAGCCCGTATCATTGAGTATTGCGAACACGCCTTCCAGAAAATGCTCGTCCCGGAACTCCATCGCGGAGATGTTCACCGCCATGGTAGCCAGGGGCAGGCCCGCATCCGCCCAGACTCGTGCTTGCTGGCATGCTTCGTGGAGGACCCAGTTGCCGATTGACAAAATAAGGCCGGAGTCCTCGGCGACGGGAATGAATTCTGCGGGAGGGACCATCCCGCGCACGGGATG
>Ga0210394_10005574_pt1 | contig 14054 bp, 15 predicted proteins | sample IncBWC12MmetaG_FD_160121 | JGI IMG/M metagenome (GOLD analysis project Ga0210394, IMG submission 160121) | Forest soil microbial communities from Barre Woods Harvard Forest LTER site, Petersham, Massachusetts, United States - Inc-BW-C-12-M | ecosystem: Environmental > Terrestrial > Soil >...
CCGCCGCCGGTGTAGCGTTGAGGGACTGAGGGACTGAGGGACTGAGGGACTGAGGGACTGAGGGACTGAGGGACTAAGCTAGGCTAAAGGACCAGCCGCTCTATGCGCTTAGGGGCAAGTCCGCGCCAAGAATGTTCATGGGCGTCACGCCCTGCTGCCTCAGCGCGCGCAGGCTCACCGCATCGTTGCGCTTGGCCAGGCGGCGGCCCCACTGGTCCAGCACCAGCCGGCAATGGAACCACTTCGGCGGTTTGAAGCCCAGCGCGCGGTAGAGCAGAATCTGTCGCGCGGTCGACTTCAGCAAATCGGCTCCGCGCACCACTTCCGTAATCCGCATCAAGGCATCGTCGGCGACGCACGCGAGTTGGTAGCTGGGCGTGCCGTCCCGCCGCCACACCACAAAGTCGCCCAAGTCCACGCCCGCAACAAAGCGCTGCCGCCCCAGACTCAGGTCGTCAAATTCAATCACCTCGCCGTCGGGCACGCGAAATCGCCAGTTGAGGCCTTCGGGCGATTCCAGCTCCTGCCGCGTCGGGCCCGGCAATTGCGGTGTGTAATAGGGGGCCCTGCGGCATGTGCCGGGATAGATCGGCTCATCGTCAAGAGGCTCGAGCTTGCCTCCGGAACGCGCAATCGTCTCATGCGGCGCTCCCAGAGCACCTGCCAAGTCTTTCCGCGAACAGTGGCAAGGAAACAGAAATCCGCCCCGATGCAGCCTGCGCCAAATGTCGGTGTAGAGATTGCGCCGCTTGCTTTGCAAATACGGTCCGAATGGGCCGCCCTTCTCGGGTCCCTCGTGCCAGCGAATTCCTAGCCAGCGCAGATCGTCGTAGGCCGCATCCGCGAACTGCGCCCGGCTGCGATCCGGATCCAGGTCTTCCATTCGCATCACCAACGCGCCGCCGGCGTCTCGCGCCCGCTGCCACGCGGTCCAAAACGTGCGCGCATGTCCCACGTGCAAATACCCTGTCGGTGAAGGGGCAAGTCTGCCCCGATAATCCGATACCGGCAGTGGAATTGTGCTCGCCATACCCGCGTTAATTGTATGAAGCTGCCGGAGCGGGGGGTATAGCGCGTTTGGTACCCGTCAATGCGAGCACAATTTGCGCAGCCGGTTTCAGCCTCAGTCGCCCTCGTCGTGGCGAGAGTGATGCTGATACTCATTGAGTTTGTCGTTCAGGTGAGCGGGATCGACGGAGATCTGCACCACATCTAGTTCACGCCCGCTTGAATCCAGAACGAACAGCCCCATTCGCGCCCCCTCGGGATGCATGAAGATCAGCGTCTGCGATTCGCCGTAACGGCTGGTTTCACGCACCACGCGTTCCCACTCGGGTCCAAGCTTCTCCTCAACCATGCGATTCAGATCTTCGCCATCCATTGCTGCCGAGAAGTCCTCGAACTCCGCCACGTGCATATTGCTCACGCCACCCCGCGTGGCCTTGCGAGAGATCATGCTGATCAGGCCCATGAAGGGAATGCGGTTGGCCCGCACGTGGTATTTCACTTCAAGGCAGCGCACCACGCCGTCGAATCCGCCTTCGCCGCCGCTGGCCAAAACCGCAACCGGCACAAGCAACGCCACAAAACACACCAGGACAAAGACAAACCGCTTCATTCGCCGCCTCCCTTCTTGTCTTTCGTCTTCACGTCCTTCTCTACATCGCCCAAAGCGCCAAGTCCGCCGATTCCCTTCAGCTTCCCGAGGTCTTCCATGCGAACCGGCCCGAGAATCAGCACAATCGTTAGCTCCTTGGGCTCAACTTCCAGCACAAAAATCCCATGGCTTTCGCCGTTCACCAGCTTCACCATCACATCGGTGGTTTCGTGACTCTTGCGTTCGCGCTCCCGCACAATCGGCGACCACTCGCTGGTCTCAAAGTACTTGCGCAGCTGCTCGATCTGTTCCATCGAGTACTCGCCCTCCTTGTCGAACTCGTACTCGCGGACGTAGATGCCCTGCAGGCCTTCAATCAGCTTGCGCGTGGCGGCTTCGTCCTCTTCTTTGCCGTTCATGAACTTGGCAGCGAAGCCCAGCATGTTCTTGCCCAGCGTCACCTCGGTCACGTCCGAGGCGCGCGCGGCCAGTTCTTTCTCGACAGCCGGTGGCAACGGGAGCGGGGAATCCTGCGCAACCGCCAGCCCTCCTGCGCACAGCACCAGCGCTCCGAGTTGCAAAAACACGCTTCGCATCTTCATAGTCCTCATTCTCCAGCGCGGTCATGTGCCGCAAGTCTTGTACTCACCCGATTCAACGCGTGCCCCGTAATGCGCAACGCGGTCATCACCTGCTGCCGTGCCTCTTCGCCCTGGCGCCGTTCCTCGCGTTGTTGCAATCCCCAGCGCAGCCCGCCGCCCAGCAGTGCAACAATCAGCAGCGTCGCGGCCAAGCGCATCCAGATCATCGATTGCGGGTGGCGCCGCTGCGCCCTGCGCTCCATCACCCGAAGCTTCAGGCTCGGCGGAGCAGGCCGGCGTTCCAGCGCCTGCTTAAGTTCCCTTTCAAACTCGTCCAGCTCTTCATGCTCCACGGGTAAACTCCCTCAAATGGTTCGTAGCTTTGGCGCGGAGCAGCTTCAGCCCGCGCTGCAATTGACTCTTCACCGTTGCCACCGGCGCGTCCAGGGCCGCCGCAATCTCCTCCGGCAGCATGTCTTCCTGGTAGCGGAGAATCAGCGCCGCCCGTTGCGCCTCCGGCAGAGTGGTCAGCAGATGTTCAAGGCGCGTTCCCACCGGCGATGGCCGTTCCTCAGCCCGTGCCGCGTGTCCGTCTTCGAGCTCCACCCAGAGATCCATCCCCCGTACCTTGCGCCGCCTCAGCGCATCCGTCGAGCGGCTCATCGCTACCTGCCGCAGCCAGAATCGCGCGTGTTCCGGCGATTTTATCCTTCCCATGTGTCCATCCAGCTCCAGAAAAACATCCTGCGCAATCTCTTCGGCCAGGCCGCGATCCCCTGTCATGCGTAACGCAAGCGAAAAGACCATGGACTGATGCTCGTCCAGGAGGCGTTCAAAGTCCGGCTGCCAGTCAAAGGCCATGGGCTCCGCTTCTACTCTCTTATCCGCGCAGAAAGGCGCGGGGGGATGCAGAGATTACGCGAAGCGAAAGAAAAAGTTCAGCGGGAGGGGTTGGATCGGGCCCGGGCGAAGGGTCAAAACACGCTTTGATCGATCCCGCAGAAGTGCTACATGCTCTTCCGCAAGTTGGTGATCCAAATCACTTGCATTTCGCCACCGTTGGGGTAATCTCACTAGTACACAGCAAGGGAAACTTCAGCTTGGCTTGGCAAGCCCCACGAAGCGCACGTTGCAAACGGGACGCCGGGCTGTACCAACCGTGTATTTAGACGGAGTTATATTATGCAGATTCAGGCTCACCCCCTCGAACCCTTCTTCCAGCACGAAGTGGCCAGCATATTTGAAGGCAAGCTCGGCCTAAACGACCCTGAACTGACGGGGTACGTCGCGCGTGTGCTTTGCAGTTTCTCTGAGGAGGGCAGCCTCTTCCTTTCGCGTCCGGCAGTCGGCCACCCTATCGAAGAACTCGTGGCCATGATTCGCGCTTCCGATCCGATTTACGGCAAGGCGCCCTCCTTCGACGCTGAGCGGGCCATGCGCAAGTACATCGGCGATTACGCACTCTTCGTCGCCGGCATGGTTCCTGAAGCCCTCGACACTGACTACAACGGCCCCACGCGGCATCCTTCGCTCGGCGAACTGATCCAGGCCGGCAAGGAGAGCTACTACGTGGTCAGCCAGTTCAACGTGTTCGAATACAAGAAGGAAGCGCCGCTATTCGGGCGTCTCTCCGAGCAGTTCGAGCGCTATGTGCTCGGTCTCGCGCTGGTTCGCGAAGAACTTGGCAAGCGCCTCTCCATGGCGCCGCAATTCGGCTGATTCCATCGCACTCGAATTTCAAGCGCGCGTTCCAAACCTGGGCGCGCGCTTTGCAGTCTGCGCCATACACTGCCAATTAACTGAGGGACTCCCTCTTGACCTGCACAACAATTCCGATAATCTTTTTGTCAAAGCAATGTAAATGAGCCTTGCGCTGGAGCAAGACTTTCGCGCCAGCCCGGGAGCACAGTAGTTCAACGATGCTCTTTAGAGCGCTTCCTATGGATCCGCTCGCAGGAGGTCCCTATGCAGCCGCAGATCAATCCGCTGGAGCAGTTCTTCCACCAGGCCGTCCGCAACAGTTACGAAGGAAAGCTCGGCCTGAACGATCCCGATGTGACCGGCTACGTTGCCCGCCTCCTCACCGAGTTCTCCCGCTCTGACAAGCTCTACAAGTACCGCGACGAAATGGGCCGCCCCATCGCCGAGCTCGAGTCGCTCATCGAGGCCTCCGACCCGGTCCACGGTTCCGCGCCGTCGTTCGATGCCGAGCGTATGGTGCGCAAGCACATCGGCGATTACGCATTGTTCGTCGCCGGCATGTACCCGGAAGCGGTTGAGCCCTGGCGCCGCCACCGCAAACATCCCTCGCTGCAGGAGCTGGTCCACACCGGCAAGGAGAGCTACTACATCGTCAGCCAGTTCAACCTGTTTGAATACGAGCAGGAAGCGCCCCTGTTCAGCCGCCTCTCGGACTGGTTCGAACGCTGCATCCTCGGCCTCACGCTGGTCCGCGACGAGCTCAACAACCGCCGCCCGCTGCTCCCGCCTCCGCCTGTGAACTGATCTGAAATCAAAAGGCCCGAGTCCGATTTTTCAGACCCGGGCCTTTTCTATTCCCTGTTCTCTGTTGCCTCGTCCTCACTCCGACCACACCGCCACAACATTCCCCCCGAGATCGGAAAAATGAAACCGGCGTCCGCCCGGAAACTCAAATGGTGGCACCATGATCGTTCCCCCGGCTGCCACCACAGCATCCTCGGTGGCCTTCAAATCCCGCGAATACAGTACGATCAGCGGCGCACCCAGCCCGGATTCTGCAACGGCATCGCTCTTGCGAAACCCGCCGTCAATTCCCGCGTTGGCCTTGCCAAAGCTGATGTATTCCGGTCCATAATCCTGAAAGCTCCAGCCGAACACCTTTCCGTAAAACTGTCTCGTCTTCTCGATGTTGGTCGTTGAGAATTCAATGTAGTTGATGGCATGATGCTGCGTGGATTCACCCATGGCTTCTCTCCTGCTTGTGTTGAAAGTGAATGGAGGTGGGAAAGCGGGCGCATCCTTGAGGCGCAGGCACACCTTCCCGGCGTGCTTCTGAACGCCTCCATCCGCGCTCCTCAGAAGCAAGCTAGCGCAGGTAGAGCCCGCTGGTTGAGTTGCCCAGGCGCGGACTCGCGAGGTACGTGAAGAAAGTACCACACACCGGAACCGCGCGCAATCAGTCCAATACCCAGCGATACCCAGCGGCGCGGAATCGCCCGTACTCCGCGTCGAGCGATTACCATGAGAGTGTCCGACCACCCCGGCGACGAAGACCCGTCGCTGGGGGGCCCCGGGCTGTCGAGCACGCACCTCCGTTTGGCGGGAGCGTCATTCTTTCCCTCAGTCGACCGGCAACTAGAGCAACTCATAAGTCGAAACCAGCCAAACGAGACTTGTACCCCGTGGCCGAACAGCCGATTTCAGCTCTTGGAGGAAAGGCGCGTCTCTCATGAAGCGGTTTGCCGGCTTCACGCTGGACACCTCGAACCAATGCCTGTGGCAGAACGGCGCGCAGATCGCCCTGGCGCCTAAGCCTTTCGCCGTCCTGCGCTACCTGATTGAGAATCCCGGGCGCCTCATCACCCACGACGAGCTGCTCGACGCCCTCTGGCCGGAGACCTACGTCCAGCCTCAGGTGCTGCGTACCTACATGCTCGAACTGCGCAAGCTTCTCGGCGACGACGCTCGCCAGCCGCGCTTCATCCAGTCGTTGCCCAAGCGTGGTTATTGCTTCGTTGCTCCAGTTGTCGATGGCGCTCACGCCGCTCACACAGCCGATGCGGAAGACACCCCTCCGGAGATCGTGGGGCGGAATAAGGAATTCGCGGCTCTCAAAACGCTTTTCCAGCTTGCGCAAGACGGCCGCCGCCAGGTTGTGTTTCTCACCGGCGACTCCGGCATTGGAAAGACCGCACTGATCGACGCTTTCTGCCGCGGCTTCGATCCGTTCGCTCCAGTTGCCGTGGCGCGTGGCCAATGCGTTCAGGGCGTTGCGCATCGCGAAGAGTACTACCCCGTGATGGAAGCACTTGCCAACCTCTGCGCATCCCCCGACGGAGAACTGGCCTGTACGATCCTGGGGCGGCTGGCTCCCGCATGGCTCTCCGCGTTGGGGCGGCAGTCTACCCCAGTCGCCGCTCTCCGAGGTCCCGGCGAGTTATGCGCGGCACTTGAGGAGATCGCTGCTCAGCGCCCATTGATCCTCGTCTTTGACGACCTGCATTGGGCCGACGAGTCGACGCTCGGTCTCGTATCAGCGCTCGCGCGGCGACGTGCGCCCGCTCGCATCGTGCTGATCGCGGCCGTCAATCCTCCGCATCCCGGAACCGTGCATCCGCTGCGCGTGCTCAAACAGGACCTGGCGATGCGCCATCAATGCACCGAGATCGTGCTTGAGCCGCTCGGCAAACCGGCGGTACGAGAGTTGCTTGCCGCTACGCTCGAACACGAGACAGTTCCTGCGGATCTCGACGCCTTCGTCCTTCGCCACTCCGAGGGCAATCCCCTGTTCGTGCTGGCGTTGCTGAAGCACCTCATCGACCAGGGGCTCCTGGTTCGCAATGGTTCCGAGAGTACGCCGCACTGGGAACTCAGCGCCGCCGTCGACAATCTGGGGCCCGCTGTCCCCGACGAACTGGCGCAGATGATCGAGCTCGAAATCCAGGCGTTTACTCCACGGAACGTGGCCCTCCTCGAAGCCGCCAGTCTTTTCACGGTGGCCTTCCCCGCATGGGGCGTGGCGGCGGCTCTGGATGAGAACTCCGCCGACGTGGAGGAATCCTGCGACGCCCTTGCGCGTGGTCTTTCGTTTGTGCGCCGCGCCGGATACGACGAACTCCCCGACGGTTCGCCGTCTGCGTTCTACGTATTCGCGCACGGTCTCTATCGCGAAGTCCTCTACCAGCGCCAGGCTCCAGCGCGCCGCGCGGAGCGCCACAACCGCGTTGCCCAGCGTCTTGCCAGCCTGTTCGCCGGACGTGAAGCTCACGTGGCGCGTGAAATGGCAACGCATTATGAGGCCGCCGGCAACTGGCTTCCCGCCATCCGCGCCCTTCAATCCGCCGCAAAGTTTGCCATTAGCCGGCAGTCGCATCCTCTGGCCGCCGATCTGCTGAATGAAGCCGTTCGTATGGCCGCGAATCTGCCATCGCGGGAGCGTGTGTCAGTCGACCGCGAGCTTCAAGAGGAACTCGCAGCCGTGAGTCAAGCCTCCGCCAATCCGTTTTAACAGCCTTCAAGACCGGCTGAAATTCTTGACATTTTCTAGACGGAAACTTGACGACTTCATTTTTCGAGGAGGCTAGTGTGGGCTGCGTAGGAGAACACACATGCGGCTTTCCCTTCACTCTCTCGTCCTGACGCCCGTACTCGTGGCGGCAGCAGTCGTCACCCCTCAGCACGCCTCAGCGGCAGTGCTCCACGTCCCATTCGCCTTCACCGTGGCCGATCAGAACTTGCCGGCCGGCGATTACAAAGTGGTACGCGACTCCAAACTGAGCGTCGTCACCTTGGTCACCACCAATCAGAGGAGCTTCAACTGGCTGCTTGCTCCCGGTGATCCGAACCCCGGCGATCAGGGCGTCATCATGCTCTTCGATAACACCGACTCCGGATATGCCCTGCGTTCCATCCAGTACAACGCCTTGATCACCCGCCAACTCGACAAGAAGTCGCACCAGAACGAAGATCGCCCCGTGCACGTCATCCGCGGGGAATAGCTCGGAAACCGGTGGCTCCCAGCCAAGTCGCCTTGGTTTCCCTGCACAGATGGCCATATTGCAATATTCCGCCATCTGTTGTCCTTGAGGCCGCATCAGCCATGCGGCCTCAGGACTAACCCCAACAGGTCTCTCCACCCGCCCCGCCCAACATCTACACTCAACATGCGATCGGAATCCGCCGTAGCTTTCGCCTGCGTTCCGCAACATCTCGTTAGGGAAGGCTCGCGCGCTTCTTTGCCTTTGCAATGAACCGTCACTCAACGCGCTGCAAAGCTGTTAGGCTAGTGGGTCGAGCGGCTGCAGTGATGGAAACGCGCTTTCGCATCGCAACCTACAACATCCACAAAGCCCGCGGAATGGACCTGCGCATCGTGCCGGAACGCATCGTAGAGGTGGTACGCGAGCTCGACGCCGATATCCTTTGCCTGCAGGAAGTAATGAACGTGACCGCCGGCCAGTCCAACTACGACCAGGCGGGGGAGATTCAGCGCGCGCTTCCAGGATTCAGCTGCGCCTTCGGGTCCAATCGAATCTATCGCGGAGGCGCCTACGGCAATCTCACGCTCTCGCGTTTCCCCATGCTCTCCTCGCGCAATCACGATCTCTCGCGCCGCCGCCGCGAACCACGCGGCGTGTTCCAGACCGAGATCGAAGTCTCTCCCGGCCGCCTCATTCATCTGTTCAACGTGCATCTCGGCACCGGCCACATGGAGCGCCGCTTCCAGGCGCGTAGGCTGATGAACGCCGAAGTTCTATGCCAGCCCGGGCTGCGCGGCCCGCGCCTCGTCCTTGGTGACTTCAACGAGTGGACCCACGGTCTGACAACACGCCTGCTTCGCAGCCAGTTTCAGACCTACCGCCCGCACCGCGCCCCCCGCACGCAGCGCAGCTTTCCCAGCATTCTTCCGCTTCTCTCGCTCGACCACTGCTACTACGAGCCTCCTCTTCGCTTGGTGGAAACGAGACTCTGGCGCAGCCGCAAAGCCCGGTTTGCCTCAGACCATTTGCCGCTGGTTACCGATTTCACGCTGGCCGCGTGATCGCTTAGCTTAGCGGACCGGGAGGGCCAACCGGGAAGAAGGGGACGTACCACCCCCTCCCTCCCCTGTCGCACTGATTTTGGTGCAATTCTGCTCGACTGAGATCCCGAAATGCCTGAGGGACACATCTCCCCCGAGTTCCGGGAAACCTCAAATAGAGTATCTGCCGGTTTCGGCTGACCGGCGTGTGTCGGCGATCACGGGCGGATGTGATGGCGTGGAGTGACTGAGGGGGGTCGTGCGAGGTTCGCCCCTGCGGCTGGCTGGGCAAGCCGTCGTCATGGGTGGTTCGAAACCTCCTCATGAGGCCACAACCGAACTGCCACTCTCATTCTGTGCCCTACATAATGCGGCTATATCGATCGTGTGTAGTCTGTGGGCGGCTGATTTACAATCATGGTTACACATGAGCGCTATAGCGTCGTTGTGTAGTATTGGGAATCGCCAGGGAATCGCCATGAACAACCCTTTTGAATACCGCATCGCTGTTATTAGCTGAGTTGTGTAGACGTAAGGCCAACGTCGAATTGACTCCGGGCAGAAGGTCATCTGACTGCCAAATCGGAAAATACCTCGAAAATCCTTGGAGCGTTAGAGTACAAGAACGCGGTAGAGCATCGCACGACTGAAAGGCAAAAGACTGCGGCGCGGCCGGAACCTCGCCGCTTCTGTCACCTGTCTTCTGTTGCCTGTCTGCTGTCTTTACTGCGTTACCGGTTCCGCAGGCGGCATCTTTGGCGACGCCTTCAAGTGCGGCGCATTCGGAGCCGCGGGCGCGCTCATTGAGACCGGGGGCGGCGTTGCCGGGAATCCAGAGCCCTTCTTGATCCGCACGTCTCCGACATCTGTACTAACGTTGATCTTTGCATTGCCGGCGCCGATCCGGCCCGTCACCGTCTTGCTTTCCTCGCCATTAATTTCCAGCGGATAATCCGACACGATGTCCCCGTTGTGCGTGCGTCCTTCAATCGAAGCCGAGGCGTTCGGCGGCAGCGTGATCTCCACATCAGCGTTTCCGCTGCTGCTCGTCGCCTGCACTCCATAAGGCCCGGCCGGAGAAATCGAGATGTTTCCATCCCGATCCTCGACGTAGGTGTCGCCGTAGATCTGGCTCAACTCCACGTTCTTCGAGTGCGTGGTCACGCGAATCTGGCCCTTGGCTTCCGTCACCCGCAGGTCTTCGGGATCGAGCGTCATGTCGCCCGGCAACTCGCCGAACTGCATGTCGGTCACCGACGTGTGCAGATGCACCGGCCCGGTAAGGTTCTCCATGTGCACCGTGCCGAACAGGTCTCCGCTCACTGTGATCTTGCCCTTGATCTCTGACAGCGTGAGGTCATTGCAGCGCCCATCGGCCGTCACATCGCCGGTAATCTGGTGCGCCGAAAAATCTCCCTTGTCGGTCGAGAAATGCACCTGCACCGATCCCTGGATCGTGCTCAGGTGAATATCTCCGTGCGCCGCTGTGATGTTCGCGCCGTTGCCGAGGCCCGCCGCCGTTACATCGCCGCGTCCGGCAGTCGTCGTCACCTGGGCCGACTTGGGCACCGTCACGCGGAGATCGAGCCGCCCGCTGTCGTGGCCCTCTGACTTCACCAGCACTGTGCTTCCGCTCACCGTTACGTGTGCAGACTCTGACGAGAAGATCTTCTTCGCCTCGCCGTCGGAGTTGGCGTAGGCCACTTCATGCGCCTCCACCACCACGGTGTTCCCGTCGCCTGCCGTCACGCTGACGTCCCCGCGGGGGTTCTGGATGGAGATCACCGCGTTTCCCGGCACCTGCGTGTTCAGCACCTGCTGATCCTGGTCGTGCTGCGGCCGCCCGAACATGTTGAAGAAGTCGTCGTGCTCGCCCCAGTTCGAGCGCATCTGATCCCAGTTGTTGTGGCTCCAGGCTGAGAACACTCCGATGACCGCGAGCAGGATGAGAATCCCCACAAAGTTTCCGCCGCGCCGCACGGGCGTTTGCCGCTTCAGGTCAAGCGCCCACTCGCCCAGCATGGCCAGGCCGGCGCCGATCAGCAATAGCGGCCACCACTTGGCGTACCAATCCCAGAACGTGCTGGAATCGATTTTGCCCGCGTAAATGAGCAGGGCGATAACGCCCACGCCCACCAGGATCAGCGGTCCCACAACCGAGGGCACGCGCGGCGAGTAATCGTAAGCGCCGCCGGCTTTCCATGCGTGGCGCTGGGCTTTCCATGCGTCTCGCTGCGCCCGCCATGCGGCCCGCTGCTGCTCGCGATAGACGCGCCATTGCACCTTGGGATCGTAAGGGGGCGGCGCACCGCCCCCCGGAGGAGTATAAGGAGGTACGCTGCTCATGACTGCCCTCCACGCCTTTCGTAATCGTCACTCTGTGCCGGCACAATCGATGTGCCCGTCGTGGCTGGAGGAGCTGGTTCAGTTCCCTGATACGTAGCGCCTGGATAGGAACCCTGGTAGGGGGCCTGGTACGGTCCGCCACCGGCTCCCGGATACGGCGGATACCCTTCAGTCGCCAGGGCCGCGCGTTCCGCCAGCAGCAGCACGCCCGCCAGAATCAGAAACAACGGCCACGCATGGTGCCAGGTCAATACGTCCGCCTGGTTGAGCAGCGCAATCACGCCCACCAGCAGCAGAAATGCGGGGCCGCGCAGGCGGCGAATCAAAATATAACGGCTCATTTTGGACCCCCCTTCGAATCACCCATACGCCGGATAATCAGCCAAACACCCAGTCCGATCAGCAGCACCGGCCAGGAGTACTCAAGCAGCCGCCCGCTGAAGATATCCAGCTGCCCCAGAAGGAACAAGAGTCCCAGTGCAATCAGAATCACCGCGCCAATCGGCTCCTTGCGCCGCCAGTAAACCGGTGGTACGGGAGGAACAGACGGCATGCCGGGATCCACGTAGCCTGGAGGAGGCGGATAAGGCGCCTGATACGACCCCGAATACGGTGGTTGATACGAGCCTGTGTATGGCGCCTGATACGACCCGCTAGCGGAACCTCCGCTGACCGGCCCCTGACCGCCCGCGCCCGGCATTCCCGCACCCGGCCCGCCCATCCCAAAGTTGCCCATCCCCGGCTGCCCCGGCGTGTGCTTCGTGCCCAGATTCAGCCAGTTCCCCACCTCGTTCAGCCCGAGCGGATCGGGGAGCGGCGTTCCATCCCGCCGAGCCTTGGCGGTGTGAAACGCCTCAAACGACTGGTACAGGATCCACGCCGCAATAAACAGCCCGAAAATCCCATAGTGCTCCGTGATGCTGATCAGCACCGCGAAGATCACCACATGAATCAGTCCCTTGAAGAACTGTCCGTTGTACATTGCGCCCACGCCCGGAATCAGTCCCAGCACCGCTGCTGCCGAAGGATTGGGCACGCCCGGCGACGGCGGCGTTACAAATGGATTGGGAACCGTCTGCCAAGCCATGAAGCATGGCTCGCACAGAATCTGTCCTTGCGCGCCGTTGCGCACGCAGTTGGGGCAAAGAGCCTTGCCGCAGTTCTGGCAAAAGGCTGTAGCGGTCACACCGCTGTGATTTACGCAATCCATACTGTGCTCCTTCCCCGTATTGCTTTCGCGGAGCCGCCGGAATGCGCGGGCCGTTCATCAATTTCGAGTTGGCTCTCCAGGTAGTCCGGATCGATGAGCGATGGGCTCACCGACTGCTGGGGAGGGTCCACGCGGGACCCTCCGTCCTTGGCTTTGGGCGCCTGTTTCGATTCCCCAGGACCCCCAGGCTGTTTCTGTTTCGGCTGGCTGTTGTCTTCCGAGTTACGCCGCAGTTCCCGCATCCGGGACTGCACTTCGTACACCAGCCGCAAATTGTCGTAGTAGCGAATAATCGGCGTCGACGCCATCGTCAGCCGCCGCTGCACCAGTGACCGCAGTGCCGAGGGCTTCAGGTCCGACATCCGCAGCGCGCTTATCTTTACGCCCGTCAGGTTTAGCGTCAGGGCGATGGAAAAGAACGCCATCGCCGCCGTCATCATGAGCCGCGGCTCGGCAAAGCGCCGCACATAGCCCATGAACCCTGGCCGCTGCCACGCCGGTACCGCCTTCGGCCGCCCTTTGCCCAGCGGAATCCCGCCCGGCGTTACCGGCAGCAGATTATCTTCGTTTACCAGTCCGAAGCCCGCCGTCTGCCCTGGTCCCGTCTGGGCCAGGATCTTGTCCAGCAGTCCGCCGGGCACTTCTGGTTCCGCCGAGAGAAACTCCAGCCACTCCCGCCCGCGCCGTGCTTCCTCAAACAACCCCGTGCACGCCGCGCAACTCGCCATGTGGCTTGAAAACGTCGCTTCATCTTCCGCTCGCAGCAGACCATCCAGCGCATCGGCCAACAGCGTTTCCCATTGCCCGCAGGCGGGGGAGCTCGGTATGTGAATGCGGTCGGCCATGTTACATTACCTCCCGTTGATTACGTTCCAGCAACCGCGCTAGTTCCGCCCGGCCCCTGCTGATGCGGGATTTAACCGTCCCCTCCGGTATGCCCAGCACCTGGGCGATTTCCTTGTAGTCCATATCCTGCAGATCTCTTAGTATGACGGCCTCCCGCAACTCCACCGAGACATGCGCCAACGCCGCCTGTACCATTTTTTCCAGTTCCTTGCGAGCCGCCATCTCGTGCGGCGAAGGGCCGTGAGCCACCAGGCGGTCAATCGGCTTCAGCTCTTCGGTTTGATCCCAACCATCGTCGAGAGATCCGGTGGCCCGTTGATTCTTGGTGCGGCGGAAGTTATCCACCAGCAGGTTGCGCGTCATTGTAGTGATCCACACCTGCAGGCTGCCACGCGTGGTGTCAAAGCTGGCCAGGTTCGAGTAGATCTTCAGAAACACGTCCTGCGTCAGGTCCTCCGCATCCGCCGGAGAGCCCGTGAACCGGTAACAGAGCCCATAGACACGCCGATGGTGTGTGCGAACCAGCTCGGCCCACGCACCCGAGTCGCCATCCATGCAACGCCGGACGGTTTGGGACCAATCGACTTCCAGTGGCCTCACCTCTCCGCGCATCCCGCGGGTCATCTCGCCGCCGCGAGCTGTCTCGCCCTTGCGAGCCGTCTCGCCTGCCCGCGCACCCGGCCCCGTTGCCTCGCCGGCATAAGCCTGTCGAGCCGCAACCGGCCGCGCGCTGGCCCCTTTTCCGGGTTCCTG
>Ga0210394_10005575_pt1 | contig 14048 bp, 14 predicted proteins | sample IncBWC12MmetaG_FD_160121 | JGI IMG/M metagenome (GOLD analysis project Ga0210394, IMG submission 160121) | Forest soil microbial communities from Barre Woods Harvard Forest LTER site, Petersham, Massachusetts, United States - Inc-BW-C-12-M | ecosystem: Environmental > Terrestrial > Soil >...
CCCAAGTGCCGGGCACCCAGTAATAACCGTCATCGCCCCAGGCCCAATAACCCGGTGTCCAGATATAGTTGGGACCCGGACAAATCGGTTGCGTGTACACCGGAATCAGCGGCGGCGCCACCGTGATGGAAACGCCTATGCCCGGGTGCGCCGGCGCCGAAACCGGCACGAACAGCGACCCGAACATCAATAGGAGTAACAATCCAAGACAAGATTTGCGCATGAGAATTACCTCCTTTGAGGCTATATATGATTTTATGAAATAAATCGCCGCTGCAAATAACGGGATATATGCAGAAAATCCGCTTCGCAGCGGGTACGACGAAATTGCACTGACCTGGACAGATTTATAGGGAGCGCTCGTAAACGGGTTTATAAAGAAGAGCATAGCCGCATCCAACGTTCCCTTCTTATTGGACGGGCCGACGCCAGGACTGGTTGCGCCGCGGGGAGTTCTCCTGTGGCGCTTTTGCTTTGCGGTTACTTTAGGAAGAGCGCTTCGCGGAGCTGGTCGCGACCCACGAAAGTCTTAGACGAGCGGAACTTTCCGAAGAGGTCGAGAATTTCGCGGTTCTGAAAGACATGGGCGTGTACGGCGAGCGTCGCCGCAGGAAGCATTTCGATCGTTTGCGTGTCAACGATTCGATACCGGTGAAACCGTTCGGCTGGCCTGCTGTGGAACATGGCTAGAATGATGCCCGACGGTTGCAGCAGCGAATACAGCCTTTCCATTGCGCGCGGCAACAGCTCGGCATCAAAGTAATCGAGCAGGTCCCAGGCAAGCACACCGTGAAAGCTTTGCTCCGAATAGCGCAGCCCGGTTTCGAGAAATTTTTCGGCAAGATACGCCTGAGAGATTTTCTGCTGGCCGTTACCCACCGGCGCAAGCCGCAGACCTTCTTCTTCCGCGCTCAGAAATTCTTTCCACGAGCGCAACGAATCCTCAGTGGTGACGCGATAGCCTTTTTCGATGAAAAAATTGAGCGTGGCTTGCGACACTTGCCCGAGATCGAGGATACGAGGAGTTTTTTCATCTTCGAGGTGCTGGAGGAACTCCTTCAAGCCGTTTGAGATCCGGAAATTCCCGGATGGAGAAGCCGCGGAGCCGGTTGATCCAGCGCCCGGCTTGGACTGAACCGCCGTACCGGCATTGCTTGAACGCGTCTTGGCTGTCCAATTCATGTAACTATTCCCCGGACGCGTGCGCGATCGCGCGCGGCGCTTCGTTCGTTGTCACAGTTGCCGGCGGCGCAATAGGCGCGAGGGCTTCCACTTGTTTAGCGTCGCCTGCACGCGTCATTTCGACTTTACCGCGCAAGCGGGCGCCATCATCAATTGCAATGCGCGGGGTGATGAGACTGCCTTGCACACGGCTCGATCCGCCGAGTTGCACGTTCGCCGACGCTTTCAAGTCGCCGGTCACGATGCCCTCAACCACGATTTCACGCGCTTCGATATTCGCCTTCACTTTTCCGTTGGGCCCGACGGTTACTTTCGCCTGCGGGAAGTGGAATTGTCCCTCGGCCTGGCCATCGATATAGAGGTCGTCGTTGCCAGAGATCTCGCCCTTGATACGGATTCCGGAAGATATGCGTGAAATGCCGCGCGCAGCAGGCGGATTTGCCACTGAAGTAGAGACGGAAGGTGCGGCGACCTGCACTGGCGGCGTAGCCACCGGAACCGGGACCGAAGCGACAGCCGGCGCAACGTCGGTAGAAGGAGTAGCAGGCGACGTCGCTTGACTCGTCGTTTGCGCCTTGCCCGGAACGGCTGCGTTTGACTCTAAAGCTTGCGAAGATGCTTTTGCATCTGCTGGCTTACGCCACATGAAAGATTCCTCCCCGAGCATATCGCCAGGAACGCTCGGCCGGGCGGCAGGCGTATCCAAAACGTGCTCGAACTATAGTACAGGGGTGGCTAGCTGTAAATCGAGACTGCAGCGGTTTTTGCCAACTGAGCACGGGCGGATGGGTCTGGAATCAAAGCCGCCGAGACCGTGTGTGCATCGCTATTCCGAAGTTCCCAGCGCGCCACGATGTAGCCGACGAGTTCATAGAAGAAGGTCTTCACTCCCTCGCGAGTGCGCCACCAGCTATTGGGATCGTAAGCCGGGTCCGGAGCCGCGACCACGCGCAGCTCAGCGCCGGGCGCCAAGGCACGCTCGTAGATGAATCGAGCGCGCCGGGTGTGGTAGTTGGATGTGACCACGATGATTTTTTTCCATCCGTGCGTGGAAAGGAACTCCGAGACGGCGTTCGCTTCTTCGAGAGTGTTGCGAGCCCGGTTCGGGAAGCGAACTACGGCGGTTGCAGGAACGCCGCGATCGGTCAGGTCCCTCTGCATCAGTTCAGCGATCGAAGCGTAGGGGCGCAAAATGCGGCCGCTGGCAACAATCCGCGGAGCCCAACTCGCCCGGTAGAGATCAGCAGCCCGCGATGCCCGGACGGCGTCATAGTCGTCATCGCTCAAGACTACGATCGCGTCCGATGTCTGCGGCGATTCATCGACAACCCAAAAGCCACCGGCGAAACGAAGGATCGGATAGCGCGCGAGATAGATTACGAACGCGAATATCAGGAGGAAAATCAGAAACAGAAGGCGAAAGAATATTCCACCTCGGTCGGAGCAGGCCGGTGGTTTGAATTTTGCCTCGCCCACTCTCATTTCGCAGGATCGAGCTCGCGCAGGCGTTCGGCCGCTTCCTCGGGAAGCAGCCCGTTGAAATAAACCTCCTTGATGCTGTAGGACTTGCTTCGCGCCTCGACGATCGGAAGAATTTCGATATGCCAATGATAATCGCCCGCGATCGTTCGCCAGTAGTCGCTGAGCTCGCCCTTGGTCTGCAGCGTGTTTGGCGCAGTGTGAACCACCAGGTGATAGTTTTCAGAAATCTTCAGCAAGCGGCGCAACGTGCGGCCAAGCAGGCTTGCGAGATGCCGCCGATTCTCTCCGGGCGAGGGCGATTCGAACTGGTGGTTATGCGTCCTCGGCATCAGCCAGATTTCGTACGGCACGCGTGATGCGTATGGGCAGAAGGCGAAATAATCGCCGATAGTGTCGACGATGCGTTTCTTCTGCCGCACTTCCTGACGGAGGATGTCGCAAAACACGCAGCGTTCACGGTCGCGAAACCATTCACGCGCGGCGCGCAGCTCATAGAGGATACGGCGAGGAACAAATGTGGTCGCGGTGACCTGGGAATGAGAATGCGACCATTCCTCCCCTGATTGCGGCCCTTGATTCTTGAACACGGCCACATATTTGAAGCGGGCATCGCGCTTCAGGTCCGCGATGCGCAAGGCGTAGGCTTCCAGCACTCGTTCGATCTGTTCGTCCGGCATCTGCGCAAGGAATCGCGCATGATCGGGCGTCTCCACAATGATTTCGTGGGCGCCGGTCGCGTCCATGCGGTCGTAGATGCCTTCCGCTGTGCGCGACGTGTCGCCTTCGATGTGATAGAGCGGCCGGAAATGGGGATAGGTTCGAACCTGCCAAGGGCCCTGTGGCGGAAGGTCGAGGAGGACTTTCGTCTCCAGACGGTTCTCCGGGCAGAGCGGACACGGATCGGGCCGAGGTTTCTCGCGTTCCGGATGACCGACCACAACCCAACTGCGGGTGATTGGATCTTTACGAAGTTCCATTTTTTGGTATGAGAAGTGCGGCGGCCATCTTATAACGCCCACCGCTTGCGGGCAAAAGGAAGTCGGTACCAAAGCAAAATAAAATCGTAGTGCCGAAACCGGAGGCACAAACGCACGGCTAGCGCGTGTAGTGTGTGGGCGTGGGGCCGACCTCGAGACGGTGCCTATCCCAAATAGCGCCTTCGCGGGTGTAATTGGCCATCTCGAAATCCTGGGTGAGCTCAAGGCAGTCCGTCGGGCAGGCGTCTTCGCATAGACCGCAGAACATGCAGCGCGACGTGTCGTACGTAAACGTGGTGAGAACTTTCCGGCGAGTGGCATCGTCGCGAAGCCAGCCGACGACGATCAGATTCTCAGGGCACGCCAGAGCGCAGAGGTTGCAGGCGATGCACAGCGATTCGCCAGTCTCTGGATTCATGTTCAAGCGCGGCGCGCCTCGGTAACGTTCGGCGACCATGGGACGCTCGAGCGGATACTGCTCGGTGTAAATATTCTTGGGCGCCTGATAACGGAAGGTCAGCCACATCCCCTTGAGCAGGTCGACAAGGAAGAGACGGCGCAGAAGGTCTTTCATCGAATCGTAGTCTGACCGCCAGCGAAAAGATTGTCAAGGCAGAGGCGCGCGCAAGTGAATATCAATGCCCCGCCTGCCCTTTCGCCGTCGCGACAAATTCGCCAAGCACCGCCTGGCGCATCAAATCAGGAGGCAGTAAGCCCTGCGCCAGGATGAAATCGTGAAAGCCCTTCTGATTGAATTTGGCGCCGAGCGCGGATTCAGTTTCCTTCCGTAGAGAGAGCAGCTTCGTGTACCCATAGAAATAGCTGTTGGCTTGGCCGGGAGCGCGGTAGGTGAACCGTTCCACTTCCTCCTTGGCGAAAGCGTGCGACAGCACAACATCCTTTTCCATCACGCGATAGGCGTCTTCCGGCTGGATCTTGCCAGATTGCAGCTCGGGGTCCAGAAAGGCGCGTGCGGCGCGTTGGAGTCGCAGATCGAGCGAGATCAGCTGCCCTTCCGGCGGCATGTAGGGCTCAATCAGATATTCAGCGTAAAGGCCCCAACCCTCCACGTTGGTGCTGTTGAAGGCGAATTTTGCGCGGGCTAGCGAAACGCCGTGCTCGAGCATGGAATCGAATTGCAGCTCGTGGCCCGGGCGGGCTTCATGAGCGGTTAGAGTCCATGCGGCGGCATCGTATGTGAAGTCGTCATATTTATCCGTGGTGCTTTCGCCCGCGGGACCCGGAATATTCAAGGGGAGGACGAATTCGCCTTTCTGCCCCGTGTTGTGCAGAAACGGCGGTGCAACCATGTGGGGTGCTGGCTGCTGCGCGGTCTCCGCGGCTGTGGCAATGCGAATGCGAGCCGGACGATCGGGAAGGCTCACGATCTTCTGCGCGACGATAATTTGCTCGATCTGCTTCAGCCGATTCTCATAGAACGGAAGAATCGCGTCGCCCACAAGCTGCTGTTTTTTGAGCTCGTGAATCACGTCGCGGTAATCGCTTGAGGGAAGATTGCGTTCTTTCGCGATATGCGCGGCGATTGGCTGCATTTCACCTTGAATTTCTGTGAAGGCTTCGTGCGCCATTGCGGCGACCTCCGCAGGTGGAATGTCGATGCCATATCGCTCGAGATTTAGCGCATATTCTTCCAGCGGCAGGCGGAAGTCGGATCGCGCCTTCGGCAAGACGTTCGCCCTCATCCAGGCGTCATAGTCGGCGAGCTGTAACTTGAGCTTGGCGAACGGCTCCTGCCAGCCTTCCAGCTTATATTTTGTTAAGAGTGCCGCGATTCCGTCGAGGTAGTTTGAATTGCGGGAGAGTTCGGTTTCAATTTCCACGCGCGCCGGATACACGATACCGGGCTTGGCCATTTGCTCGATGGCGCGCTGCTTCAGAATCTCGACGATCGGCGCGTAGCCGGGCTCGATGCCGGCATATTTGCCGATTCGTGCTACAGCCGCGGGACGGCGGTCGGCTGCCGTCTGTTCGTCGAGCAAGATCTGCAGGCCGGCGAAGACGTAACTGCTCGCATTGACGAACGGCACCAGGTGCGCTCGGTCGAAGTCCTCAGCCCGGAATTGCAGCTCGACCGCGCGGATCATGATTTGCAAATCTTCGGCGACTTCTTTTTGCTGCTGCTGCGCCGCTGCGGCCTTCAACTTAGCCAGCACTTCGGCGGTTTCCTTGCGTTCCAGGTCTTCGTCGGCTCGAGTGGGCTGGGAGATGAGCGGATCGTATTGGCTCAGTCCTTCTCGCGTACCGCGCTCGGGATGATGTTTCATCGCTACGGTAAAGAGCTGATTTGCGTAGCCGTTGCTGACGGCGATCCAGCACTGATCCGCCGAAGGGCGATTGCTCGCAAGCACTGCCAAGATCGTCGCAACGCCGAATGGAAACAAAACCGCTTTGGGCATTCGCTTCCTCTTTGACATTTCTTGCAATCTGGCGCTCCTGGAATTTGAGCGCTTAGTAAAGCATGCAACGTAGCGAACCGCAATTCAAAGGCCGACTTCGGGCAACCGAAAATGCCGAAATGACCGTTCTTTCTACCGATTAGAAATTGCTATCAGCTATTATTTCAAGCACTTACGCAAATTCCTAACCGCGCCACCATAGATTGAACTTTGACTCGCGGCAGGCCGCGATGTAAGCGGACGGAAATGATGCGCGTTTCGCGTGTAAGGTGTCTTTCGGAATCGAGCCTCGTGACGACTCGATTGATTTTGAAATTGCTTGGAGGCCTGTGATGGCAACGAAAGAAGTCAACGTAGAACGTTTTAGCATTACCTCTTCGAAGCCCTTCGACGAAGTGGTGAAGGCGCTCGAAGCATCCGTGGGTCAGCCAAATATGAGCGCCTTTATGGCTGACATCAGCTCGGCAAAGTCATTTACCGACCTCGAGAAGATTGTTTATGCCACAACCGGCCCTTCTGGGCTGATGCAATTTATGAGATTCGATCTGGGTGAGATCGTCCGCAAAGAGCGAGGTGATAGCGCGCCTCGAAGCCTGCGCTATTTGATTGGCAATCCGCTCATCATGAAGCAGATGCTGGAGCGATCACCGGATGCCGGATCGTATGCGCCGGTAACGATTCTGGTGGATGAGCGGCCAGATGGGGTCCGGCTGTCCTACGACCGAATGGTCAGCTTTCTCGCCCCATATGGAAACGATGAAGCGTTGAAAGTGGCGCGAGGTTTAGATGCAAAGATTGAAACGCTTTTGGAGAAAGCGGCGGCCTAGCGCACAGCGCCTGACCTCCGCTTTCCGGGCGGAGGCCAGGGCGGTGAAGTCCTCGCCGGAGCCTCACCGACGACGTCAACGACGCTTTTGGCTTCGACTCTGCGGACCGCTATTTACGTTGGGAACTTCCTCACCAAGCGCGGTTGCCAAATCGATCTGGTGATCCTGCTCCTGCATTAGAATCTGACGAATCTGCTCGGCCATCGCAAATTCGCCAAGCGCTTCGCACTGGCGAACACGATCGCGATAATTTCGGATCGTTTCATTCTCATTTTCGAGATCAAAGCGCAGCATGTCCTTTGCTTTTTCCGACGTGCGAACGGGCTTGGGCGTAACGGAAGGCATTTTGCCTAGGTAGTCGATCTGGCGCGAGATGGTCAGCGCGTGATCGAGTTCCTGCTTGGCGTGAATCTCGAGCTGGTTGGCGATGTCCATATACTCGGCGCCCTTCAAAACCTGCGAGTAAACCACATACGAAATGATGGCCTGATATTCGCGGGACAGATCTTCATTAAGTAATTCCGCAAGGCGGTCACGGGAAATTTCAGTGTCGGTTGCAGCGGCCTTCGGCTCAGCCATTGAATTCCTCCTGGAGTTGAAACGAATAACGGCGTGAATCTTCAGCGCGCACTCAGTGCAGGGCACCGTCGTGCTTCTATCAGTATCCTACCAATGCTCGAAAGGAGCCAGCGATGCATCGCCGAAATACCCTTCACTTCGGAGTGTAACTTACTGTAGTCACCAGTTGATGCAAGAAATGCGCAAGAAGGCCGCGATGGGGGCGCGAGATGCGAGAAAGGTCAGAGGGCCTTTCTTCACGCCACGCCGTCGTCCATCACACGTTGATACAGCAATTCGGCAAAGGAGATCGCGATCCGCCAGAGCGGCCATTCTGACAAGGATGATTCATTGAGTGCACATGCTATCCTCAACGTCTTCGCATGAATGAAAACCCACAAGACATGGACTTCATGAAGGCCGCCCTGGATGAGGCGCGCGCGGCGGCGAGCCGCGGCGAGGTTCCTATCGGGGCAGTTGTCGTCCTGGATGGCGTTGTCGTTTCGCGTGCAGGTAACCGGACGATTGGCGATTGCGACCCGACAGCGCACGCGGAAGTAATCGCGCTACGCGAAGCCGCCCACAAGATCGGAAATCACCGCCTGCTCGGAACTACCCTGTACGTGACGATCGAGCCGTGCGCGATGTGCGCCGGCGCGATGATTCAGGCTCGCGTCGCGCGGCTGGTTTATGGCGCAGACGATGCGAAGGCGGGAGCCGTTCGATCTTGTTTTTCGATTCCCGAGCATGACAAGCTGAATCATCGCGTGCACGTGACATCCGGGGTGCTGGCCGAACATTCTGTTGAGTTGCTACGAGCGTTCTTCGAGGTGAGGCGATGATAAAGATGCGCGTAGATCAGCGAGACATGAGCTTCCGAAGTGGTTTTGCCGGCGACGCATTGCTGTAGCCGATGTGCAAGAGCTCATGCAGCGCGTCGGGATGGACTCTCGACAGCCTTACAAGCACCCAGGAATAATTGCGGTAGTGGTCGGTAATGAAATAAGTTTCCGGGTCGCCGGCCATTAACTCTTCTCGCTGCTCGAACGGCATTTTGAGAACGATCGTATCGGGATCCGCTTCAGTGCGCCAACGTACAAAGAGCTTTCCTTTCACTTTAAGCGCGGGCGTCTTGTACGAAGTGCCTTCTTCGACATTCGGAAAAGTGAGCGCCATGCGCCGGACGGTGTCGTAAGTAACTGGTTGCGATCGCTTCATCGAACGCCTCGGATACCTGGCTATCTTAGCGCGAACTATGCCAACCTCATCTTGCTTCGCCCTGTTTCGAACGTAATGCGCGGTCGAACTACACTCGCTTGCGGGTCGGGATTTGATTACACTTTTCTGATTCACATAGAGTTTTGTGCGCTCTGGAGGAAATGCGACGTATGACCAACCTGGATCTAAAGAGGAGTAGAAGCAAAATCCTATGGGCTTGGCTCAATGCTGCGGCACTGTGTATCTTTGCAGCCAGTTCCCTGCGCGCACAAACCCCCACACCAGCCAAGGCCCCGGATCCACATCAGACCCTGCTCAACCAGTTCAGCGATTCGATGGACGAACTTACCGCGCGCGTTTCGCCGGCTGTCGTCCAAGTGCGCGTGACAGGCTATCGCGCTGTGGAAGATAAAGATCAAGACGAGACCGGCATGATCGGGCGGCAGCGCAGCCTCGCCTCGGGCGTAATAGTCGATCCCGATGGCTACATCATCACGAATGCGCACGTGGTGAAGGGAGCGCAGCGTATCCGCGTTTTCCTGACGCCTGGATCCGACAATGGATCGCAGGTTCGAAGCAGCCTTGGAATCGGCGAACATCCCGCTCCCCTCGAGGCGAAGATCGTCGGCATCGCGTCGACGATTGATTTGGCATTGCTGAAGGTCGAGGCGAAAAACCTTCCGACGCTTCCCTTCGCCGACTACAGAAATCTCAAGAAGGGCCAGATCGTCTTGGCGTTCGGGAATCCCGAAGGTCTCGAAAATTCGGTGACCATGGGAATCGTGAGCGCCGTAGCGCGACAGGCGGATCCCAGCACCTCGACCGTCTACATCCAAACCGACGCGCCTATCAATCCGGGCAATAGCGGCGGCCCGCTCGTGGATACGGAAGGCCGCGTAGTGGGTATCAACACGTTCATACTCTCGGAAACCGGCGGCAGTCAGGGGCTGGGATTTGCCATTCCCAGCAGCCTGGTGGAATTTGTCTATGGAGAACTGCGGAAATACGGCCGCGTGCACCGCAGCATCATCGGCGCCACCTTGCAGGAAATCACACCCGATCTTGCGTCCGGGCTTTCGCTTTCGCGCCAGGAAGGTGTGATCGTTTCAGACATTCTGGCCGAAGGTCCGGCCGCAAAGGCTGGTCTTAAAATCGGGGACGTGATCGTGACTCTGGATGAACGGCCCATCGGCGCATTGCCGATCGCTGAAATGATTATTACGACGAAGCCTGCGGGCGCGATTGTTCACTTGGAAGTCCTGCGCGGAACGCAGAAAGTTTCGCTCGACATTGCGGTGGCGGAGCAGAAAGAGAAAATCGATCGGTTGGCTGATCTCGTCGACCCCGCAAAGTCCCTTGTCGCCAAGCTTGGAATTTTTGGAGTACAGGTGGATGCAAAGCTGGGTGACGACGTGGAAGACTTGCGAATTCCGTCAGGAATCGTGGTCGCCGCTCTTTCTGCGGACCTCTCTGGTATCGAAACAACCCTGCAAGTCGGTGACATAATTCATGCAATAAATGGATCACGCGTGGAAACCCTCGATGCCCTCCGCTCCGCCCTGAATGCGATTCCGCCAGGCGGCGCGGGCGTCTTGCAGGTGGAGCGCGACGAAAAGCTGACCTATGTGACGTTTGAAATGGAGTGACCGTCGAGAATAGCCATCTCTTCGCGGAGACGAAAAGCTGCCTGAGTGACGTTGGAAATGGGGTGACCGTCGAGAATCTCATCTCTTCCCGGAGATGAAAAACTGACCTATGTGAGGTTTGAAATGGAGTGACCACCGAGAATAGGCCTCTCTTCGCGGAGGAGAAAATCTGACTGAGTGACGTTTGAAATGGGGTGAATGGCATCGAAACGCTTTCTTTTCGCGGAGTTGTGAGGAATTCCACCGTTTGTTAGACTTGACGAGGAGAGGTGTCTGAGTGGTCGAAAGAGCTCGCCTCGAAAGCGAGTGTTGGGGAAACTCAACCGTGGGTTCGAATCCCACCCTCTCCGAGATATGCAACGCCGGTGCCGAACTTCTAGCGGTTTTGTAAGGAGCCGGCTCCTAGGCTTGCCTCATTTTACCTGGATCAATCCAAACGCCCGTTGATCTCTCCGTTTCATCTGGGCCGTTATTTCGCAAATCCTACCTACAGCGCTATCTGCGGTGGCCTAAGTGGTCCACCTGATTCACCCCGATGAAAGCAATGTAGGAGAATCAATACAGAAGTCACTGGTGGGCGCAACCCGTTCGGTGAAGACGGAGGATCGTTTACACAAGTCCGAAACTCTCCCTCAACGGGCCTTGATCTCCAACATGACAACGCGTGTACATTTGATCAGAAGCCGTCTTACGCCAATCGTTGTAGTCCTGTCTCTTTTGCTGCTGACGTCCAGTGGTGACCTGCAGGCCTTTTCAGTTCTGACCCACGAAGCGATCATCGATTCGGCGTGGAAGGATTCGATCCGGCCACTTCTTGTCCAGCGCTTTCCGGACGCGACGAAAGAGGAACTGAAAGACGCACACGCATACGCGTATGGCGGCTCGATCATTCAGGACATGGGCTACTACCCTTTCGGGAGCCATTTATTCAGCGACCTGGTCCATTATGTCCGCACCGGCGATTTCGTGGAAGCGCTCATCAAAGATTCGAAAGATCTAGACGAATATGCCTTCGCGCTTGGTGCTTTGGCTCACTATGCGGCGGACAACAATGGCCATCGGATCGCCGTGAATCGCTCGGTGCCGATTCTTTATCCCAAGCTTCGCAAGGAATATGGAGACGTCGTTACCTACGACGAAAATCCTTCGGCTCACCTCAAAACGGAATTCGGATTCGACGTGCTGCAAGTCGCGAAGGGTCACTATGCGCCCGATGCCTATCACGATTACATCGGATTCCAGGTGGCTCAGCCGCTTCTCGAAAGGGCGTTTGAGGAAACATACTCGATCGAGTTGAAATCCATCTTCACCAATTACGATCTTGCGGTCGCGACGTACCGGCACACGGTCAGCGGGTTAATCCCGGAAACGACGAAAGTCGCCTGGAACTTGAAGAAAGATGATATTCAGCGCACGACACCCGGCATGACTGAGCAGAAATTCCTCTATCATCTGTCACGCGCCAGTTACGCGAAGAATTGGAAAGAGAAATACCAAGAACCCGGCTTCGGTACAAAGGTTCTCGCGTTTCTTATTCGCATTGTCCCCAAGATTGGGCCTTTCAGAACCTTGTCGTTCCGAACGCCGACTCCCGAGACGGAAAAAATGTTTGAGGCAAGCTTTAACGAAACCATCGTCAATTACGGAAAGCTGTTGGAGCAGAAGAAAACAGAAGGCCGCGTGCAACTATTAAACGACAACTTCGACACTGGGAGCGTTACCGGACCGGGACAATATCCACTGGCGGACAAGACTTATGCAGAGCTCCTCGACCGGCTCGCCAAAAATCACTTCGCACAGGTGTCTCCCCAATTGCGTGCCGCCGTTCTTTCTTATTACAACGATTTGAATGCGCCTTTTTCGAACAAGAAAAACAAGAAGAATTGGCAGCAGGTGGTCCGAAATCTGGACGAGCTTAAAAGCTCGACTGAACAAAAGTCCGTTACGCCCGCCGATTAACGAACAAGAGCGATCTGCGATTTCAAGAGGCAGCCTTGTGCGTGCTCTTCTTGGTCGATCCTCCGATTTTGTTCAGAGTCTCCTGAGCCTTCGCCTTATAGGGGCTGTTGACTGACACGGCCTCTGTCAACACGGTTCGTGCTTCGGCTGTTCGCTGCATTTTGGCGAGAGTGAACCCCAAGCGGTAAAGATTGCGGCCGTAGCTGAACGCGTCGGACTTCAGGAGCGGACTTGCCTGCCTGAACGCATCGACCGCTTGCGCATTCTGGTTATTGTTGACATACACTTGGCCCAGAGCGGAATAGGCCAGCCCCTTCTGAATCGAAACTTGCTTTTGCCATTGATCATCGGGGACGTTGTCGGGTTTTTGGGCCTTGCCTAGTAAGTCCAACGCTCTCTTGGCATCGGCTGCCGCTTTGTCGAGTTGCTCGCCATTCTCGCTCCAGTTGTCGGCGAGTAGAAGCAACATCGAAATGTTGTCGGGATCTTTCGTGAGAATGGTCTGCGCCGTCTCAATCATCTTGGGAGTATTCTGCGCTTGCTGATAAGCGATCGCAGTTTGTTCGCGAACGGCGAGCGTGTACTGCGAATCTGGAAAAGCTTTAGCGAATCGTTCCAGTAGTTGGATACGCGGCGGCAAATCTTTGGTCTTGTATGCCGCATTGACCATCGCGTATTGCACGTAGTTGACATCCGCCTGAGCGTCTTTTAGATTCTGGGCCTTCTGCGCGGACCATTGATCCTCGCTCATACCGGCAGGTGCGGGAGATGCCTGGTAACGCGCAAGCAGGGGCTGTACTTTCTCGCCGAGGGCATAAATTTTCTGAGCGTCGCCTTGTTCGTCGGCCGCGTGCACCATCAAGATCAACGCAGAGAAATCGTCCGGATCGAGCGCCATGGCTTTGTCGCCGTACTCGTACACTTTCGCGTAATTCTTTTGCGCGAGATAGGTTTGCGCATAGAGCTGATCGCCGAGGAGAGCGAGGTCGCCCGTGCCGTGGTCGGCCATGAATTTATCGAGCAGCGTTATTTTTTCCGGGCCATCGGGGGCGGCATAAATTGCCGCGAGATCTTTGTCTTCAGGTGTTCCGGCCGCGACCGAAACGCTTTTGCCAATCTGCGCGGAGGCAGTCGTTGCGAGAATTAGGAAGACCCCGAGGAGAACTGCGCGCCGCCTCATACATTCCTCCTGATACACAGATCGCAAGAGCCCGACGCGCGCATCTTAATCGAACTGCTGGCTAAGCGTAAGCGATTTTAGAATGAGTTGACCGCTTGCCACGCGCGAAAGGCATTGACGATTTGTCCCGTTCGATACACGATTCCAACGCAATCCATCTTGAAGAGAAGAGGTGCGTGATGCCGGTCGCAACGCCATGGGAAAAGGTTCAAACCGACAAGTTGAGCGAAATCATTACGCGGCAGATGGTAAGCGGCGAAGACGGGACGCTCGCGAGGGTTCTGCTTTCGCGCGGCGCGCTCGTACCTCGCCATTCCCATCGCAGCGAGCAGTACACAATGATCCTGTCTGGCGCGCTGAAGTTTAATTTTGATGGCGGTGAAACGACGACAGTCCGCGCCGGCGAAGTTCTGGTTATCCCGGCACATATGCCGCACGAAGCGGTGGCGCTGGAAGACACTGTGGACATCGATTTCTTTGCGCCGCGACGCGAAGAGTGGATTCGCGGCGACGATGCCTACCTTCGCCAGGGAACAAAAAAGGAATAAGCGAATGGATCTGGGATTAAGGGGACGCGTGGCGATCGTCGCCGCGGCAAGCAA
>Ga0210394_10005577_pt1 | contig 14046 bp, 8 predicted proteins | sample IncBWC12MmetaG_FD_160121 | JGI IMG/M metagenome (GOLD analysis project Ga0210394, IMG submission 160121) | Forest soil microbial communities from Barre Woods Harvard Forest LTER site, Petersham, Massachusetts, United States - Inc-BW-C-12-M | ecosystem: Environmental > Terrestrial > Soil >...
CCACGAATTATTCCGCCAGTGCGGAACTCGCGCTTATGGTTGAAACCTCGACCAGCGACACGGTGACGATTTTCGAAGTTGACGATATCAACCAAACAGATCGTCCAGTGACATTCGGCCGGGTCTTTCGGCAAGGCGAAATTGCACAGTGTCCCCAGCCCGTGAGTGCTGGGACGCCCATCGGCAATTACCAGTCTGATGTCAAGAACCGTTGGCCAGATGGTAGTGTGAAATTTGCCATTGTCAGTTTTACCCAAGATCTGCCTGCGAACAGTAAAGCCGAGGTTGCCTTTCAAAACACGCCTTCCTGCAACAACGTAAATTATCTGAGGCAATCGCAGATGACAGGTTTTAATGCGGGCAATTGGGGCGCACGGATCGTCGTTAGTCCTGCGGGCGGCGAAGCGGTCATTGCTGACGCAAAGACTATGCTGGGTGCGAGCGATCCTGGCTCAAACATCTTTGGAGATTGCAAAAACGATTATTGGCTTCGAGGCCCGGTCGTGACCGCGGTTGTGGTGCAGGATTGCACGAGTAAGTCCATTTTTGATTTTGGCTGGACATGGAACGGCTCGACCATGACTTCGCCAGTCACGGGCAATGCGTCGACCGCCAGCTTTCATCCCATGTTCATTCTATATTTCTATCCCGCTATAAATGCGGTGCAAGCAGAGGAGATCATCGAGTTGCCGTGGGCGGGACGAGTGCAAGACCAACTGGCTGATCTGAACTTTGAAACTGAGGACTCCGCGGGCAAATTGCATAGACGTTGGAGCCGTACCGGCGCGCGAGCGCTCACCGATGTCGCCGTGTCAGATTATAGTTCTCGGTCGCCCGAGGTTGGCGCCGGGCGCTCACCCCTTGTGACAATTAATGCGGCCTCCCCTTCCGCCCGGTTTACTTCCAGCGACGTTGGCAGCCCATTTTGTGTTCAATCCGACCTTGATTGGTCTTGTGGGACGATCAGCACCGTAGTCAACTCCAGCAATGTGACCGTCCGGCTGGCCAGCGACGCGTCTTTGATCACTGGCTCGAATCTGACCGCTTATATTGATTTGCAGTCTACTCTCTCGCGGCATCGCAAAGTGTTCTGGAGTGGAACCGCGCCTGGGCACATTCGCATCGACCACAATTTTCCCTATTTGATCTCGACTAAAGCTGTCCTCAACTACGATCAGACCATTAGCGGAGCTTACCCAGACCACGGATATGCTGCTAGCGGCAAATGCTGTGGTGCGTGGGCTTATTCCGATTGGGCTGCCACCGACCGCGGTGACTTAGGCGGGCAGAATGGTTGGGAGCAGAGTTACGCCAACGTAGTCGAAGGCGCTCCCTTGCAGCGAAACGATCTGCTCTATCTATACAACATGAGCGTGGATTGTGGGACGCCCAACGGCAGATGCGCGAAATCCTGGGACATGCTTACTGGGGAAGTCGACGCTAACCCCAGCACAACTCTTGTAGGAGTCGCCGGCGGAGGCGGGAGTTGGTTCAACCTCGGCAATGTGCCTTTTCACATGCGGGAATCGAGAGCCGTTTCGGGTGGCGGAAATCAGAGTGGCGGCAATTGTTTTTATGTTTCGCAGTTTGAAAACAAGAATGTTGCTGGAAATGCCACTCTGAACAGCGGCAGCAGTTCGTGTTTAGGCGGCGGAGACGGCAATGTCACTGACCCCACCGGGCCAAATAGTGCAACCGGAAAAGCGTTATCTCGCCACACTCATTCAAAGGATCAGTTCTACGGTACTCCGGCAATCATGCCCATCGCTGCCGTCGGATCGGTATTTTTAAACCCCGGAGGCTGGGCTTTGCAAGAAGCCTATTACCACTGGCTTGATTTTGCCTACCTGCCCTATTTGTTAACCGGATCGCCGTACTATCTTGAAGAAGAATATTTCAGCGCATCTTATCAAATGGAGGCGACGAACGCTGCCGCGAACGCCAACTATACCAGCAACGGAATCTTTGCCTATGCCACTCCCGGTGGTTCTTGTATGCGATGTTTAGCATGGCCCTTGCAATCTGCCGCACACGCCGCATATATCGCGCCCGACGGCAGCGCCGAAGCCAGCTACTATCTGTCGATGGTTAATTCCAATCTGGAAGTGCAGGAAGGAGCAATGGGACTCACCGGCACGAATCTTACCCCATCCTCGCTGAACTGTTCGGGAAGTTCTTGCAGCTATAACTCCATCACAGCCAATCGATGGGATTGGGGTCGCGCAAGCGTGATTTCGGAATGTGAACAAACGACCACTTCGAGCTGCAAAACCATTCCCACGGCACTTCATCAAACGCAGGCCGGAACTTGTCCGATTACCGCTGCTCCAGATGTTGATTCTACCGCCAGTGCGTATGGCGCAAACTTCCAGTACAACGAGTTTTCGATTGTAGCCTCCCATCTGCGGGAAATGGGCTTCCTGTCGGCCGCAGTGGACGATGAAACAATTCGCTTTTATTTGGATCGTATCCTGGACTCAACCTACAATCCCTATCTGATTGCCACTGCGTGGTTGGGCGTTAAAGAAGGCACAAGTTCATGTAGGAACTCACAGAACACCGATCCATTCATTAGTTCGTATGCGAAACTTCTAAGCACCACGTCGGTCGGAACCAGATGGGCCGCCAATTTCAACACTGCTTCTTTCCCAGATTGGGGACAATACCCTTGTGACGACCACGGCTATTCAGTAGAAGCCCGCGCGGCTACATCGTTTGCCGAAGAATTTAACGTGTTCTCAAAGGATGTAAATTGTCCGGGCGGAATCTGTACAGCCTCGGCAGCTTGGACTTGGGCAGCGGCTGAAATTCCGTATTTCGACATCACTCCGACCACTAGCACGGCCTGCAGCGTCTTAGACGATACTTATACGACGCAGACCGATGAGCAGCTAAAATTTGCGCTGGTGCCGCGATGACGGTGGTGTCGTGATGTTAAAGCGACGGTTAGGCGATTCCGGCTCGCCATTGGCCACTGCTCGCGGGCTTTAACGACAGTGGCAAACCAGGCGTTCAACAGCGGCGTACATTTCCCGAGACCTACGTGGTTGACGGTGTGCGCCCACTTCGAAACCCAGGACCACCAAACAATTAGGAGCGGGAGAAACTTCCTAAGTTCCTTTAGCCCTTCGGCACGTTTTGCTTGCGCTTCATATCCAGTCTTCGGCCCTTCTTGCGTTCTTTCCCGATAGCAGTCTTAGGAACTTTGAATAGTGCTATCATGCCGCGTTCGAAGTTCTCTGGTGCTTTCGGACCCTCGATATATTCGGGTTGTTTCATAGTCGGAGTCTACCTCTATGACATCAGACAATCCCCAGGAAAATTGCAAATCCCCAGTCGAACAGGGGCAGTCCAACGAGCGCACCCAAGATGCCGGAAAGAAGACCACGTCCCGAGTCGCAGAACTTGAGCCTCCCTTAACCGGAGATCAGTGCCACAAGCCCTGCAAGACAAAGAAGCACTGGCTGGACTATGCGACGTTGCGGTTGCACTTCTCGGTCTGCTCGGTCTTATTGTCTATGCTTTCCTCACGTATGGCGTATGGTGCGCCAACAAGAACGCGGCCAAAGCGGCCCAAGACACGCTGAGGCAAATGGAATCCCAAACCAGACCATGGGTCGGACTTGATGCCGCGAACCATCCAGTCAGAACCTCCCAACCAGTGATTGACAATGATGGTGCGGCCCGGTTGGACTGCTTTTTCAACGTGAAGAACTTTGGCAACTATCCGGCGCAAAACACAATGCCAATCTGTAATCTTGTGATCACTCAGAGCATCGCTCCAGTAAGGAAGATGGAGAAACTTTGTGCCTCGCAAGGGCTGCCCTCGTTCGGGGGAGCCGTTATGTTCCCACAGGGAACACAATCTTGGCGGTGGCAGCTGGTTGTCGCAAAGTCGAACATGGTGAAAGATCCGAATTCAACGGAGTCTACTTTTCAGGCATATATCGTCGGCTGCATACAATACAGGGATCAATTTCAGATCAACCGAATAACTGCGTTCGCCTACAGACTTCAACCTCCTAACAGCATGTTCGGACTCACATTTGAACCAACCGCCAATACCAGGGTGCCTAAAGGTGAATGGGTGATATGGGACGGACTTGTTAACTAGCAGGCTGTCACGGCGAGGACAATTATGCATGTGAGCAAAAGATATAAATGTCCTAATTAATGGTTGGTACCGGTTGGGACAACCTCGAAACTTCCGCCGCCATTTGCGGCAAATGACAGCACGCCCTGGGCTGTGGCTCCCAGAGCTGTGTACACTTTCTTTCCGTTCTGATAAACGTCGTAGGCGCCCGGCGCAAAGTCCAACACAGCGTGCTGCGCCGGTCCGGACTCGCCCACGACATAGGCAGCCCGGGTTACGGCCTTAGAGTTAGATGAAAATATCACGACTTCCCGCTCGCGCGAATCGGTAAGCAGGCAGCCGGCAATCCCGTCACCTGAAATGCCGGTAATCGTTGGCATCACCGAATTGGTCGTAGAATAGAGGACATTCAAGAAAACATCGGCAGTTGCCGCGACGGTTGGCTGGATCTCGACGCGCCAAGTGGCAGCTGCTTTCGAGATTCTGGGACTCCAATAGTTCGTGCCATTGACCCAGCCTTCGTAGCCTGCGCCGCCAATCACCTGGGCTCGCGCGTTGCCCGGCAACAACGTTTTGAGAAAGAGGTGTCCTTTACCGTTGTCTATCCTAAGCTCGTCGGCCGGATAATTCGTAATGCCTGCCGGTGGCGTTTCCCACGCCCCATTGGTGCCGATCGCGGGTGGATTAATGCTGTGGATCAGCCATGCTTTCTTAAAACTCGGATCAGTAGCCGTCACCCGGTCGAGAATGATCACGTAGTCGGGGCGCCAATAGAAAAACTCGCGGACAGCTTCCGACACTCGAGCGTTCGTATTATCGCCTCTGCCGCTCCATCGGTTGGTATATGACTTAGTCGCATCCGACCGGATGTAATCATATCTGGCAGTGCTTTCCAACGACTTCGTGGCATTTCCAAACAATTCGTTGGCGTCGGGATTAGTAGCCATTTCAGTTCCCGACCACAAACGGTCAATGCCATATTCTTTGGTTGTGTAAGGGGGATTAAAGCGCCGGAGCTGCCACCGTTGACCACCGTCATTACTCAACGTGCAGTCCCGGGTGTTGTCCCGCCAACACTCCGATGGATCGGTGACAGTAATGCTGTTGCTCGCAACCGTGCGCTTAAAATAGTTCTGATAATAAGGGCTGGCGAGAATATATCCTCCGCCATTTAAAGCTAAGTCGGCATGCTTAAACAGGGTGAACCCATTGTTGTCCAGATGTGCATGGTAGACGCCGCCAAAGCCAGCCGCGAAGGTTATAAAAGTATCGTTCGGGCCCCAGCCGGAACGCAGGTAAATCTCCTTGCCAAATTGTCGCGCGAGCGGCAAGCTCGTAAAGCTGCGGTTCTTTACCTTCGGATCGTAAAAGAGGAGTTTCATTACCAGGCCGGTACCATACCCGCCATACCATCCGCCTTCATCCGTATCGATCAACTGCTTGATGTAGCCATCCTGAAACCGACTCTCCAAAATGGCCAGTCCAAAATTATCCTTCCAGCTTAACTTCTGGGCAGGATCCGCATCGTTCAAGTTTGGCATGGTCAGGTCTGATCGCATGCAGTAGAGCTTGTAATAGCCTGCGTTCACAGTCTTGACGAAGTCGGTGTGCCATTCGTCATGCGTACGATTGGTAGCGGTATCGAAAGCTTCAATCGCACGCAGAGTCTCAGGCGCTCCATTCCGCCAATATATGGGCCCCTCCCAATTCATCGCTCCATCCGTCAAATCATTAATAGAGTCTTTGATTTTGTAGGTATAGCTTGTGCCGAAGCCGGTCGGATCGAAAGCATAACCATCGTTAATCATGCCCCAGCCGCGCTCAACCATCTCCTGGGCTTGGGGCGCGTCCCCGTACAAAGCCAGACCAGCCACCAAATAAGAATATTCGATCTCCGTCATGTAGTTGTGAAAATCGGACTCGCGAATCGCATCCTGCAAGTAATTATTACTGGACAGCCGCTTGTAGTAAGAAACAATAGTATCTTGAACAAATTTCTTAAGACCGTGATCCGGTGAGGAGGAATTGTTAGAAGCAGCCTGATCGCGCTGGACGATACGATCGTAAGCCCAATCGTAGGCGATTGCGTACCCCTCCAGAACGTAAGCGCCGGTGTCATCACCACCAAAGCTCGGTTTACCGCAGACTTTAAAAAGATGATCTATCAACTCATCGGCGTATACGTTCTTCTTTGTGATTTGGTAAAGGTAGCCGTACGCGTACACCATAGACATGAAAACTTCGGCGGAGGCGTTGCATAAGGGCCCATTACGCGGCAGCGTCACGCGAACTAGATCGTCGTAATCAGCACTCAACGGGCCCTTGGCCGTATGCTTGAGAGAGTCTAAATTCAATTCGCGGTTAATGATAATGCGGGGATGGTACGGCGCTATATCAGTACGCGCGCTGTTGTCGTCGAACATGGAGGTACCGGAAGTAGCGTGCAACTCGTCAGAGCACAACGCGCCGACGAGAGCTATCAGGCAGAGTACGGCTGTGACACCTCCAAAGGCGCTGCGATGCTGCGAGCTTAGATGCTCACCTGACAAACGTTTTATCGCGTCCATCGTTCTCCGAACCAGAGGCGAGATTTCTCATAGGCCGGGTGAATAACACGAGGCTACTGGGCATACATCGCGCCAGAATCCTCCTGCTTTTGACCGCTCTAAAAGGAAAAAGTCGGTAGCCGGATTGGAGCAGCGGTCCCCCCTGTATTCTTAGGACGGAAAAGCCATTCTGCTGAAATAAGCGCGTCCAATACCACCGTGAGAAGAAAATGATTTCGTGCAAAAAACTGGGGTGTTCACCCAGAGGGTGGAGAAGCATCTGCCGAACCCTCTCATTCATCTTTGACTGCAATGGTTTTTCATTCGCACCTGAGTCTGCACCCGGGATAGCGAGATCGGATTGCGAAGGGGATTCGCAACCGGGGATAGCTTGCTCGCGCTTACCTCGAAAAAGCCGTTTCACAACAGATCCCGGTAACAGAATAAAATGCCAGAAATTGCTGACTAACGACCACCATGTGGAAGGGACAATGTGGACGCCAATGCCATTCGCGGTGAGCACTCGTTTCATCTCGCGAAAAGCTGGTGCCTTGTCGCGGATATGCGCAATTACGTGCGAGGAAAAAATTACGTCAAAACTGCCATCAGGAAATTCTAGATTTGTAACGCTGCCGTTTTGAACCGGATAATGCTGAGGAACCTTGGGGGCAACATCAATGCTGGTTACCTCGAACCCGAGCATAGACATTTGTTTTGCCAGGAATCCATCAGCGCCTCCGATTTCCAAGAGCTTCCTGCCCGAAGCCTGTTCGAGAAACCGCGCAGCGCCAGCAAGTTCCAACGAGCGGACGTATTGCACCCACGCGCTGCCGGAGCGGTTCACAAGACTCATCATATCCGCCGACCGCTCCTGTGACCGCGGAATACCTCCCTGAGCGATACATATTCGCCGGTGCAAGCCGCAAGAACCGTCTCTTTGCGGGCGCCACAGAATATCATGCTCTTTCATTCCAGCGTATGGTCCCGTTTTCACCTCTCTCGTTGGGGACAGTGGGGACGGATTCATCTCCGGGGTGCGTTCTGTTCCATTCAAAACTTTGAATAAATAAATTGGGCGCTCTGCTGGTCGAAAATCATAAACAGCAGCAGCCCCAGACAGTACGCAACTGGGCGAAGCACAATGCGACCCCAATTCAAACCGTGGGTTCCAAGTTTCATATCGGCGGCACTGAATTTGCCAGCCAGCCAGGGCTCGATGATACAAAACAGCACGGCTGCAGCTGTGAAGACGTATGCTGTCATTCCATAAGACGTGCCAGCAACGAAGTGCATGAACATCCGTGACCAAAAGGAAAATGCCTTTGCGAGCGTGGACGCGCGGAAGGGTACCCAGGCCGCTAACACCCCGACAAGAGTTAAAACCCGCCAGACCTCCCGGGGAGCCTTTGTGAAAGACCCCGCCTGAGATTGAGCGACTGTCCCATAGACGCGATAAAGTACGAGGAGGATACCGTGAATGAGACCCCAAACAACGAATGTCCAGCCTGCACCATGCCAGAGTCCCACCAAACCCATGACTCCGATCAGGCTCAAGTACAAAGGTAGTGCTGCGCTTTTGTATCTCGCGCTAATAGGAAAGAAAAGGTAATCTCGGATCCAGCGGGACAAGCTCATATGCCATCGAGACCAGAACTCCGCCGGAGTAGCTGCGTGATATGGCTGGCGAAAGTTTTCGGGAATAGTAATTCCGAGGAGGCGAGCGGCGCCGATGGCGATGCTGGAATAAGCTGCAAAGTCGAAGTATATCTGCAGCGCAAAGGCAACGGCCAATAGCCAACTATCGAATGTGGATGGTGTCATGGCACGCGCGCTGAATCCACGATCAACCCACACGCCAAGAGTGTTGGCGAGGACGTTTTTCTGAACCAGGCCCCAAATGATCCTGTCTAGCCCTCCGAAGATAAAGTGCGCTTCGAAGTTCGTGCGGAATCGTAGCTGCGGCACGATCTCGCGTGCCCGCAAGATCGGGCCGGCGACCACTGACGGCCAGAAAAGCATGAAGATGCAAAGATCAATAAAGCTGACTCTTCCAATGCGCTTCTGCCGCACGTCAACAAGATAGCTGATGGCCTCAAAAGTGAAGAACGAAATTCCTAATGGAACCCCGAACTTCTCGCACCTGTTTAAATGTCTTGCCGCCGTAACAACCTGTTCAACGTTTTGTAGAAGGAAACCGGAGTATTTGAACATTAGTAATTGTGCAACCAAAATACCAATGCCCATTCTTACCCAGAACTTTCCGTTGTCCGGCACCGCCACGATTTTTCGGCTAAACAGATAAAGTAGCCCGGCTACGGCAATTGGCACGGAGATAAGAAATAAGCTAGAAGCAGCATAGAAAGCCGCGCTTGCGACAAGAACAAAAATACATCGCAAGCGCGCTGGAATAAGCCAAAACACAGTTACAGCGACTGCGAGGAAAATGAGGTATAGAGATGAATCAAAACGCATGGGTCAACTACCGGCCTTCGCGACTCGTTCAACGGTTTCAACAATCAAGTCCAGATCGTCAAAGTCTTCAGGCTGAAGCGTCTCCGTCGGAATTGTCACATTAAGTTTTTTTTCAATCAGCGTAATCAGCCTGAGAACCGAAAGAGAATCGATCATCCCTGATGAAATCAAACGAACGTCGTCCTTGACAGGCTGACGGACGATCTCAGAGGCGGCCTCAAACGCAGCGTTCCGAATTATATTGCGGTTGGGAAGCAAATTAGAGAACCTCCTGTTCTGTTGTGGTAAGCCGCTCGCGCAGGAAGCGTTCGCGAGTTTCACGTCGGGAGATCTTTCCGGCAGTGCTCTTCACAATCCAGTTACGAGGTAATACAGCTACGTACCGCGGAGCAATGCCAATTGTTGCCAGCACGACATTGCGAATCTCAGTTTCGAGGCGTTTCTCAATGTGCTCATTAAACTCGCTAGCTTCAGCAATCACCGCCAGTGACTGCGTCCCGTATTCGGGATCCTCGACGCCAAAAGCTACCACACGGCCGCGGTGGACGCCATCTAAAGCGTTCACTACTCCCTCAACATCTTCCGGAAAGATATTTTGCCCGCCCACGATGACGATGTCTTTATAACGGCCAATTACGAACACTTCGCCATGGTGTTTGAACCCGAAGTCGCCGGTGGCGTGCCAACCAGACTGTAGCGTATGCGACTGAAAGCCATCCGAACCCCAATAGCCGGAGAATAACGATGGGGTCTTTATGTAGATTTCGCCACAAACCAAGTCCGGGCATTCTGAGCCGGTGGCCTGCATGATTTTGACCTCTGTGTCCTGAAGCGGCCGTCCCGACGAGACGTAAACGTTATCAACTACATCGAAAGCCAGGTCGGTATAGGGCGAAGTCGCGTCAATGAGTTGTGTTCGGCGCACGGTCGGCGGCTGTGCGCCGAGTTGTGATTGCGTTATCGCAAATACAGCTTCGGCCATTGCGTAGCTCGTTTGCAAGCAGTCGCTCTTCACTCCGCAGTCCGCAAAGGCATTGGCAAACCCCGACATTGACTTGAGCCTCACCGGCTCCGAGCAATTGATCCAAGCCTTCACACTCTCAAGCCCCAACGGGTCTTGGAAATGTGCACGTTGTTGGCTCAGATACGAGAACGAGAAGTTCGGTAGCCAGCAGAATGTTGATCGAAAACGGGAAATGTATTCGAGTAGTAGCGTCGGCTTCATGACCCAGTCGTTAGCGCCAATGTGTACTGAAGATGCCCCATGCCACAGCGGCATCCACAGACAGGCGATCAGACCCATGTCGTGGTACATCGGAAGCCATGAGGCCACGCTGTCTTTGTGATTAAAATTTAAGGCGTCGCGAAGCCGAGCCAGTTGCGTCGCGAGCATTTCACCAGTCACCGCGACTGCCTTCTGAGCGCCGGTGGTACCCCCCGAAAACTGCAGAAAAATCGTGTCCCGGCTAGGGACTGTTCTTGGGGCCGCCGGCAAAGGCTGAATCAGTTCGCGAATCTCCCCAGATGGAAACAATTTCTCGTGCATGCCCGCATTTGCTGTCTCGACACTGCTGACTTCGTATGGCAGGCTGCAGGCCAAGTTTTCCGCCAGGCGGTTGACGGTGAGCAACTGGCCCGCCGGTAGATTACTGAGCTGGTGAACCAAGTTGCGCTGGTACTTCTCGGGGTCCACCCGGCTCGTCGGCCATGCAAGAATTGCAGGAATATCTCCCTGAAGAACTAACCCCAAATGCAAAAGGAAAAGCTCTGGACAGTGGGGCAACAGCAAAAGAACGACGTTCCCGCCCGCCGGCGAAACATTACTTGCAGCCAGTTGCTCCGCACGCGAAAGGATCTCGGCCCCAGTGAACTCAATTGGTTCCCGAAAATTTGGTCCCACCACGATACGCAATAAAACGTCATGCCTGTATGCCAGCAATCGGTCGCGAAGCTGCTTCCGAAAGCCTGTTTTGCTTGTCACCGGGAATGGGACTCCTGAGATTTAGATTTAATGTCGGATGTAAGCTGCCCTATCCCCTCGTTCGGCTGACCGCACATGTCTGCCGCGATTGCTTCCGCCGCGAGTTCGTGTCCTGTTTCGTTCCAATGCCCAGCGCCAAAGGTCAAAGCGTCAAATCCATTCAAGTACTGGTGGTGGGCCACAGCATAGGCCGCCAACGAAGGAGCTAGGGTAGTCACAGCAATGTGCTCTTTTTCTCCAAGTGTCTGAATGCGCTTATCGGCGTATGACAAATCTGAAACACCGAGCGATTTCGTAAATGCAGTGCGCTGTACCAAGTCGGGATTAACCTGCGGACGTGTGGCCAGCGTCACGACTCGGAAGTAGGCGTTCTGTTTATGCGCCTCGTCCCGCATGGCCACAATCAGAGCTTCGGTAACACGCCAGGCGTTTTCCATTTGAGGTTGAGCTGGGGGTTTCAATGTAGCGAATTCAATATTGTCAGTGCCGACTTCCTGGGCGCGGTTCGGAATTGTTAGAGCTGCCACCCGTGCCCGACCGTATAACACCAGACTATTGATCGCCTGTAGCACTTTGATATGCGCAGCGACGCTGGCGCGCACTGTCTGCATCATGATTTGCCGCCCTTGCAATGCGGGTAGCTTGCGGAAGGAATCGTCGAGAACTAGCTGACCATCACGAAGCACAAAATACGGTGACTCCCCTGGATCAGTTGTGTTGTTAAATTCACGCACATTATTGGCAACGTCGCGAGCCGCGTAGAACGTCGCCAGCACAATGTCCGGATGATATTTGACCACTTCCTGCTGGAGTGTCAACAACTCTTGCGCCGTGGAATAACCGGATACACCAAAATTCAATACTTCAACATTCCTGCCGCCAAAGCATTGCGAGTGGCTGAATTGTTTTTCCAGAAGGGAGGGAAAGGTTTTATCCACTGGTACTTGCATTGCTTCCGTCCACGAATTACCCAACACAGCGATGCGGACGGTGTTAATCGGCGTTGCTAGCGTGCGTTCTTTGTCGTGGAAACCATTGCTGTTGATGTGAACATGCTGTTTGTTTTCAGTCGTCACCTCCCCTGTTGTCCCGGGGCGCAAGACCCAACCTCGTTGGCGACTCAAAGCAAAGAATTCAGTTTGAAATTCGACAGGTAGCACTCTCAGCCCAATCTCGCTCAGGAGAAGAAGCAGCAGTGTGAAACTCGCCGCCAAGACCAATTCTCTTTTTGTAGGTTTCATCTACTTTAATACCTGTCACCGTAAGGAGTGCGCCACCATCAGCGGCAAGGGGGTGCTCCCCATTTTAGTAAATTTAAGATTATCTGCAGCACGGCCAATAATTATTTCAATCTGGAGTTTAATCGGAACTCTCATTCCGACTGGTACACAGATAAGGCAAACCCGCAGAGAATTATGCCTAGGGAGGAGAATGTCCTTACCGCAGACCCTTGCCAGCGTCTAGAACAATGGACTCCAATCGCAGAAAACAGGCAAGCATTTTCGAACTTATCGTGGGGGGATGGTTCCGATTACGCAACAACCTCCGATACAATCCTCGCGAACACCGGACACGCTTAAAACTGCCTCTTCCTGGCGAAATAGAATATCATGCCTTTGATATCATAATTCTCTTTAGGCCTCGAAAGAAAGTCTTAAGGCTAGTGCAGCAGACACCAGACAGTTCAATCGCCTGCATCCCACCGCAGCGTCCGTTTAGCAAGATACCGTTGAATGAGTAAGATCCGGGAACTCGCACGAGGCGTAGCCGTCAGTTGGGCGGGGACGCTCGCATCCATCATCGCGGGTTTTTTGATGGCGCCATTTCTCATCCACCACCTCGGGGTGGCGGGATATGGCGTCTGGATTCTGATCCAATCCACCATTTCCTACATGTTCTTGATGGAATTGGGACTGCGTGCGACGGTTGTCCGGTTTGTGGCTCGGGACTACGCTAACTCAAATCATGATGAGGTAAGCCGTATTGTTTCCGCAGCCGTCTGGGTACGATTTTGGTCTGGAGTCACGGTGGTTTTTATCACCTCGACAATTGCTGGACTGATGCCCCACCTCTTCCGAATTCCTGGGCAATACATGATGGCAGCGCGGGTGGGATTGCTGATTGTGGGATTGACGTTCGCCGTAACCCTGGTTTTTTCCGTATTCGCATCGACCCTGATGGCAATCGGAGCTTTCGGTTTGATGGCAGGCTTGGAATTGCTACGAATCACCGTGACCACGGCAGGATTGGTACCTGTGGTGAGCGCTGGTTACGGGATTATTGGCATGGCTTGCTGTTATTTTGCCGGGGTCACTATCGTCAACCTGGCAACCGCATACATCTGTTTTCGAATGTACCCGCAACTGAGGTTGACGAGGCAAGTACCCGAAAGGGGACTGCTCAAGGCTCTCTGGAGCGTCGGTTTTTACATTCTCGGCTACAACTTTGCCGGGCATCTGATTTTTTCCTGCGACAACATCGTGGTAGGCGCTTTTGTTTCGGCATCCGCCGTGGCCTACTATGCAGTCGCCGGCAGGATGGTAGAGTATCTGCGGCAAATTGCCGAGGCGATTCTGAAGTACTTTGCTCCGCTGGCTAGCGCATTCGAGGCTCGAAAGCAGTTTGACCGACTGCGACAACTTCAGATCAGAGGCACGCAACTGGTTCTGCTGGTAACCCTTCCCATCGTGGTTGCGATTTTTATACGTGGCGGCACGTTCGTGGGACTATGGATTGGGCCGGACTTCCGACGCGCATCCACTCCAGCTCTCAAAGTCCTCGCCCTTGCTGCGGCGATTACGCTACCGAATCTAGGCTCGCCAAGCTTACTTATCGCGCTCGGAAAGCAGCGCTGGCTGGCCTTCCTCACGATCCTCGAAGGGGCTATGAACCTGATTCTGAGTGTGATCTTGGCGCGGTCGATGGGAATTGTCGGGGTTGCCCTCGGGACTGCC
>Ga0210394_10005579_pt1 | contig 14044 bp, 11 predicted proteins | sample IncBWC12MmetaG_FD_160121 | JGI IMG/M metagenome (GOLD analysis project Ga0210394, IMG submission 160121) | Forest soil microbial communities from Barre Woods Harvard Forest LTER site, Petersham, Massachusetts, United States - Inc-BW-C-12-M | ecosystem: Environmental > Terrestrial > Soil >...
AGTCACGTCGAGCAGCAGGACGTCTTTGACTTCGCCCTTGAGCACGCCCGCCTGGATAGCAGCGCCGATCGCGACGACCTCGTCGGGGTTGACGCCTTTGTGCCCTTCCTTGCCGAACAGGCGCTTTACGCGTTCCTGCACAGCGGGCATGCGGGTCATCCCGCCGACCAGCACGATTTCGTTGATCTCGCTCGCCTTGAGTCCGGCGTCGCGCAGCGCGGTCACGCATGGCGCCTCGAGCCTGTCCAGCAGGTCGGCGCATAGCGCTTCGAGTTTCGCGCGCGTCAGCTTGATATTGAGATGCTTCGGGCCTGACTGGTCCGCGGTGATGAACGGCAGATTGATGTCGGTCTCGGTCACCGTGGACAGTTCGGTCTTGGCCTTCTCGGCGGCTTCCTTCAGCCGCTGCAAGGCCATGCGATCTTTGCGCAGATCGAATCCCTGGTCCTTGTGGAACTCGTCGGCCAGGTAGTCGATGACTCGCTGGTCGAAATCTTCGCCGCCAAGGAAGGTGTCGCCGTTAGTCGATTTGACCTCGAAGACGCCTTCGCCCAATTCAAGAATTGAAATATCGAACGTGCCGCCGCCCAGATCGAACACCGCGATCTTTTCGTCTTTCTTCTTGTCGAGACCGTAGGCCAGCGAAGCCGCCGTCGGCTCGTTGATGATCCGCAGCACGTTGAGACCAGCGATGCGGCCTGCGTCCTTGGTCGCCTGGCGCTGGCTGTCGTTGAAGTACGCGGGCACTGTAATAACGGCCTCGGTGACTTTCTCGCCAAGGTAATCCTCGGCCGTCTGCTTCATCTTCTGCAGGATGAACGCTGAAATTTCCGGAGGGCTGTACTTCTTGCCGCGGATTTCGACCCACGCAGCGCCGTCGTCGGCCTTCACGACCTTGTACGGCAGCACCTTGATCGCCTTCTGTACCTCGGCGTCGTCGAAACGCCGGCCCATCAGCCGCTTGATCGCAAAAACCGTGTTGGTCGGATTGGTGATCGACTGGCGCTTGGCGATCTGACCGACCAGCCGCTCGCCTGCCTCCGTAAATGCGACGACCGACGGCGTCGTGCGACTGCCTTCGGAGTTGGCGATGACTACAGGATCGCCACCCTCCATGATCGCGACGCAGCTATTCGTCGTGCCCAAGTCGATACCGATAACTTTTGCCATTTTCCTAGAGGTCCTCTGATATAAAACTTAAGATAGAAATAATCATGCTTTAGTTATTTTCAACGTCGGAAGCGTCGGTTTCGCCTCCGTTTCGCTTTCTCGAATCGGTCTCATTTCCCTTCGCGACCGATACGCGCGCCGGCCGCAGAACCCGCTCGCCGATCAGATAGCCACGATGGAACTCATCGACGACCGTGTTCGCAGGATGCGCCTCGGACGCCACGTGATCGACCGCCTCGTGCCGATTGGGATCGAAGGTCTGGCCGACCGACTGCAGCGGCGTCACGCCTTGCGCGCGCAGAAAATCGATCAGCGCCCGCACCGTCATCTCTACGCCGTCGACGATCGTCTTAGTGTCGGTGCCGCTGCGGGCGGCCGTGAGCGCGCGCTCGAGGTTGTCGATTATCGGCAGCAGGTCGCGCAGGATGCTCTCGCGCTGGATGCGCACGGATTCCTCGCTCTGTTGGCGGATTCGCTTGCGCGCATTTTCAGAGTCGGCGAGCGCGCGAAGATACTTGTCCTTCAACTCGGCGATTTCCTTGTCTTTCTCGGCAATCTGCGCCCGCAACGCTTCCGCGTCACCGCCCTGTTCCGCCTCGGTGCCAGCGTCGGTCGGGTCGAATTCACCATCCATACCGGGATTTCCGTCCTGAGGATGCTTGTGTCGCTTGTTCATTTAGGAGACCGAATGAACATAAAACGTAAGCATGATTTTCGGCCGTGCCAGTGCCGGCAAGGGCGAAATCGTTGGATTTTTCGCAGATTTGCGGAGCTGTGGAAACTAAGGTGCAGGGGTTACCCCTACCCAAGGGACTGTGAAACCCATGGAGGGGTTTCACTACGATCAAGTTCAGTACTCCATCAATCTCGATAGCGCGCGCGCCGTGTACTCGACCAGCGGGATGACGCGGTCATAGTCCATCCGCACCGGCCCCACGATCGCCAGGCTGCCCAGCGCGCTCGAGCCGCTCGCGTACGACGCCGCGACGACGCTCAACGACGACAGCCGCGGATCGTAGTTCTCCGAGCCGATCGACACCGTGAGCCCGGCGTTGGTCAGGCTGCGCTCGAGCAGTTCGAGCAGGGCGGTTTTGTCGTCGAGCGCGCGCAGCAACTCGCGCATCTTGCCGCGATCGGAAAACTCCGGCTGCTCCAGAGCCTGCAGGCTACCCTCGACATACAGCTCGGTACGCCCGACGTAATCGGCGAGCGCCTCGCCGAGGGCGAGCGCGTCGTGCATGAAGCGGTCGTAGTTGGCGCGCTCCTCGCGTAGTTGCGCCTCGATCCATCGGCGCGCTTCGTCGAGCGTGCGTCCTTCGAGCGACTCGTTCAGGTAGCGCGCCATGCGATCGAGCTCGTCCTGCGAATGGTCGCGCTCGGTATCGACGATCCGGTTCTGCATCGCGCCTTTCGACGCGACGAAAACGGCGAGCACTTGGTTGTCGCGCAAGCGCACGAAGTTCACGCGCTCGAGGATCGACGCCTCCAGCCGCGGCGCCATCACCAGCGCGGCCTGTCCGGTCAGAATCGAGAGCAGGCGCGGCGTGTTGCGCAGTACCTCGCCCAGGTCGCGCACCGCGCTCGAGTAATGAAGCTCAATCTGCGCGCGATCCTCGAATCCGATTCGCGTCGCCGCTGCAAGATGATCCACGTAGTAGCGAAACGCTTTTTCAGTGGGGACTCTGCCCGCTGAAGTATGCGGCTGGCGCAGATAGCCGCCATCCTCGAGCTCGGCCATCATGTTGCGCACCATCGCGGCGCGCACGCCGAGCTGATGGCGCGCGACGATCTGCGCGGAGCCGACCGGCTCCGCGGTCGATATGAACTCCTGCACGGCCGCGAGAACCAGGGCATGTTGCCGATTCGAAAGCGTGGTGCTGGAAGATTCCTGTGTCATCTCGTGCTTGTTTCAATTCTGTTACGCATTGCGCGATAAGTTCAAGGGATATCGTAGCGCAATCCGGCTAATTTCGCCGATGGCGAGCGGGTATTCTGTGACGTAGGATCGATGCCGATGGCGCGCAAAGCCAAAATCATCAAGCCACGACGACTGTATCTGCCCGTCGTGCCCGCCAATGCGTTGTGGTTCGAGAGCGACAGCTACGACCGGCGCACGTGGAACGAAATCGTCGCCGACGCGCCGTCGCTCGCCGACCTCGCCGAAACCGGCGAGCGCCTGGTCCCGCATTTCGGCGCGCTGGTGCAGGACCTCTTCTTCGCGCTGTTCAAGATGAACCCGGTGTTCCGCAAAACCGGCGACGTGCGCCTCGCAGCCTCGCTCAATCGCACCATCCTCGAACAAATCGTCCCGTCGGCGCCGTTCCAGGCCTTGCGCTCGCGCACCGCACTCGAAGAAGACAAGGCCGCCATCGCCGCAATCGTGATGAGCGAGCATGCGCTCGAGCTCGTGAAATCCGAGCAGCTCATCAATCGCAGCGAGATGCTCGATCTGTGGGACCTCGCGCGCCAGGAACAGGACCTCGAAGCGCGGGCCGAAGCGGTGAAGGCCGTCAACGAAATCCAGGACAAGGAAGAGGGCGAGCAAGAATCCGGCGCGGCAAAAGATCAAGCAACGAAAAAAGAACTCGCCGAGATGGCCGATGCGGCCGAACGCGCGGCTAAAGTCTCAGAGGCGCGGCTCAATCAGAAGTCGCGGCAGTTCGAGACGCAACTCAAGGGCGCGGATCAAAGTGCGCTCAAGCGCATGCAGCTCAAGACCGGCGAGCTGGCCGCCGAGATCGATCAAGCCGCCGAAGACAGTCACGACTTCAGCCGCGAATTCGGGCAGGGCGGTCGCGTCGCGGCCGGTGCTCGCCTCGAGCTCGGGCGGCGTCTCGCGCGCAACAAGAAACTCGGCGAGCTGGCGCGGATGGTCGGGCGATTCAAGCAGGACGCGCGTGCGCTCAAGCGCAAAACGCTCGAGCGTGGCGTCGCCGAAGCTTACGACATCGAGCTCGGCTCCGAGCTCGGACGCTTGATTCCCGCCGAGCTGCTCGCGATGCATCATCCGGTGCTTAAGCGCGATTTCCATCGCCGCGTGCTCGAAGGCACCGTCCTTCAATACCGGCTGCGCGAGGACGAGCAGAAGGGCAAGGGCCCGATGGTCGTGTGTATCGACGTCAGCTCCTCGATGCAGGGCGACAAAGAGATGTGGTCGAAGGCGGTCGCGCTGACGTTGATGGATATCGCGCGGCGCCAGCGCCGGCTGTTTCGCGCGGTCATGTTTTCCTCGGGCGACGTGAGTCTCAAGGTGCTCGACCTCAATCGCGAGCGGCGCTACGCGCCCGACTTGAACAAGGTCGTCGAGATGGCCGAGTACTTCCCCGGCGGCGGTACCGACTTCGAGACTCCAATCGACGCTGCGGTCGAATTGCTGGGCGAGAAGAAACTCAAGCGCGGCGATATCGTGATAATCACCGACGGCGAGTCTCAGGTCAGCCCGGATTGGCTGGCGCGGCTGCGCGAGCGCAAGGACCAGCTGGACTTTTCGATCTTCGCGGTGCTGGTCGACGTTGGCTCGGCGGAGACGTCGTCGCTGGCGCAGTTCGCGGATCGAATCACCTCGGTCAAACGCATCAGCGACGAACACGCCCGCGACATTTTCCTGCACGTGCAATCATGAAGAGCAGCCAACACAAAATAATTCTCGAGCCGATCGATCGGAGCAACTTTCTCAAGCTGTTCAACATGCAGCTCAGGCCCGAGCAGACCACATTCGTCACGCCGCCGCGATGGACGCTCGCGCGATGCTACGTGCGCCTGTTCGGCGACAACTTCGAGCATCTGCCGCATCTGATCCGCGCCGGCGACGCAGTAGTCGGCTACGCGACTACCGCATGCGATCCGAACAGCCCCGACAATTATTGGATCGACGACATCATGATCGCCGCCGAGCATCAGGGCAAAGGCTACGGCCGCGCCGCGATGGTCGAAGTGCTCAAGATGATCGTCGTGCGCTACCCGCGATGCGAAGCCGTGCAGCTAACCTGCTTCCGAACGAACCTGAACGCCGCTGCATTGTACGTAAGCCTGGGCTTCAGGCCGACCGGCGGCGTCGATGAAGAGTTCGGCGAACCCAACTACAAGATCTCAGGTTCAGCGCTCGCAAAGTTCCGCAAGTAGCAAAGCGCTCCTGTCATCATGCAGATCTAGCGAGCAGGGCGAGCACACCTCTTTCATCCTGACGGAGTGAGCAACGCGAGCGGGCGGGCCTCCGGACAGCGGCGCGCAAGCGCCGCCGGTTCCGCTTTCCGAAATTGCGAAGCGCTCCTTTTCTGGAGATAGAAAGTGTGAAGCGGCAGGCGGTGCGAGGATGCGAGCAACCTAACCCCAAACCCCTTCCCGAGCGGGAAGGGGAACCGGAATGGAATCGCACTGCTCGCTTCTTCAGGATGAAGAAAAAGAAAAGGGCCGGTCGTCGACGACCGGCCCTTCATCATTCAGATTGTGCTTGCGAGCTACGCCGCTGACGCCATCTGCATCACGCCTAGCTGCTGATACCACGACTCGGTGCGGTCGTTGATCAGGTCGATTTGCCGCAGGCATGGGATGATCGTGTCGACGAACAGGAATGAGTTGAACTGCTTTTCCATGTCGTTCTCCGCCGCCGCCCACGCTGGATTGCGATGCATCTCTTCCTCGATATCCTTCATCGAGATGCCCACTTCCTCGAACACCGCCGCGCCCGACAGGAAGCCGTCCTTGGGCACGCCGTCAACCACCTTCGTCACCATCATGTCGCATGCGGTGAAGGCGAAGTCCTCGAGGTCCTTCTTGTCCTTGCCCTTGAGCTTGGTCACGGCGTCGCGCAGCGCGAGCATGCCGAAGCCGACGTGGCGCGCCTCGTCCTTCATTATGTACTCGAGCAGTTCCTTCAGCAGCTCGTCCTTGGTCTCGCGCTGCATGAAGCGGAACGCCGCGATCGCGAGTCCCTCGGCGACGACCTGCATCCCCACGTACTTGGGCTCCCAACGATCGTGCGCCATGACGGTGGTCAGCAACCGCTCGAGGGTCGGATCGATCGGGTAGATGCGATCGAGCTTGGTGATGTACTTGCGGAAGCCTTCGACGTGACGCGCCTCGTCAAACACCTGCGCCGCAGCGTTCATCTTGGCGTCGAGGTCGGGCACCGCATCCACCAACTGCCCGCAGACCATCAGCGCGCCCTGCTCACCGTGCAGGAATTGCGAAAGCCGCCACGCCGCGAACTTGCGGCCGAGTTGATACTTGTTTTCTTCGCTGAGCGAACGATAGAGCTCGGTCTGGAACATCGGCATCATCGTCATGTCCAGCACTTCGTTCTCGATCGGGCGGTCCCAGTTAATCGTGGTCGAGACGTTCCACTGATCGCGCTTGGCGTTCTCGTACAGCCGGTCCATCTGCGGAAACTTGACGCTGTAGTCCCAGTGGAAGACGCTTTCGAGGTCGGTGTGAACAATCGTGTGGTCGTGGGCCATTGTAAGAATCCTCCAGATTCACGGGGCGCCGAGCCGTGCTGCGCGCTCGAGTCCGCCCAGGGCAAAATTTACGGTGATATTTTTCAGCTCCGCGTGAGACAAATCGCGGCTCGCCAGCAGCCACGAAATCGCCTGCGACAACATCCCGATCGTCAGATGCGCAATCGCGTCGGCGCGCTCGCCGACCGCCGGCGCAAGGTCGTCGCGCAGATCGTCGATGAAGATATTGTGGACGCGGACCATCAGATCGAGAAACGCAGGACTGTGCCCGAACACGATCCTGAAAAGTTCGGGCGCCTCGGCCGCCGCGTCGAGAATCGTGTCGATCGTGATCTTGAGTTTTTCGGCCGGCGTATGCACGCCCGCCTTCGCCTCGCCGAGTACACGCCGCAGTTCAGCCGCGCCATGCTCGATCAGCTCGATGAAAATTTCGTTCTTGGTCTTGAAGTGCAGGTAAAAGGTGCCGAGGCCAACGTCGGCTTCGGTCGCGATGTCGGCGATGCGCGTCTGATGGTAGCCCTTGCTCGAGATGACGCGTTCAGCCGCCTGGATCAGATCGACGCGCGTTTTCTCGCGACGGCGATCGAACCGATTCGGCGCGTCGCCAGATTGTCGAGCTGCTTGATCCACGACGCACTTTTTATTGTAAAATGAATCATGTGTCAATCACGATTATTCATTCATCACTGAATCCATATTCAATAATGAGTGTGGTCTCGAAGCTCAGTTAAGCACGCCAATTTGTTCCAGAATCCAGGAATCAGGGAGCGGTCTAATCAGGCGGCCAATGGGCGAAAAAGAACGATAAAGACGCTATGGAGTCCCACCCAGCGAGTTGGGATCGAGCGACGGAACGGGTGCAGATTCTTCTGGAGCAGGGCCGGATTGCTCCGGCGGCGAGCTGGACTCCTGGTTAAATTCGTCGGGCGTCGTTCCGGCATCTTGCGGCGTCGTATCCGGAAGAACCACCGGCTCGGGGAAGTCCGACGTCACGTTGCAACAAAGAAGGTAACTGCTGCCCGCCCGTGGTTGCGCGTTGTAGGCCTGCAGGGAACCGTCGGCCAGCACCTTGACCGCCTGGTAGCTGGTCGAACCCGACACCCGCTCGATCTGAAAGACGTAGTAAGCGCCGCGATCGAGCGGCTCCGGCGGTCCCTCTTCGGGAAGGACCTGCGTGAAGTGCGTCGGCACTTTCGAGTAGTCGACGCTCTTGAGGGAATACTTCGTCGCGCCGACGCCGGTAAGCGAGCCGAACGTTCCTTCGTCGGCCTTGAACTGCCAAATCGGTACGCCGCCGTCGAATCGCACTACTGACTCGGTATGCGACGCGTCGCGCTGATCGTTTTTGATCACTTCGGCGCCGAAGAACTTGATCACGGTGACGCGCGCGAGTGCGTCGCCGGGATGCCGGTAGTTAATCGCGACTTTCGCGACCGGTGGCGGCAGCGGCTCGCCCTCGTTGGCGTTGGCGGCGTCGTCGAGATCGGTCGAGTCGTCGTCGGGACTCCACCACGCCTTGATTTGCGAGCATCCCGACGTCGCCAGCGCGAGCGAGAGAAACAGCGCGACCAGCCACAACCATCGGCGTTCACGCATCGGCGAGTGCTCGAAAATTCTCATCGCCATCCCGATAGCTGAGTCGGACCGCGAATCGCAAATGCTTTGTATATCGGCATGTCCATCGAGTAGTGTTTGCGGACTGTGGCAATACGGGATTCGAGCGAAAAAATCGGCCTTCGTCCCCTGCTAATCTACGCGCAGGCGCAGACCGGCCTCAACCTGTGCGTGACGCTCGTCGGGCTTCACCTGCTCTACTTTTATAGCGATCGGATGGGGCTCTCTCCATCGCTGGCCGGACTTGCGTTCTTCCTCGCGCTGGTGCTCGACGCGGTGACCGACCCGCTGGTCGGCAACATTTCCGATCGCGCGCGCTTCAAGTCGGGTCGTCGCCGGCCGTTTTTCTTCGCCGCGATTCCGATGGCGGTCTGCTACTACCTGCTGCTGTCGCCGCCGCGGCTGAACGCGGGCCTGTTCGTATGGTTCTTCGGCTTCTACTTCCTGATGCTTACGTCGCGCAAGATTTACGAGACCGCTTACAGCGCGCTGATGCCGGAACTCACCCTCGACTACGACGAACGCACCAAGCTCTCGACGTTTCGGATGCTGCTCGGCACCGTCGGCGACATCAGCGGAGCGCTGCTGCCGTTCGCGGCGACCTACCTGTTCGCGCGCGGCACCGATTTCAAAGTGACCGGCGCAATCTGCGCGATTGTAGTCGCGGGCGGCGCGATGCTCGCGTACACAGGGCTGCGCGAGCGCGCCGAGTTCTCGACGCTCGAGCGCTCGCGGCTGTGGGCTTCAGTTAAATCGATAGCCGGCAACCGGCCCTTCATCATCCTGCTAATCGCCACGACGCTGGCAGTGATGGCCATCAACATTCCGACCGTCCTGATCCGCTTCCTCGCGAAGTACTGGTATCACGACGAGAACGCGGCGGCGCGATGGCTGATCGCGTACTTCGCCGGCTCGGTGGTTTCGTACCCGTTCTGGTTCAGGATCACGGTCAGGTTTGAAAAGAAGCCGGCCTTTGTGGTCGCGATGGTCTGCAACGCGCTCGGCTCGCTGCTGTTCATGACGATGACACCGCAAAGCACCTACGCGCTCTACATTTTGATGGCGTTCACCGGCTTCTCGGCGATCGGAATCTGGGTGACGCAATATTCCGCGGCAGCGGACGTGATCGAATGGGACGAGGAGCGGACCGGCCAGCGCCAGGAGGGCGCGTACGGCGGAATCACCTCGATGTCGATAAAGCTGGCGGTCGCAATAACCCTGTTAATGGTCGGCCCGGTTCTGAGTTGGGTCGGTTACAAACCCGGCGGCGGAGGAATCACGCCGGCAGCGGGCGAACACTTGCGCGCGCTGTTCGCGCTCGGCCCCGCCGCGATCTACCTGCTAAGCGCTCTGGTCTTCTCGCGCTACCCGATCACCCGCGAAAGCCACCGTGCAATGCGCGACCGCCTAGCCGCAAGAAGCGCCGCCGCCGACCAAGAAAAATCAAAAGCCATCGCGTAACCGCGTCCGTGCACCCTAGTCGAAGTGAAGATCCCAACCTCTCCTCGGACAAGGGGAGGTTAGGACTACGGACACGCGAAGAGAAAAGAAGAGGGCCGCGGGTTCATCGCCGCGGCCCTTCGTCAATCGATCTTTGTCGTCGCGACTAACCTAGCAGCGACTTTGCCACTGTCTCGCGATGTACCGGGGCGTTGCCGAAGTTTGCTTCGCCGGCTAGGGCGCGTCTGTGGAACAGGTGCATGTCGTGCTCCCAGGTGAAGCCGATTCCGCCGTGGACCTGGATTGCTTCCGACGTGACGTTTTTCGCCATGTCGGAGGCGTACGCTTTCGCCATCGGCACTGCGGTCGCGGCTTCGGCGCCCTTCGTATCGACGGTCCAGCATGCGTAGTAGGTGAGCGAGCGCGCGTTCTCGACCGCGACCATCATGTCGACGCACTTGTGCTTGACCGCCTGGAAGGATCCGATCGGCTTTCCGAACTGCACGCGCGTCTTGGCGTAGTCCACCGACATGTCGAGTGCGCGCTGCGCCGTCCCTACCATCTCGGCCGCGAGCCCCGCGGTTGCGATGTCGAGCGTGCGCCGCAGAATCGGCCATCCCTCGCCTTCCTTGCCGACGAGCTCGGAGGTTTTCACATTGTCGAACTTCACGTGGCACAGCCGCCGCGTCATATCGACCGTCTTGAGCTGAGTGATCGTGATGCCGGGCGTCTTGGCGTTCATCGCGAGGATCGTGATTCCTTTTTCGCCGCTGCCGCCAGTGCGGACCGCAACTGCCATCCCGTTGGCGACGTGCGCGTCGGGCACGAAAAACTTCTCGCCGGTGATCGTGTACTCGTTGCCGCTCTTGGTCGCCTTGAGCTGGATTCCCTCGGCGTCGAAGCGGCCCGCGGCTTCGGCGATCGCGACGGTGCCGATAAACTCGCCCTTGGCCATGCGCGGCAGAAGATCCTTTTTCTGCTGGTCGGAGCCACCTTCAATCAACAGCGGCGCCGCGAGCAGCGCGGAGGTGAAGAGGGGGCCCGGCACTAGAGCTTTGCCCGCTTCTTCGACGATCACCGTCATATCGAGGAAGCTGCCGCCCTGGCCACCGTAACTCTCAGGGATGAGCAGTCCCGGCCATCCGAGCTCGACCAGCTTCTTCCAGAAGGCGGCGTCGTGACCGGTCGGGTCCGCCATCATCTGGCGGACGAACTTGGTCGGGCAGTTGTCGGCCAGAAAGCGCTTGGCCGCGTCCCGAAGCATCTCTTGTTCTTCAGAAAATCCGAAATCCAACTTGCGATCCTCCGTTTTTTCGATGGGGAATCCTGCGGCTTGAAACCGCTCAGATCCATGTTTGAGGTACCATTAAGGCTTTCAGGCGTGCAAGCGGTGGGAATGCCAGGAGGAGGCAAGTTGCCACGCTTGATTCGCTCGCTGAAAACACGACAATGGTCACCGGTTCACTGAAAAAAATGGAACATAAAGATCTCGTCCGCGAAGAATTCACCCGACAGGCGAACGACTACGCGAACGCGCCCGCCATCCTCGACGCCGAGCATCTGCGCAAGCTGGTCGAGATTGTCGCGCCGCCGCGCGACGCGCGAGTGCTGGAAGTCGCGACTGGACCGGGGCACGTCGCAATGGCGTTCGCGCCGGTGTGCCGCGAAGTCGTGGGCATCGATCTGACTGATGCGCCACTCACGATTGCTGAGAAGATGCGTGTGGAGCGGGGACTCACCAACGTCAGCTTCCAGAAGGGCGACGCCGAGTCGCGGCTGCCTTTCAAGGATAACGAATTCGACGTCGTCGTGTGCCGGTTTGCGGTTCATCACTTCGCGCAGCCGGCAAAGGTGATCGGCGAGATGGCGCGAGTGTGTCGGGCTGACGGGCTTGTGGCGATCGAGGATTTGATTGCCAGCGAACAGCCTGAGCGCGCGGCGTACTACAACGAATTCGAGCGGCTGCGCGACACGTCGCATACCAGCGCGCTCGCGATGAGCGAGTTGATCAAAATGATGGGCGCGGCGGGCCTGGAGATAGTGCGGTTCACGTCGCACGGCTACCGCACGCCGGTCTCGCAGTGGATCAAGGCGGCGAACGCGTCGCCGGAGCGCGCAGCGAAAGCAATCGCGATGGTCGAGCGCGACGCGGACGAAGATCTGAGCGGCGCGCGACCGGTACGAATCGACGGCGAGATGTATTTCACGTATCGGATCGCGATGCTGGTGACCCGAAAGCTCCCCGGGCGCATCGCCTAGGATTTCTTCCCCGAGATCAGGGCGAGGACGCCGGAGTATTGGAGCAGGGAGGTTTGCTCGGCTAGCGCGCTGATTTCGAAGCCGGTGAAGAAGCCGGCGATAGGAATCGGGCCGAGTGCGCTCCGGATGTACGCGGAGTCGTGACCCGGGATGTTGTAGAGACCGGCGCCGCGCGAGACGCAATTGAAGTACAGGCCGAAGGCGGGCGGCTCAGCGAGTCGGTCGTTCAAATCGTCGAGCGTCGCCTTGAGGTCCTGGCGCGAGCGCTCGGCGTCGCGCAGCACGAAACCGATCGTGTCGCCCACCTGGGGCTGGAATGCGACCGCGATGACGCCGTGCTCCTCGCTGGCGCCGACGATATTGCGCACGACAAACTGTCCGCGCTCTATCGTCGTCGCGTTCTCATAGACCGGAATCGCAACGAAGACGTAGCCGAGCGCGCGGCGCAGATCGTCGGCGAGGGGACCGGCGGCTTCGGTGAAGACTTCGTAAGCCGGGCGGCCGTCGAGCTCGATCAAGATGTTATCGCGCGCGGCGGTCACGCGATGCGCGGTGCCGATCAGGCCGCATGCGATCGTATTAGCGAGGGTCAGCTCGAAGTCTCCCGACAACAGCATCCCGGAGACCGCGTTCGAGCTGATGGTATCGCCGCAGAAAACAAACGTCTCGCCGATAGAGCCGTCCTCGCTCGCGCCGCCGCCGGCGATCGTGACGCCGGGCAGTTCCTGCCCGAGAGCTTCGAGCGTCGCCTCGGCTTCGAAGTTGTAGGTATCAGCAAAAAGAATCAGCAGGTTCGACTTGTCGAGCTTCGAGCGCACCGCGGACGCAATGTCAGCCGCGACGCCCGCGGCGCGGCCGCGAAGGGTGGGCACGAAGAATCGGGTTGCGCCAATTTCGTCTTCGTTGCCGCCAAACACCATCACGGCGAGCGCGTGTCCCGCTTCGATTTCGGTTTCGCCGGCGATGACGCCCATGCTCGAGCATCCGGCGACTTCGCGCGTGCCCGCTTCAGAAGCCACCGTGCGCAGGATCATCGGATACGCGGCGCCGTACGCCGGAGTCGCGAAACACAGCGCGCCGGTCGCACGGCCGATTCCGGCCTGCGCGAGCGCGGCCGCCGTCGCCTCGGCAGCGGCGCTGCGTGGATTGCGCGCGGTCGAATAACCGACGCCGGCTCGGATCATCGCGACACCTGCTACTGACCTCCGAAAATCTTGAGTAACTGTACCATCCGCTGAATTCCGTCGGCGAGTTCCTTCACGCCGATATGTTCGTTGATGCCATGAACGCCTTTGCCCTCGGCCGGAAGAACTTCGATCGGAATGAAACCATAGGAAACGATTTTTTTCTGGCGGAAGTAGTGGCTGTCCGTGAATCCGATGACCAGCGACGGCACGACGCTGGCCTGATCGCGCATCCGGGCCAGCGAATCAATCGCGGTCATCAGGGCGGAGCGCGACGGCGAAGAGATCGGCGGAAAGTTCAGGATCACGTCTATTTTGACGGTGTCGTCGCCGATCGCTTTCTTGATGTCGCTCATAACGGTCTTGGGATCGCTGCCCGGCAGCAGCCTGCAATCGAGTTCGGCGTAGGCCGTTTCGGAAATCACGTTGGTTTTCTGGCTGGCGGACAGCACCGTGGGCGTGATGGTGTCGCGCACGCGAGCATTCTGGCTCGGATCGGAAAGAAACTTGTTCTGATACTCGGGGTCCTTCAGCGCGGCGGCGAGGTCGAGCTGCTGCCTGGGGCCATGATCGAGCTCGGCCATCGAATGATAGTAGTCCTGCACCGGCCCGATGACGTGGATCGGCGTTTTGTACTCGCTCAATTTATTCAGCGCGCGCACCAGCCGCGTGACCGCCGTCTCCGCGGGTGGATCGGAGGCGTGCCCGGCCGGGCCGCTGGCGGTGAGCTTGAGCCACAGCGGCGTCTTCTCGGTGATCGACACGACGTAAGCTTTGCGTTTGTTGTCGGTCAGCGCGCGAATCCCGCCGCCCTCGTTGAGCAGGAAACCGGCGTCGGAGAAGACGTTGCTCTCGTGATCGACGAACCATCCGGCGCCGTTCTTGCCGCCTTCCTCCTCGTCGCCGGTGGCAACAAACAGC
>Ga0210394_10005580_pt1 | contig 14041 bp, 10 predicted proteins | sample IncBWC12MmetaG_FD_160121 | JGI IMG/M metagenome (GOLD analysis project Ga0210394, IMG submission 160121) | Forest soil microbial communities from Barre Woods Harvard Forest LTER site, Petersham, Massachusetts, United States - Inc-BW-C-12-M | ecosystem: Environmental > Terrestrial > Soil >...
AGCCAGAGATGCCCGGCGGGGTCGATCCAGCTTGCGGCCAAGTAGCGCGCCGACGGGGAGTTGCTCGCCGCCGGAACCCCGAGCTGGCCGTAAGATCCCGATGACTGCGCCTGGTTGGCTCCATTGACCCACGTCCATGATTGAGTCGACGGGTTGTACATCCACAAATCATTGAGGTAACCGGAGTTTGCCGGCGTATCACCGAAGCCGCCGAACAACCAGAAGTTGCCCTGGCTATCGGTCCAAGATTGCGCCTCCGCGCGGGCACCCGGTACGTTGCCGGCGGCTGCCACTCCTTGGGTGCCATAGGTACCGGGCGCATAGGCAGAGTCCGAGCCACCCATCCAAGTCCACTGCGAGCTCGCGATATTGAACGTCCATAGATCATTAAAGTAGTAAGTATTACCGCATCCTTCATCCGGCCCGCACAAATAGCTGTACGAATAGTTTCCGCCGAACATCCACAGATTGCCGCTGCCATCGACCCACGCTGTGCTCGAATCTCGAACGCCGGGCTGGTTGGTGGCGGAGGCGACACCCAGCGTGCCATAGGAGGTGTCGTTGCCGCCGTTCGTGTAGCCAGTCTGCGACCCACTGACCCAAGTCCAAAGACCGGTCGACGGCTGGTACATCCACAGGTCTCCAAGGGTATACGCGTCGCTGCCACCATAGAGCCAGAGATTTCCCGCCTGATCGATCCAGCCTGTCGCCTCACCGCGCGCGGAGGGCGCATCACCGGGCGCCGCGACTCCGCGGGTACCGTATTGACCGGCATAGTTCACTACGTTGGAACCGCTGACCCAGGTCCACTGATTGGAGGCCGGGTCGTATTGCCAGAGATCGCCGAGATTTCCAAACGCGCCGTTTGTGTCAAAGCCAATGCCGCCGAACAACCAAAAGTGTCCGCTAGCGTCGGTCCAGGAGGTAGTGTGATAACGGGCACCGGGCATGTTGCTCGGCGCGGCCACCCCTAGAGTGCCATACACGCCCGCCGCTGAGATCGAGGTCGGGCCTCCCATCCATGTCCATTGCTGTGTCGCCGGGCTGTAACGCCAGAGCGCATCGAGCGTGCCGATGCCGCTACCCGAGTAACCACTGCCACCAAACAGCCAAAAGTTACCGCCGCTATCTGTCCATGTGGTCGCAGCGTATAAGGCTCCGGGACCATTGCCAGTCGCGGGGACACCCTGGGTGCCATACACGGCGGTGGCGCTCGGGCTACTCGAACCGCCCATCCACGTCCACTCGCCGGCGCAACTCACGGCGATATTGGTAATGTTGGCTGCGGCGACCGTGCCACTCCCGTTGGTTACCGAGCAAATCTGTCCATTGGGAGCCGTCTCGATCGTCACCGCATACGCGCCGCCGGTCGTGATCGCGGTTGCGAACGTAAAGGCGCCGTTGGCCGAGACGGTGAGATCGTCGCCGCCATTGTTCTGCAGTACGAGGCTGCCCGAATCTAAGCCCGAGACTCTGCCGCCGATCGTATAGCTGTTCACACAGCTGACCGGAATGCCGGAGACATTGCTGCTGGTGACCGCGCCGCTACCGCTCGAGACGGTGCAGGTCTGGCCCGTCGGATTACTGAGCACCGTGACCGCGTACGGCGAGCCACTCGGCACTGGCGTGGCGAAGTTCACACTGCCGTTCGCGCTGATGGCGAGGTTGTCGCCAGCGTTGTCTTGCAGCACCAAGCCGCTCGCGCTGAGACCCGCGACCGTGACGCCGATGTTGTAGGTGTTGTCGGAACATCCGACCGTGACGTTGGTGATATTGGCGCCCGCGATCGTGCCGCCGCCGTTGCTGACCGAGCAGGTCTGGCCCCCTGGCTGGGTCGAGACCGTCACCGTGTAGGCGGAGCCGCTCGGCACCGACGTCGGGAAACTGAAGCCGGTGTTGGCAGAGACGGTCGTGGTGTCGCCGCCGTTATCTTGTAGGACTACGTTATTGCCGCTCAGTAGGCCGGACACCGCGCCACTCACCATGTAGTGATTCGGCGTGCAACCGACCGTCACGGCGACGTTGCTGCTCGTGACCGTGCCGCTGCCGTTCGTAACGAGGCAGGTCTCGCCGAGCGGCGTGCTCAGGATCGTGACCGCGAAGCCCGAGCCGCTTGGCACAGGGGTTGCGAAGTTCACGGTGCCGTTCGCCGTGATCGTGAGAATGTCTCCACCATTGTCCTGGAGCACCAGGCTCTCAGTCGCCACAAGCCCGGAGACCGTGACGCCGATGTTGTAGGTGTTGTCGGAGCAGGTCACTCCGACGGCGCTGATATTGCTACTGATCACCATGCCGCTGCCGCTCGTTACCACGCAATTTTGCCCGGGCGGCTGGCTTAAGACCGTGACCGCATAGCCCGAGCCGCTCGCGACGGGGGCGGAGAAGTCAAAGTTGCCATTGGTCGAGACGGTCGTATCGTTGCCGCCGTTGTCCTCGAGCACGACGCTGTTGTTGGCCAGAAGTCCGGTGAGCGATCCACCAATCGAGTAGCTGATCGGCGAGCAGCCGACGGGAATGCCCGTGACATTCGCTGCGACTACCGTGCCGTTGCCGCTGGTCACGGAGCAGTTCTCGCCGGCCGGTTGCGTCAAGAGCGTCACCGCATAGTTCGAGCCGCTAGGCATTGGGGTTGCGAAATTGAAGCTGCCGTTGGTCCCGACGGCGAGGTTATCGCCGCCATTGTCTTGCAGCACGAGGCCGCTGCGTATGACGCCGGAGACTGCGACGCCGATGTTATAGGTGTTGTCGGAACAGGCGATGCCGACATTGCTGACCGCGCCGCCGGCGACCGTGCCGCTGCCGTTGCTCACACTGCAGTTCTGGCCTGCGGGTTGACTGAACACGGTCACCGAATAGTTGGAGCCGCTCGCCACCGGTGTCGAGAAGCTCACCGTACCGTTGCTGCTCACCGTCGTGCTATTGCCGCCGTTGTCCTGCAAAATCAAACTGCGGCCGCCGAGCATGCCCGTCAATACTCCGTTGATCGGGTACAGGTTCGGGACACAGCTCACCGTCACGTTGCTCACGTTGCTGGCGATGATCGTGCCGCTGCCGTTCGTGACGGTGCAGCTCTCGCCGAGCGGCTGGCTTAAGATGCTCACCGCATACCCGGAGCCACTCGCCACCGGCGTGTTGAAATTGAAGGTGCCGTTGGCCGCAACGGTCAGGTTATCGGCGCCGTTGTTCTCAAGGATGAGGCCGCTCGCGCTGACGCCAGTGACCGCGACGCCGATGTTGTAGGTATTGTCGGAGCAGCTGATCGATACGTTGGTGATATCGGCCGCAGCCACCATGCCGCTGCCGTTCGTCACGCTGCAATTTTGGCCCGCGGGCTGGGTCATGATGGTTACGGCGTAGTTCGAGCCGCTGGGCACCGCGCTCGAGAAGCTGAAGCTGCCGCTTGCCGAGACCGTCGTGCTGTTGCCGCCGTTGTCCTGAAGCATGAGGCTGCGGCCGCCGAGCATCCCGGTCAATGCGCCGCTGATCATGTAGCTATTCGGTGTGCAGGTGACGAGGATATTGGCAATATTGCTGGTGCCGACCATGCCGCTGCCGTTCGTGACCGCGCAGTGCGCGCCGGCGGGTTGCTGCGCAACCGTGACATCGTAGCTCGTGCCGCTGATGAAGGTCCCTGAAACCCTGTAGCTGCCATTGGCAGTGATGGCCGCGGTTTGCCCACCATTCTCAAGCTCAACACTCGTACCGGTCACGAGCCCGGTGACGTTGCCGCCAACGGTGAGCATGATCATGCCACCGCCTCCGCCGTTGCGGCCGCCGCAGGCCGCAAGCAGCAGCGCGCTGACGAGTAACCCCGGCAAACCAATCCGCGTTTGAATCCAAAGTTTCTTCATCGCAGCGCCCATGGTGGTGTTCAAATCCGCATCCGCGGCTGTTGCGTTCCGCAGTAGTGCGTGGCGGGGATGTTTATGTCTTGCAAAGGCTCTCGCATCATCAAAAATGATGAGGCGTTGCAGAATTGAGAGGCTCATCGCGCTTGCAACAGTTGATTTTAGAAGCGCGTCACAGGCGATCAGGTTCCCGACTGACAGAAGCGCTCAGTCACTTTCATGCCCTGTCTGTGCTTGGGCCCGCTGTTTGATACTCAGATCACAGTACTTAACTTGTCGGCTGCACTTTGTGGCCGATACAATAATATGGGCGCAGGCCGCTTATTTCGATCGGGCTGACGATAAGGATGAGGCACATCCAACTGGACTCCGAGTTGCTGCTGACGTTGTATCGCCACGCATGGATGATGCCGGTGGCCGATTTCCACGAATTCGCAATTCGGTTGGCGCGCCCGGTGCTTCGGTTTCAATCAGCCTGCTGGGGTCTGGGGCAATTTGAGGGTCCAAGCATCGACTCCACCCTCGTGCCGCTGACCGTACGCACGCTTGAAATCGATCCGGACTCCACTTCCGATTGGATATCCATCAATCGCGCTGACAAGGTGATACCGATCGCATTGGCGGCCCAAAACGCCACTTGCAATTTCCACGCACCCACGCTTTTTGCCGGTCGGAATGACTCCGTCATGCGTGATTACGCGCATCGCTATGGGCGCCAGTGCTACCTGATTACTGTCATGAGAGGCGAGCCGGGGTCGATTGTCGAGTGGTTATCACTTTACCGTCCCGACCCAGACGATCATTTTTCCGAGAGCGAGCGCGCCCAATGCCAGCTACTCACCAGTCATCTGCGAGAAGCATCGAAGATAAACCGGTTTATCCAGTCAATTGACCCCGATATCCTAAAGTCGCTGGATGACCCAAATGACCTCTCATTCCTGGCGCGAGAAACGATATCACCGGAATCATCCGGGGACGGTACCAGCAGAGCACAGCGAACGGCGCGGACGCAACACGCAGGCGAATTTGTCAGAAGGTATCGGATAACGCCTGCCGAATGGCGGGTCGCCGTTCACTTGATCGAGGGCCGGACAGCCGTACAAATCGCGGATGCATTGCGTCTAAGTCTGGCCACTGTCCGCTCGCATATAAGCGCCTTGCTCGCCAAGTCGGGGACCAAGCGCCAGGCGCAGTTCGTCGCGAAATGCTCGAGAGCGGGGGTGAATAACGGGACGGCATGACTACACTCGCAAATCGGCTGAACACGGCGCTCCTCGTGATTGACGTGCAAAACGCGGTGGTCAAGGGGGCTTATGAGCGTGACTTGGTCGTCGCGAATATCAGCAGCCTCATCGAGAAAGCGCGCCTGGAACAGGTGCCGGTTGTTTGGGTCCAGCACTCCAGCGAGCAACTTCCGAGAGGCAGCAACGATTGGCAGATCGTTCCGGAGCTGACTCCGAACGACGCCGAGCCCCTGATCGAGAAGCTCTATGGCGACTCATTCGAAAACACCAATCTCGAGACCGTGCTGTCGCGGTTCGGAATCGGCCGACTCATCGTCGTCGGCGCAGAGACCGATGCGTGCATCCGCTCGACTCTCCACGGCGCGTTCGTCAGAGGATACGACGCCACTCTTGTGAGCGATGCGCACACGACCGGGGACCACACGGCATGGGGCGCACCGCCGCCCGACCAGGTTATCGCGCACACGAACCTGTACTGGCGCTACCAGACCGCTCCCGGGCGAACGGCCGGCACGGTCAAGACCAAGGATGTCGCCTTCGGCGCACCCTGAACACCCCGTGACGGTTCCAATTCGCCGGCGTCGGGGTCGCCCAGCCCGCGCTGACCGCCTTCCTCTGCGTCGCGATTGAGACGTACGTCTCAAAAGTCTCCGATTTCGCTCGAAGGCAATGTGGAAAACTCAGTATTGTCACGCCGAAAGATACTATAAGGGGGCGCCATGAAGTCTCTGATTAGCTTGATATACGCCAGCCGGTCGTCTGAATGCTTTCACGAGCATGAGATTCCCGATCTGTTGCAGCAGGTGCGCATAGCGAATGCAAAGCAAGAAATCACTGGCATGCTCCTGTATATCAACGGCTCATTCTTGCAGGTGCTCGAGGGCCAACCAGAAATGGTTGATGCTGTTTTCAACAGAATCCTTGGCGATAAGAGGAACACCCAATTAAGGTCAATCGCGAGGGAATCTATACCAGAGCGTGCCTTTGAGGGCTGGACGATGATGCACAAAACCCTGGACCCCGTTGAGGCGGGCGAACTCATTGGCGAGCCCGACTATTTCAAATCACCCACGTGGCTTACACAGTTGGATCCTGGCCGGGCGAAGAGGCTCCTCTCGGCCGCCAGTTTGCGATGGCAGATGGAGCACCGTTCGGGAAAGTATCGAACGCTCGGCGGCCGGACCGCGTAACAAAGCACGGCAATATGCCATGCTTTGGCTAACCGGCGTGAGGCGCGCTTGATTGCGCGGCAAACTGTGCGAGCCGGACTGCTAGATAGTCAAACAGCGCACGCATGCGCGAGTTGCGCCGCAAATCGCTGTGCATGACGATCCAGATCTCCAGCTCGATCTTGAATCGCTTGCTGAAAAGCGGCAGCAAATTCGGATCACGTCGGGCAATGCCGGTATGGCAAATCCCAATCCCAAAACCTGCACGCAGGGCCGCCAATTGCGCCAGATCGTTGTCGCAGCGAAATGCGAACAACTCCCGTGTGACGGGCACCGGCACAGGCACGGATTTGAGAAAGTCCCCCGACGGCGGAGTGCGATCGAATCCGATCAGTGTTTGGGCTGGCAAATCCTCCAATCGATCGGGGTACCCGCAGCGCTCTAGATAGCGGCGATGTGCGTAAAATCCAAGCGCTAGTTTGCCTACCCGCTTTGCCAGCAGCGCTTTTTGCTGAGGTCTTACCATGCGTACGGCGATATCGGCATCGCGTCGCAAAAGATCCGCGATTTGATTGGACAACGATAACTCGATCGCTATCGCCGGATAGTCGGCGCGAAAGTCGCTCAGGATCCCGGGCAGCACTTCCACACCGAGCACCTCGGCGGCCGTCAGCCGTACCACGCCGCCCATTTCCTCCACATTGGCGGATCCCGTCCGCACAAACGCCGCCGCGGCCGCCGCCATATCCTCGGCGTGTGGGCGCAATTTATGGGCCGCATCTGTGGGCAGTAACCCGGTCTGCGAGCGGGTAAAGAGTGCGCGGCCGCCCAAAGCTCGCTGCAGCGACGCGATGTGCCTCCCGATCGTAGGCTGCGTCAATCCGAGGGCGCGTGCTGCCGCCGACAAGCTTCCCAGCCTCAAGACCGCCAGAAATGAGCGGTAGAGATCCCAGGCTGGTTCGACGTTAGCCATGCATTAATGTATAGCAGATATGCAGCCACCTGCAATTCTATTTAGCACGAAGGCCTGCCACCATGGCTTACCACTTAACCCAGGAGATAGTCATGAAAAGCCTGATCAACACTCAATCCAACTTGGCGAAATTCATGGTGGCCGCCGCTTTCTTGGCGCTCGGCTGCACCGCCATCGGCGGGACAGCGCTGGCGCAGGAGCCCTCAGCCGCCGCGGCATCCGCGGAACACTCAACGGCCAATTGGTCGGTGACGTATCCCGTACGATATTCGGACCTTGATGTTTCCACGATGCATGGTGCGAAGACGCTTTATTTGCGCATTCGCTTCGCGGCGGAAATGCTTTGCGAGAGCGCCGCCACATGGGGTAAGAAGCAGGGCCACGCCTGCGTGAACAAGGCCGTCGACGATGCGGTCGCGCAAGCCAATCTGCCGCTGCTCTCGCAATATCATCAGCTGCGCAGCAAGGGCGACAGGGCCGGCCTCGTGCAGCTGGCCAACGCCAATTGATATTACTTCGTCAAGCACACTGCCGCGCAGCGGGGAACCCCCTGCGCGGCATTGCCGTTACCCCGCATTATCTGATCGCCTGTTAAGCAACACTTAACCCTATAGCCTCGGTGGCCAGCGATGATCTGTGGCGACTGACTCAATCGCTATGCCCAGGGGGAGTTTCACATGCCCGTGCTTCATCAGATGCAGGTATCCGGCAATTGCTACAAGATCCGGCTCGCCGCGCGACAGCTCGGCGTACCGCTGACGCTCAAGAATTACGGACTTCATGACGGAGCCACGCGCAGGCCCGATTTTCTCTCCAAGAATCCGAATGGCCGCGTTCCGCTGCTCGAATTCGAGGATGGCCGTACGCTCGCGGAGTCGGGTGCGATCCTCTGTTACTTGAGCGAGGATACCTACCTGTTGCCCGCCGACCGTTGGGGCCGCGCCGAGGTGCTGCAATGGATGTTCTTTGAGCAATACAGTCACGAGCCCTATATCGCGGTGGCTCGCTTCTGGCTCGCTTTCGCGCCAAAAGAGGATCTCGACAAGAGGCGACACCTGGTCCCTGAGTGGCACACGAAGGGTAACGCTGCGCTTGGCGTGATGCAGACTCACCTTGCACGGCGCGACTGGTTCGCCGGCGGCCGTTACTCGATCGCGGACATCGCGCTCTATGGCTACACACACTGTGCGGCGGACGGCGGCTTCGATCTTGCCGCCTTTCCCGCAGTCGGCGCATGGCTCAAACGGGTCGCGAGCGAACCTGGTCATGTGCCGCTCGAAGTTGCCTGGTGACCTCGCTCTCGATCCGCGCCACGGTTGCGCCAAACGAGCGCCAGAACAGCATGCAATTGGCCTGAGCGCGCGTAAGATCACCGTGAATGTTTTTCCTCCTAGCGTGAGAGGTCTCGCATGCGCGTAACACGCCGTTCGTTGATCGCCGCAGCGGGGGCGACGCCGCTGCTTCCCTGGCCGCGGGGCGGCTCCGCCGAGTCAGCCTTTGCAGACGCCGCGGCCGATTCCATTGCAACACTGCCGGCCAAAAAGGCCTTTTCGCCGATGTCCGTGACCTATCTTAATTCGGCTTCCACTCACCCATTCAGTCTTGGCGCCAGACGCGCCGTAGAGCAGTTTCTGTACGCCCGCGGCATGGAATCGGGCGCCCCCAATTTTGGGCTATTCGCCACCTCAGACCGGGTGCGGGGGAAATTTGCCGCACTGATCAACGCTAAGCCGGAAGAGATTTGCCTGGTGCAAAGCACGACTGCGGGGGAACACCTGGTGGTCCAGGCACTCAACATTCCGGCAGCGGGCGGTCGAATCGTCACGGATACGCTGCATTTTCCCGAATCCGCTTATCTATATCGAGAGATGGCCAAGCTGGGAATGGACGTAGTTTGGCTGAAGCCTCGCGATGGCCGAAGTGTGGACCCTGCTGATGTCGAGAGCGCAATGACCAAGCAAACGCGTTTGCTGGTCCTATCGTTGGTATCGAACGTCAACGGATTCCAACACGATCTAAAAAAGGTGTGCGCGATCGCCCACGCACACGGTGCATTGGTGTATGCCGATATCATTCAGGCTGCCGGAGCGGTCCCCATCGATGTGAGGGACAGCAATGTGGATTTTGCCGCGTGCGCGAGTTACAAGTGGTTGATGGGGGATTTTGGCCTAGGTTTTTTGTACGCGCGAGAGGATCTCCTCGATCGCATCAAGCGAACACAGTTTGGGTATCAGCAGCTCATCAATCTAGATACCCATGTGTATCCTTTTGACCCGCCGGGCAGCGCGGTGGTCAGTTATGACGTGCGGCGCGATGCCACCGGGCACTTTGCGACAGGTACCACCTCCGGTGCGGGTGTGGCACAGCTGGACTATTCGCTCGATTACATACGAGAGCTTGGTGTAGACAACATTCAACGCCATCGGCAGCCTCTGCTGGACAAGGCCCGGGTCGAGCTTGAGCGCAAAGACTACCGCTGCATGACTCCGGAGGGCAGTACGTCGCCGATTCTCACGTTTGTCTACCCCGATGCGGCCAAGCTGGCCCCTCGGCTGGATGCGGCAAAAGTAAAGATTTCGCTGATCGACAATAGAGTTCGGGTTTCAGCGTCCGTCTTCAATGATATGCAGGACATCGATCGGCTGATCGAGGCCTTGTCGTGACGCGCGTGAATCCCCCGCGTTAGTTCTCCACGACCGGCAACGCCACGTACGATGCATCGCTGGAGGAATGATAGACGCGCTGCGTCGCTTTTTTGTAGTCGGCGGACCTCGCAAAGAAAATGCTGGGCACGTACGTCTGCGGGTTGCGGTCATAGAGCGGAAACCAGCTGGACTGCACCTGCACCATGATGCGGTGGCCCGGCAAGAACACATGATTGCTCGCCGGTAAACTGAAGCTGTAGGGCAACGGCTTGTTGGGCTCGATGGCTTTCGGAGTGACGAAGCTCTCCCGGTAGCGGCCCCGCAAGATTTCCATACCCACTGCCAGCTGATAGCCACCCATTTCCGGTTGCGCAGCCACCTGATCGGGATAAACGTCAATGAGCTTCACCACCCAATCGCTGTCCGTGCCGCTGGTCGAGGCAATGAGATGCACTTCGGGGCGGCCGCTGATTTTCAAGGGTGCTGTTAGTGCCTCGCTCGAGAACGTGAGTACATCGGTACGGCCTGAGGCTTCGCGCTGATCATCGACCAACCATTGCGACCACGTCATCCCATGATCGTATCCAACTGGTTGGATGGGGCGGGCGCGATAAGGTACGGGGTGAGCGGGATCGGAGATGTACTCCGAGTAACTGGCCTTTCCGGACGGCCGGGTAAATTGAAGTTTTTGATCGGGCTGCAAGTACAAGGCGCGACTTGCAACCGGGCATCCCTTTTCGCACGCGGCGGGCCAGCATTCGAGGCGGCGCCATTGATTCGTACCGGTCTCGAACGCCGTGACTGGAGCGAGATTGGCCTGCGGCGCGCCGTCCTTCAAGTATTGCGCAAGGAAGGGACGCAATACCTGCTCACGAAAATACTGAGCGGTATCGCTGCCGAAGCGAATCGCGCCCAAGGCGCTGCCCTCCTCAATTTCCTGGCCATGATGCCAGGGACCCAGCACCAGCTTGACCATGTCCCCGCGAATGTCCTTGGGTTTGATGGCCGCGTAAACCGCGAGCGCGCCGTAGCTGTCTTCCTGATCCCACAGGCTGTGTACCAACATCACGGGTATGTTCAGCGGCTGCGCAGCGAGCACTTTGTCCACCGCCTGGTCGCTCCAAAAGGCGTCATAGGTGGGGTGCGCGATCACCTTGTTCCAAAAACCCAGCTGTTCCATGCCGTAACGATGGCCGAGTTCCCCGGCCGAACCCTGCATGAACAGGTCGTAGTCATCGTGATAGTTGGTCCACCATTTGATGGTGTTATCGCGGCTCGCCACCTGCTCATAGATATAGGACATGTTCGGCGTCCGAAATGCGCCATTGTGAAACCAGTCATCGCCCATCCAGCCATCCACCATGGGGTTCATCGGAACGGCGACCTTGAGCGCCGGGTGCGGGTTGATGAGCGCCATCAAGGGTTCAAAGCCATCGTAAGAGATGCCGAGCGTTCCCACCTTGCCGTTGCTCTCCGCAACGTTTTTCACCAGCCACTCGATCGTGTCATAGGTATCCGTGGCATCATCCACCGGCGTCGGATTCTGCGGCCCGTGCGGTGGGCGGTTCATGACGTAATCGCCCTCGGATCCGTACTTACCGCGAACGTCCTGCACGACACGGATATAGCCGTCCTCGAGAATGACATCGGTGGCGTTATCGTAGCCTTCCAGCATGGGACCGAGATGGCCGCTGTGCACGTGGCTCGTCAACTCCTTCGCGTCATACGGCGTGCGCGTCAGCAGCATTCCCGCCTGCTTGGCGCCCTTGGGCACCAGAATCACCGTGTGCAGTTTTACTCCATCGCGCATGGCGATCATCACATCGCGCAGCGTGTACTCGTAGCTGTCCGTGACCGGCGCGAACTTCTGCGGCGTCTCACTCGGATAATTTGGGTACAACGGCTTCGGTGGATCATCGGCCCGTACTGCGGCGTTCGCCGTGAGCAGAACCACAACGAACAATGCGTGCCAGCCGCACGCATAGCGTGTCGAATTCATGAGGTCTCCCCGATCCCTTAGAACCTCTAATGTAACCGCATCTTCAAATTTCTGTTCGCATATTGTCGCCACCCCCGGTATCACTTTCCTCTACGAAAATGCGGCGAGTACCTGTTAGCATTGCTCCGGGACCCCTGATCAGTACTGATAAGAAATGAAAATTACCCGCATCGTTGTCTACAAGGTTGACCTGCCGCTGAAGGAGGCCTCCTATAATTGGTCCGGCGGCAAATCGGTTTCTACTTTCGATAGCACCGTCGTCCGCGTGGAGACCGATGCCGGCATCGCCGGCTACGGTGAATCCTGTCCTTTGGGTCCTGTGTACCTGCCGTCCTACGCCGCCGGCGTGCGCAGCGGCCTCAAGGAACTCGCGCCGCATCTCATCGGCGCCGACCCGACGCAACTCGTGCTTCTCAATCAGTTGATGGATGCCCACCTCAAGGGTCATCCCTATGTGAAGTCGGCCGTTGACCTTGCCTGCTGGGATATTCTCGGCAAGGTGACAAGCCAGCCCGTGTGTCATCTGCTCGGCGGTCGATTCGGTGAAGCTATCACCCTCTATCGCGCGATTTCACGCCAGGAACCCGAAGCCATGGCAAGGAACGTGGCTGCGTATCGAGCGGAGGGTTACACCCGATTTCAATTGAAGGTTGGATTCGGCGCAGATATGGACATCGAGCGCATTCGTGCCGTATCCAAGATGCTACACACGGGGGACCGACTGGTTGCGGACGCCAATACCGGCTGGCTGCCCCACGAAGCCATGCGAGTCGTCCATGCCGTAAGGGATATCGATGTATATATCGAGCAGCCCTGCCTCACCTACGAGGAGTGCCTCAGCGTGCGGCGCCACTGCGACCATCCGTTCGTGCTCGATGAAGTGATCTCCGATATTGGCAGCCTGATTCGGGGCCATGCGGATCAAGCCATGGATGTCGTGAATTTGAAGATCAGCAAATTTGGCGGTCTGACCAAGGCTAAGTTGGCTCGTGATATTTGCGTGGAACTGGGTATCGGCATGACGCTGGAAGACACCTGGGGCGGGGACATCGTGACTGCCGCAATCGCACACCTCGCGCACAGCACGCCGGAGGAGTTTCGCTTCACGAGCACGGATTTCAACAGCTACGTCTCAGTGAGCATCGCTGAGGGCGCACCGCAGCGGCACGACGGCAAGATGAAGGCGTCGACCGCGCCCGGCTTGGGTGTGCAAGCAAGGCTCGACGTACTGGGTGCACCGCTGCTGGAAATCCACTAGAAAACCGGCGCTGTTTTCTGTTTGAAAACACTCACCCCGCGCCGGCCTGTTCCTTCCATCGTTGCACGTTCACGCCCTTCACGATCAGCCACAGCATCAGCGATGCTTCCGCGACAAAGCCCAGAATCTTAAGGTAGGTGGACAGAGGGTTTGCGAGCGGTGACATAAAGATCAACCAACCCAAACCCGCAAGCGCCATCAGCACGCCCAGAAATCGCGGCAGGAAGGTCGACCTGAAAATCAGGTAGCCAATCAACAGGCAAAAGGGTGCAAAAAATATCAGGCTGTTCACTATGTAGGGAGCGACATCAAAGAGCCTGAGAACATCATTGGCACATCCTAAGAGGCTGAAGAACGCCGCGAGCAAAGACAAGCTCCTGTTTACCGGCTTGAACATGATGTAGAAGAGCAGCGTCGTCGCGACGTAGAACGCGTGCGCGATGAGGTTGACGACCTCATAGACACCAAACCGGCCCCTGCCGACGAAGACCTCGGCGGAAATAGCCGTTAGAAAGTAAAGCAGATAAACCACGCCCGTAATCCTCGCCCAGGGTCGCGGCGGCGCCCCTGCAGTCCGATTCGGCATTCCTGCTGCGTTCATCGACTTGCCGCTATCGATACTTTGGATCGCGATAAACTTCCCGGCCTCCGACATACGTAGCCAAGGCTTTCATTTCTTTTATCTTTTCTACCGGAACGTTCAGGAAATCATCGGTAAGCACCGCGAAATCAGCCAGCTTTCCAGGCTCGATTGAGCCCTTGCGGTTCTCCTCGCCTGTCAGCTTTGCATAATTGATGGTGACGAGGTCCAATAAAACGCGCCGATCGACAATGCGTTGGTCTTCGCCATACACGCCATCCGAAATCGTATCGCGACTGGCAAAGTGATAAAGCTCCCAAAATGG
>Ga0210394_10005581_pt1 | contig 14041 bp, 15 predicted proteins | sample IncBWC12MmetaG_FD_160121 | JGI IMG/M metagenome (GOLD analysis project Ga0210394, IMG submission 160121) | Forest soil microbial communities from Barre Woods Harvard Forest LTER site, Petersham, Massachusetts, United States - Inc-BW-C-12-M | ecosystem: Environmental > Terrestrial > Soil >...
TGTGCGAGCTTGCTGTCGAAGCCGACCAGCGCGTCGCGCTTGGCGTCGCCGGCGGGCTGACGCTCGCGGATCTGCCTGAGCACTTCCGGCTTCACCCCGGCGAGCTTGGCGAGATGGTTGTGGGCGGCGACGCAATAGTCGCAGCCGCCGGCGGAGCTGATGACGAGCTTGATCACTTCCTGATCGCGCTTGGTCAGCGTGCCCGCAGCGAGAACCGTACCGGCGGCGAGGACCGACTTGAGGGCGGCAGGGCCGTGGGCTGCAATGGCAGCGAATGTTTTCGGGACGCTGCCGATGGCCTTCTTATCCCAGACGATCAACAACTTCTTAGAACGTTTAACTCGCCCTGGAGGAAAAACCGCGCGACGCTTGTCCGTGCAATCAAAGTCTCCGGAGCTGCCATCTGCAGAGGACGCACATGCGCGAGATGTGCGCCAAATATAACGCGGCGGATCGCAGCGAGAGTTTTGGTGCAACGGGCGTTCACCACGCAGTTCGAGTATTCGGATCGATGTTTCCGACCAACGCGGGCATTCCAGAGCTTGAAACCCTGTTTGTCGGCGAATTCGACGATGAGGCGAGCCCGCTGGGAGCCAAACGTCTCGGCGAGCTGACTACCGTGTCGGTCGTGCCTGCGACGATCACGAACGCGGTCTACCATGCGACTGGCACACGCATACGGGAGATCTGCCGATCACACTGGAAAAGCTTCCATAAAGGCCGTTCTCGCACAACGGGATCGGCGGTTCATTTGCCCACGGAGGTTCCTATTCCCCATCGGAATGAATCATATTGCCAAGGCGCGTCTGCCGCGGCGTCGGGGAATAGGTGATGATGCAGCGGCTACATCGTTCGGTGCTCAAGAAGGGAGAGAGAAATGATCAACGGATTCACGCTTCACGAGACGGCCACCGCGTCGAAGGCCTCGGCCGGGATCCTGAACGGCGTGCAGAAGGCCTGGGGCTTCGTGCCCAACCTGCACCGTGTCCTCGCCGAGAGCCCGGCTGCGCTCGAGGCCTACAGCACGCTCTGGGGCATTGCCGAGAAGACGGGTTTCACGCCGCAGGAGCGCAACATCGTCTATCTCGCCATCATCTACGAGAACGAGTGCACCTATTGCATGGCGGGTCACACCAACCTCTCGCGCATGGCAAAGGTCGACGATGCGGCGATTGCTGCCGTCCGTGAAGGTCGCCCCATCGCCGACGCCAAGCTCGAGGCGCTGCGCCAGTTCGCCGCAAAAGTCACCCGCCAGCGCGGCGTGGTGAGCCAGGCCGACGTCGCTGCCTTCAAGGCCGCGGGCTACGACAATCGTGCGGTGCTCGACGTGCTCGTTCTCGCCGCGACCAAGCTGATCTCCAACTACACCAACCACCTCGCTGAGACGCCGAACGATTCGTTCATGAAGGGCGCCGAGTGGAGCGCGCCGGGCAAGCTGAAGCCCGCCGCCTAGCACGCGACGGAGGCCGCCCCGTGCTTCCGCGCGGGGGCGGCGTTCACTGTCCTGCACGTGGTGGACAAGCCGAGGAGACTGAAATGATCGGACTCTACTACTGGCCCACGCCGAACGGCCACAAGATCACAATGTTCCTGGAGGAAGCCGGGCTGGACTACACGATCCATCCCGTCGACATCAGCGCCGGCGATCAGTTCAAGCCCGACTTCCTCGCCATCTCGCCGAACAACCGCATGCCGGCGATCATTGATACCGCGCCGGCCGACGGCGGCCAGCCGATCAGCGTGTTCGAGTCAGGCGCCATCCTGTTGTACTTCGCCGAGAAGACCGGTCGCTTCCTGCCGAAGGATGTACGCGACCGCAAGACCGCGACGGAATGGCTGTTCTGGCAGGTGGGCGGCTTGGGGCCGATGGCCGGACAGAACCATCATTTCGGGCTCTACGCGCCGAGCAAAATCCCTTACGCGATCGACCGCTACATCAAGGAGACAAACCGTCTCTACGGCGTGCTCGATCGACATCTCGAAGACCGCATCTTCATCGCCGGCGACGGCTACAGCATCGCCGACATGGCTTGCTATCCCTGGGTCGTTCCCTGGAAGCGCCAGCAGCAGAATCTGGACGACTTCCCGAACCTGCTGCGCTGGTTCGACAGGGTGCGCCAGCGTCCCGGGACGCAGCGGGCCTATGCCAAAGGCGAGCCGTATTCGAACCGCCCCGCGGTCACGGAAGAAGGAAAGAGGATCCTGTTCGGACAAACGTCGGGCAGAGCGTCGGTAGCCTGACGAACGAGACGGAGCCCCGTCTGCGTCGTTTCACATGATGGAGGAGAAAATTGCGATGAAGTCCTCATTGGAGCAGCTCCAGGCGCCCGAGCGCCGGTCCATCGACCAGAGCAAGATCGCTTACCAGAAACCCCAGCCCGCACGCATGGTGGCGGATGTATTCGTCGGCTCCGCGCTGGAACTTGACGGAGACGAACGCGAATGGGTCCCGCAGTCGCCGACCGTTGCCTTCAGGCCGCTCGTCCTGAATGTGAGCCAGGGGTACTACATCAACATCCTCAGGGTTCGCTCCTCGGGCGTGCTGTCGCGCCACCGCCATTCCGGACCGGTGCACGCCTTCACGCTGCGCGGACGATGGCGCTACCTCGAGCATGATTGGGTCGCGTCCCCAGGGCGATTACGCATTCGAGCCGCCCGGCGAGACGCACACGCTGGTCGTTCCGGATGACGTCAAGGAAATGGCCACGCTGTTTCACGTGACGGGAGGGTACACCTACGTCGATCCCTACGGCGAGGCGCTCGGATACGAAGACGTTTTCACCAAGCTCGAGCACGCGACCAGGCACTACGAAGCCGTCGGGCTTGGCAAGGAACATGTGAAGAGGATTGTCCGATGACGAGACGCGAGACCGTCGATGTAGATGGCATTCCGATCAGCTATCTGACCGCCGGCAAGGGTGGTCCCTTGGTGCTCCTGCTTCACGGCACTTATTGGAGCCGCGTCTGGCAGCCCGTACTCGACGGCATCGTCGCCGCAGGGCTTCGCCCGGTGGCGGTCGATTTCCCCGGCTTCGGCCGCTCCGGAGGTGAGCTCACCGTGAGTGAGGCTTCGGTTCCCCGTCTCTCCACCTGGCTGGTGCGTTTCCTCGATGCGCTCGGGCATAAGGGGCCGGTCATGGTCGCTGGCCACGACATCGGCGGAGGCGTGGCGCAGCATCTCATGCTCGCAGGTACTGTGGAGGTGCCGCGCGTGGCCGTGGTGAACGGCATCATGTACGACTCATGGCCGGTGCCCGGCGTTGCCCGCTTCCGGGATCCGGCAGTGGCGGCCGCGACGACGCGGGACGACATTCTCGCCGCGCGTCGCGTGTCCGTCGTGAAAGCCCTCGGCCGCCCCGCAAGCGAAGCCGAGATCATCGAATATCTCGATCCCTGGACGGATCCGAGGGTTGCCCGTTCGTGGTTGGCGCTCGCGGGCGCCGCCGACAACCGCTATACTATGCAGATGCTGCCGGCGCTGCTGCGGTCGAAGACGCCGAAGCTTCTGGTGTGGGGCGAGGAGGACGGTTTCCAGACGGTCGACTATGCCGAACGCTACGCACGGGAGATCCCGGAAACGCGGCTCGTTCGGATCAAGTCGGCCGGCCACATCCCGATGGAGAACGACCCAAAGGCAGTGGCCGGAGCGCTGACCGAATTCTTCGCTGCCGAACGAAAGTGACGGAGGACGTCCATGAAGGTAGCAATCCTCGACGACTATCAGAACGTGGCGCTGCAACTCGCCGACTGGTCCGCCGTGCGGCAGCACGCGGAGATCACGGTCTTCAACGATCACCTGGCTGAACCGGCGGCCGTCGTCGCGCACCTGCGCCCGTTCGACGCGGTATGCGTCATGCGCGAACGCACGCCGCTTACAAGGGAGATCCTGCAGCAGCTGCCGAACCTCAAGCTGATCGCCTCGACCGGACCGCGGAATGCCTCCATCAACAGCCAGACCGCGGCCGATCTCGGCATCGCGGTCACCGCGACTGGCTACGACTCCACGCCGACCATCGAGTTCACCTGGTCGCTGATCCTGGCCGGCATGCGGCGTATCGACCGGGAAGCCGCTTCGCTCAAGGCCGGGGGATGGCAAACTGGCCTCGGCGCAAACCTGCGCGGCAAGAGCCTGGGCGTCGTCGGATTGGGCAACATCGGAAGCGAGGTCGCCCGCATCGGCCTCGCCTTCGGCATGAAGGTGATCGCGTGGAGCCAGAACCTCACCGAAGAGAAGGCCGCCGCGGCCGGCGCGCATCTCGTCGACAAGTAGACGCTGTTCCGCGAAGCCGATATCGTGACCATCCATCTCGTCCTCAGCAATCGTACCAAAGGGCTGATCGGAGCGCCCGAATTCGCCGTGATGAAGCCGTCGGCGAGACTCGTCAACACATCGCGCGGTCCGATCGTCGATGAGGTGGCCCTGATCGAAGCGCTGCAGGCGCGCCGGATCGCCGGGGCCGCGGTCGATGTGTTCGAAACCGAGCCACTGCCTGCCGACCATCCCTTCCGGAAGCTGGACAACGTTCTCGCGACCCCACACATCGGCTACGTCACCGAGGATCTCTATCGAACCTTCTACGGCGATGCCGCCGCCAGCATTGCCGCCTGGCTCGAGGCCAACGCGCGCGAACTGGCCGGCAATCTGACGTGAATATTGGTCGCCGGGTCGATGCGATCGAAAGCCGGGATACGAGCTTTTTTCCATTCCGATCTGGAATAAGTCTTATCTCGGCACGAAAACTAGCTGGATTGCAGGAACGAGACGATGTTGCGGGTGGTTAATCATTGGGTGGCGCTGAGGCGCCGCGGATTAGAAGGTCCACGACTCTTCTCGTCACAAGTGCGGCCGGCGCGAACGGCGCAGGCTTCGGCAAGCTTCTCGCGTTTACTGACGACGGCAGGCTAGTCGGGGTGTTCGGCGACGATCCACGCATTGCCGATCCGCGCGGGCTTGGGATCGACCCTGTCGACAAGGTGCTCTTTGTCAACAGCGGATCCAATCGGATTCTCGCACTTGACCGCAACGGACAGGTCGTGCGCGCGACAGGAATCGTGGAAGGATTGAATCCGGGCGGCGGCAATTTGGGGCCGGATGGCCGTTACTATGTCGGCCTCCGCGGCGAGCGCACGATCATGGCCTTTGCCAGGAAACTCGACAGCGTAGGCGAATATGTCCTGCCGCCCCACGTCGTTCCGTTCCCGCGTGGCTTTGCGTTCGGGCATGACGGCAGACTCTTTCTCGCCTCCGGCATTGGACCGGGCGGAGAAGGCAACAACATCATTCTGGCGTTCGATACCGATCGCCGGATGCTGCCATCATGGAAGGTGAGAGATCTGGAGCTCAGCCCACTTGACCTTGCGGTCGCGCCAGGCGGCAATATCGTCGTTAGCAGCGAGCATCCGTTCGGCGCAGCAGATGCGGTGACGACGATCCGCGAATATGACCAAGCTGACGGGCGTCTCGTACGGGTGCTCGTCCCAAATCATGGTGTGCGGTTTCAAAAGCCGCGGGGTTTACGCTTTGGGCCGCACGCCCGGCTCTATTGCGTGGCTCAAGACGAGGTCGTCGCTTTCGATTTCGAGACTGGAGATTGCCTCGGGGCAGTTGCGAGGCTGCCCGGCCTGAACGGCCAGGCCGTGATCTTCTTTCCATGAAGTGAACCGTTCACAAGGAGAAGCGCGATGAAGGTCGATCCAACAAGGTCGCCTGTGCAGTCCGGGCAGTTTGTCCACGAGGAATGGCCGTACCAACCAAGATTCAACCGCGTCAACGGCTGGCGCATGCACTACATCGACGAGGGAGCCGGCGACCCCGTCGTTCTCTTGCACGGCAATCCCGCTTGGGGATTCCTGTACAGGAAGTTCGTGAAGCCGCTGACGGCTGCGGGCAGGCGGGTGATCGTCCCTGACATGATTGGGTTTGGCCTGTCCGAAAAGCCGGTCCGCGAACAGGCGCACAGTCTTGACGGCCACATCGCGAATCTGACGGGCCTGCTGCGGCAGCTAGACATCCGCAACGCGACCATGGTCTGTCATGATTGGGGCGGCCCGACCGGTCTCGGTTTTGCCCTCTCGAATCCTGAACGCGTCAGTGCGCTCGTGATCATGAGCACTTGGGCCTGGCCGCTTCCCCCCGCCGAATTCCACAAGCGGATATTTCCCTGGCGCATGATGCACGCTCCCCTTGTCGGCCCTTATCTCCTTGGCCGGCACAATGCGTTGGCCGGCCGTGGGATGTACCTGTCGGTGGTCGACAGGAAGAAATTCCGAGATGAAGCGCAGAGGGTTTACGAGGGCATCCTGCCTGATCCGGCGACCCGTCTCCTGACCTGGACCTGGCCGCGATGGATCCCGCTCGATGACACCGCACGCGGCTTCCAGCGATTTGAATGGCTCGAGCGCGAGCTCAAAAAATCGAAATTCCCGACACTGCTGGTCTGGGGAAGGGAGGATGAGGTCTTCGATCACAAGACGTTCGCCTCGCGCTTCAAGGAGCTGCTGCCGCACGCGGAGGGTCCTGAGCTCGTCACAGGCCGCCATTTCCTTCAGGAAGATTCGGGACCCGAGATCGCGGAGAAGATCAACAACTTCCTCGACCGCATTGATGAGAGGCAGCCATGACAGGGATCGAAGTCATCGAAAAGCCCGGCCTCGACGGGAAAAGAAGAGCGCTCGTGCTTGCTGAAGATCGCCTCGGCCATTACCCTGAATTTCGCCAGTTCTTCATGCGGCGCTTCTCGCTCGAGACTGATCGCTTGTCGAAGCCCGGCTATGTCCGCGCGCCTTCCGGGATGATCTACGCGCTTGTTTTCGTCGGCCGGAGCGGAGAACCTTTTCCCGATGGGATCGAAATCTACGCGCTCGCCGATGCACTGGAGCCCTTGAGTGAGGAAGACGTGGACACCGATCTCTGGGCACTCCTGAGGTGGATGGTTGATGGTATTGGCGGCGAATGGAGGGTCGAGGATCTCGATGCAACCGGTCGCTTGTATCAGCTCCCGTTCCTGTCCTGATTGGGCTGACCGATTCGAACCTGTTCGCTTATCCCTTCCCGTGGAAGAAACAGCGCACGAAGACCTCGAGATGCGGCGCGGCAAGCACCGACAGGGTTGCGAAAGCGCTGCCTGTCACACCGTAGGCATAGAGCGCATCGGCAACGGCGAGCTTGAGGGTGCGAACCGCGCCGGCCTCGGTGCGCCCCGTGATGCGCAAAGCGGATGACGCGGCCTGAGAGCGCTCGGCGTGGCATTGTCCGTAAGTGGTCATCGGTCGTCTCCGTGCTGCCCCGGCATTCGCTCGGGTCGCGAGAAGAGATGGCCAATTTTTCGCTGCCACGGCAGATGGGGCCGGGCAATATCGCTCATTCCCGGAAAGAATAGGGGAGAACAACGATGGATCGCCTGGCTTCGATGGAAACCTTCATCCGGGTGGTCGAGACGGGATCCTTCTCCGGCGCCGCGCGGCAGCTCCGCGTCGGCCAGCCGGCGGTCTCGAAGACGGTTGCGCAGCTGGAAGGCTATCTGGGCGTCAAACTGCTCACGCGTTCGACGCGGGGACTAACCCCGACCGAGGCGGGCCTCGGCTATTTCGAACGCGCCAGGCGCGCGATCGAGGAAGCCGATGAAGCGGAGCTTGCCGCGCGTGGCGCCGGCACCGGACTTAAGGGCCGGTTGCGCATCTGCGCCGCCGTCACCTTCGCCCGCATCCACCTCATTCCGCTGCTGCCGCAATTTCTTGCCCAACACCCGGACCTCGATCTGGAGGTCGTGCTCGACGACCGTCAGATCGATCTCGTGCAGGAGGGCATCGACGTGGCGCTGCGGATGGGAAAGCTGCTCGATTCGGCGCTGACGGCCCGGCGCATCGGACGATGCAAGCGACTGGTCCTGGGTACGCCAGGCTATTTCGATCGCGCCGGCACGCCGGCAAGCCCGGCCGACCTCAGCAAGCACCAGGCCGTGGTCTATCTGCAGGGAGAAGGCAGCGTCTGGTCGTTTCAGCGCGACAGCTCTGAAGCGGCCGTCAAGGTCCAAGGCAGGTTGAAGGTGACTGCGGCCGAAGGCGTCAGGGCCGCGGTACTCGCCCATGCCGGGCTGACCATTGCATCGGAATGGATGTTCACCCCCGAGCTGCGCTCGGGCGCCGTCCGCGCCGTGCTTTCCGAATGGAGCCTTCCGCCGCTCGACCTGTGGGCGGTGTTTCCGACAGGGCGCACCGCGACCGCGAAAGCACGTGCCTTTGTCGATTTTTTCGAACACAGCTTTAACCCGTGACGTTGGCAACGCCAAGCGCCAGATACGGCATCCAATCTCGGCTCATCGGCATGCCTCGTCGCCGACGTATCAGGCATTCGCTTTACGAATTAGGCGCGACCGCATCCAGGTTATCGCAAAGAAAGCAAGAGCCAGCATCGGAAGCGCAAATCCTATCCACGAAGCGAGACTCCAGCCGCCAAGCGCGAAAGCGAGGCCACCCAGCGTCGACCCGACCGCGCCACCGGCGAAGAACGCCGACATGTAAAGTCCATTGAGCCGGCTACGATATTCGGCCCCCAGCACAAAGATCGCGCGCTGGCCGAGCGTCAGGTTGGCCGTCATCCCGAAATCCAGCAGGATCGCTGCCGCGGCCAGGAGCGGGATTCCGAGGGAGGATCCTGTGGCGGCAAAGCGGGTGATGAGGATAGCGACCGCAACACAGAGAATGGCGAACGCCGTGCCCGACTCGGTCCATCCTTTGTCCGCGGCACGCCCCGCGAGCGGGGCCGCGATCGCACCGGCGCCGCCGACCAGCGCGAAGAGCGCCACTCCACCCTGTGACATGTGGAAGGATTGCGTGAGCAGGAGCGGCACGGTCGTCCAGAACAGGCTGAACGCCCCGAACAGACAGGCCTGGTAGAGTGCCCGCCGCTGAAGCACGGGTGTTGTGAGCGCCAGGCGACCCATTGATCTCAGCAGCGCGAGATAGGAGATCGTCGCCGCCGGCTCCCGCTTCGGCAGCGCCAGGGCCAACGCGAGCGCCAGGGCAAACATGCTCGCGCCTGAAACGTAAAACACCGCGTGCCACGACATGGCCTGCGTCGCGAAGCTCGACGCCGGCCGCGCGAGCATGATGCCGATCATCACATTGCCGACCACCCGCCCGCGAACACGCTCCGGAGCCATGTGCGCCGCAAATGGGATCAGAACCTGTACGGCGACCGATCCCAGCCCGACCAGAAGTGCCGAGGCAAGATACGCCGTCGGCGCAGCCGATATGGCGGTAGTCAATAGCGCAAGCGCGGTGACGGCGGTCAGCGTCAGAACGAGCCGACGATTCTCCATCAGATCGCCGAGCGGAACGATCAAGAACAAACCAATGCCAAATCCCGCCTGCGTGAAAGCGGCAATCAGGCCCGTCGCCGAAGAAGAGAATCCGAGTGAGGCTGCGATCAATTCGGCGATCGGCTGTGAGTAATAAACGTTCGCTGCGAGCAGCCCGGCTGCGATCGCAAACAGCATCGTCATCCAGGATGGCATCTCCTCCAGATCGGAATTCACGACAAGCGCAGGCTTTGTCGATGCGATGGCACGGTTCGTCACGTCATACCCCCTTTTGATCGTTTGGAGCTTCCGAGCGGCGGCTCCGCTTCAAAGGTGGGGGTGAAGCCAAGGCGATTTAGCTATCGCGCGCGAATAAGACTTATCGCTGCCAGGAATGCCGCCCATCTGTCCGATGCGAGCCGAGGGCTCTGCGCACAAGCTCGATTATCGGCGGTTGTTGAGACGACCGAGCATCTCTTCGATACCCACCGGCATTCAGCGTCTCTGCGCGATCAGTAAGGTGACGGGCGAGCGGAGTTGCTCATCCCGAGCCTCCCCAAGAAAGGAGTGTCGCCATGTCCTCGGTCTCGATCCTGAAGCGTTCAACTCGATTTGCCGCAGCCGTTGTGGCAAGTGGGGTGTTGTTCGGCTTGCTGTCACCAGCAACGGCGTCCGATCAAAACAGTCCGGCCGTTTTGACCTCGCATTCGCCCTGGCTCCCACCGACCGGTCATCGGCAACCTGCAAGAGCCGACGTCCCCCAGAACGAGGTTCTGTCGGCGTGGGAGCGAGAGCAGGAGGTTCTGGATGCGCAACTCGATCGCGAGCTGCTCATCTGCCGCGGCTGTTGATCCCGAGCGCCATTATTCCCGAGCGGAATAGGGTCTAGTCCAACGGCCGCGCTACTCGCCACCGCTGTCTCCTTTAGTTTTTTTCGCAGGCCTTCGATCCACGAAGCCCACGCGAAAACCTAAGGAGAACCGCCTATGTCGCTTCAAGCCAACCTCGACGCTTTCAAGGTCGATTTCGAAGCCGGGAAGCCCCCCTATAGCGTTCCCCATTCCGTCATCGAGACGATGCACCGCGCCACCGCCGAGCTGATCGCCTCTGGTGCTGCCTCGCGAGCGAAAAAGGCGGGTGATATCGCCCCGTCCTTCTCGCTGAAAGATCCTGAGGGCATCGTCGTGAGTTCCAACGAGCTTCTGAAAAAAGGTCCAATGGTCGTCAGCTTCTATCGCGGCGTGTGGTGCCCCTACTGTAACCTGGAGCTGCAGGCGCTCGAAGCCGCGAAACCTCAATTCGACAAATACGGTGCATCGCTGGTTGCAATCTCGCCGCAGACCGCGCCGAACGGCCGCAAGTCGATGCGCCAGAACAAGCTCTCCTTTCCGATCCTGTCGGATGTGAAGGGCAAGGCTGGCGCCGCCTTTAGCCTGCGCTTCGAGCTGCCCGACTATCTGGTCGAGCTCTACAAGGGCCTCAAGAACGATCTGCCCACGTTCAACGACGATCCGAGCTGGACGCTTCCGATGCCGGCCCGCTACGTGATCGGCCAGGACGGAACGATCCTCTACTCCGAGGTGAATCCCGACTACACGCATCGGCCCGAGCCGGAAGACATGGTTCCGGTGCTGCAGCGGGCTGCTGCCGTGAAGGTCTGACAGCAGCCATCAAGAACCAATAGGAAGCGCGACTTCGATCCCGTCGCGCTTCTCCCAGAGGCGGCTGATGGGGCGCACCAGGCTAAGCGACCATCAGCCGCCGTCACTCAAACCGACAGGAGATAACTATGAGCAGGCTGTTCTCCCCGGCCAGGATTGGCCCGTATCAACTTTCCCATCGAGTCGTGATGGCGCCGCTGACGCGCATGCGCTCCGATCCAGGCGATATTCCGAACAATCTGATGGTTGAGTATTACTCCCAGCGCGCATCGAAGGGCGGCCTCATAATTTCGGAGGCGACGCCCGTCTCGATCCGCGGTTATGGCTATGCCGGCGCGCCCGGCATTTATTCGGACAGTCAGATCGCCGGATGGCGCCGTGTCACCGATGCGGTTCATGCGAAGGGTGGCCGGATATTCCTGCAGCTGTGGCATGTCGGCCGTCAGTCGCATACCGATCTGCAGCCGGACGGCGAGCAACCGGTCGCGCCGTCCGCGATCGCGGCAGAAGGCTACGCTTATACCAGGCAAGGTGAGGTCCCGTTCTCGATGCCGCGGGCGCTCGCACTGGAAGAGATTCCTGCGATCATCGAGGAGTTTCGTGCCGGCGCCGAGCGGGCCCTGCTCGCCGGTTTTGATGGCGTCGAGATCCACGGCGCGAACGGCTACCTGCCCGATCAGTTCCTCCAGGACGGCACCAACAAGCGCACGGACGCATATGGCGGCTCCATCGAAAACCGCGCGCGCTTCCTGCTTGAGGTGACGCAGGCTGCTATCTCCGTCTGGGGCGCCGATCGTGTGGGTGTCCGCATCGCGCCGAGCGGCACCTACGGATCGATGTCGGACAGCGATCCGGCCGCGACCTTTGGCTATGTCGTGACCGAGCTCGATCGCCTCGGTATCGCCTACCTTCACGTGGTCGAGCCGCGCATCAAGGGCATCGAGGAGATTGCCAAAGGCCGGGCGCCGATTGCGGCCCAGCATCTGCGGCGAAAATTCAGCGGCACCCTGATCGCGGCGGGCGGTTTCACCGGTGAGAGTGCCGCGGCCATCGTAGCGTCGGGCGACGCCGACCTCGTCGCCTTCGGCCGCCACTTCATCTCCAATCCTGATCTGCCCGAACGGCTGCGACGCAACCTGCCTTTGACCCGCTACGACCGTTCGACGTTCTATGGCGGCGATGGGCGAGGTTACATCGACTATCCGGTGCACGCTGAGCTGACGCCAGCGACAGTCTAATGGTGGACGAGGGGTGTGGCGCGTCATTGCACTGCGCGCCAAGTGGCCTTCGAGATCCTCCTCTCGGACTGGCTGTGGTGACAGGGGGCTAAGGGAAGTGATGAGAGAATGCGCCATGATCTCACCCAATGAATTCCTGATTGGCCGCTTCTGGCGCAAAGCGGCCCATCGTGAGCGGAAGGATATCAGCCCCTGAACAAAATGGAGACGGAATAGTCTCGATTGCTAACAGTGGTATGTACGCAGCCATCGCAAGTTGCGCGAAGCTGGCGGGCCGCGCAAATGGCGAACAATCACAATGCTTCATTCGACTGCAGATTTTGCTTTCTTGTCCATTTCCCTTTCGGCCATTGCGACAAAACGTGTGAGCTCACTATCGCGGTTGGGAGCTTATTAGCATCTCCCTTGAAGATTTTCGGACGCCGGCCCCCCTGCTTGTGGCCTCGATCCTTCAGCGGCCGGCATCCGAAACCCTTCACACAATCTGACATCTAACCGAGAAAATCGGACATCCCTTGTTCGCTTTGTTCTTTGGAAATCGACGAGTGGCGAGCAACATCGGGCAAACCGGCTGATCATCTGCCGCCACGGGTATAGAGAAGGCCGCAACTCACGCTGCTTTCGCGCCGACGAGGTGATCGAATGAGACGCGCAATGTTTGAGCGCGGGCGTCAACCGCTTCTCAGAGACCTTGCCGCGACGACAAATTATTGTTCCGCCGCTGGAACCAAATTCCCACCGCATTATTGCTTTCTAAACAGGGGAGGAACATCATGCTTTCCAAATGTCTTGCAATAGCATTCCTGGCTACCGCGTCGATGACCGGCGCGGCGTCGGCGCAAACAGCCACAAACCAAGTGGCTTCGGCTACCAGTGCTACCACGCACAAGGAGGGTGAATGGCGCGGGTCCAAGCTCGCCGGCGTCGATGTGTACAATGAAGCAAACGAGAAGATCGGCGACATCAACGACGTGATTTTGGATAGGTCAGGCAAGGTGGCCAATGTCATTCTAGGTGTGGGCGGCGTTCTCGGCTTGGGCGAGCACTACGTGGCGGTCGCCTTCGATAAGCTGAAGTGGGTTGACCAGCCGGTGACCTCGACAACTGCGTCAACAACGTCCGCACCGGCGAATGCGCCTGCAACTACTTCCGCTCCAGACAGCGCCACGCGAACCACCACCGGTGCCGCAACTACCACGACGACAACCACCACAACCAGCGCCAGTACGCGTTGGTATCCCGATCACGCGGTGTATAACGCCACCAAGGACGAATTGAAGGCCATGCCGGAGTTTAAGTACTAACTCTCGACATACGGGGTGAAACTGCCGGGGCCGCAAATCTTGATGCATAGATTCCGGCCACCAGCGTGTGCTCGGAGACAACCCGCCGAATTCGGCTTCGGCTTTTGGCGAACTTCCGCTGGGAGGATGCAATGAGCCTGCCCGTCAGCATCACTGGCGCTTCGGCCACCAATCCACAGCGACCAGAGCGAAGGAAATCGCGGGCCCACCGGCGACTGCCTGCGACCGAAGCGGAGCAGCACGACATAGTCCACGACATCGTACTGGAAACAGCGGTCACTGTCGCGCCTGATCCAACACCGGGCCAGGTGCCTGTCGACGGACTGCCCACCGCCGCCGTGATCGACCAGATGTGGCAGGCCAATCCGCTCCAGAAGCTCCTGCCCGTGGATTGGGAAGCGATCACGCAGGCTCTCTCGACGCTGGGTGCCCGGTCGATGGCAGATCCGGTGAACGCGACAACGGTGGCCGCGAAACTGAATATGAGGCTGTGGCAGGAAGCGGCGGAGACGTGGATCGGCACCGCATCGCGCTGGTGG
>Ga0210394_10005582_pt1 | contig 14040 bp, 11 predicted proteins | sample IncBWC12MmetaG_FD_160121 | JGI IMG/M metagenome (GOLD analysis project Ga0210394, IMG submission 160121) | Forest soil microbial communities from Barre Woods Harvard Forest LTER site, Petersham, Massachusetts, United States - Inc-BW-C-12-M | ecosystem: Environmental > Terrestrial > Soil >...
TCCGGTTCAATTGAAGCAGATCAGGGCCTAGGCTTGCCAGCGCCGGCCAAACGGTCAAGATTCCCGCGGTCTCCATTCCTGGGCACAAGCCCGGAAAGGCCGTCATCATGGACGCCCGTTCGAGCCGCTATCACGAGGCCTACGCGCGCTGGCAGCGCGACCCGCAAGGTTTTTGGGGCGAGGCCGCGGCCGCCATCGACTGGATCGAAAAACCCAAGACCGTGTTCGATCCGAACGCCGGCGTCTATGGCCGCTGGTTCGTCGGCGGCGTCTGCAACACTTGCTTCAACGCGGTCGACCGCCATGTCGATGCCGGGCGCGGCGAGCAGGCGGCGATCATCTACGACTCGCCGCTCGCCGGCCAAAAACGCGCCATCACCTATCATCGCCTCTTGACCGAGACCCAGGTGCTCGGCGGCATGCTGCGCGATCTCGGCGTGCAAAAAGGCGACCGGGTCATTCTCTATATGCCGATGGTGCCGGAGGCGGTGTTCGCCATGCTGGCCTGCGCGCGTATCGGCGCCATTCATTCGGTGGTATTCGGCGGCTTTGCCGCCCGCGAATTGGCGACGCGGATCGACGACGCCAAGCCGAAGGTGATCCTCTCGGCAAGTTGCGGCATCGAGCCCGGCCGCATCGTCGCCTACAAGCCGCTGCTCGACGAGGCGATCAATCTCGCCCAGCACAAACCCGACGCCTGCCTGATCCTGCAGCGCCCGCAAGCGGAAGCGAAGTTGATCGAAGGCCGCGACCGCGACTGGGCGGCGATGCGCGATCATGCGCTGATCCACGCGCGCTCGGCATTCGATTGCGTGCCGGTCGCGGCGACCGACCCGCTCTACATTCTCTATACGTCGGGCACCACCGGCCGGCCGAAGGGCGTGATGCGCGACAATGGCGGCCACATGGTCGCGCTGCAATGGTCGATGCAAAATCTATACGGCATCGCGCCGGGCGAGGTGTGGTGGACGGCGTCCGATATCGGCTGGGTGGTCGGCCACTCTTATATCGTCTACGCGCCGCTGTTCCACGGCTGCACCACCATCCTCTACGAGGGCAAGCCGGTCGGCACGCCCGACGCCGGCGCCTTCTGGCGCGTCATCGCCGAGCACGGCGCCGTCGCCATGTTCACGGCGCCGACCGCGTTCCGCGCCATCAAGAAGGAAGACCCGCAAGGCAAGCTATTCGCGCAGCACGATCTGAGAAAATTCCGCACCCTGTTCCTCGCCGGCGAACGCGCCGATCCGCCGACCCTGGAATGGGCGGAACAGCTCCTGAAAATCCCGGTGATCGATCACTGGTGGCAGACCGAGACTGGCTGGTGCATCGCCGGCAACCCGGTCGGCCTCGGCATGCTGCCCATCAAGCACGGCTCGCCCACGGTGGCGATGCCCGGCTACGACATCCGTGTCGTCGACGAGGGCTGCCACGAAGTCGCGGCCAACAAGATGGGCTCGATCGTGGTCAAACTGCCGCTGCCGCCGGCCTGCCTGCCGACTCTGTGGCAGGCCGACGCGCGCATGCGCGAAAGCTATCTCGACGAATTTCCCGGCTACTACAAAACCGCCGATGCCGGCTTCAAGGACGACGACGGTTACATTTTCGTCATGGGCCGCACCGACGACATCATCAATGTCGCCGGGCACAGGCTTAGTACCGGCGGCATGGAAGAAGTGCTGGCCTCGCACCCCGACGTCGCCGAATGCGCGGTGCTGGGCATCAAGGACGAGCTCAAGGGCGAAGTGCCGTGCGGCTTCATCGTGCTCAAGTCCGGCGTCAACCGGTCCCCGATCGAGATCGAGAAGGAATGCGTGGCGCTCATCCGCAATAAGATCGGACCCGTAGCGGCATTCAAACTCGCCATCACCGTGGCGCGGCTGCCGAAGACGCGATCGGGCAAGATTTTGCGCGGGACGATCAAGAAGATCGCCGACGGCGACAGCTGGCAAATGCCGGCGACCATCGATGATCCGGCGGTTTTGGATGAGATAGGGGGCGCATTGAAGGGCAAAGGAATCGGAGCTTAGGTAATTTAGAATATCGGCGGCGGTATTGTCGTTGATGTGACGCGTTGGTTCGTATGATCCGTTATGTCAGACAATCGTTGTTCCTGTGTGCGCTGGTTGTATTGCACGCGCCAGTGGGCGCGCAGGCGCCCGCCAGTCCGCCGACTGACCAACCGCCTGCGGCGCAAAGCCCACCCGCCGCGCCAAACAACCCGCCGACCGCCGACGACATCTGCCGCGCCATCGAGGAGGACGCCGCGACGAACGGGCTTCCGGTCGAATTCTTCGCCCGCGTGATTTGGCAGGAGAGCCGCTTCAATGCGCAGGCCGTGAGCCCCAAGGGCGCGCAGGGTATTGCGCAATTCATGCCGCAGACGGCGGATTGGCGCGGGCTTGCCGATCCGTTCGATCCGATCGAGGCGTTGAAAAATTCGGCGAGCTATCTGCACGATCTGCAGACCAAGTTTGGCAATCTCGGGCTCGCTGCGGCGGGCTATAACGCCGGTCCGGGGCGGGTGAGTTCGTGGCTCGCTGGCCGCCGTACACTTCCCGACGAGACGCGCAATTACGTGGCGATCATCACCGGCTGGACCGTCGACGAATGGGCCTCGCCGTCGCCGCCGCAAACCGCGGAGACCACGATCCCGCAGGGCGTGCCGTGCAGGCGGCTGGCCAATCTGATCCTGGCGCCGAAAGAACAGGCGCAGCGCATCGCGGCTTATGTGCCGCGTTGGGGCATGCAGCTCACCGCCAACTGGTCGGAGAGCAAAGCCTGGGCGGTCTATCGCATGATCCAGAAACGGTACGCCGCACTGATCGGCGACCGCGGACCGATCGTGGTGCGTAGTCGCGGCATCGGTCTTGGCAGCGCCATGCGCTACAACATCCGCATCGCCGACGACAATCGCGGCTATCTGGAAAAATTCTGCAACAAGCTGATCGCCGCCGGCGGCGCGTGCGTGGTGTTGCGCAATGATCGTGGGTGATTCTTTTCCACCCCCACGAAGCGGAGGAGGAAAGAAGTCACTCGTTCTTCCCACCAAGCTGCTTGAGCTTGGCGAACACGGCGCTGACATCGAGCTCGTCGGACTTCTTCGCCGGAGCCGGCGCGGCGGGCTCGGGCTCTTCCTTCGGTGCGGTCGTCACCGAGGCGGGCAACAGCGTCGCGCCCTGCGCCTCGATCGGCACCGGCTTCTCTTTCGCTGCCTTCTGCACTTCGATGTCGAGATCGATCTGCGAGCACAGGCCGAGCGTCACCGGATCGAGCGGCGTCAGATTGGTCGAGTTCCAGTGGGTGCGGTCGCGGATCGCCGAAATGGTCGACTTGGTGGTGCCGACGAGCCGCATGATGGCGCTGTCCTTGAGCTCGGGATGGTTGCGCACCAGCCACAGGATGGCGTTCGGCCGATCCTGGCGGCGCGACACCGGCGTGTAGCGCGGGCCCTTCTTCGGCTTGGCTTCGGGCAGGCGCACCTTCGGATCGGCGATGTGCAGGCGGTGGTTCGGGTCGGCTTCGGCGGCGGCGATCTCCTCGCGGGTCAATTGCCCGGTGAGGATCGGATCGAGCCCCTTGATGCCTTGCGCAGCGTCGCCGTCGGCGATCGCCTTCACTTCCAGCGGATGCAGGTTGCAGAGCTGGGCGATCTGGTCGAACGACAGCGAGGTATTCTCGACCAGCCACACGGCGGTTGCTTTCGGCATCAGGGGCGCGGTCGCCATTGGTAATCTCCTCTGCGCTCCGCCCGCCCGTCCGGGCGAAGCCACTCAACGTCATCAAGGATGACTGGAAGGTGGCCGGAGTATAGGCGGCGTGGGGCCTCGGTGCAACCGCCCCGAGTTCCTCGGTCTCTTGGCGCTTAGGGGCATGGCCGGCGGGCAAGCGACCGGCTATTTGTTGCAGTTCTGGCGGCCGACGGCCCGAAACAACAGGAAAAACGGCATGGCCATTGGCAAGCGATTTTGGCCGACCGCCGCATTGGCACTCGCGCTTTTTGGCGGCTACGCGGCGGTCCCGGCGCAAGCGCAAAATTTTCCGGCGCGGCCGGTGCACGTCATCGTGCCGTTCGCGCCGGGCGGCGGTGTCGATATCGTCGCCCGGCTGATCGCGCCGAAACTCAGCGAAGCTTGGGGCCAGCCCGTCGTCATCGAAAACAAGCCGGGCGCGGTCGGCGCCGTCGCCAGCGAATATGTCATGCATCAGCCGGCCGACGGTTACACCGTGCTGATTGGCGTCGCCGGCAGTCACGCCATCGCGCAATATCTCAATCCCAATCTCGGGTACGACCCGGTGCGCGATTTTGCCGGCGTGACGGTGCTGTCGTATTCGCCGCTGATCTGCCTTGTCGCGCCGGCGTCACCGTTTCACACCATGAAAGAGCTGGTCGAATATGCCAAGACGACAATCGTGCCGTTCGGCAGTCCCGGCGTCGGTTCGCAGATGCATCTGATCGGCGAAATGTTCAACCTCAACTACGGCACTAAATTCCAGCACGTCGCCTATCGGGGCGTGGCGCCGGCGATGCAGGATTTGCTCGGCGGGCATATTCCGATGGTGATGGGCGAAATGGGCTCGGCGAAGCCGCTCGTCACCTCGGGCCAGTTGCGGGCGCTGGCGGTGACCGGCTCCAAACGAAACCCCAGCGTTCCCGACGTGCCGACATTTACCCAGGCAGGTTTTCCGAGCTTCGAGGTCAACAGCTGGTTTGCTTTGTTTGTGCCAGCGGCTACGCCGAAAGCAATCGTCGACAAGATCGCCGCCGATGTGACCAAGGTCGTCCGCTCGCCCGAAATCAGCGCGCGGCTCGCCGACGATGGCTGGGAGCCCGGCGGCGGCACGCCGGAGGAATTCACCACACTGTGGCTTAAGACGGCGAAGCAACTTGGCGCCGTCATCCAGCAACGCCACATCACCGTCGAATGAGGGACAATCATGGCCGGAACGCTTGATGGAAAAGTCGCGATCGTCACCGGCGCCGGGCGCGGCCTCGGCCAGGTGATGACGCTCGGATTGCTCGAAGCCGGCGCGCGCGTCGCCGCGGTCGAGATCGACGCGCCGGCGCTCGAGGAAACCGAAAGCGCCGCCGATCAGCGCGGCGCCGGCGAACGCATCCAGGGCATTGTCGCCGATATCACGCGTGACGAGAGCGCGCCGAAAATCGTGCGCGCCACCATCGAGCATTTCGGCCGCCTCGATATCCTCGTCAATAATGCCGGCATCAATACCAGCCTGCTGCGTCCCGAAGGCCAGCCGGTCGGAAAATTCTGGGAAGTGACGCCGACCGAATTCCGCCGCGTCATCGACGTCAATGTGGTCGCCGTGTTTCTGATGACGCGGGCGGCGCTGCCGATCCTGCTCAAGCAGGGCTGGGGCCGCATCATCAACGTGACGACGAGTCTGGACACCATGTATCGCGCCGCTATGCAGCCCTACGGCGGCTCCAAGGCGGCGAACGAGGCGCATCTCCTCGCCATGGCGCAGGAGCTCGACGGCTCTGGCGTCAGCGCCAACGTGCTGGTGCCGGGCGGTGCGGCTAATACGCGCCTCGTGTCGCGCGCCCAGGTGCCCGATCGCGGCAAGCTGATTCCGCCCGAGGTTATGGTGGCGCCGCTGATCTGGCTCTGCTCGAATGCCTCCGACGGCGTCAACGGCCAGCGCTTCATCGGCATGCGCTGGGATAAAAACCTGCCGCTTGAGGAAGCCGCCAACACCGCCGGCGCGCCGATGGCCTGGCAGCAACTCGGCCGTCAGGCGATCATGCCGGATCGCGTGAGCTGAGCCTATTTCCGCTGCTTCCATGACGCTTCGCGCAATTCGGTCGGCGTCGCGCCGAAATTGCGCCGGAACGTCCGGTTGAAATAGGACAGATCGGTGAAGCCCGCTTCGACGGCGATGTCGGCAATCTTGCGATCGCGCCATTGCGGATCGTGCAACAACGCGGTCGCTCTTTCGAGACGCTTCTCCAGCACATGATGCGTGAAGCTGCGGCCGGTTTCTTCGAGCAGGAGATGAACGTAGCGTGGCGTGATGCCGAGCACATGTGCGAGAGCGTTTGCACTTAACCACGGATCGCCGCTGCGCCGGTCGATCTCGCGCAGAATCGCCGAACGTCGCGCGGCGCGGGCGCCACGCTCCTCAGCGAGTTTGCGTGCATCGCCTTGGGTGCCGAGTGCCAGCACGACCAGATCGAGAATGTGCTCGTCGTAAAGCTGCGCGGCCGGTCCTCCGTTGCTCATGTCGAGATGGCGCGTGCCGCCAAGATAACTGAAAAGCAGCCGGCACGCCAAAGGATCCTTATTAAGCCCAGCGCCGGCGAGATGAACGCCGGGTGGAACAAGACGTGCGATTTCAGAACGCGCGATTCGCATCGTCAAATAGCTGGCGCTGGTGTCGAAATGGATCCCGCCAACATGCGTAGAGTCCAACAGAGCTGCCTCCCCCGGGTTGATCGATCCGCCGGAAGCAGGCTGCGACGAGAACATCGTGCCTTTGAAATTCAGAGTGGCGAACAGAAATTCTTGGCCGTCGCGAATGAGTTCGGGCGTACGGACGTAATCGGCCGGAGATGCCTCGATATAGGCGACAGCGAACCGTCCGACGCGATGAACATCGAATTTCGCGTGAAAAGGCTCGGCGCTACGGTTGACAGCGTCGATAGTCAGAAGACGACGCGCGAACTCCTCGCGGACCGCCGGAAAACGATCGCGCTCCGGCAACGCGTCGGTATCGAAGTAGATTCGGTCAAGCGTATTGCTGTCCATGATCCTCTGTCGCGGTTGCAAGGACCAGCGTTCGCATCCAAACAAAATATCAGATTGATTTCCGTCCGCAATTCGCTCCCGACACAGTCGATTTCGCCGTGGGCATGATTAACCGGCCTGGCCCTGTGCTCTGCCTGCAACATCACAACTCAAAGCACGCGAGATTCAGCCTGAGCATGGTGATTTCACTATAGATCAAGACAAAACGCCTGCCGCCGATAAGTTCGTGTGGATCAAGCAGTGGGGGACGCAATGACACGCGGATCGATCGGACGCTGGGCGACGCTGGCAGCAGTTCTTTACAACATTCAGGTTGCCGCGGCTGCGGACTTGCCTGCCGCTGCGCCGGTCTACAAGGCGCCGCCGCCCGTGGCCACCTACGACTGGTCCGGCTTCTATGTCGGCGGAAATATCGGATACGGCTGGGGCAGGGCGAACGCCACCGACACCGTGAATGGCCGTGGCATTGACGTTTCAGGGTTCTTCCCCGTCAGCTTTTCTCATGCCGATACCTTGAGCCTCGATGGCGTCATTGGTGGCGGACAGATCGGATATAACTGGCAAGCTTTGCCGAACTGGGTCTTTGGCCTTGAAGCGGATTGGCAAGGGGCGAGCCAGAAGGTAAGCCAGAGCCATAGCGATCCGTATATTACTCTTGGTTTCTCCTCGCTCAGCACGACCTATGAGGCCAAAATCTTATGGTTCGGCACTGTGCGCGGCCGCGTGGGTTATGCGTGGGATCGGCTGCTAATCTACGGCACCGGCGGGCTTTGCCTATGGCGGGCTGCGACTTGCCGGAACAATGACGGACAGCGGCAGTTCTTTAGGCATGCCATTCAGCGCGACTACACCCTTCGCTGTGTCGAGTGTGAAGGCGGGCTGGACCGCGGGTGCAGGTGTTGAAGGTGAGATCATCAACAACTGGACTTGGAAGGCGGAATATCTCTATGCGGATCTGGGATCGATTAATGTCTTCGCGCCCGGAGTGTCTTTTTTACCAGCCGATATGGTCGCCGCGCACGCTCGGTTCACCGATAATATTCTTCGTGTCGGCGTCAATCTCAGATTTCATTAGCCGGCTGCGCTTGAAGCGCATCCGACGACGTCAACGGCCAGCGTTTCATCGGCATGCGCTGGGATAAAAACCTCACCCCCGAGGAAGCCGCCAAAAACGCCGGCGCGCCGATGGCCTGGCAGCAACTGGCCGTCAGGCGATCATGCCGGGCGGAACGTACTGAGGATCAGTTGTGACCTTCTCTTTGTGCGGCATCGCGCATTTCGGTCGGTGTCACGCCGTATTTGCGGCGAAAAGTGCGATTGAAATGCGAGAGGTCGGTAAATCCAATCTGAAAAGCGACATCGGCGATTTTGAGTATCCATTGCCGCGGATCGCGCAACAGTTCCGCGGCGCGCGTGAGCCGTTTGTCGAGAAGATGCGCTGAGAACGTGTGGCCGCTAAGCTCCAATAAGATGTGCACATAACGCGCCGTAATGCCCAGCCGGCGCGCGACCGCTTCGGCGTCCAGTCTTGCATCGGCAAGCGAAGCCTCGATCTCGCGCAGGATGGCGGCTTGCCGCACCGCGCGCACGCTACGCTGCTCCGCCAACGCGAGGGCGTCGTCCGCGGCGCCGAGTGCGAGAGCGATCAAGTCGATAATGTGCTCCTCATAAAGCCGGGTCGAGCGCTCGCCGCTTATCAGATCGATATTGAACGTGCCGTCGAGATAACCGAACAGCAACCGCCTCGCGATCGGATCCTTGTCGAGCTTCATTCCGGCAAAGCTTGTCCCGCGCGGGAACAAGCTCGCGATCTTGTAGCGCGACACCTTCAGGTTCCAGAATTGCGACGGGGCAAGAACGTTAAGCTCGCCGGGATATCCGCAATCGCAAATGATTGCGTCGCCGGCGCCGAGCTTGCGATCGTTGTCGCGTTGCGTCTGGCAGGCACGGCCCTGTTCGAGCAATGTGACGAGGAGCGAATCGTCGCCGTCCCCGACGCGGTCCGGCGTCCGGGCTGAATCCACTTGCGTCGTGGAATTGCGGCCGATATCGATCGATCCGGCACGCTGCAATTCGATTACGGCTTGAAAACCCGCTTGATCCCGGGTGCGCAGATCGAGCCCGGTATAGCGGCGCACGATCTGCTCGCAGAACGCCGGGAAGCGATCGCGCTCAGGCAGGTCGTCGGTTCGAAACAGCAGCCGGTCGGACATGGTGCCCCCACGAAGGTTATGCTTCCTTCGTCACGACTCCGAAGCGCCCCGTTCGATATTTTAGAAGAGATTTTTGTCAAGACGAATTGTTGTTCACTCTAAACATGGACGATTTCACTCTCCGCACAGTAGATCGGCAATCCCGGCGTGGCAGATGCAACACGTCGACAATCCCGCGAAAAGCTCGCTGAGGGCCTATCCGCGCTCGCCATGTGCCAAGCCCGCGGCCACGATTATGCATTTCGGCAATGGATTCGATACGGTTCGAGCCGGCGCCAGCTATCATTTCTAGAAATGCCAGACGACATCCGTCAGCTGGGCCTTATTCCGGCACTCGGCCCTTCACGGCATTGGCGAAAGATTCGTAGGCAATGCGCCCGTCGGCTGCGATGGGCAGTTGCTTGCGCAGCTGGGTCTTGAGCCGTTCCAGCTCTCCCGGCGACAGGGCGCTGATCAGCTGCCCGGACGGCCCGATCGGCACGATGTTCGATTCGCAGAAATCGTCGAAGCTCGCATAGGCGACCGGGATGCGGATTTGCCGCGTCTCGATCGCTTGCAGTCCTGCCGCCTGCCAAAAGGCCTGCATGGCGTCGCGTCCCGAGGCGGCGGCGCTGGCCCGTGTCGGCGGTGGCTTGCCGATGGCTTTCATCGCGGTTTCGATCGGCGTCAGCGGCACGCCGCCATTGAGCGTGTCCCACATGTAGGTGGCGACGACGCCGCCGGGCCGCACCACCCGCGCCATCTCCGCAACCGCCTTGGCCGGATCGGGGATGAAGGTGATGACCAGCGCCATCGCGGCCGCGTCAAAACTGCGGTCGGGAAACGGCAGCGCCTGCGCGTCACCCAGGCTGAACTGCGCCAGCTTCGCCGCGGGGCGGGTCCGGGCAAAGTCGAGCTGGCCCGGCGAAGGGTCGACCGCCGACACCGCGCGCGGCGCACAGCGGGCAATCAGTTCCTCGGTGAAAGCGCCGTTGCCGCAGCCGACCTCGATCCAGTTCAGATTCTTCGGCGGATCGAGCCAGTCGAGGAAAATCCGCCCCGCGAGCTTGCTCCAGCGACCCATCATCCGTTCATAGGTCTTGCCGTCGGAGAACATTTGGCCAGGTTCGGTCATCGGAAATTCCTTCGGTTCGCCGATTTTTGCGGGATGCGGTGTTGCCTCGATCACGGGATTGTATTTTGCTGCCCACGTTCTTGTCACTGGGATGCAAAATCATGGATTTCGGCTTCACCGAGGAACAGCGGCTGTTGCGCGACAGCGTGCGCAAGCTCCTGCAAAAGCACGCGCCGCCCGAATATGTGCGCCAGCACGACCGCGAACGCACTTATCCCGAGGAGCTGTTCCAAGCCTGCGCCGAGGCCGGGCTTTTGGCGCTGCCGTTTCCGGAACAATACGGCGGCGCCGGCGGCAGCGTCCTCGACATGGTGATCGTCGCCGAAGAGATCGCGCGCGTGTCTGCCGATCTGGTGATGGCCTATACGGGCGGCATTTTTTGCGGGCTCAACCTCGTGCGCATGGCGTCTGAGGAGCAGAAGCGTTACTGGCTGCCGAAATTTATCGCCGGCAAGATCAAGTTCTCGATCTCCATGTCGGAGGCCGATGCCGGCTCCGACATCGGCGCCATGCGCACGACCGCCGTGAAAGCCGGCAACGAATGGGTGATCGATGGCCGCAAACTCTGGGCGTCCACGGCCGGCGCCAAGAACAATGTCATCAATCTCTATGTGAAGACCGATCCCAAGGCGCATTACCGTCAGGGCCTATCATTGTTCCTGGTCGACAACGACACGCCGGGCCTGACCTTGCGCAAGCTCGACATGCTCGGCCGCCGCGCCACCGGCACCTACGAGCTCACGTTCGACAAAGTGCGCGTGCCGCCCGACCGCCTGATCGGCGGCGAGAACAAGGGCTGGGACTGCGTGATGTCCGGCCTGCAGGTCGAGCGCGCCACGTCGTCGGCCGGCAATGTCGGCGCCGCGCAGGCCGTGGTCGATCTCGCCGTGCAATACGCCAAGGATCGAAAACAGTTCGGCCGCCCGATCGGCAGCAATCAGGCGATCGCCCACATGCTCGCCGACATGCAGACCGAGGTCGAAGCCGCGCGTACCCTGATGTGGCGCGCCGCCTGGATGGTCTCAAACGGCCAGGACGCGCTGCGCGAAATCACCATGGCAAAGCTCTTCACCTCGGAGACCTACGTGAAGATCGCCAGCCAAGGCATGCAGGTGCTGGGCGGCTTCGGCTATAGCACCGAATTCGACATGGAACGCCACTTCCGCGATTCCCGCGCCGCGACCATCGCAGCAGGGACTTCGCAGATTCAGCGCAACCTGATCGCCAATTTGATGGGACTGAAGGTGCAGTAGTGAAAGGGCGGCTGCCGCAACTTCTTTCCGCCCCCGCGAAGCGGGGGCGGAATGATGCATTCACTCCGCCGCCGCTTTTACTCCGCTCGCCTTTATCGCCGCCCACACCCGGCTCGGCGTGGCCGGCATGTCGATGTGGTCGATGCCGAGCGGTTTTAGCGCGTCGAGGATGGCGCCGATCACTGCGGGTGGCGCGCCCGTCGCGCCGGCTTCGCCGGCGCCCTTGACGCCGAGCGGATTGGTTTTCGCCGGCACCTCGGTCAGCTCCGAGACGAGGTCGGGAAAATCCTCGGCGCGCGGCATGGCGTAGTCCTGGAAGCTGCCGGTGACGAGCTGGCCCTCGGCGTCGAACACGATGGCTTCCATCAGCGCCTGGCCGACGCCCTGGGCGACGCCGCCGTGGATTTGGCCCTCGCAGAGCAGGTGATTCATGATCTTGCCGACGTCGTCGACCGCGGCGTAGCGGGCAAGCGTGACGAAGCCGGTTTCCGGATCGACTTCGACTTCGCAGACGTGGCAGCCGTTGGGATAGTTCGGCGGCTCGGCCGCGAAGGTGCCCGACGCTTCGAGCCCGACATCGAATTGCGGCGGCAGCATCGCCGGGCGATAGAACGCCTTCGCCACGTCGGTGAGTTTCATGGCACGGTCGGTGCCGACGATGCGGAACGAACCGTCCTTGAATTCGATGTCGCCGACCGCGGCCTCCATCATCATCGCCGCCATGGGTTTTGCCTTCTCGATGATGTTGTCGGCGGCCTTTTTCAGCGCATTACCGCCGACATGCATGCTGCGCGAGCCGTAGCTGCCGCGCCCGATCGGCACCGCGTCGGTGTCGCCCTGGACGAAGCGCACGTTCTCGAACGGCACGCCGAGCCATTCGGTCGCCATCTGCGCATAGACGGTCTGATGGCCCTGGCCGTGGGAATGGGTGCCGGCGAGGATGGTGAGCATGCCGCTCGGATCGAAGCGCAGCACCATGCGGTCGTTGAACACGGCCGCCTCTTCGAGGAAATAGCCGATGCCGCGGCCGCGCAATTTGCCGTTCTTCTTCGATTCGGCTGAGCGCTTGGCAAAGCCGTTCCAGTCGGCGACTTTGAGGCACTCGTCCATCACGTGCACGAAATCGCCGCTGTCATAGGTGATGCCGGTCTGGATCTTGTGCGGCATGGCGGACGACGGAATGAAATTGCGCCGCCTGATCTCGATCGGATCGATGCCGATCACTTTGGCGGCGCGGTCGAGCAATTGCTCGATCAGGTAAGTCGCCTCGGGCCGGCCGGCGCCACGATAGGGCGCGAGCGGAATGGTGTTGGTGAAGACAGCCTTGCCGACGCAGTGCACCGCCGGGACCTGATAAACGCCGGGCGCGAGCCGCATGGCGAACAACGGCACCACCATCGAGGCGCCGAACACGTGCGAGCCCATGGCGTGCAGCGCATTGACGCGCAGGCCCAAAGCCTTACCGCGCTCGTCGAGCGCCAGTTCGCCGGTGACGACCTGGTCGCGACCCTGCGAATCGCCCAACAGCGCCTCCGAGCGCGTCGATACCCATTTCACCGGCCGGCCGCCGACACGGCGCGATGCCCACACCACCAGCGCGTCTTCGGGATAGCCGCCGTGCTTCATGCCAAATCCGCCGCCGACGTCGGGCGAGATGACGCGCAATTTCGTCTCGGGGATTCGCAGCACCTGGCCGGCGACCGACGAGCGGGTGCCGTGCGGGTTCTGCGACGTCGAATAGAGCGTGTAATTGTCGCCGTCGGGATGATATTGCCCGATCGCAGCGCGCGGCTCGATCGAGTTCGCGGTGATGCGGGTGTTGTTGAGCTTGAGCGTGACGACGTGCTTGGCGCCGGCGAACGCCGCGTCGGTCGCATCCTTGTTGCCCATCATCAAGGTGAAGGCGACATTGTTCGGCGCCTCGTCCCAGATCACCGGCGCGCCGGGCTTTACCGCGTCTTCGACGGTGATGACTGCCGGCAGCGGCTCGTAATCGATCTCGAGCAACTCGGCCGCATTGCGCGCCTGCTCAACTTTTTCCGCAATCACGAAGGCGACACGCTCGCCGACCGCGCGCACCTTGTCGGCGGCGAGGATGGCGCGCAGCGAGCGAAAGCCCTTCGGGCCGCCCATGTCTTCGGGCATCGGCGGCGCCAAGCTGCCGAGGTTGTCGGCAACGACATCGGTGCCGGTAAGCACAGCGAGCACGCCGTCGGCGGCTAAAGCCTTGGCGGTATCGACCCGCTTGATGCGGGCGTGCGCATGCGGCGACATCACCACTACGCCGTAGCATTGGTGCGGCAAGTCGATGTCGTCGACATAGCGGCCGCGGCCGGTGATGAAGCGCGGGTCCTCGACCCGGGGCACAGGCTGACCGATGCCGAACTTGTTCACGCATTCCTCCAATTTGTTATCCGTCATCCTGAGGTGGCCGCGTAGCGGCCCTCGAAGGATACGGCCGAGGCTTCCGGGCCGTCGCCCTTCGAGGCTCGCTCCGCTCGCACCTCAGGGTGACGGGAGTGAAGCATCATACTTGCGATTTTCAGCGGTGAGAATGGCGCTAGTCATCCCGCCAGTGTTGCACTTTTCGCCCGGCCGGCCGATGCTTGCGCAAATTTCGCGGGGTAGGGCGCGTGCTGCACAATCCGGGCGTTACCGAGGTTTTGGCCAAGTTCGTCGTCGACACGCGGTGGGAC
>Ga0210394_10005583_pt1 | contig 14040 bp, 11 predicted proteins | sample IncBWC12MmetaG_FD_160121 | JGI IMG/M metagenome (GOLD analysis project Ga0210394, IMG submission 160121) | Forest soil microbial communities from Barre Woods Harvard Forest LTER site, Petersham, Massachusetts, United States - Inc-BW-C-12-M | ecosystem: Environmental > Terrestrial > Soil >...
CCAGCCCCTCTTACCTCATAAGGAAGACCCAGGGCCCGCAGCGCCTCCTCGAACGGGCCACCAAGCCAGGTGGTGCTCCGCAGCACGATGGCGAAATCACTGAGCCTCAGGTCCGCCGACTCCGCATGCAGGCGCTTGATCTCGCGCGCGCAGAAAAACGCCTCGTCGACAGCGTCCCCCTCGCGCGCGACGACCATGGCCGGCGAACGTGGCGGGCTCGTCGCACGCAACACGCGGGCGTGGCGCCCTGGCTGCGTCGCGGCCAGGAGCCTTTCGCCAGAATCCAGCGCCCCCTGCGAGCACCGATAGCAATCATCGAGCCTGTGCGTCGCCCCTCCATAGACCTTCGCGAAGTCGTCGCTCAGCAGGCGTGGCACCGTGCCTCGAAAGCCGTAGATGGACTGGTCTGGGTCACCCACGACGACCAGGCGTGGCCGGGACGCCGGTGGTGCGAGGAGCTGGAGGAGCTCGAACTGCGCCGGGTCCACGTCCTGGAATTCGTCGACGAGGATCAGCCGGAAGCGCGCCCTCATCTGCTCACGCAGCCTGGGGTTCGACTGCAGCAGCTCGATCGCGCCGGTGATGAGATCTCGGAAGTCGGCCATGCTCGCCCGCTGCATCCGCTCCTGGTAAGCCTGGTAGGCGGCAGCCAGCGTGCGCAGGCGCTCGCTGGCGCTCGCCTCGGCCGCGAGCAAGAGGGCGGAAGGGTGGACCAGGTTCTGTTTCATCAGCGCGACAAAGGTCAGCACGTCCCTGGCAAATGCATCGGAGCGCTGCACCCCCGCCAACCCGCCCAGCACATCGGGCTCGATTCGAGCGAGCACGTCTCGCATGACGATCGTCTCCTGGAAGCCGTCAAGCAGCAATCGCTCCGGGTCAGGCGAATGTTCGCGCAGGAGCCTCGAGCAGAAGCTGTGGAAGGTCGAGATCCACGCTTCGCCGTAGTCGTCGTTCAGGCGTAGGTCGATACGCCGCGCGATCTCGGAGGCGGCGCCGTTGGAGAAAGTGAGGACCAGGATCTGGCCACGGCCGGCAACGCCGTCCCGGACGGCCTGCTCATACAGGTCGACTAGGGCGTGCGTCTTCCCGGTGCCCGGTCCGGCGAGCACGCGGAGCGGGCCGTCGATGTCGTGAATGTCCAGTGGCAAATATTTCCCCGTTGATAGGGGCGGGCGATCTGATTATGCCGGGGAACGGGTGTTCTGGGCAGCGCTGGTCGTTAAGACCTAAGAGCGCGCTCGATCGCCTCTAGCTCGTTGGGAGAGAACTCACGGTGGTCCAGCGCCGCCCTGTTCTCCTCGAGCTGGGCGATGCTGCTGACGCCGATCACGGCCGAGGTGACACGCGGATCCCGCAGCGTCCACGCGAGGGCCATCTGAGCCAGCGGCTGGCCTCGCTTGTCAGCGATCGCGCTGAGAGCCCGCACCTTGGCGAGAGTTTCTTTGGTGATCTGATCGGGCGACAGGTAGCGCGAATGCGTCGCGCGAGAGCCCTCTGGAATCCCCGCGAGATATTTGCCGGTGAGGACGCCTTGCGCGAGCGGCGAGAAGACGATGCAGCCCGCCCCCTCCTTCTCGAGCACCTCGAGTAGCCCGTCATCCTCGATCCAGCGGTTCAGCATGTTGTAAGAGGGCTGGTGGATAAGAAGCGGAGTCCCCAGGGAGCGAAGGATCGCCGCCGCCGCCTTGGTCTGGGCGCTCGTGTATGACGAGATGCCGGCGTACAGCGCCTTGCCCTGGCGAACCGCCGAAGCCAGGGCCCCCATCGTCTCCTCGACCGCGGTGTCGGGGTCGGAGCGGTGCGAATAAAAGATGTCGACGTAATCGAGACCCATACGACGCAGGCTCTGGTCGAGGCTCGCCAGCAGGTATTTGCGTGACCCGCCGTCGCCGTACGGCCCAGGCCACATGTCCCAGCCTGCCTTGGTGGAGATGATCAGCTCATCCCGATACGGGGCGAGGTCGGAGCCGATGATCCGGCCGAACGTCTCCTCGGCCGACCCGTACGGCGGCCCGTAGTTGTTGGCCAAGTCGAAATGCGTGATGCCCATATCGAAGGCGCGCAGCACAATCGCGCGGCTGACCTCAAGCGGGCGCGTGTGACCGAAGTTCTGCCACAAACCGAGAGAGATCTCGGGAAGTTTGATTCCGGTTCGTCCGCTGCGGCGATACTCGATCCGGGAGTATCGGTCCGCGTCAGGCAGGTAACTCATGCAGCTCTACAACTCTATCGGGAGGCGGCGAACGCTTGAAGCGCCACGCGACCACGCATAAGCCGGCCAGGAAAGCGAGCTCCACGAGAGGCCACCGCTGCAGCGGGAGCCCGGTCCCGACCATGCCGACAAATGGAGTCGTAAGCAGCCAGCCCGCTGCGATGGGCACGCGCCAAGCCAGAACCGGCCGCTCCTCCCAGACGATCACTGATGCAACCGTAAGCAGGCAAAGGTCGGACGCATGCAGGTATGGGACCGCTATCAATGAGCCGAGGATGCCGGCCACGAGGACCAGCCCGGGCGAGCGGCGAAGCCGGAAAGCCGCAATCGCCACAGCGACGACGATGGCGACCCGCACCGCAGTGAGCGCCAGACCGTGAAGGTCCAACGCGCGTTCGAGCGTCAACGCATCGGCGCCGGTCGGCAACGATCCTGTGAGCTGGCTCCAATAGTCGAATGCACCGTCCGTTCCCACAGTCAGAAAAGCGACCACCGCCAACACGGCTCCAACCGCCGTCAATACGGCGAAGGCTCGAACCCGACCGGCTGCAAGTACCGCCAACGGGACGAGGAAGGCGGTGTTCGGCTTCAGCAGCAGCAACGACAAGGCGAGCCCTGCCGCGAGATTTCGATTCTCTCTGAGGAATCGCCACGAGATCGCCATGCCCACCGCCACGAGCGGCACCACCTGCCCGACGCGGATGGCCTCCAAAACCCACCACGGAGCGACCGCTGCCGCGACCAAGATCCAACGCTCGAGCCCGCGGCTTGGGAGCGCCCAGGCAATCGCGCTGATGTATGCGGCCAGGACTAAGGCCGCCCAGAGGTAATACGACGCCGTGTACGGCAGCGCCACGAGGGGAGCGACGAGCCAGGCCACTGTCGGCGGGCTCAGGAATGGTTGGGCGATTTCCCCAGGGTCCAGCTGGATCTGAGCCGCCGCCACTATGGACTGGTCGTATATATGCGACCAACCCTGTGTCAACCCAACCACGGCTGCAGCTTTGTACGTGTGATAGTCGATGCCAGGCGGCTCTTTGCGGTTGATGAAGTTCGCCAGAATGGCGATCAGGGTGGCCGCGAGCGCCAGCGGCGGCAGCAAGCGCCTCGCTCGGTTCACCTGATGACGGTACAGCGCGAATATAGTCGGACGCCATGGCGACCATGACGACGGCCCGCAGGCCCGGTCCCCACGTCTGGGGAGCAGCGGCGGCGGCGATCGTGATCCTCGCGCACGTTCCGGCGTTCTTTCATCGCCTTCTGGACGGCGACGAAGCGATCTATGGCTCGATCGCGGCACTCATGAATCTCGGCGGCAAGCTCTATGCCGAAGGGGGAGTCGACAACAAGCCGCCCGGCATCTTCTGGGTGTATGCCGCCACCTTCCACGTGGCGGGTACGTACCAGATGACCGCGATTCATCTCGTCGGATTGCTCGCCATGCTGGCAACCTGCAGCCTTCTGTTCGTTATCGGCCGATCGATGTACGGGGTCCGGGCCGGCCTGCTCGCTGCCCTCATTTACGGAATTCTCACCGCAGCCGGCAACCCCAGGCTGCTGGCCTCGAACACCGAGATCTTCATGATGCTGCCGCTCACAGCCTCCGTTCTCTTGATGCTGCGGCGCCAGTGGCTGTGGTCTGGGGCACTGCTCGTGGCGGCCGGCGCGTTCCGCCAGGTGGCCGCCGTAAACCTCCTGCTGGTGCCGCTCGCGATAGTCCTAATGGAGCCGAGGGACAAGCGGTTACGCGCATCTGGTTTTTTTGCCGCCGGTTTGGCCGGCGGGCTGGTGTTGGCGGCGGCGCTGCTCGCCGCGACAGGCTCGCTCGTCGGGTTCTGGAACTGGACGATTGAGACGCTGTACGGGTATGCGGCCCTCAACTGGACGCCGGCGCTGGTCTTCATGCGCTCCTGGGACAGCGTGCTTCCGTTTGTCGCCTCCGCGGTGGTGGTTTGGGTGGCTGCCATCGCGTTCGCCTGGCGTTGGAAGCGCGTGCCGCCCGCTGCGCAGCTCATGGTGGCGTGGCTGGCGGTCTCGATACCCGGATCGTTGGCCGGCGGCCACCTGTCGTGGCACTACTTCATCCAGGTGATGGGCCCGCTGGCGCTCCTCGCCGCTTTCACCATTGACAGGGGGCTCGACGGCCCGCGCAGGCGTTTGGTGACGGCGGTGGCGGTCGCCGGCCTCGCCCTGCCCCTGGCCGGTTGGGGCGTGTTCGACCTGGTCTCGGACCCTCTGACCTATGACTTCCAGGCGCCTGTGCCGGCGCACCAGGCGGTCGCCGCCTACATCCAAAGCCACACCCGGCCGGACGATCGCGTCTTCGTCTGGGGCGATTGGCCCGCGCTCTACGTCGAATCCGACAGGATCATGGCGAGCCGCTTTCCCGGTTTTCTACGAGGCTTCGCGCGCGGATCGGCGCTAACGCCCAACAATTGGGACACATCCGCAGCCGTGTGGCCGGCCTTGAAAGAGGACCTCACTCAGCACCCACCCGCGCTCATCGTCGACACCTCTGCCTCCGCGAACTGGAGCGACTTCTCGATGTATCCAATGACCAATTACCCGGTGCTCGCCCAGTTCGTCGCTACGGGCTACCACCTGACGGCAACGGTCGACGGTGTGGCTATCTATTCACCGAACGGCAGCTGAGGAAGGCCCAGCACCCCTCACGTCCCCCTTTGGGAGGCAGGCCCGGCGGAGCGTCGGCTCAGCTCCTAGGCGGGTTGGGGTTTTACCGGACGCTTGATCTCGATGATGCGGGGCTCCTCGGCGGCGATCGAGATCAATCGATCGAATACATCCACAGAGTCGGCCGCGGCAGGCGGCTCCGAAAGGCGGACGTAGGCAGCCACGCCGGGGCCGAATACGAACGTCGGGGTGCCGAAAACGCCATAGTCGGCGACCGCTGCCCGATGATCGCGCTCGAGCGCAGACACGATCTGCGGGTCGGCCATGTCCTGGCGGAAACTATCGAGGTCCAATCCCGAACCTTCGGCGAGCTGCTCGACCACCGCGACGTCGTCGATGTCGGCGCGCTGCTCGTGCCGCGCGCGGAGCAGTGCCATGTGAAAAGCGTCGAACCCGTCCTGCCGCCGAGCCGCTTCTGCAGCTTTGAATGCAAGGCGGCCGCGCGCTTCCGAATCGGCCGCATCCCAAACCGTGAATCCCTCAGCCTTGGCATTGACCTGGGCGAGGGAGAAGTAACGCCATGTGATATCGAGTGGTCTTTCACCCGAATCCCTCACGTTTTGCAGGAGCACCGATGCCCGGTAGACGAATGGACAGAGATAGTCGTAGAAAACCTCGAGCTGCCGCGCCGATGTGGGGTTCACGATTGCTTCTACCGCTGCCATGATCTCTAAACCTCCAACGCGGGTTGTGCTCACGCGCATACCAGATACCTGGGCCTGGATGCGCCCGGATCTGCTCATCCGGATCCTGCCATTTACGCTCATATCCGCGGTCGCGTATGTCATCGCATCGCGACCCGGGTGGTTCGGCGTGGCGCCAGGGCGGATCGCCGGCCAGCTCGCGTTCGGGCTGGCCGCAGCGCCGATCATGTTCGTGGCGGCCATGTTCGCCCAGCTGTGGCTCGCACGGCGGCGCGGCGCGCTGAGCGCTCCCGCCAGCCGGGGAGACGCCTGGTTTCAAGCGGGTTTTTACGTGGTCAACGGGCCGGTCGAAGAGGCTTTCTTCCGCGGCCTGGTGCAGGGCGGCCTGGGCGCCGCCTTCGGAGCGCCGGTTGGATTCTTGATCGGAACGGTGGCGTACGTCTTCTATCACCGCCTGGGATGGCCGTGGATCGACACCCTCGCGACGGCGCTCGTCGGTGTGCCCCTCGGATTGGCGTTCTGGCTGCTGCCGGGGCCGCCGTCGCTCATCGGCGTCTCGATCGCCCACATCGCGGCGACCTGCGGCTTTTTGGGTCCGGGGCCCTACTTCCTCAGAAAGCTGAAGCTGGTCTAGATGAAGTTCCTGCACACATTTGAGACTCCCTCGATTGGGTACCCGGTTTCGCTGAGAGGCAGGCTTTGGAACTTCGGAGGCGATTGACTCCAAACCCGGATCGAACGCGATTCGTATTCACGGGGAACGGACTTTTATCGACGGACAAGTCGGGGCGAAGGCGGCCCCGACTTGTCCGTGTATCGGTCTAAACGCTGTCTCATATGTATCCAGGAATCTCATCTAGACCTGCCTTCGTCGAACCGCGACATAGACGAGCGACGCGAAGACAATCACCACGAACGCCCACCAGAGGATGTCATTGAGATCCGACGGCCCAGGCACTGATGCGACTGCCTGCGATACGTCTGGCCCTGGCTGGCCTGGGACTGCGAACAGCTCCACCTCGGCCCTGACCAGCTCTCGTGGAGCGTCGCTGGTGAGCTGATGGGGAACCAACCAGTAGAGGACGGTGAAGATGCCCTTGAGGATGGCGCTATCACCGAGGTTGCCTGCTGCAATCTGGTTGTGGAGCGCAACCACGAATCCACCGGCTGTGTTGTAGATGAACGCGACGATCGCCGCGACGATGTTGTTCATCCACGTGCTCAGCGCCAGGACGATCAACATCAAGATCAAGGCGTTGGCAACCTGCGCAACCGCTTCGATGGCCAGCGTTTGCTCGAGGCCGCCGCCGAACAGCAGACCGACCAGGGCGGCTTCGACGCTCAGTATGCCAACGATCACGACCATCGCCGCCGCCGCCGCGCCGACCTTGCCGGCGGTGAAAGCAAAGCGAGACACCGGCTTGGAGAAGATCGCAACCGCGGCACCCGATTCCAGGTCGTGGTAGATCGCGGTCAGCCCGATGCCGAACGCGATCAGCAGCGCGAACAAGCCAAGAGCCCCAACCAGATCCGTCACGAACATGAGGTCGAGGAAGCGGTTGATCTTGGCCGGGTCCGGCGCTGGGGTGCCGGGTGAGCCCGAGAATGACACGCTGACAAGAGTGGAGCTGAAGACCTTGAGGCCGATCCCGATGGCGGCGATCCCGAGCGCGCCGATGATGAAGAAGACGAGCAGGATTCGCCGGCGCGAAAGATCGACCAGCGTGTACCGAGCCACGGCGAGCGTCCCTCTCACTGATTTTCCTGGTCGGTGATGAAGGATGGAAGGTTGTCGTGCTTCGGGGGGGCTGACGCTTGCACCAGCTCGCCGAAAACATCCTCGAGGGTGCGGCCCTCGGGTACGACCTCGGCCATCGTGCCTTCCTTCAGCACGTGCCCCTTGGCGAGGATCGCGACCGTGTCGCAAACCAGCTCGACCTCGCTGAGGAGATGGCTGTTGAGAAGCACCGCCACGCCGCTCACCTTCAACGATTCGATGAGCGCTCTGACGTCGCGCCTGCCAAGGGGGTCCAGGTCCGCCGTCGGCTCGTCGAGGATCAGCAGCTTGGGCCGGCCCAGGATCGCCTGAGCGATGCCGAGGCGCTGCTTCATGCCCTTGGAGAACTGGCGCACCTGGCGCCGCTCCTGATCCAGGCCGGCAAACGCCAGCGTCTCGGGGATTCGCCTCTTTCGTTCGTCTTCGTCAAGACCGAGCAGGCTCGCGAAGTAATCGAGCACCTCTCGGGCGCGAAGGAACTTCGGAAAGTCGGGTTCCTCCGGGGCAAACCCCAATTGCGCGCGGGCGGCGGGGTCGCCTGGTTTGGCCCCGAACAGGGAGATCTCGCCTCCGTCGGGTCGCAGGAGCCCGGCGATCATCTTCACGACGCTGGTCTTGCCGGAGCCATTGGGACCCAGAAGGCCGAACGCCTGGCCGGGTTCGAGTGCGAACGTGACACCGTCGACCGCCCACGGATCGCGGCGCCGGTATCGCTTGCGAAGTGCCTCGACACTCACCACCGGCGCCATCAGCCAGCCGAATATACATGCGCGTGACAAAGCTCGACGCATTGCAACGGCGAACGCTTGTATGGGCCGGGCTGGCCGTGATCCTCACCGCGTTCGACGGCTCCGTGCTGGTTTTGGCCCTGCCGGCGATCGCGTCAGACTTTCATGCGCAGATTCCAGGGCTCTCCAACCTTGGCTCGGTCCTTGCCCTTGGTTCCCTCGGCGCGCTGCCTCTGGCCACGCTGGCCGACCGCTTTGGACGGCGCCGGCTGATCGCGATTGGCGTCGCCGGGTTCTCGATCGCGAACTTCGCGAGCGCCTTCGCGCCGTCGCTGACCGCGCTCTCACTGATCCGTCTGGTCGCCGTCTGCTTCGAAGCCATGGTGGGCGGCGTGGCGACGGCGCTCATCGTCGAGGAGGCGCCGGCCGGGCAGCGCGGCCTTGCGGTGAGCGTTCTGGCCGTGCTGGCGGGCATCGGCGCCGGTATCACAGTAATCAGCTACCCGCTGCTGGCACCGCACTGGCGTTGGCTGTTTTTCGCCGGTGGTATTGGTTTTGTCGCCGCCCCCGTGATCTGGCTGCGGCTGCCGGAAGGCCGCACGTGGTCGAAGGTTCGGCTCAGCGGCTCCGCGCTTCGCCTGCTGATGGGCGGACCCTGGCGGCGACGCATCCTCGTGCTCTCAGCGACCACGGCTCTGCTGGCGGTGCTGCTCGAGCCGGCCGGCCTTCTGTTCACAGTGTTCGCCACCGATACGCTGCACATGACGCCGGTCGCGATCAGCGTCCTCATCGCGGTGTCGGGTGGCGCCGGCGGACTGGCATATCTCGCCGGCGGCTACTTGAGCGATCGCTTCGGGCGGAGGTGGCCCGGCATCGGCCTCACCGCGTCCACAGCGGTGGTGGCCAGCCTGAGCTTCGCCACCGGGATTGGCGGCTTTGTCGTCGGCAACGTGCTCTGGAGCGCGATTGCGAGCGCATCTACGCCTGTGTTCGGCGCCTGGTCGGCGGAGCTGTTCCCGACACGCGCGCGGGCGACCGCCGAGGCCGCAGTCGGGGTGGCTGCGGCGATCGGGAGCGTGGTGGGCCTTCAGGCGGTCGGCCTCCTGTCACCTTCGCTGGGCCTCGGCCGCGCCCTCGAGCTGATCGGGGTCGCCGCGGTCGTCGGAGCCTTCCTCCTCTTCTGGCTGCCCGAAACCAAAGAAGCTCCGCTACCTGACTAGCGTCCTGATCGGCCACTAGAGTTACGCGGGAATGGACCGCGCGAGGGCAGTGGTCGTCGGAGGAGGGATCACGGGGGCGAGCGTCGCCTACCACCTGGCGAAGGCGGGATGGCGCGAGACGGCCCTGGTGGAGAAGGACGAGCTGACCAGCGGGTCGACCTGTCATGCCGCGGGCCTGGTCACGCAGTTCAATCCTTCGCCGACGATGATGCGTTTCCGCCGCTACAGCATCGAGCTGTACGAGGAGCTGGGCGTCTTCGAGAAGGTCGGCGGCCTGCGTTTTGCATCGAGCGCCGACCAGCTGAAGGAGCTCCAGCGAGGGGTCAGCCGCGCGCGCGGGATCGGTTTGGACGTTGAGCTCATCTCCGCGGAAGAGTCGGCCCGTTTGATGCCGGCTATCACCGCTCGCTCTCTTTATGGAGCGGTTTGGGTTCCCAGCGATGGCCACCTCGACCCGCACACGGCCACCCACGCCCTGGCGGCAGCGGCGCGAAAGCTTGGGGCGTCGATCCTCACGCAGCATCGCGTCACCGGTATCGAGTTGACGGACCGAGGTTCAATCAAAGCGGTGCAGACGGACGCCGGCCGCATCGAGGCCGATGTGGTCGTGATCGCGGGAGGCATCTGGGCACCGCAGATCGCCGCCATGGCCGGCGCGTTCATGGTCTCGACGCCGGTCGACCACCAGCACGCTGCGCTGCTCGCGGTGCCTGGGCACGAGCTGCCCCATGACATGCCGTGCTTTCGCGACCCTGACAACCTCATCTACGGCAAGTCCGAGGCGGGCGGTATCGTGCTCGGCGGCTACGAGGCCAACCCTGTCGCGCGGTGGATCGACGGCGTGCCCTGGGATCATGCCGGTACTTCGTTGCCCCCCGACGAGGCACGCTTCGAGCCGCTCCTGGCCGGAGCGGCGCGGCGATTTCCGTTCATGGGCGAGGCCGGCATCGTCAAGCTCGTCTGCCACCCCGACGCCATGACTCCCGATTCCAATCCTTTGGTGGGCGCGGTACCAGGGGTGCGCGGCCTGTACATGGCTGCCGGGCTGTCGCTCAACGGTTTCGGTGGCGGCGGTGGCATCGGCCGCTCACTGGCGGAGCTGATAACCACCGGCTCGTCCGAGCTCGACCTCCACCCCTACCGGCCCTGGCGTTTTGGGCCTGTGCACCGCGACCACCGCTACGCGGCCGAGCTGGCGCGCGAGGCCTATCGCTATTACTACTACCTGCGCTATCCGCTCGACTCTGACGAGTGGGGTCGGCCCCGCCGGACCAGCGCCTTGCACGAACGCCTGCAGGACGAGGGCGCTGTTTTCGGGGTCAAGCACGGTTGGGAGCGAGCCGATTACCTCCAACCGGGGCAGCCATGGCGGCGGGCAGGAGCCGACCAGCGGCGATTCGGCTGGACGCGGCCGCCGTACTTTGACGTGCTGGCGGAGGAGCACCGCGCGTTCCGCGAGAGCGTCGGCATCATCGACATGACCTCCTTCGGAAAGATCGATGTTCGCGGACCGGGAGCCCTCTCCCTCCTCGAGCGGTGCGCAGGCAACCGGATCGACAGGCCCGTCGGCAGCGTCGTCTACACGCAGTTTCTCGAGCGCAACGGCGGGATCGCGGCCGACGTCACCGTGACACGGCTGGCCGATCAGCACTTTCGGGTGGTCACCGGTGCGGGCTACGTGAACAGCGACCTCGGCTGGCTGCGAATGCAGATGCGCGACGACGAGCCGGTGGACCTGCGCGAAACCACCGACGAGGCCTCTGTCATCGGCATGTGGGGCCCGCATGCCCGCGACGTGCTCAAACGCGTGACCGAAGACGATATCTCGGACGCGGCATTTCCTTTCATGCAGGCGCGGCCCATCCAAATCGGCGGGCCGACCGCGATCGCACAGCGGGTGACCTACGTCGGGGAGCTGGGTTTCGAGCTCTACATCGACCCCTCATGGGCGGTGCAGGTCTGGGATCGCCTCATGGCCGCCGGTCGTGAGTTCGGAATCCGGCCTGGCGGGTATCGGGCCCTGGACTCGCTGCGGATGGAGAAGGGATACAGGTATTACGGCACCGACCTCACGCTGCTTGACAACCCATTTGAGGCGGGCCTCGGCTTCTGCGTCCAGTTGAACAAGGGCGACTTCAACGGCCGCGAGGCGCTGATGGGCGCGCGCGAGGGCGGCATCAAGAGGCGACTTCGCACGCTGGCGGTCGGCGATGCGGAGTACCTCCCGATCTACGGCGGCGAGGCGGTGCACGGAGCCGACGGCGTGGTCGGGCGAGTCCGCAGCTGCGCGTACGGCTTCACGGCCAAGAAGAATCTCGCCTACTCCTACCTTCCGGTCGAGATCGGGCCTGGCGGCGAGGTGGCGGTCGAGGTATTCGGGAGCAAGGTCCCGGCAACCGTGACGAAAGATGCCGTCATCGCCAGGTCCGGCGCGCCAGCGACCGCATGAATCGACCGTCACGGGTCGACGAGGCAGTGGCCCTGGTGTCCTTGTGGAAGGGCCGGGAACCGAGGGTCTCTCAGCTCTCGGGCGGCCTCACCAATGAGAACTATCTCGTCGATGTCGACGGGCGGAAGTACGTGATGCGCATACCAGGTCAGTCGACTGAGCTGCTGTCCATCGACCGCGCTAACGAGGTTTTCAATACCAAGGCCGCAGCGACCACGGGCATCGGCCCCAGCGTGCTCGAGCACATCCCGAGCCTCGACGCCCTCGTTCTCGAATTCATACCGGGCAAGACGATGTCGGCAGACACCCTGCACTCAACGGCGATGGCTTCGCGGATGGCCGAGTCCTTCCGCCGCCTTCACGGCTCGCCGCGGTTCCTCAAGGACTTCAACATGTTCCGGCTCATCGAGGACTACCTCCGAATCGTCACGGAGCACGAGGTGACGATTCCTGCTGGCTATCGCGACCGGCTGCCCATGATTGCGCGCATTGAGGAAGCAGTTGGGAGAGGGGCGCTGCCGGCGGTGCCCTGTCACAACGACCTTTTGTGCGAGAACTTCATCGACGACGGCGAGGCGCTCCGAATCGTCGACTATGAGCTGAGCGGCAACAACGACCCTTGCTTCGACCTTGGCAACACGGCGCAGGAAGCTGAGTTCGACCAAGATCTGCGCGCCGCGCTTTGTGCCGCGTACTTCGGCGGCCCGAATCCGCAGCAGCTGGCGAGGATGAACCTGTTCGCGCTGATGTCCGACGTCGGCTGGACGCTGTGGGGCGCCATCCAGGCGAAGATCTCGGCTGTCGACTTCGACTTCCGCGGCTACTACACCCTGCGCTGGGAGCGGGCGATCGAGGTGCTGAACTCGGATCGCCTCCCGGGCTGGATGGCCAAAGCCCAGGCCTGACAGCCGTCGAATTTTCAAATTGACGGGGCCCCCTCGCGGTGCTACGGTTCCCGCCGTATATCGGCCGCATATCGGTCGATCGACGCGAAGGGGAGGAGTCGGGAGTTTGGCTTCGCAGGTCAGGCTGAACAGGAGCGTCGCCGTAGACGAAGCCGCGCTCAGTCTTGCGGTGGTCGGCGCCCCGGAGGCGGCGCGCTCGCAGAGCGAAGCCGCCTACCTGCGCATCAGGGACCGGATCGTGTGCCTCGACATGGCTCCCGGCTCAGTCGTGAATGAAGCGCGGCTGCGGGAGGACCTGGACATTGGTCGGACGCCAATTCGGGAAGCGCTGCAGCGCCTGGCGCTCGAGAACCTGGTCAAGTCGATCCCCCATCGCGGGACTTTCGTGACGGACGTGAACATCACAGACCTTGCCCGCATCACTGAGGTCAGGGTCGTGCTCGAGGCCCATGCCGCAGGGCTGGCTGCAGAGCGACTCGCCGGCCAGGATCGGGTCGCGGTCCAGGAGCTGCTGGCCGTCCTCGAAGGTGGCGGAGCGACCGACCAGCGAGAGCTGATGCGCCTCGACCAACGGATCCATCGCCAGATCTACCGGGCGGCGCGCAACTCGTTTCTCGAGGGCACGCTCGAGCGCTACCTCAATCTCAGCCTGCGGCTGTGGTATCTGGTCGTCGACCAGGAGGTGAGGTTGCGCGAGGCGGTCGCAGAGCACGTGGAGCTGCTGCGGGCGGTTTTGTCGGGCGACGGATCGCGAGCCGAGGCCAGCATGCGGCGTCACGTCACCGGGTTCGAGCGGGAGATCCGCCGGGTTCTCGTGGAGCGATAGGAAATGACAAAAGTATTCTTCGCCACCGATCTGCACGGCTCGGAGATGTGCTGGCGCAAGTTTCTCAACGCGGCCAAGTTCTACGACGCCGACGTCCTCATCTGCGGCGGTGACATGACTGGCAAGGCCATCGTCCCCATCGTCCAGGAGAACGGCCATTTCACATTCACCCTGGCCGGCGTGCAGCAGGCGGTCGGCGCCGAGCAGGTGGGAGACGTGGAGGCCCAGATCCGGCGCAAGGGCTACTACCCGCTGCAGATGAGCGTCGAGCGACTGCATGAGCTCGATACGGACGAGAAGGTGCGGACCGAGACCTTCCAGCGGGTGATGCTCGAAGGGGTCGACCGCTGGATGGGCATGGCCGCGGACAAACTGCGAGGGACCGGGGTCCGCTGCTTTGTCTGCCCCGGCAACGACGACGAGATGGAGGTCGACGATGTGATCCGCCGATCCGACCTGGTCGAGCTCGGTGAGGGCAAGATGGTGGACATCGACGGCTGGACGATGATCTCGACCGGGTGGTCCAACCACACGCCCTGGAACACCCACCGCGAGGAAACTGAGGAAGCGCTCGGCGACCGCATCGAG
>Ga0210394_10005585_pt1 | contig 14037 bp, 15 predicted proteins | sample IncBWC12MmetaG_FD_160121 | JGI IMG/M metagenome (GOLD analysis project Ga0210394, IMG submission 160121) | Forest soil microbial communities from Barre Woods Harvard Forest LTER site, Petersham, Massachusetts, United States - Inc-BW-C-12-M | ecosystem: Environmental > Terrestrial > Soil >...
GCAAAGACATCACCATCGGCCTCGTCGTTCCGTTCGCCACCGACGAGGTGCCGTTCGAAGGCCCGATCATGTATCCGGGCGTGCGCTTCATTCCGCGCGGCGTCGGCGTGCGCAACCTCACGCCGGAGGGCTACGAGCCGGCCTGGAACGGCATCCTGCCCGCGGCTGAATATTTGGCCGCGCGGAACGTCGACGCCATCATGGTGATCGGCACCTCGCTGACTTTCTACAAGGGGCCGCAAGCCCACGACCGGCTGCTCGAAGAATTGCGCGCGCGCACCGGGCTGCCGGTGAGCACCATGAGCCAGTCCATCATCGACGGCCTGCGCGAGGTCGGCGCCAAGCGCGTCGCCGTCGCCACCGCCTATAGCGACGTCGTCAACCGGCGCCTGAAGGAACTGCTGGCGGCGGCCGGCATCGAGGCGCTGTCGCTGGAATGCTTCGATCTTTTGGAATTCGGCGGCCCCAGCAAAAAGAGCGAAGCCGATATTATTGCGTTGAGTGACAGCGCCGTCGCCCACGCCAAGAACGCCGAAGGTATTTTGATCTCCTGCGGTGGATTGCGCACGCTCGAAGTGGCAAAACCCCTTGAAGACCGTCACCAAATTCCGGTGGTGTCGTCGGCGACGGCGGCGTTCTGGGCGGCGCTGCGGCTCGTCGGCGAAAGCGGCCGCGTACCCGGCTACGGCCGGCTGTTGGAGGAGGCGAAACCGCCGTTGCATTAGGCATGCCGGACTGGTTGCGGCCAGGGCGATTCCTACATATTGAAAGGCCATGAAAGCCCGCGTCACCGTCACCTTGAAATCGGGAATCCTTGACCCGCAGGGCAAGGCCATCGAAGGCGCCTTGAAATCGCTCGGCGTCGGCGGGGTCGCCAGCGTCCGCCAGGGCAAGGTTTTCGATATCGAGATCGAAGGCGGCGATCGGGCCAAGGCCGAGGTGGCGCTCAAAAACGCCGCCGAAAAGCTGCTCGCCAATACCGTGATCGAGAATTACCGGATCGAGGTGACCGGATGAAATCCGCCGTCATCGTCTTTCCCGGCATCAATCGCGAACGCGACATGGCCCGCGCGCTAAGGCTCATGTCCGGCCGCGAGCCGGCGATGGTCTGGCATGCCGATCATGAGCTGCCGGCCGGCACCGACCTCGTCGTCATTCCGGGCGGCTTTTCCTACGGCGATTATCTGCGCTGCGGCGCCATCGCGGCGCGGGCGCCGATCATGGACGCAGTGAGCGACTTCGCGGCAAAAGGCGGCCTCGTGCTCGCGGTGTGCAACGGCTTTCAGATCGCCTGCGAGGCGGGGCTGTTGCCGGGCGTGCTGATGCGCAATGCGCAGCTGCGCTTCATCTGCCGCGACGTCTATCTGCGCGTCGAGCGCTCCGATACCGCGTTCACCCGCGGCTACAATGCCGGCCAGGTGATCCGCGTGCCGGTAGCCCACGGCGAGGGCAATTACATCGCCGACGGCGCGACCATCGCGCGGCTCGAAGGCGAGGGCAGGGTGGTGTTCCGCTACGCCTCGCCGGACGGCATGATCGATCCGAACTGGAACCACAACGGCGCCCTCAACGCCATCGCCGGCATCGTCAACGACCGCGGCAACGTGCTCGGCATGATGCCGCATCCGGAAAATCACGTCGAAGCGGTGCTGGGCTGCACCGACGGGCGCGGATTGTTCGCGGGCCTCGTGGATCACTTCAAGCTCGTGGCGTAAGCGTCTCGCGCGTCGCCGTTTTGGGGTTGCGATGCAATTTGGGCTGATCATCCTCCTGATCCAGGTCGTCCTGATCGTCCATGCGGCGAAGACCGGCCGGTTCTGGCCGTGGGGCCATGTGATCCTGTTCCTGCCCGGCTTCGGCGCGCTGGCCTATGCGCTGGTCGAGCTGTTGCCCGAATGGTTCGGCAGCGTGCAGGGCCAGCATGCGAAGAAGCGCGTCGTCTCTACGCTCGACCCGGGCAAGCGCTACCGCCTGCTCACCGATCAGCTCGAAGTCACCGATACGATCGCCAACGGATCGGCGCTGGCCGAGGAATGCCTGGCGCTCGGCAAATTCGACGAGGCGCTGCGTCATTACGAGCACGTTCTGTCGCTGCCGCTGGGCGACGACGCGGTCTATGCGCTCGGCAAGGCCCGCGCCCAATTCGGTCTCGGCCATCCGCAGGAGACGGTCGCCACGCTGGACGATTTACGCGCACGGTGGCCTGATTATCAGTCGGCGGAAGGCCATCTGCTCTACGCCCGCGCGCTCGAAGACAGCGGCCGCACTGCCGACGCGTTGTCCGAATATCAAGCGGTCGCGGCCTATTATGCCGGCGCCGAAGCCCGCGTGCGCTATGGCCTCCTCCTCGACAAAGCCGGCCGGCGGGCCGAGGCGAAGACGGTCCTCACCGAGGTCTTGGCTCAGCTCAAGCGCGCCCCCAAATATGTGCGGCGGGCGCAGGCCGAGTGGATTGCGCTCGCCGAAAAGGCGCTGCCGGGCTGAGGGCTTGTGGATCATGGAGCTCGTGGCGTGACTTCCCTCTTTCCATATGGGAGAGGGGTGTGAATCGAGCGCTTTGCCTGTGAAATCCAACGAACCTGCCATCACCGCCGAATTGGTTGCCGAGCACGGCCTCAAGCCGGACGAATACGCACGCCTCGAGAAGCTGATCGGGCGCAAGCCGAGCTTCACCGAGCTCGGCATTTTCTCGGCGATGTGGAACGAGCACTGCTCGTATAAATCCTCAAAGATCCATCTGCGCACGCTGCCGACCAAGGCGCCCTGGGTGATCCAGGGGCCGGGCGAGAACGCCGGCGTCATCGACATCGGCGACGGGCTCGCGGTGGTGTTCAAGATGGAGAGCCACAACCATCCGAGCTACATCGAGCCCTATCAGGGCGCGGCCACCGGCGTCGGCGGCATTTTGCGCGATGTCTTCACCATGGGGGCGCGGCCGATCGCCTGCCTCAACGCGCTCTCGTTCGGCGATCCGAAACATCCGAGGACGCGCGCGCTGGTCGGCGGCGTGGTCGCCGGCATCGGCGGCTACGGCAATTCCTTCGGCGTGCCCACCGTCGGCGGCGAGGTGCGCTTTCACCGCCGCTACGACGGCAATTGCCTGGTCAACGCCATGGCGGTGGGCCTCGCCGACGCCGATAAGATTTTCTATTCCGCGGCGTCCGGCGTCGGCATGCCGATCGTCTATCTAGGCTCGAAAACCGGCCGCGACGGCATCCACGGCGCCAGCATGGCGGCGGCGGAGTTTGGCGCCGACGCCGAGGAAAAGCGCCCGACCGTGCAGGTCGGCGATCCGTTCTCGGAAAAGCTTCTGCTCGAAGCCTGCCTCGAGATCATGGCCAAGGGCTGCGTCATCGCCATCCAGGACATGGGCGCGGCCGGGTTGACCTGCTCTGCCGTCGAGATGGGCGCCAAAGGCGATCTCGGCGTTACGCTCAACCTCGATAAAGTGCCGTGCCGCGAAACCGGCATGAGCGCCTATGAGATGATGCTGTCGGAGAGCCAGGAGCGCATGCTCATGGTGCTCAAGCCGGAGAAGGAAAGGGAAGCCGAGGCGATCTTCCGCAAATGGGGTCTCGACTTCGCCGTGGTCGGCGAAACCACGCCGACCAAGCGCTTCATCGTCCGCCATGGTGGCGCGACCATGGCCGATTTGCCGATCAAGGAACTCGGCGACGAGGCGCCGGTCTACGACCGGCCTTTTGCCGAAACCGAGAAGCGAAAGATCGTTGCGGCCGCAGACGTCGTGCCGCCGATGCCGATCGCCGCCGCGCTGGAAAAACTGATTGGCTCGCCGGATCTGTGTTCGCGGCGCTGGGTCTGGGAGCAGTACGACCACGTCATCATCGGCAATACGGTGCAGCGGCCGGGCGGCGACGCTGCCGTGGTGCGCATCAACGACGGCCCCAAGGCGCTGGCACTCACCTCGGACGTCACGCCGCGCTACTGCGAGGCCGATCCGTTCGAAGGCGGCAAGCAGGCCGTGGCCGAAGCTTGGCGTAATCTCTCCACCGTCGGCGCCAAGCCGCTGGCGCTTACCGACAATCTCAATTTCGGCAATCCGGAGCGGCCGGAGATCATGGGGCAACTGGTCGGCTGCATCCGCGGCATCGGCGAGGCGGCGCGCGCGCTCGATTTCCCCATCGTGTCCGGCAACGTCTCGCTCTACAACGAAACCAATGGCCGTGCGATCCTGCCGACGCCGACCATTGGCGGCGTCGGCGTGCTCGACGACTTCACCGCGTCGATGACGCTGCGCTTTAAGGCCGAGGGCGAAGCGATCCTGCTGATCGGCGAAACCCAAGGCTGGATCGGCCAGTCGGCTTATTTGCGCGATATCTGCGGCCGCGAGGAGGGCGCGCCGCCGCCCGTCGATCTCGCCGCCGAGAAGCGTCACGGCGACTTCGTCCGCGGCCTGATCCGCGACGGTGTGGTCACCGCGGCGCACGACATTTCCGACGGCGGCCTTGTGGTCGCGCTTGCCGAAATGGCGATCGCGTCCGGCATCGGTGCGGTGCTCGAAAATTCTTCGGCGCTCGCCGCCCACGCATTCTGGTTCGGCGAAGATCAGGGCCGCTATGTCGTGACCGGCAAGAACGCCGATCTCATCGCCGAGCGCGCCAAAGCGGCCGGCGTGCCGTTGACGCGGCTCGGTGCGACCGGCGGCAAAGCTTTGGCAATTGCCGGCGAACGCCCGGTTGCCGTTGCGCAGCTCAAAGAGTCGTTCGAGAGCTGGCTGCCGGCCTATATGGCGGGTCAGGCGAGTTAAGCTCTTATCGGCCCGCCGCCGCGCTCAACGCGCTGTAACAGTTCGGCGACAGGCTTGACGCGTTTTCCGCCAGGCAGCTGATGATACGGCCGCCGCCGAACGGGACGCCGGCGCAGAGCGACCGCACTTCGGCGCCGCAAATTTGCACGATCGCCAGCGCCTCGCGCGGGCGCAGCATCGGCATCGGTCCGATAGGCGCGACCGCTGGCGCCGCAGTAGCAGCCGGTGCTCCGGACGGGGCCGCCGCTGCGCCGGCGCCGCCACCGCTGATCGCGGCCACGGCGCTATGGCACGCGGCCGAGAGCTGCGCCTCGTTGCTTTTGAGACATTGCAACGCTTCGGCGCCGCCGGGCTGCACGCCCGCGCAACGGGACATGAAATCGGAGCGGCACGCGGCGCGGATGGCGGCTTTCTGCTGCGCCGTTGGTGCCGCCGGCGCGGCGGCCGAGGTGGCGGGTGCGGCCGGGGCAGGCGGGGCGCTGGCGCGTGCCGGCTCCGCCGGCTTTGGCTCAGTGGGCTTCTTGGCCGGCGCCGCCTGCCGCGGCGGCTCGGCGGGTGTCGCGGCGGCGGGCGGTGGAGCGGCCGGGAGCGCTCGCACTGCGGCTTGGCAATTGGGTGAGAGATCGGCCGCATTGCCTTTCAGGCACAACAGAATTTCCGGGTTGTTCGGTGCAATCCAGGAACAGTGCGCGACAAAGTCGTTGAGGGTGCAGGCCTGCTGCACGGTTTTGAGCGTGTCGTTCTGGGCTTCGGCCGGGGCGACCTGAATCCCCGGCGGTGCACGTTCGACTTTGGCGGCCGGTGGCGCGGTCTCGGATTGCGCCGGAACTGCGGTTGCCGGTGCAGCCGGCTCGGCCGCCTCGGCCGGCTTCGGCGTCGCGGCATTCACGGCGGCCTGGCAAGACGGCGAAAGCTTGGCGTCATTGCGAAGGAGGCACTCGAACGCCTCCTTGCCGCCGGGCTGGACGCCGGAACAATTCGCCATGAAGTCCGAGCGGCAAGCCGCGCGAATGGCGTCGCGTTGGGCTTGCGTGGGCGCTTGAGCGGAAACCTGGTTGGGCAACAGCGCCAGCAGCAGGCCGGCAAACGCCAAAGACTTGAACATCGCATGGCCCTCACTGCGGCGTGATCGCCGCCATGTTTTGCGGCGAAACATGCATCGCGGCCTGTACGGCGTCCAGGGGAGGAACGGCCCAAATCCTTTGCCGTGCGGCGCCGATCTGCTAATCCCTCGGGGCGCTTCGCCGGCAAAGCGTGGCCTCGCGAGGAGACGCATCATGGCAATGGCTGCGAACGATATCGAGCGCCTGATCCGGGCGCGCATCCCCGACGCCGAGGTGACGATCCGCGACCTCGCCGGCGATGGCGACCATTATGCCGCGACCGTGATCGCCGAATCGTTTCGCGGCAAATCCAGAGTCCAGCAGCACCAGATCGTCTATGAGGCGCTCAAGGCCGAAATGGGCGGCAAGCTGCACGCGCTGGCGCTGCAGACCGGGACGCCGGAGCGCTGAACAGCCTGCCGACGGCCGTTCTCCGCCGCGCTACGTACGTGGAAAGCCATGCTCCACGATGACGGACCGGCGGCATTTCATTTACAGCGAGGCTTGCCCGGCGAGATTTGCCCGTCCTGGCATGAAATCTCGGCATGGGCTTTGCACTGTTTTGCGGGTCCTGTTTGCGCTACATATATTCAGGACCTCGAAAGGGTGAGAGTCGCGCGGCTGGGGCAGCCGGCGGCGTCAGGAAGGATGACCGCGATGTCAATCGAGCAATTCATCGACAATGAAGTAAAGGGCAACGACGTCGTGCTGTTCATGAAGGGCACGCCGCAGTTCCCGATGTGCGGCTTCTCCGGCCAAATCGTACAGATCCTGGATTACCTGGGCGTGCCCTATAAGGGCCTCAACGTGCTGGAAAACGACGACCTGCGCGGCGGCATCAAGAATTATTCGAACTGGCCGACCATCCCGCAGCTTTACGTCAAGGGCGAGTTCGTCGGCGGCTGCGACATCGTGCGCGAAATGTTCCAGGCCGGCGAATTGCAATCGCTGCTCAAGGACAAGGGCGTTCCGGTCAAGGAAGCGGCGCAGGCTTAAAGCCGCGCCGGTCGTTCCATCCGAACTAGCGCATGCGGTTGGTGAGCAGGATCGCCAGCGCTAGCACGATCGCCAATCCGACCAGGCTTTGCGCCGGCAGAGCGGCGGCGAATTTCAAGACATTGTCGGCGACCCCGGATACGAACACGCCGGACGAATCCGGGCCGAGGATCAGATAAATCAGGATGACGGACAGAACCGTCAAAAATCCGATTTCAACGAACGCCCAAAGATATTGTTTGGCCTTTTGCAGGTAGTCGAGCATCGCACAGCCTTAAGGGCGTCGGGTGGGAGAGTGCCTCGCCACCCAACGCTGTTGCGATCACGCGTGTCGTCTTAGCCGTGCCGCCGCTCAGGCGACTTTCCGGCCCGAAAACAGCCAAAGGATGATGCCGAGCGTGATGAGGCCGACGAGGCCGGCGTCACCGAGCCCTTTGACCAGCGCCATAATGTTGGCCGTGACATTGCCGAAGAACGGCAGGTTTGCCCCGACGAGGAGCCCCGCCACGATCGCCAGCGCCAGCAGCATCAGCCCGATTTCCGTCAGTGAGCCGACCCACCCCTTAATGCTTCCCAACGCATCCATGTGCGTTCTCCCGGTTTGTTTGTTGAAAGAAGCCCCAACCCGAACGCTACGCTACGAAATTGCCGTCTGCGACAATTTGCGGCACGACCGTATGAGGAATGGGCAGATTCGACAAGGCGAGCGGCTGCATACCCCGCAAGCGCAACGCTGCTCCGCCGCTTTTGTCAGCAGATTGAGTAGACTTACCGCACCGCGTTCAAAATCGGCCGCCTGGGGATAAGTGGCTGGCTGCAACCGCGTCCGGCGCCGGCTCGGGCTCCGGTCAGCGCGAGTAATATTCGACCACCAGGTGCGGTTCCATCTGCACCGGGTAGGGCACGTCGCCGAGCGCCGGAATGCGCGCCATCTTGGCTGACATTTTGGAGTGGTCGACGTCGATATAGTCCGGCACGTCGCGCTCGCCGAGCGCGGTGGCTTCGAGGACCAAAGCGAGCTGCCGCGACTTCTCCTTGACCTCGACCAGATCGCCGACCTTGACGCGGTAGCTCGCGACGTTGACGCGCTTGCCGTTCACGGTGATGTGGCCGTGGCTGATGAACTGGCGCGCGGCAAACACGGTGGGGACGAATTTGGCGCGATAGATCACGGTATCGAGCCGGCGCTCGAGCAGCGCGATCATGGTGGCGCCGGTGTCGCCCTTGAGGCGGCGCGCCTCGTCATAGATGCCGTGGAAGTGCCGCTCCGACATGTTGGCGTAATAGCCTTTTAGCTTTTGCTTCGCACGCAATTGCACGCCGTAGTCGGACAGCTTGCCCTTGCGGCGCTGGCCGTGCTGGCCGGGGCCGTATTCGCGTTTGTTGATCGGTGACTTCGGCCGGCCCCAGATGTTCTGGCCCATACGCCGGTCGATCTTGTACTTCGCCTGATGGCGCTTGGTCATTCGCGTCCTCATTAAAATTTTGTTGCGGCATGATCTTGTCCGAAAACCGGAAGACCACTTTTCGGGATCACGCCGTATGTTGAGGATCGCGCCCTCCTCCTGTTCCGCCCGTTGGGGCCGGAACCGACAGGTTTTGCGGCCGATTTAGGCGCAAACCGCGGGTGCGAAACACCGCGCGGGCCTTTTGGGCCCGCGAAGTGGCCGGTTTCTAGGGGGAAACCGGCAAAGTGTCAAACGGCACGGCGGGCTTTCGGAATTCAGCCTTGCGCCAAGTGCTTGCGCCGCATGGCGCGGAGCGCCGTGACCGCAAGCAGCGCGGTTACCGCATCGAGGACGGCGACGACGATGAATACGGAGGTCCAGCTTCCCGTGGTCTGCTTGAGGAACGCCGCCGCGGGGCCGGCAAGGATCGAGCCGACGCCTTGCGCGATGTAGAGGAAGCCATAATTGGTCGCCGCATATTTCGGCCCGAACGTGTCGGTCAGCGTAGAGGGAAACAGCGAGAAGATTTCGCCCCAGCCGAAGAAGACGAGGCCTGTCAGCACGACGAAAAGCGCCGGCCGGTCGATGAACGCGAACAGGATCAGGATGGCGACGCATTCGAGCGAGAAGGCGAGCGCCATGGTGTTCTCGCGGCCGATATGATCGGAGACCCAACCGAAGAACGGCCGCGTCAGGCCGTTGGTGAACCGAGATAGCGTGAGTGACAGGGGCAGCGCCGCCATGCCCAGGACCAGCGCATTGGCGACGCCGAAATCCTTGGCGAACGGTCCGACATTGAAGACAACCATGAGGCCGGAGGTCGACATCATGCTCATCATCACGAACAAGAGATAGAAGACCGGGCTTTGCAGCATTTCGCGCGGCGAGTAGCTGCGGCGGGTTTGCTGGGCGGCGATCGCGGTAGGCGCTGCGGCGGCCGGCGGCTGGTAGTTTTCGGGTGGCGTGCGCAGCCATTGCGCTGCGACGATGCCGATGACGCCCTGGATGATCCCCCACACCACGAGCGTGTGGGCATAGCCCGAGCTTTTGATCATGCTGTCGATGGGGAAACTGGTGAAGAAGGCGCCGAACCCGTAGCCCGCCGCGGCGAGGCCGGTGGCAAGCCCGCGACGGTCGGGGAACCAGCGCACCATCAGGCCGATGATGCCGACATAGATGATGCCGGTGCCGAACCCGCCGATCAGGCCATAGGTCAAGTAAAGCGCCCAAATATTGTCGACCGACGCGGAGAGGATCCAACTGCCGCCAGACAGCAAAGCACCGACTGAGATGAGGAGGCGTGGGCCAAAGCGATCGACCAGATAGGCCTGGAACGGCGAGAACCAGGTTTGCAGGATGACCAACAGCGAGACCGTCCACTGCAGTTCCGCCAGCGTCGTTCCAAGTTTCTGGTTGAGAGGGCCGGTGAACAGCGTCCACACATATTGCGGACTGGAGATCGCCATCATGGCGATGACGCCGAGGATGAGCTGGTTCCAGCGATTGAGATACCAAATCTTCGATTCGACTGCGACGGCGGTGCTCATGTGAATGCCCCCAAGCCAAGTTCCCGGCATCGATCCCCAAAAGCGTATCGGCGGCGGGCCGAAGCGGCAAGCCGGACCTAGGTGAAATTCGATGCAGGCGCTGAGCGGCGATTAGGCAGGCTTTGTCAGTTCGGCTGCACGAATGCCGAAACGATCAAGCACGGCCGCCCGCGCCCGACCCGACGTGAAAATGGCTCGCGTGGTGCCATGCCCCGCCGACGGTGGGGCGGGACCGAGCAGATCGGCGACGCGCCGCGCGATGGCCGGCGCCGGATCGATGAAATTCACCGGCCATGGCGCGAGCTTCCGCAGGCGTTCGATCAGCAACGGATAGTGCGTGCAGGCCAGCACGATCGTATCGGTGCGATTGCCGTCATCGACAAAGGCCGGCGCGATTTCCTCGCGTATCGCAATGTCATCGATCTTGGCGCCGGCCAGATCGTCTTCCGCGTAGCCCGCAAGCTTCTTCGAGCCGACCAGCGTGACCTTGCAGTCGCCGGCGTAGTCGCGAATGAGCGCGCGGGTATATTCGCGCTTAACCGTCGCCTCGGTGCCGAGCACGGAGACGCGCCGCGTGATCGAGGCCGCGCAAGCCGGCTTGATCGCCGGCACGGTGCCGACGAACGGCACCGCATAGGTCTTGCGCAGGTCCGGCAGCACGATGGTCGAGGCGGTGTTGCAGGGAATGACGATGAGATTGGGGCGGTGCGCCTCGATCAGCTCGCCCATTAGCGCGACGACGCGGGCGACCAGCGCACGCTCCTCGATGGCGCCATAGGGAAAGGCCGCATCGTCGGCGACATAGATGTAATCGGCCGCCGGCCGCGCCGCCGCGACCTCACGAAACACGGTGAGGCCGCCGAGCCCTGAATCGAACAACAGGATTTTTTCCCGCGCCGCCATGGCGCGATACATGCCACGAGGCGCTGGACGCCCGCAATCGCCCCGGGTGGGAACCGTTAATCGAGCCTAAGCGAACGCCTCGACCAGCCGTGGCCCTTCCTTGGGCGGCGCGGCCTCCTGCCGGGCGGCAAGCTTCGGCCGGCTCGCCGCCGGCGAGATCAGGCCTGAGATCACGGTGAAGGTCAGCACCAGGATCACCGCGAGGTTGCCGTCGTGGACGCCCGAGAAGGCGACCGCGCCCATGAGATAGGCCCAGAACGGGAATGCAACGGTCGAGACCGCGGCATTGACGATCCAGGCGTCGCCGTCCTCGCGCACATACCAGCAGAACAGCGGGGTAAGGATGCAGCCGATCAGCAAGGCGCCGGTGGCTATGGCAGTGATCGGCAGGCCGGCCATGGCGGCGCCCGGCCCGCCGGCCTTCATCGCCTGATCGAGGATGGCATTGATCAGCATGGAAAAGCCGATCACCTCGCCCGGAATATATTTGATCATACGCTCGATGTAATTGTCGCCGGGCACAGCAGCCGCCAGCTGCATGCCGGCGATATCGGATTGCAGCACCCCCTCAAGACCCGCAATTTGCAGATCGAGGTCAGGCACTACCGGTTTGCGTACCAATCGGCCCATCATTCGCTCCTTAAAAAGGATTCACTCCTGAAGTTGGCGCGAAATTACGCCGGGGCGGGTGAGTCGGGCAAACAAACAATCGGCCGCGGAGCTGAAAAGCGCCGCTGCGACGATCAAGCTTTCGTGGACAGCGCGTCGGCGCCGTGTCAGGCGGCGCTGATTCTCGGAGCATGATCCCGAAAAGTGGATACCGGTTTTCGGATAAGATCATGCTCAAACGAAGATTCTAGACCATGATCCGATTCAATTGAATCGGATCATGGTCTAGGCGCGGCCGAACACGCGGCGGAAGATGGTGTCGACGTGGGAGAAGTGAAAATCCAAGTCGAAATCGGCGGTGAGCTCTTTGTCGCTCAAATGCTTGCGCACGTCCTTGTCGGCTTTGAGAAGTGCGAGGAAATCGCCGCCGCCTTCCCACACTTTCATGGCGTTGCGCTGCACCAGGCGATAGGCGTCCTCGCGGGCGACGCCTTTTTGTGTCAGTGCCAGCAGCACGCGCTGGGAATGAACGAGGCCGCCGAGGCGGTCGAGATTCTTGCGCATGTTCTCCGGGTACACGATCAGCTTGTCGATGATGCCAGCGAGCCGGCCTAGCGCAAAGTCGAGCGTCACCGTTGCGTCCGGGCCGATCATGCGCTCGACCGAGGAATGGGAAATGTCGCGCTCGTGCCACAGTGTCACGTCTTCCAGCGCCGGCGTGACGTAGGCGCGCACCATGCGGGCGAGACCGACGAGATTTTCCGACAGCACCGGATTGCGCTTGTGCGGCATCGACGAGGAGCCTTTTTGGCCCGCGGAGAAATACTCCTCCGCTTCCAACACTTCGGTGCGTTGCAAATGGCGGATTTCCGTCGCCAGCCGCTCGACCGAAGCCGCGACGACGCCCAGCGTGGCGAAATACATGGCGTGGCGGTCGCGCGGAATGATTTGCGTCGAGATCGGCTCGACCCTAAGCCCCATCTTGCGCGCGACATGGGCTTCGACCCTCGGATCGACCTGGGCAAAAGTTCCGACCGAGCCGGAGATCGCGCAGGTCGCGACCTCGGCGCGCGCTGCGATCAGGCGCTCTTTGGCGCGGCCGAACTCGGCATAAGCGACAGCAAGCTTGAGCCCGAACGTGGTCGGCTCGGCGTGAATGCCGTGGGAGCGGCCGATGGTCGGCGTGAATTTGTAGTCGCGGGCGCGCCGCTCGAGCGCTTTGTTGAGCGCTTCGACGTCGGCGATCAGAATATCGGCGGCGCGCACCAGCTGCACGTTGAGGCAGGTGTCGAGCACGTCGGACGAGGTCATGCCCTGGTGCACGAAGCGGGCCTCGGGGCCGACGATTTCGGCCAAGTGGGTGAGGAAGGCGACGACGTCGTGCTTGGTCTCGCGCTCGATCTCATCGATGCGGTCGATATCGAATTGCGCCGCCTTGCCCTTGGCCCAGATTTTCTTCGCCGCCGCCTTCGGGATCATGCCGAGCTCGGCCATGGCGTCGGCGGCATGGGCCTCGATCTCGAACCAGATGCGAAACCGCGTCTGCGGCGTCCAGATCGCCGCCATTTGCGGCCGGGAGTAGCGCGGCACGGTCACGCCACATCCCCACGCGCCAGCGCTGCCGCGTTGCGGATCGCCGCGATATTGACGCGATAGCTTTCTGGCGTGCGGTCCTTGAACACCGCGGAGCCGGCGACGAAAGCATTGGCGCCGGCGCGCGCGACTTCAGGCGCCACTTGCGGCGTGATGCCGCCGTCGATTTCGATGTCGATCGGCCGGCCCGCCACCATGGCGCGCAGGTTGCGCACTTTGGCGACGGCTTCGGGAATGAATTTCTGGCCGCCGAAGCCGGGATTGACCGACATGATCAGGATTAGATCGACGAGATCGATGACATACTCGACCGCGCTCTCGTGGGTGCCGGGATTCATGGTCACGCCGGCCTTCTTGCCGAGCGCGCGGATGGCTTGCAGCGAGCGGTGGATGTGCGGGCCCGCTTCGACATGCACGGTGATGATGTCGGCGCCCGCCTTGGCGAACGCCTCGAGATAGGGATCGCACGGCGCGATCATCAGATGCACGTCGAGCGGCTTCTTGGTGTACGGCCGGATCGCTTTGACGATGTCCGGGCCTATTGAAATGTTCGGCACGAAATGGCCGTCCATGACGTCGACATGGATCCAGTCGGCGCCGGCGGCATCGACCGCGCGTACCTCCTCGCCGAGCTTGGCGAAGTCGGCGGCCAGGATCGACGGCGCGATGATGAGCGGGCGATGCACTTAAGTCTCCAAATCAACGTTCGCGTAACACGCCATGTCCGCATGGGCAACGCGGAGGAAGATGGACCGGCAAAACTTGCCGGCAGCTGCGCTGCGGCGGCAGATTCTCGCCTGTTTCAGACCAAGGCTTGCAAGAAAAATCGTTGTTTTTCACAGGTTTCCGCCACGGCCCCGGTTTTGCATCGACGGCTGCGGGGCGAGCTTTAGCTTCAGCGTCACGCGTGCAGGAGTATTTCATGTCGTTTTCCGTCAACGGTTCGAACGCCCAAAATCCCTTAGCGCAGTGGCAGTCGCTGCTGCAGCAGGACTCTCCGGCGTCGAGCAGCGCGCAGTCCGATCCGATCGCGTCGCTGTTGGCGGCGCTGGGCCAAGGTCAAGGCAGTG
>Ga0210394_10005586_pt1 | contig 14037 bp, 9 predicted proteins | sample IncBWC12MmetaG_FD_160121 | JGI IMG/M metagenome (GOLD analysis project Ga0210394, IMG submission 160121) | Forest soil microbial communities from Barre Woods Harvard Forest LTER site, Petersham, Massachusetts, United States - Inc-BW-C-12-M | ecosystem: Environmental > Terrestrial > Soil >...
TGTGGATTCTTTGGAGCGTTTCCAGCAAAGCCGCGCGGTGATCGAGGATTTTTCCTCGCAGACCCTCGCGGCCATCTCCAGCGATTTCGGGCGCCTCTATTACGTGGGCTCGCTGAAGGACGAGGGCTCCCGAAGGTACGAGCACGATGGCCTGGCCACCCTGTATGCCGACAACGCGGTGCAGGCGGCCCTGTGCCACTGCCACGAGGAGCTTTTCTCCAGGATTCTGGAGACCCCTTTGCGAGATCAGGAACGAGATCTAAACGCTTGCCTGGACGCGGCGGCGGACAGGTATTGGGATGTTGTGGAAAACTGGCGGGAGACTCGATATTTCCAAAGCCTGTGTCCCGAAGGCCTGCCCGACTACCTCCGCGACTTGTTTTGCTCCAATATGGGCGCGCTGCTGGCCATTTTTTCTTCCCGCAAGGCTAGCTAGCGCTAAACCGCATCGCTACACCCACCACCTGGCCGATCACCTCTACTTCCTCGGGATGGCGGTAAACCTCTGGCGAACAAGAAGATAACGGGTGCGGCACGAGTATGATCCGGCCGTCCTCACACTGGCACCAGCAACAGCGATACTGCCCGTGCAGTTCCAGGAAGTAAATCGGCCGCTCGTACTCGTTGGTCCAACCGAAGTTCCTGATCTGGCGGAGTTTGGGGTCCACCAGCACCAGGCTCCCGGGCCGTAGAAGCGGCTGCATTCGGCGGTCGTCCACGCCCACGTACCCGTAGAGGTATTTGGACGGCTGGTGGAAGAAGGTGCCTTCCAGATCGCCCCAGCGCTCCACCATGCGTGTGAGGAATTCCGTGCGCCGCGGGTCAAAAGCGGGATCGAAGCGAATCGGGCCCCGTAACTTCTCCGGCGCTGCCGCCAGATGAGTATTCGGGGCGGTCAGGTGAATTCCGTCGGAAAAGTGGCTTGGGAAAGGAACCTCGTACCATTCGCAAACCTCCTTGGGATCCAAGTGATAGATGACCGCCAGGGCGTAAAGCTTGTAAATGCTTGGTGTTACGTCGCGATTCTCGATATCCGCGAGGCGGCTCAAGTGCACGATAAAATCGGGCCGCCCCCGTTGGCACGCCAGCTCATAGCTGGCGCGCTCCACGTCCCGATAGGTCAGTCCGAGGCGTTCACGGACCCGGCGCAGCCGTGTCCCCGGCTGCATGTCCGGTGCTGGAAGTTCCCCCGGGTGGCTCAAACTGCGAATCGCCATGGCGCAAGCTACCTTTCTGTTTCGTTTCCAGAACAAGCCCCGCGAGCATCGGTGACGCTGCAAGAAGCTTTGCGCCGATGCGATGCTCGGGAGGGCTTTCGACAGGACCGCGAATATACTTCAACCGGAGCAGATCCCCTGGGCCGGACCACCGATTCCCACTGCGCGCCAACTCCGAAATAAACTTCGGGGAAGGAACGTTGGTACGCCCTCAAAGATTATAGAGAATTCGTGAGGTAGCGTAACGCGCCTGGGGCCCCCGCCGGTTGCGCCCTACGGAGAGAGTGTATTAGAGTCGAGGCCCAAATGAACTCAAATTTTTCTGCAAGTCGGGAGTTCCGCGGGCCGCGGGCGCTGGCAGTCGCTATCTTCGCATTTTGCGGCGTGTTTGTCACGATTGGTGCGAGTGTCTTTGTTGCGCGCGTTTTCGCACAAGCCGGCAGCGATCCGGCCGCGGAATTCAAGCGCATTTCCGCGCAGCTTTCCGCGGCACGGCTGAGCGGCGGAGACGAAAGCGCGGCGCAGATGGAACAGGCGCTTGCCTATCTGGACTCCGTGGCCCTTCCCGTTCTGAACGTGCCGGGGGAGCCGAACCTGGAGGGCGCAAATCGCGGGCTCGCGGGGCTGGTGTCGCACACGCCTCCAGTGGGAGAGAACTACCGCTTAGTGAAGTTGGGAGGTACTCCGACGGCCTACGCCATGGTAATCAATTTCGGCTTGGGCGGCCCGGCCGCCGTGAGAATTTACGCCGGCGGTCCCGGGCACTATGCCTTGGCTGCAAGAATCGATCACACCGTGCAGAAGGATTTTTTCGACAGCGACCTGGAGCTCGTGCCCATTTCGACGCCGGACGCGGTGTTTGTTACGGTCGCCGGGCGGACCGATGACCTGTCCACAGGTCTCTTCTCGGCGTGGCAATTTGACGGCCATCGCTTGATCACTCTGTGGACGTCGGACTTGCTGCAGCAATCCACTTATGCTGCCGACGATGTCGGTTTCCATCTCGCCTACTGCTCAAGCGTGGACGAGGACCGGCCGTCGCAGTGCCTGAAGATGTCGCAAGACCTTTACCGTTTTCAGGCCGGAGCGTGGAAGCGAATCGAGACGGCAGATTTGCCCCCGCCGAGCGCGTCCGGGAAATGATCACTAGTCCAGCGAGTTCCCTCCGGCGGTTACCAAGTCTCGTCTGTGGGCGACATCCAATCGTTTCAAATCCTCATCAAAATGTTAATCTGGAGGGAATGTCTGCGAGCAAAGGGATCAATCGCGTGAAACGAATCCTTTCCGGCATCGTGGTCGCGCTGTTTCTGGCCTGTGGCGCCAGGGCGCAAAAGGCGGGCTCTTCCTCGCCCGCTCCCTTGCCCCCTCCGGCCACCGCGCAAAACCAGGAATTCCTGCAGGCCGCCGATGAAGTCCTGGCGGAAATGAGCAAGCTGATCGACCTGCCGATCCTTTCCCCGCTGAAAAAGAGCCTGCGCTCGCGGGAGGAAATCCGCGCCTACCTGCTGCAGAAAATGAAGGAAGACAAGGACGCCGACAAGCGCTACGCGGATCAGAAAACCATGGAGAAGTTCGGCCTGATCCCCAAGGACTATCCCCTCGATCAAGTGCTGGTGAAAGTGCTCACCGAACAGATCGCCGGGCTCTACGATCCCGACAGCCAGGAATTTTTCATCGCCGACTGGACCACGCCCGCCGACGAGCGCCCGGTGATGTCGCACGAGCTCACGCACGCGCTGCAGGACCAGCACTTTCACATCGACAAGTGGACGGACGCGGCCAAGCCGAACGACGACGGCGAACTCGCGCGCGACGCCGTGCTGGAAGGCTCGGCGATGGCCGCCATGCTCGACTACGAACTGGGCGGCAAAGGCAGCATCCGCGACCTCGGCGACTTCGACCCCGCACTGCTGATGGGCGATATGGACAGCAGCCCGGAACTGGCCAAGGCGCCCAAGGTGATTCAGGACGAGCTGCTGTTTCCGTATCTCGAGGGTATCCGCTTCACGCAGCAGTTGCTGAAGGCCGGAAACGGCTGGCCGGATTTCTACAAGGTGTTTGACAAGCCGCCGGTCTCGACGCAGCAAATCATGCACCCGGAGCTGTACTTGCAGGGTGTCGTTCCCGCCAAGATCGAGGTGCCGGCGACCAAGGGCGTGGTTTCCGCAGACTGGAAAAAGCTGGATGAGAATTTGATGGGAGAGTTCGGGCTCCTGGAAATCTTAAAGCAGTTCTTGCCCAAGGAACGCTCCCGGGCGCTGGCCGCGTCCTGGAAGGGCGATCGCTATGCGATCTTCGAGAATCAGAAAAACAATCGCACGCTGCTGGTCTTTCGCTTGCGCTTTGCGGGCGACGCCGACGCGGCGCGCTTTTTCGGCGCTTACAGTGAATTGCTGGAGCTGAAATACGGCTCGCGCACCAACCTGATGCGCCGTCCCAATTTCTTTTCGTTTGACACGCCGGAGGACGGCGTCTTCCTGCGCTGTGTGGATTCCGATTGCTTCGTTCTCGAGGGCGGCACGCGCGCCATGTTCGACCGCTTGACGATGGAGATGGGGTGGCCTGCCGGCCCCGCTGTCCCGGTGAATGCCGGCGAGCCGCGCGTCAAGGAGACGGCGTTTCCGCTTTACCCTGGGCTGGTTGCCGATGCCGGTCGGCCCACGCTGCCCATGGCACCGTAAGCCAGATAGCGAGGGCGCTCCAGGCCAGCGCCTTTACGCTGGGCGGCGGCGGGCCGAACAGCGACGCCGGGTAGAGAACGGCGAGCAGGATCACCAGCGACCACAGGGCTACATTCCCCGTTTTGTCCTTGGCACGAGTCGCGCTCAGGTACACCGCAATTCCCGCAGCAAACAACACGTACTCCACGGCAAGGGTTAGCGGGACGGAGTTCCACATTCCCAGGCCGTATTTGGGCCCGTGGGGAAAGATCGGCATGTCGGGCCGGTGCGCGATGAAGTCGAGAACCCAGTGCGTGGGCACCAGGGCTCCCAGCAGCAACGCCATGCGGCCGTTGCGGTGGAACGTGAAACAAACCAAGCCCACTACCGCGCCCCAGCCCAGCTCAGCGACCAGGCTGTGTGAAATCGGGTAGGACGTGAAGTCGAACGGCGAAGCGGGGAGAAGGCCGGGCACGATGCGCACGCGCTCGACGCCGGTGAACAGCAGCACCGGCCACAGCAAATCCGCGAACTGCGCGGCGAACACCAAGGCGCCCAGGGAAGTCTTCGGCGCGACCTTTTTTGCGGCAAACGCCACGCCAAAATGGCCGAGGAACATTTCGGTTCTGCCCTCGAATCGCTCTTTGCCCTGAGCCGCGTGCGTTCCGGGAACGCCTACGTTCTGAATGGCGCTCGCGGCCTAGGCAGTCGTATTCAGCGACCGGTTGCCCTCCGCCGACGATCCGAGCAAGGGGCCGCTTGCGGAGCGGCGCTGTAATCGCGAGAAGCGGCGCGCGAGGCGTGATTCTATCCTGCCGGCGCGATCCTGGGCCAGCTTTCCTGCGCGCTGCGCGGCGCGCAGCTCCGCGAGGGCCGCGCGGATCAGCTCAAGCGCCCGCAGCGGTTCTTTAGCGCGGTGTTCGTAGTAGATCGCCAGTTGTTCGGCCGCCTCGATCGCGGATTCCAGCGCCCTGCGCGCCTCCTCCGGGAGCAGCACATCCTCTTGCCGCTTGCGCGGATGCGGCGATTGGCGCAGCGCGTCCCACAGCGAAATGGCACGCGTGTAGTCGAGTTCGCGCTTGGCCATCTGCGCCAGTTCGCGCTGCGCGAGGCGCTCCACGGGACGCGGCAGGCCGGAACGCAGCGCGGTCTCGTACAGTTCTCTCGCGCGCGCAGAGTCGCCGCGCCGGCGCATCAGGCGGGAAAGGCCCAGCACCTCGATCGGATCGTGCGCCTCGGCATTTGGGGCATCGGCATCGGCAAATCGATTTCCGGCGTCAAGCAGCGCAAAGATCCTTCCCGCCAGCGCCGCCAGGCCGCGCAGGTCCATCTGGTTGTGGCGGAAAATCCCCGCCAGCGGCTCGGCCGGCCCTCCCCGGAGGCAATCGAAGTACATCTGCGGGATCAGCGAAGAATCGATGTCATCGTCGCGGGACCAGTCGAGGGCGCGCCCGCCGCCCGCGAGGACGTGGCGCTCCAGGTCCTTCAGGCGCACCGAACCGAGCCGCAGCCGCCACAACTGCCGCGCGGGGTGCAGCAAATCCAGATGCACCTTCGGCGAGAAGGCAGGCACGCAGCGCGTCATGCGGTAGCGCGTTTCTAGCAGCGGCCAGTCAAAGCTTTTCCCGTTGAAGGTTACCAGCACGGGCCGCTGCTCCATGCGCGTGGCGAGCTCGAGCAGCAGCGAATGTTCTTCGTCCAGGTCGCGCAGGAAGAATTGCTCCACCTGCAGGCCCCCCGCGTCCCACCAGGCGATGCCGACGAGGAACGCATACGTGCCGGTGCCGCCGGCAAGGCCAGTAGTCTCGGTGTCCAGAAACAGCCAGCGCTCGGCGTCCAGCGCGGCCCGCATTGAATCTTCCGCACCGGCGCGCGGCGGAACCAGCAAAGCCAGCGAACCGGCATCCGGCACGCACATTTCCGGCGTGGCATACCACTGCCGCAAGGACAAATGCTCGCCGTAATGATTGCGATTGACCTGTGCGCCAAGCAGCTCCGCCAGGCGATCCTCTCCGGACGCGGGCTCTGAAACGCGCGCGGCAGACGCCGCCCGCCCGCGGGCCGGGCGCAGCGCGACAATGCGCGCAAATTTGTCAATCCCGCTCATCTTGTTCGCTCGAAAAACGAATCCACGGATGAACACAGATAAACACTGATACAGAAAAAGAAAACTCTCGTGCTTGAATAAATGGAAGGGCGGGACGCGGTCTGGGGGAGTCTGGCGGAGACGAGAAGTCGATGCATCCCCGCGGTCGGACCCACTCTTCGCAAAACCCGCGAAGGATGGGGCACCCCCCGCAAGGCGAATGTGCGGCTGAAGAAGCTCTTTCTTTTATCTGTGTTCATCTGTGTTTATCTGTGGATTCGTATTCTCCTTGTGTCTCACGCGCCGAGGCGGTCGAGGATGGCCAGGGCCGCATCCTTGGCGCGCTCGCCGCGTTCGCCGGCCGGGCCGACGCAGGACGGGCAGCCGTTTTCGCAGGGGCAGGCGGCGATCAGCTCGCGCGTTTCGGCGAGCAGCAGGTGATGCGCGCGGTACAGCGGCTCGGAGAATCCAATTCCGCCCGGATACGCGTCGTAGAGATACAGATTGGGCTCGAAGAACTCTTTTTCCGCCAAAGCGGCCACGGCCTCGGGGCTGGCCGCTTCTTCCCATTCAATTTCCGAGCCGGGCGACGGCGGGCGCTCGCCGATGGCCGCGCCCAGATCGCGCGCGTCGCACATCAGCAGCAGCGTAGCGATGGATGCGAGGGCGTGCAGCAGGCCGAACATGCCGGCCTGGCGATCGCTCACGGAGAAGGGAAGCGATTCCACCAGCGGGCGCTCGAGGGTCAGCCAGAAGGTCGTGGTGTGCATTTCGTTTTCGGGCAGCTCCAGCTTGCCGTCACCCACGTTTTCGTTGGTGAAGAATTTGATTTTCTTGAAACCGATGACCTGCGAGCGGACCAGCACGTCTCCATGGGAACGCGCGGCGTGCGCGTCTGCTTCGTCGGCCGCGAGCCGCTCGGAGGCAGCGCATTCCAGGACGCGGACCTGGGTGTAGCGAATGGCGTCTGTGTAGTAGTCCACATCAACGCGCTTCACGTAAGCTTTGCGCTCCTCGAAATTGAGCGCCTCCACGTGAAACTGGTGCCCCTGGTGCAGGTAAATGGCCTTGGGATGGATCATCGTGAGCGCGCTGGAGAAATCGATCTCGCCGATCACTTCGGTTTGATCGGTGATATCCACGATCACGAAATTGTCGGAGGTCACCGAGCGCAGGCTGACCGTGTCCGCGGGATAGGCTTCCTGGGTCCAGTGCCAGTGCTCGCCGGTGCGGTGGAGAAAACCCGCTTCGGCCAGCCGCGCGCACAATTCGGGAACATCCACGCTGCCAAAAGTTTCACCGGTGGCGATGGGTAGCTCAAACGCGGCGCATTTCAGATGATTCACGAGGATTTCCAGATTGTCGGGTTGAACGAAGGCGTGCTCGGGCGAGCGGCCGAAAAAGTAATCGGGGTGCTGCACGATGAATTGATCGAGCGGAGCGGAGGAAGCCACCAGCACGGCGCAGGAGCTTCCGCTGCGGCGCCCGGCGCGCCCGGCGCGCTGCCAGGTGGAGGCTATCGTTCCGGCGTAGCCGGCCATCACGGTGGCGTCGAGCGAGCCGACGTCGATGCCCAGCTCCAGCGCGTTGGTGGAAACCACGCCGCGAATACGCCCTTCGCGCAGGCCGTGCTCGATCTCGCGGCGCTCGCCGGGGAGATAGCCTCCGCGGTAGCCGCGAATGGCGGGCGGGTGTCCCGGCGGCGCGGGATTGGCCTGCTGCAAATAGGTGAGCAAAACCTCCGTGTACAAGCGCGAGTTGGCGAACACGATGGTCTGCAGGTTGCGCTTCAGGAATTCCTGGGCCACGCGCGAAGACTCGTTGATGTAGCTGCGGCGGATTCCCAGAAAGCGGTTCACCACCGGCGGATTGTAGAAAATGAAAAATTTTTCCCCGGCCGGCGCGCCATTCTCCTCGATGACCTCGAAATCCGTTTCCGCCAGGCGCGAAGCCAGCTCGCCGGGGTTGGCAATCGTCGCCGAAGAGCAAATGAACTGCGGATTCGAGCCGTAGAAACGCGCGATGCGCCGCAGCCTCCGCAGCACGTTGGCCAGGTGGCTTCCGAAGACGCCGCGATAAGTGTGCAGCTCGTCCAGCACGATGTAGCGCAGGTTTTCAAACAGGCGCTGCCAGCGCGTGTGGTGCGGCAGGATGCCCGTGTGCAGCATGTCCGGGTTGGACAGCACGATATGCCCGCGCTCGCGAATGACCTTGCGCGCGTCGGCGGGCGTGTCGCCGTCATAGGTGAAGACGCCGAAGCTGTGCGCAAGGCGCGCGGAGAGGTCGTGCAGCTCGGCAAGCTGATCCTGCGCGAGGGCCTTGGTAGGGAACAGGTACAGCGCGCGCGTGTCCGGATTTTCCAGCACCGCGTTCAGCACCGGCAGGTTGTAGCACAGCGTCTTGCCGGAGGCCGTCGGAGTGACTACGACCACGTTGCGCGCCGCATGGACGGCTTCCGCGGCCAGCGCCTGATGGCTGTACAGCTGCGCGACGCCCTTTTCAGCGTAAGCGCGCGCTAGCTCTTCGCGCACCCATCTCGGCATGGGCGCGAATTGGGCTTCGCGCTCTGGAATGTGGCGCAGCGCGGTGATGATTTCGCCGAATCGGTCGCGCTCGGTGAATTGCTCGACGATTTCGCGGACGCGCGCGAGCGTGGCCGAGTCTTTGGTGGACCGCACAGCCAGCGATTGAGCCACTCCTTACCCCCTTCTTTGCGCTTCGCCTTTTGTTCGCTACGCTAACATGCCGCTGTGTCGCGCGCAATGGTCTTTCCGCGGGTGTCGTTCCTTCCACTTCCGGCAGCCCGCGTCACTTCACGAGAATCCGCCAGGCGCGCAGGCGCACAACACTTTTTGAAGACCCCGCACGGAATTCGCAGGTTGAGTGATTCTCCCTTAGCCCCTCGGGGCGGGTCCGGTCCTGCCGCCGTGCGTGTACCGATCCTGTCCCAGTTCAGTCCCCTGGACCAGTCGAACTGCCAATTTCCCATCAACTAATCTGCGAACAGGTCGATGGACAAGGTTTGAGGTCTGGATGCGCACCGTCCCGGACACGCTCACCTGCCAGCCATGGCGGATCGAGGCGTCCGGAGCGAAGCGACATGGGGGTCGAGATGGGGATCGCCAAGGAAATCAGAATCAAAGTCTTGAATTCTGCCGCGTTGCTGACGATTTTGCTCGGACTGGCAACCGCGGCGCACGCCAATATCCGCGTGAAGCCTTCGTCGGTCAGTTTTGGCAGCCAGGCCGTAGGCTCGACGAGCGCATCCCAGACCGTTACCATCACCAACGAGAATCGCGGCAGCGTGACCATCTCCAGCGTCGCGTCCAGCGCCGCTCAGTTTTCTTTCTCCGGCCCGAACTTGCCCGTCACGCTGGAGCCGGGCCAAAGCCTGACCGGCGCCGTGACGTTCCGCCCCTCGGCCGCGCAATCCTATTCCGGCGAGCTGAAAATCACACGCGCGAACCGTTCGGCGATTTCGATTTCCTTGAGCGGAACGGGGACCAGCAGCGGACAGTCGTCGGGCGGTACGCCGCCTGTGGCGCCGGCCATCTCCTCGCAGCCCGCCAGCGTGAAGATTGCCGCGGGTCAGACGGCGACGTTTAACGTCGCCGCGACGGGGACGGCGCCGCTGCAGTTCCAATGGAAGAAGAACGGCACCGCCATCAGCGGGGCGAGTTCCTCCACGTACGTCACGCCGCCTGCCGCGATGAGCGATAACAACGATCAGTTCACCGCCGAGGTGAGCAACAGCGGAGGCAACGCCACCAGCAATCCAGCCGTGCTGACCGTCACCAGCACGACGGTGGCGCCCTCCATCGCGACGCAGCCGGCGAGCCAATCGGTGATCGCCGGGAACACGGCCTCCTTCAGCGTGGCGGCAACCGGCACTGCGCCCTTGAGCTACCAGTGGAGTAAGAGCGGCACGCCCATTCCCAATGCGACGTCTTCCAGCTACACGACCCCGGCGGAGACGACCACGGACAACAACGCAAAATTCACGGTGGCTGTGAGCAACAGCGCCGGGTCGGCGACCAGCAACGCCGCGACACTTTCGGTCACTGCCGCCACGCTGCTGCTGAATTCCAGCGCTTCCTCGGTCGGGTTCGGCAGCGTGAATCTGTCCAGCAGCGGCACACAAACCGTGACGCTGACCAACGCCGGCAATTCCAACGTCAGCATCTCCAACGTCACCATCTCCGGCGCCGGATTCAATGCCAGCGGCGTTTCCTCCGGGCAAATCCTGACGCCCGGCCAGAAAGTGACGCTGACGGCGACCTTCACGCCCTCCGCAGCGGGCAGCGCCAGCGGCAGCGTTTCCGTGGCCAGCACGGCCAGCAATTCGCCGGACTCCATTTCGCTTTCGGGCACCGGAGTCGCGTCCGTAAGTCACTCTGTGTCGCTCAGCTGGACGGCCAGCACTTCCACCGTTGTGGGGTACAACACCTACACGTCGCAGACCTCCGGCGGGCCCTACACACGGATGAATAGCTCCCCGGTGGCGGCAACCTCGTACACGGACTCGAATGTGACGGCGGGGCAAACGTACTTCTTCGTCGTTACGTCGGTAAATTCCAGCAACGTGGAAAGCGCCGACTCCGCAGAGACCAGCGCCGTCATCCCGTAGTCGTCATTTCACTGAAGACGAGGCGTGGCGCATGACGTCGAGGACTTCGGACGTTTGCCACTCGTTGCCGGGCCACATGTCTGCGACAGTTCCGTCGGCCGCCAGCAAAATCGTATTCAGGCTATGGGAGATTTGGCTATTTTCTTCGGCATAAGAGAGGCCAAAGCTTCCGGTCAGTTTTAGGAGATCCGCGGGCGTGGTAGAAACAAAATCCCAGTGCTTGAAGCCTGCCGGGTTGTGATCCATGTACTTCAAACCGTATTCCCGAAAGACGGAAGGCTTATCGAAGTCCGGGTCCAGGCTGACGCTGATCAGATGAGTGTTCTCAAACTCGACCGGATTATCTCCAAGCTCCTTCTGAATCGCCGAGAACTGCCGGCTGATGAGCGGACAGTAGTCGGGGAAAGGACAGCGAGTGTAAATGAATGTCAGAAGAACGGCCTTTCCCTTGAATTGGCTGAAGAAAATGGTCTTCCCATCCTGGTTTACCATCGGCACGTCAGGAACTTTATCCCCAACCATCAAGACACGGCGTAGGGAAACGTCGCTCGCGGGACGCGCGGCGGCCTTGCCGGTCACCTCCAAGTGTTCGAGCCAGAACTGATTGTTGGGACCGACCACGACGACCGCACGGATTACATCCGCGAGCTGAACCTTCTGGAAGCCGGCCGGATCCTTGACATCGTAGGGCATCGTCATGGCTGACATGAAGCCGGGGATGTTGTCATTATTGATGATCAGCTGTTGCGTGTCCGGTCGCTTGCTGATCACTTGTCCGGTTAGCGTGTAGGTAGTTGGAGAGCTCTGGCAACCGGACAGGCCTGCGAGGAGAAACAGCGATGCCAGGAAGATCCCGGCCGGTTTTGGCTTCCCAATTGAGGTTCGCATGGCCGCCTCAGTAGTGAAACCGATAACGGAATTCCACGTAGATTTCCCGCGGATCGTTCCAGTGGTATCCGCCGAACGTCAGACTGTCGTCCAGCTCGACGCGGCGGTTCGCCACATTGACCGCGGTCACGGAGACGGAATATTTCTCGGCGAAGGTTTTGCCGAGCGAAAGATCGAACGTTGTATGTCCGGGCAAATAGTCCAAAACAGAGCAACAAGGAGCGAGTCCCAATACAGCCGGGCCATTGCCATTGCTGAAGCCCGAGCCGTAGTAAACGTTGCCGGAGATGAAAGTTCGCCACGGGAGGGTGGTTTGAACTCCGACGTTAAGAGTATTCCTCTGATCATGGTCCAGCTGGCCGTAATCCGTACTGAAGGCGTTGTCCGTGGGGATAAGACCACCCGTGATGTTTCCTCTGGATTCAGCGATCTGGTTGGAATAGGCGAGGTGTAATTTTGCCCTGCGCCACAGCAGAGGGGAGCTCAGAGTCGCCTCCCAACCGCGGATCAACGCCTCGGTGAGCGTTACCGGAATGAAGATATTGGATTCGCCTAAATTGTTGTGGTCGAAAAAATTGTGCGCAAGGGTATGAAAGGAATCGACATCAAGGTTCCAGCCTTTGTACGGGATGGTCACGCCGTATTGATATTCTTCATCCCGCTCGCCGTTTAAGGGTCCGAAACTGTAGCCTTGCCCGTTCGCCGCGTTCACCAGAGCGGGCCCTGAGAACGTGAGCAAGGGAGGAGCCTGGTAGAAATGCCCGTAGAACCCGTGGAAAACCACGTCTGTTTTGGGAACCCTTATCGAAATTCCGGCACGCGGACTCGTGGCGTTCTCAGAAATTGTGCCGCCGAAGTGAGATTGACGCACGCCGCCGCTTAGAGTGAGCCACGAGGTCGCCTTGATCTTGTCTTCGAACCAAAACTCCTCCAGGCCACCATTAACAATCTCACGATCTGTGAAATTCGCGGCACTCCCATCGTTGAACAGGACACCGAACAGCTGGTTGTCATGCTGGTAGAAGCCATAGAACCCGGCGCTCATCGAGTTCCGGGCGACGGTGCCGCTCAAGGTCACCTGGCCTCCGCCATATGTGGACGCGCGATTGTCGGTCGTGGCGGTTGGCAAATCGTTCGGGTTGCTGCTGTAATCCGCACTGTTGTAATGAAAGAACGGAGAGACCGTCAGGAGTGCGTCGCCGCTGAGGGTTCGCACCCAGGAGAAATTGATGAACGTGTCGGATTCCTGTTCGCCATCCGTTTGAAAAAAGGTTCCCGGAGGGTACGGTGTCAGGGAGATGACGCCTGGCTCGCCGAATATTTCACTGATCGCGCCGTTGGAATTCGGAATTTGATAATAGTCTCTTCGCGAAGAAATCACGAATCGGAGTTGATCTTTCGGATCGACGTTGAATATCAGCGTGCCGAATCCTCCGAAGCCGTTTTCTGCGTCATGTATGATCGCAGGCGTCGGGGGCTGGAGGCCCAAATTGCTGCGATTTCCATTTAAGCTGGCATAATAGGCAAATTTCTCGGTGTGCCCGCCACAGCTGATATCGTCATTGGTTTGATAGAAGTTTCCGAAACTGGTAACGAGATCGCATTCCTTATCGCGTTCAAAACCGTTTCGTGGCACCACATTAAAGACGCCATAAGTTCGATCTCCATAGTCCGCATCATAGCTGCCTCTCTGCACTTCCATGTAATCGATGTCCTTGGGATCGAACTGCGGCCCCACGTTGCTGGCGATATTAGTGTTGGGAACCGGGACCCCATCCACCAGCCAACTGACCTGGTGTCCGCCTCTGATATGGAGTTGATCGTGGGTTACATAGGAGCCGGGAATATAGTCCGTGATCATAGCCAAACTATTTGTGCGGTCCGCGCCCGGCGTATCCTGTATATCCTGACGGCTGAGCAGCGTAGTAGGAGTGACGGAATCCGTGGTGGCGCTCACCGGCTCACCCACAACGACTGCCTTTTCGTTGACCGAGGCAATTTCCATCGGAATGTGCAGAACCGGGGCCGAGCCGGAGGTGACCACCACCTCTTGCGACGCCGGCCGAAAATTCGTGAAGGTCACGGTAACTGTGTATTCGCCCAGCGGCACGGCGCTGAACTCAAATTCGCCGTCTGGGTTGCTCTTCTGGCGCTGCACCCAATCGGAATGCTGCGCCTTCAGCTCCACGTCCGCACCCGGGATGGGCCGGTGCTGAGGATCGTGCACAATGCCGTGCACCGTGCCGAAGATCTCCGCCTGTACGGGCGCTGGCCACGGGCACGCGGCGCACGCAAAAAGACCCAATAGAAGTGTGATCGCTGCCGAAGCATTCCTGAAATTCATATTCCACCTCGAATCGAACTGAAAAGAGGACGACGACGGTTGGACCGGCACGAGGGCCGGCAGGGACTGCTTACACTTCGAGTGTGGATCGCCTTGTTAGCTCGGGAAGAGGCGAGGAGGGGGAATCGAGGGATCTACCGAGAGATTCGGGAAGAACGGGGAACTTGCGGTGGAAGCAGCTTTGGTAATGGCCAGACCGGCCAAGGAAACGGGAG